>WNGE01000014.1_pt1 | contig 162033 bp, 145 predicted proteins | sample 5400651 | NCBI WGS metagenome assembly WNGE01 (sample SAMN13153370, study PRJNA577476) | soil metagenome | isolation source: 60 cm soil or saprolite under grassland replicate 2 | place: USA:California | collected 2016-06-15
TCCAGATTTCCAGATGCAGTGTTTCGGAAAGGAAGTTGACAACGGAAACGCCGACGCCGTGTAACCCTCCCGAAACCTTATAGGCGTTAGTGTCAAATTTGCCGCCGGCGTGAAGTTTTGTCATCACCACCTCGGCCGCCGATTTTCTTTCCTTCTTGATTTCATCGACCGGGATTCCGCGTCCGTTGTCGATAACCGTAATCGAATTGTCCAGGTGGATCACTACGTCCACGGTGTCGCAATAGCCTGCTAACGCTTCATCGATTGAATTGTCGACCACCTCATAAACCAGGTGATGAAGACCTATCTCACCGGTCGAACCAATGTACATAGCCGGCCGCTTTCGTACCGCTTCGCGTCCTTCCAGAACAGTTATTGATGAAGAGTCGTAAGCCACGCTTTTCTTGCCTATCAGTGTCGATCCTACTGTTGTCAAACACATTCTCCTTACTACTGATATTCGCCCGACTATGAAGAACCAAACTCACTCTCTAAAGGGTTCATGAAGACGCCGGAAGGGCGTCAGATCCCGTCAGTCGGCTTCGGACACTGCCGTCTGCAATCTCGTATAAATTCGCTCTTGAAAGAAAGCTCTGGACGTGAGTTCGTTTGGAGGTAGTGATGAACGTTTGAGTGCGACCCTCCAGGTACTCCAAGAGATCTTTAATTCTTCTTTCATCCAGTTCCGCGTCTACATCGTCGATGACGAAAAGGGGTTGATCGTCATGCCAGGAATTATACAATGAAATTGCGGCTAAGTCTAATAATAACAATGTGCTACGCTGCTGACCGGCGCTACCATAAATGCGAATTTCTCGGTTATCCAGAAGTATTTGCAAGTCGTCTCGATGTGGTCCCAAGAGGGCATAGCCCGCCGCCAATTCAGCGGGCATTCGAAGTTGCAACCGCTGCCGCAAGACCGTCTCGTAATCGGTCAAATCTCCTTTGCCCTCCAACGAAGAAACGTGTCGAATCACCAGGTCACGACGATCGAAAAGTTGCCTTTCAACCAGGTTATTTAGGCATTCAACGTAGTCGGTGCGGGCCCGGTGGATTTGCCCGGCCAGTTGCACCAATTGGTCGTTCCACGGGGCGAGGAGATCTTCGGTTGCCTCCAGGCTAAACTCGTTCTCGGATGCCGATTGCAGGATCTTATTTTTCTGCTTGATGACGCGTGTGTAATCGGAAACCGTATTGATGTACGTTGGCCGCAGCGAGGCAATTCCGCGATCAACAAAACGCCTGCGCGCGTCTGGAATTCCACGCACGACTTCCAGATCATTCGCAGTGAAGGAAAAGACCTGGAGTTGCGTAAGGTAACGAGCCAGTGGCTCACGTTTAGCGTTTACGAGTAGTGACTTAGTGTTCGCCTGTACACTTACTTGCAGTTCTCTTTCGAGCGTCGTACCACCTGTAATCCTCCCACTAAGGATCGCTGACTCATGTCCAAAGGCAATGGCCTCTTGAAGGCGTGCGGTGCGGAACGACTTTGATCTGGCCAGAACATAGATCGCTTCGAGCCAGTTCGTTTTACCCTGACCGTTATTACCGAAGATGATGTTTAGGCGGGAACCCCAGAAGATTTTTCCGCTCAGATTTCGAAAATGAGTAGCCTCAATCGAATCGAGCTGCATATGTTTGATTCTAACATAGCGAAGAGGACTGTCCTGTCCGACTACTCCGGTACAAGAAAAAGCGCTCCCGAATTAAGACGAGAGCGCTCGTTTCTTTTGTTACTCCCTTTTAAGATTTAGATTCTAGATGCGCATGGGCATCACGATGTACTTGTATTCGTAGTCGCCGTTTTCCGACGGCCGAAGTTCTGCCTGGGAGTTTCCATCCTTAAACTCAAACGAGACCTTGCCTTCGCCAACGACGTTAAGAAACTCCTGCAGGTACTGCGCGTTGAAACCGATGTCGGATTCTTCGCCGGTGTAGTCTGTTTGCACTGTTTCGTTAGCTTCGCCCTCTTCCGCATTCTGCGAACTTATTACTAACTGATTTGGTTCGAGATGAAAGCGAATCGCATGTGAACGCTCATCAGCCATGAGCGCCACTCGTCTGATCGCAAGGTTTAATAAAGCGCCGTCAAATTCGACCGCCTTGTCATTTCCTTTGGGCATCACCATCTCGTAGTTGGGAAACTGCCCATAAAGCATGCGTGAAATCAATAGTCTGGGTCCCACTTCAAAGTAGATGTGATTCTCATCCATTCCCAGGCTGATATCTTCGTCGTAGCCGGCCGTCAGTTTTGTCAATTCCGCCAGCGTTTTCCTCGGGATCAGGGTATCAATCGTTTCGTTCGTGCCGTTCTTGGTCACATTTTTCCGCTCGCAGTAAGCCAACCGGTGACCGTCTGTCGTTACCATCCTGGCTCCAGATTCATCGAGAACAAACTTGGCGCCGGAAAGTGTGTAACGGGATTCCTCCTGGGTGATAGCAAAGATGGTCCGATCGATAAAAGTCTTCAATACTCCTGCTGGAATTTTTGCCGGCGCGGACTTAAAGGTTGGCACTTCCGGAAATGCATCGCGCGACACTCCCACCATCTTAAATTTCGCGCGATCACATTTCACAGTTACCCAGTCGTTATCCTCCTTCTTAAAACTAACGGGAGCGTCAGGCAATAGTCTCGCCATGTCAAAAAGCTTTCGTGCTTGGACGCATATCGAGCCGGGAACGTTGATTTCGTCCGCGTCCATGTCGCAACGAATCGTCACGTCAAGATCGGTGCCCGTAAGCCTTATCGAATTTTCACCAACTGACTCGATTAGAATATTCGAGAGGACCGGAATCGTGTTCTTCCTCTCGACGACGCCTTGAACGAACCCGAGTTCCTTCTGGAGATTAGACTTGCTTACAACAAACTGCATGGTAGGTGAACTCCTTCAAATACTTTGCTTGCGAAAGGCGCGCTTTCTTTCTGTTACTACATATAAAAACTTAGTTAGTTTATCTAGTAGTAGCAGTAGGTGCCTGTGTAGATGTGGAAAAGCCTTCAACACCGTTACCGACAGGTGGTTAGGTCAAACGAAAGCCTGTGAATCAAATCGGCGCCCGGTTATTCGTCTGTAGAAAACTTTTCGACGCGAAACATTATCACATTTTCCACAGCCATGTCTTTCGCTTACCTTGCGGAAAAATAACTACCCTGAGACCTGTCGGGTATTAAACACAGGATTTGAAGAGCGGCAGATCCGTGGATAACCTATTGAAAACTCGGGCTATTTCTGAACTGTCTCGGTGATCTCGCGTACACGCTTGCGCAAGTTTCCATCGGTCGAAATGAGCGTCTGGATTTTATCTACCGAGTGCATGACGGTCGTATGGTGTTTGCCGCCGAAAGCGCGACCAATCTCGGGATAGCTATGCTTCGTGAGTTGCTTACAAATGTACATCGCAACCTGTCGCGGCAGAGAGTATTGTCGAGCATTACTTTTCGTCACCAGTTCAGTGGCTGTGATTCGGTAATTTGTCGCTACAGCCCTTTGAATTTGTTCGATGGTAACAATACCCGGATCCTCGTCGGCCGCGATATTCTTAATCGCATCCTGAGCCAATACCTTGGTAATGGGTTGGCCGCGAAGCGAAGAGATTGCCATGAGTCTGATGAGAGATCCTTCCAACTCACGGACGTTATTTTTCACCCTGCTGGCGATAAATAAAGCGACATCATCATCGAGCGACAATCCCATGATCTCTGCTTTTCTTTTTAGAATTGCGATTTTGGTTTCCAGATCAGGCGGCTCGAGGTCCGCGATTAGTCCCCACTCGAATCGTGAGTGCAACCTTTCCTCCAGCGTTGGTATTTCGCGTGGAGGACAATCGGAACTGATTACAATCTGTTTTTGCTGTTCATACAAGGCATTAAAAGTGTGAAAAAACTCTTCCTGGGTTCGTTCCTTTCCTGCCATGAACTGAACATCGTCGATTAGCAAGACGTCCACCGACCGATACTTCTCACGGAATAGCTGAGTCTTGTCATATCGAATTGCATTGATCAACTCGTTCATGAATTTTTCTGAAGAGATGTAGCAAAGTTTTAGATGTTGGTTCCGCTGTTTTATTTCATGCCCGCATGCATGCATGAGGTGTGTTTTGCCTAAACCAACCCCACCATATAAAAAGAGTGGATTGTAGGTTTTACCTGGCGCCTCAGCTACGGCGAGAGATGCGGCGTGGGCAAATTGATTGCAGGATCCCACAACGAAGCTTTCGAACGTGTACCTTGCGTTGAGCAATGGATCCGCTGGTTTTAGCTTCTGCCTTGTGAGGCTCGAATCATTTACCGTTGAACGATTCGAATCACTCTCAGCAGTAGCTTCAGCGACACAGGGGTTTCTCGATGGCTCAGTTGAAGATCGCGAGTCGCGGTCTTGAACAGTCCACACCATTGAGTATCCAGCCAGATGAACCGCTCCGAGGGATCGATCCAGGAGAGATGAATAATTAGAAACTACCCAGTCTCGAATAACAGAGTTCGGCGCTCTCAGGTGCAGTGTTCGAGCCGAATTGTCCAATCCATCGAACTGGATTGGACGAAACCACGTGTCGAAGGTTTCGCGGTTGACACTGCTTTCAACGGAGTGGAGCAGTTCATCCCAGACGGGACTTTGTGGAAGAGCTGACATTAACGGACCCTTCACCTCTAGGGCTGGTCAAGCTGACTTTAGAGCACGTCTCATAAACATACATGCCGACCCGAACACAAAACAGCAAACCGGGTCGGCCTAAAATGCAAGGTGCTCGACAGAGGGAGTTTCCGGCGTGACAGCACTCGATTTCCACAAACTTTCCCACAGGGATGTGGAAAATACCTAACCTTAAAGTAAAGGTTTAAGTTTATGTATATCAATGAGTTACGAGGCTCCCGGCATTCAGCGTCCGGAGACTACCATAGGTGTTTCTGCCTTATCAAGCGGCGTGGGATATAAAACATTGGTCGGTCGTCGCAACTTAGCGTTGGGCGGCCGACGGTTCGGACGAAGAATGATTTTAATACAGCGTATTTTAAAAGGTATTATACTCAGTTTCTCAATTACGACGGGCTGGCGGCCAATGCCGCATAGGGAATTTTCCCGCTCTCCAGGACTGTATGGCGCCTCTCGGATAAAACGAAATCATTGGCTCGATGAGAAGCTTTCGTTGTGAATTAAAGTTGGCGTGTTCGCTCTTAAACTCTTTAAGTGATACGTCCTCGCCAGAACTTAAGGAGCCGCTACTCAAGCTGGACCAGTGCTTTTCAGAACGTTGAAATATGGCAGCACCCTTTCTTGACATCGTATTGCGTGCCCGTTAGTCTTACAGTTTTCTTCTGCAGGGAGAATTTGCAACTATGGCAAAGCGTACCTTTCAACCGAACAATAGACGCCGCGCGAAGACTCATGGTTTCCGGGCGAGGATGGCTACCAAGAACGGCAGGTTGGTGTTGAAGCGCCGGCGAGCTAAAGGCCGGACAAGGCTTACCCCAGCTCATTACTAATTCCGTTCCGGGGTCATGACCAAGCATTTACGAGGGCGAAACGATTTTCAGAAAGTTTATCGGAAGGGCAAACGCTACGAAGGCTTGTTAATAAGTGTTTTTGTGCTGAGGAATGAGGAAACTGGCCATCGGTTTGGAGTCACAGCTTCGCGAAAGGCCCTCGGCAAAGCTGTCGATCGAAATAGAGCAAAGCGATTGATGCGCGAGTCGTTTAGGCTGTGTGACTCATCCTTGACGAGATTAGAAGGCCACTATGACTGGGTACTAAACGCAAAACGAAGGCTCTCAGGGCGAAAGCTGGGCTCTGCTTTACAAGAGTTGGCTGGGGTAGTTGAGAAAGTAGCCAGGGAAGAGACAGCAACGTCGTTGACTTTATCTTAGTCGCGTGAAGACAATTCTGATTTCACTCTTGAAGACCTACAAACTAATCCTATCCCCACTATTGCCACCATCTTGTAGATTTGTTCCCACGTGTTCAGAGTATGCGATAGACGCGATCGCTCGATATGGGGCATTGCGTGGGAGTGGCTTGGCGTTGCGCCGCCTTTTGCGATGCCACCCGTTCAATCCTGGAGGCTACGATCCTGTGAAGTAGCGCTTGATTGGCAAGCGACTGCCTTCGAAGTCAGGCGTCTCAACTCCCTCAATGCAACAAAAACGTTTACTCCTGGCATTGGCACTTTCCACGGCGATATTGTTTCTGTGGAGCTATCTGTTTCCCTCAAAGCCGCCTCAGCCGCAGCCACCCCCCAATACCGCTACACAGAAAGCTGAACCCCAGAACCCTGTTGTCAGCAGCTTGCCATCAGGCCAAACCGTTTCCGCGGCTTCCGCCACCGAGGATGTTCCGCGTCGCACTCTTTCAATTAAGACCCCGCTTTATGAAGCCAGGATAGATAGTCGCGGAGCCGAAGCGGTAAGTTGGATCATCAAGAAAAACAAGAGCAGCGCTCGTGAAATCCATTCAGTTGCGGGTAGCAAGAATAATCCTGTCCCGCTCGAGTTGATTCCACCGGAGGGACTGAAGAGAGAGCCACGCGACGTTCCTCTTCAACTGTTCACCGGAGATTCGAGCCTTGATGGTGTGCTGTCTTCAAGGAATTACAAGATCGAAGGCGTTGAAGGAGGCGGTGACGATATCCAGGTGACGCTCGCCACAGGCGAGACGAAACGAATTAATTTCGTTCTACGCGATAGCGCCACAGGTCTTGACGTGGTTAAGACGATCGTCTTTGATGCGGACGCATATAACCTTGATTTCAACGTAGCAATAAAACGCGGAGACCAACCCTTCCCGCAAGTCAGGGTGAAAATCGGGCCCAGTATTGGCGACCAGGGCGTGAAGCATTACACATTCTATTCGGTGGCGCCTGAGGGTGTGGCCGCACTTAATGGCAAGGTACAAAGGCAGCATGCAACCGCGATCAACGAGAACAAGAATAGCCCTGACCGTTTGGCTCTGGGCGGTCCAGTTGATTGGGCCGGCGTGGGCGACACCTACTTTTCTATGGTTGTTGTACCCGCTAAGCCAAGCAACGAAGTCGAGTTTCACACTGTTCAATATGACTACACGGCCAACGGAAAGCCGGAAAAGCGCTACCTGATTTCGGCTTTGCTACCAGTGGCCGGCGACGGTTCACGCAATATTATTTATGTCGGACCGAAGGATCACTACCTACTCACTGAAGCCAGTCAAAAGATCAGTCAAACCGTGGGCCGGTCAGTCGATCTCGAGGGGCTGATTGACTATGGCTGGCTCGGTTGGTTGTCGCGCCCTTTGGCTGTACCAATCCTATGGTGCATCACGGAACTGTATCGAATAACAGGTAGCTATGGCGTTGCCATTATCCTATTCACCATCGTTATCTATTCCTTGTTCTTTCCGTTGAAGTGGCGCTCGTCGAAGTCGATGAAGAAGGCCCAAAAACTTGCGCCCCGTATGAAGGAGTTACAAGAGAAGATCAAAGGGTTGAAGCAGAACGACCCCAGATTGAAAGAACTGCAGGTCGAGCAACTTCGGTTGATGAAAGAAGGCAACCCTCTTGGTGGATGCCTGCCGCTGCTGATCCAAATGCCTTTCCTCTTTGCGCTCTACCGCGCGATCACAATTTCGCTGGATTTCCGTCAGGCGAGTTTTCTGTGGTTGCCGGATTTGTCTGCCGGCGACCCGTACCATATCCTTGAAGTTCTAATGGCCGGAACTATGATTGTCTTGCAGTTGATTACGCCGGCGCCTTCCGCGGATCCGCTGCAGCGAAAGATGATGGCCATCGGAATGCCGCTCTTCATGTTATATGTTCTCTGGGGTGCGCCTTCGGGGCTATTGCTGTACTGGCTGGTTGGGAACATCGTTGGCTTCAGTCAGCAGTTTCTCATCAATCGCCTTACACAGTCTGAAGATGACGTACGGTCTCCGATGCAGGTGCGAGCTAAGAGTTAAGCTATGCCGGAACATCGCCTGAGGGCACGGGTAGAAGGTGGATGATGCAGGAAAGCTATAAACAAGCTGCGGATTTCTTAGGAACGATTTTTGAGCAAACTGGCCTTGATCTGAAGATCGAACTCAAACAAACTCCTGGGGGATCGGTTCTCGATTTCAATGGTCCTGACGCCGATCTTCTGCAAGCTGAGGGCGGAGAATTGCTCGATGCTTTGCAGCATCTTATAAACCAAGCTTTCGGTCGAAACTTGGAAGAGCGGCAACGTCTGGTGTGTGATGTTAAAGGCTTCCGCGCCACTCGCGAGGCGGAATTACGCGCGATGGCGAATCATGCTGCAGATCGAGTTCGCTCTACCGGCTTCGCTTTCACTTTTGGGCCGATGAATGCAAGCGAGAGGCGGACCATTCATCTTGCGCTAGCAGCGAGTGAAGATCTCCAGACAGAGTCAATGGGAGAAGGAGCGGAACGCAAACTAAAAGTCAGTCTGAAAAGAGCTCGCTAGAAACTATCACGCCTTCCGCACGCCCGGTGTTCATGAATTACCAATGAGCACAATCGTCGCACTATCTACACCTCCCGGCCGCAGCGCCATCGCTATAATCCGCCTAAGTGGACCACACTCACTACGAATGGTTAGCGACCTGTTAAAAGAGGGAACGCTCACCCTGGCTCCCAGACAAGCTACCTTGAAAACAATTTGTGATCCGGAAAGGGGGATCGTGCTGGATCGGGTTCTTATAACCACCTTTCCAGCACCGAATTCCTTCACCGGTGAAGAGATGGTGGAGATTAGTTGTCACGGCTCGCCTATCATCATCCGGTGGGTAATTGACATTATGTTGCGCAGCGGTGCTCGTCTTGCGGATGCCGGGGAGTTTACCTTGCGAGCACTCACGAATGGTAAGCTTGATCTCAGTCAGGCGGAAGCCATTCGTGATCTGATCAATGCACAGACCGATCTTGCCGCACGGCAAGCGATTCGTCAGCTGAGTGGGGAGTTATCAGTAAGGCTTCAGCCATTGAAAGACCGTCTAATAGACGCAATCGTCCCACTAGAGTCGGCCGTTGAATTCGTCGAAGATGATCTTCCTAAACTGCAAGCAGTGGAGGTAGTGAAACAGCTCAAAAGCGTGGTCAGTGAACTTAATAAGTTAGCGGCAAGTTTCAGCGCGGGCCATTGGCTTCGCGACGGCATTAAGGTCACTATAGTGGGCCGGCCCAATGTCGGTAAGTCTAGTCTGTTCAATGGTTTACTGAGACGCGAAAGAGCGATCGTGACTAGCGTTCCCGGTACCACCCGTGACACTTTGAGTGAGACGATAAATATCGGCGGCGTCCCAGTTTCGTTGACGGACACCGCCGGCGTGCGAGGGACACCAGATGCCATTGAGAGCATCGGAATACACCGGGCTCAGCAGGCGATCGTAGATGCAGATCTTGTATTGCTTGTAGTTGACGGTTCGGAGGGATTTAACGATGACGATCTGGATGTGTTTTCTCGAGCGCGCGATTCAAGGTATCTTGTAGTTGTCAACAAGAGTGACTTGCCAGACTTTAAGCCGGACGTACCTGGAGTTGGACCAGAGGCAATCTCGGTTTCCGCGTTAACAGGTAACGGGCTCGATGAGCTTTCGGGCGCGATCATCAGGCGGCTAGGGGTTGTTGATTCCGAAAGGGAAGGTTTATTGATCACGGATGCCCGTCATTATGATCTTCTCCAGAAAAGTATTGAGCAGATTGAAGCTGCGATTCTCCACCTTAAGGAAAGGGCAAGCGAAGAATTGGTTCTTGTTGGACTTCATAACGCGCTGACGCTTCTCGGGGCGATCACTGGAGAAACAACTACCGAAGATATCCTATCAGAGATCTTCTCCACGTTTTGCATTGGAAAATAGCATGGCATTCGACGAACTGTTCGATGTAATTGTGATCGGCGCAGGGCATGCTGGTTGTGAGGCTGCGTCGGCGGCTGCCAGGCTTGGTGCACAAACGGCGCTCGTGACTATAAATCTCGACCTCATTGCGCAGATGTCCTGCAACCCTGCTATCGGAGGAATTGCAAAAGGTCATCTTGTCAGAGAAATCGATGCCTTGGGTGGACTTATGGGCCGGGTTATTGATCGAACGGGAATTCAGTTTCGGCTGCTGAACCGCTCAAGAGGTCCCGCCGTCCAGTCTCCGAGGGCCCAGGCCGACCGTTCACTGTACCGACGAGAGATGCGCAGGGTGCTGGAAGGTACACCCAACCTGCATCTCCGACAGGGCGTGGTCGTGGACCTTGTGGTTTACGACGGAACTGTAGCGGGCGTGGAGTTGCAGGACAGCCGGCGTTTCGCCAGTCGCGCAGTGATAGTTGCCACCGGAACATTTCTTAATGGACTTGTGCACACAGGACGAAAAAGCTATAGGGCCGGACGGGTCGGCGAGCCTGCTTCGATTGAGCTTGCGGAAGCTTTGCGCCGACAGGGATTTCCTGTGATGCGATTGAAGACTGGGACGCCTCCGCGCCTCGATGGGAGGACAATTGACTGGTCCCGCTTTGAACCCCAGGCGCCGGACGAGCGGCCCGTGCCATTTTCTTTTGCAACTGAAAGGATCGAGCAGCGCCAGCTGTCCTGCTATATCGGCTATACGACAAAAGCCGTTCACCAGGCCATAGGCGAACATATCAATGAGTCGCCTTTGTATTCAGGAAAGATCAAGGGTGTGGGACCGCGGTACTGTCCTTCGATCGAGGATAAGGTTGTGAAGTTTGCCGATAAGGACCGTCACCAGCTATTCCTGGAGCCTGAAGGTTACGAGACAAACGAAGTCTACTTGAACGGCTTTTCGACCTCACTACCTGCAGAACTTCAGCAGGAGTTAGTTCGAATGATCCCAGGTCTTGAGGAAACCCTGATAATCCGGCCAGGATATGCCATAGAATACGACGCTGTCGATCCCAGAGAGCTGCAGCAGAGCTTAGAAACCTCTCGCATTGGCGGACTTTTTCATGCAGGTCAGATTAATGGGACAACCGGGTATGAGGAAGCTGCGTGTCAGGGGTTGATGGCAGGTATAAACGCAGCCCACCTCGTGAGCAGCAAGCCGGCATTTAGACTGAGCCGAGGTGAGGCATACATAGGTGTATTGATTGATGACTTGATTACTCAGGGAGTTGATGAACCCTATCGAATTTTCACTTCCAGAGCCGAGAATAGATTGGCGTTGAGATATGACAACGCTGATGAGCGACTGTCGGCATTGGGGCGAAAACTCGGTCTAGTGGATGATAGTGCGTGGGATAGATTCAATGCCAAGCGCGACCGGCTCAGTGACTTGGGGAAAGCACTTGAGAGCACAAGGTTGAAACGGTCAGACGCAGCTTACGCAGTTGTCAGCGCAATGCTTTCAGCGGACCTGGGGGATTCAATTACGTTGGCACAGTTAGGCAGACGCTCGGGCGTAGGCGTGGATACGCTGCGATCGCTGTTGCCTTCGGACGTTCGTGCCAGGATAACAGGGGACGATCTGGACTCCGCTCTGGCTGATTCTCTCTACGCTGGGTATATAGAGTCGCAAAGAGCCACCTCAGCACGAATTCATCAACACGACGAGGCTCGAATTCCCGCGGAACTGGACTTCAGGCGGTTAAGCGGCCTTTCTCATGAAATGGTGGACCGACTTGAGCGCGCCCGCCCGCAAACGTTCGGCCAAGCCCGCCGAATTCCAGGCCTGACAGCGGCAGCGCTGGCGACTCTCCTGGTACACATCAACGCCTATCGCCACGCTGCTTAGCGATGTTTCACGTGTCCCGTTCGATCTATTTGGGACACGTGAAACAATCAGGGCATGACTTAAAACCCCTTCAGTAAGGTCAATGTCTAGCATGCATTCGGTCATTATGTTAGTTTAGGGCACCTTAAGGAGTTCGAAGGGCCCCAAATGCAGGCATGGCGAAGACGATAGCCGTCGCAAATCAGAAGGGCGGTGTGGGTAAGACCACGACCGCGGTTAACTTGGCAGCAGTTTTAGCCAGCGCCAGTATACCTGTTTTGCTTGTCGATTCGGACCCTCAGGGTAATGCGACCTCCGGAGTTGGCATACAGCGAGGTAGTTTTCGGAAGGGACTCTATCATTCGATAGTTCTGGACGAACCGCTTCAGGGATTAATCCACTCCACCGAAATTCCTTCGCTTCAGGTTGTGCCGTCAAATAAGGATTTGGTGGGCGCAGAAGTAGAATTAGTGGAGATGGAGCAGCGAGAGTTTCGTTTGCGCGAGGCCTTGCGCTCTGTTGAGAATGACTATGATTTCATTGTCATAGACTGCCCGCCGTCGCTCGGCCTTCTCACCCTGAACGCCCTGAGTGCCGCTAAATCGCTGCTAGTACCCATTCAATGTGAGTACTATGCGCTCGAGGGGGTCACCGAGTTGTTCGATACCCTTGCACGAATTCGACGCCTCCATAATCCAAACCTGACAATCGAAGGCTTACTGTTAACGATGTACGATGAGCGAACCAACCTGTCTTCCGCCGTCGCTTCAGATCTACGAAGCTTTTATGGTCAACAGGTTTTCGAAACCGTGATCCCTCGTACGGTCAGGCTTGCAGAAGCGCCAAGTCATGGTAAGCCGATAATTCTCTATGATATCCACTCAAAAGGCGCCGAAGCCTACTTTCATCTAGCTAAGGAGATACTGGCTCATGACACGAAAGGCACTGGGACGGGGCTTGGGCGCCCTGCTTTCGGCTGATCGGCCAAATGCGTTTAGCGACGAGCAGTACGAGGTTGAAGTAGATCTAATCGACGCTAGCCCACTTCAGCCGCGGACTCATTTCGATCAGACCAGTCTCGAACAGTTAGCTCAGTCGATCGAGACCCACGGCGTGGTCCAGCCAGTAGTCCTCAGAAGAAAGAATGATCGCTATGAACTCGTAGCGGGGGAACGCCGTTGGCGAGCCGCAAAGATGGCGGGACTAAACCGGATCCCGGCGGTCGTGCGAGAGATCGATGACAAAGACTTGCTTGAGCTTGCGCTGATCGAAAACATCCAGCGCGAGGATCTCAATCCCATCGAAGAAGCGCAGGCCTACAAGAATCTAATCGAGGCGGTCGGCTTAACCCAGGAGAGCTTGGCCGTGAGAGTGGGGAGGGACCGTTCGTACATCACAAACTATCTTCGCCTCTTGCGTCTACCGGATGATATTCAACATCTGGTCGCGGAAGGCAAACTGTCAACGGGACACGCTCGAACGCTCTTAGGCCTTGAACAAGTAGATGAGCAGCGCCGACTCGCCAGAAAGATAGTCGAGCGCGGCCTGTCTGTGCGGGAGACGGAAAAACTTGTGAGGCATCTCTCGAGTCGAACTGTCCAGAAAGATCCGCAGCAGAAGCCGCCAGGTAATGATGCGAATGTCCGAGCCGCAGAGGCAAAGCTCCGACGGAGATATGCCACGCAAGTGCGAATTGTGCAGGATCCCCGAAGTCAGGGGGGCACTATAGAAGTAGGATTCTATACTCCCGCTGATCTAGAGCGCGTTTTCGATTTACTCATGTGCCGCGGGTCCGAGATCGGCTGAAACCATTGTAGATAATACATCTCAGTCAAAACGAGGCAGCCCACGCAGAGTACATTGTACAACGTGACGAAGTCACTTTGAGCTCTTTCGCCTTGATTTTCCGAGCTTACACCCAGCGACAGGGCTTGGCAGGTCGGTTGACCGGTATTTCCCGGCATGTTAGACTCCCGCGCTTTTGGGCGAACCTCCAACATTAAGCAGCACTCATGATGGCTCTGGCTGAAAGTTCAATCCAACTTGTGCCTGACGGCACGCTCTTGTTTCATCTGGCACTTGTTGTCGTGATGGTTGTGGTGCTGAACCTCACCTTGCTCAAACCGATAAATAAGGTTCTTGAAGAACGTGAGCGGCGTACTAAGGGAAAGCTGGGAGATGCAGAGGGGATCCTTGCAAGTGCCAAAGAAAAAATCCGCCTTTGGGAGCAGGGATTGCGACAGGCGCGCAACGACGGATACCGACTTCTCGAGAAGGAGAGAGCTGACGCATTGCGAGAACGGGAACTACGGTTGTTGGGATTGAAAGAAGAGCTTGCAAAGCTGGTAGCTGAGCAGAAAGCTGAAATACATCGACAAGAGCAAGACGCAAGTCTTGTTCTTCAGTCGGAAGCCCAGCGGCTAGCCGCGTTAATCGGTTCGCAGATTCTGGGAAGAACCATAAGCGGATAATTCCGAGCCAAAGCTATTAAGGCGGCCGTCTCCTTTAATTTGATGTGTACACAACTGCTTCTAACCCTGATATTGGCGGATGAGGTAGCCGCTTCCCGTTGGCAGCAATTTTGGGATTATTTCGACTATCCCGGCGTCGAAGCGTGGAAGTTCATCAATCTCACTGTTTTTGTGGCTGCTGCCGTTTATATCTTACGCCGGCCCTTGAGCGATGCGTTTAAGGGAAGGCGCGAGCGGATTAAACAAGAGTTGCGCAAGGCGCAGGAAGAACGGGATCGCGCTTTAGCTGAATTGCAAGAAATCGAAGCGCGCTTATCGCGGTTGGATGACGAGGTCGCCGCGATTGGAAAGCAGGCCCAAGCAGAGGCCGCTGCAGAGCGCGAGAGGCTGACCTTGGAAACCACCAGCGAGCTAGCAAGATTAAAGGAATCCGCGCAGCGTGAAATTGAGAGCGCGGGAAAAGCCGCGAAGCAGGAGTTGCGGGAGTTTGCCGCGCAACAAAGCGTGCGTCTTGCAGAGGAAACTATACTGCGTGAGATTCGACCTGACGATGATGCGCGACTGATCGGAATGGGCGTCGAGCGACTGGGAGGAAGCAGGAATTGAGTTTGCAAACGATTGCCCGGCGCTATGCGACAGCCCTTGCTGATGTTTCGCTGGAGCGGGCTGAGGCGCGGGAAGTAATTGAAGAGTTAAGGGGTTGGGAATCAATGATAAACTCGAACCCCCAACTCCGCGAGGTGTTTGCTAATCCCACCGTTGCTTATGATCGGAAGAGCAATCTGCTGAATGAGTTGATTTCGCGAACTAAGGTTCGACGGACAACCACAAACTTCCTCAAACTCTTATTAAAAAACCAGCGGTTGACTGAGTTGGCGGAGATCAACCGTCGACTGGCACAAGTTTTGGACGAGCGGGCAGGCGTGGTGGCTGCCGAAGTCGTAACAGCTCGCCCGATAGCGGAGGACATCAGAAAATCCATATATAGCAAGCTAAAAGGCATTACCGGCAAAGAGGTTCGCGTGAGTTTCGAAACGGATATTGCCATCATTGGGGGTCTGGTAACGAGAATAGGCTCAACGGTATACGACGGCTCGATTCGAACCCAACTGGAACTTCTGTCAAATAAATTAGCGCACAACTAGCAGGACCGGCTAACGGACTATGGAACCCATAAAAGCAAGCGAAATAAACGACATCATTCGGAAACAGATTGAGAGCTTCGAGGTTGGCGTTACCGTCATGGAGGTCGGTACTGTAATCAAGGTCGGAGATGGTATCGCAGAAATCCATGGTCTTGAAAAGGTCATGGCAGGGGAACTTCTCGAGTTTCCGCGCGAAGTGCGCGGGCTGGCTCTAAACCTGGAAGAAGACAAAGTCGGCGCGGTGTTATTCGGAAACTTTCAGGAGATAAAAGAAGGCGATGTCGTAAAGCGAACCGGTCGCATTATGCAGGTACCAGTTGGCGAGGCGTTGATTGGGCGCGTTGTCGATGCGTTAGGAAATCCGATTGATGATCGAGGTCCAATCATGACGGAGGCTTATTACGCAGTTGAGCGGATCGCCCCGGGAGTCGTTGATCGGCAGCCTGTGAAGGAACCATTGCAAACCGGTCTCAAGGCGATCGACGCAATGGTCCCCATTGGACGCGGGCAGCGCGAGCTAATCATTGGCGACCGCCAAACCGGAAAGACAGCCGTCGCCCTAGATGCCATCATCAATCAAAAAGGCAAGGATGTAATTTGCATTTATATCGCAATTGGGCAAAAGGCGTCGACAGTGGCCCAGGTTGTGAAAACCCTCCATGACTTTGGCGCGATGGATTACACCATTGTTGTCAAAGCTACTGCCTCTGAGCCGGCAGCGATGCAGTTCCTCGCGCCTTATTCCGGAGCAGCCATGGGTGAGTATTTCCGCGATAGTGGAAAACATGCGTTGACCATCTATGACGATCTTTCCAAGCAAGCTGCGGCCTATCGCGAAATCTCTCTCTTGCTAAGGCGTCCTCCTGGTCGTGAAGCTTATCCCGGCGACGTCTTCTATCTTCACTCGCGCTTGCTTGAACGAGCCGCGAAACTCTCTGACGCGAAGGGTGGAGGATCATTAACGAGTCTCCCAATTATCGAGACTCAGGCTGGTGATATCTCCGCCTACATTCCGACCAACGTGATCTCGATCACGGACGGACAGATCTTCCTCGAGGCTGATCTGTTTAATAGTGGAATTCGTCCCGCAATAAACGTGGGGAACAGCGTGTCGCGAGTGGGAGGTGCAGCGCAGATCAAAGCGATGAAGCAGGTGGCGGGAACCCTTCGAATTGACCTCGCACAGTTTAGAGAATTGCAGGCCTTCGCTCAATTTGGCTCGGACCTCGACAAAGCTACACAGGCACAACTCGCACGTGGCCAGCGGCTTGTCGAGATCTTGAAACAGCCGCAGTACCAGCCCATGGAGATCGAGAAGCAAGTGCTAGTTATTTGGGCCGCGAGCAACGGCTACGCGGACCATGTGCCGGTCGAGGACGTGCGCAACTTCGAGGCAGAGCTACTCAAGTTTGTGGAGAATTCTCATCCTGGATTGCTACAGGCGATTCGCGAAAAGAAGAGTCTGACCGATAAAATCAAATCAGATCTTGAGCAAGTTTTGAAGGACTTCAAAGATAACTGGGCTGAAAAGCGAGCCTCCGCAACAAACGGCGTCCCCCTGGCTGCTACTCAAGTTGGCGCGTAACGATGTTTTCAGAAATTCTGACCTGCTATGCCTAATCTTCTCGACATTCGCCGGCGACTTAAGTCGGTAAAGAATACGCAGCAGATTACGAAAGCGATGAAGATGGTTTCAGCAGCCAAGCTGAAACGGGCACAGGACCGCGTTGTGACCGCGCGTCCGTTTGCCAACAAGATGATCGAAGTGTTGGGCCAACTGGCAGACAGAACAGACGAAAGCTTTCATCATCCACTGTTGGACCAGCGCGAAGACGATCATTATCTTCTCGTTTTGATTACAGCAGACAAAGGGTTATGCGGAGCCTTTAATACCAATCTCATAAAAGCGGCCCAGTCGTTCATCAATGACAGCCAGGGTAAACATATTGACGTGCTGGCGGTTGGGCGCAAAGGAAGAGACTTCTTCCGCCGACGTGGGTTTTCAATTGTCGGTGAGTATATCGGGCTTACGGGCAAGGGTCGGGTCGAGTTTGGGGAAGCTCTGGAAGTAGCTCGCGATGTGATCCATCGTTTCACAGAAGATGAAACGATGGACAAGGTCTTTGTCGTTTATAATGAATTCAGATCAGTGCTGCAACAGCGAGTAGTTCTGGAGCAGCTTTTACCGATCGCTCGGACTGCTCAAGCTGACGTGGCGACTCAGGCGCAGCCGGAAACTCTGATTGACTACATTTACGAACAGCCTCCCGCTCAGATCTTCAGCACGCTTCTACCACGGCTGATTGAAACCCGAATCTTTCGTGCTCTGCTCGAGTCGGTTGCGTCCGAACACGGCGCACGCATGACGGCAATGGACTCAGCATCGAAAAACGCTAGCGAGCTTATTGAGGCGCTGACGCTGAACATGAATCGGGTGCGACAGGCCGCAATCACAAACGAAATCATCGAAGTTGTTTCGGGTGCAGCTGCACAGTGATGGTCAAACTTAGTTTCGAAACGCCTTAGGGGAAGCGGCAAATGCTTCCCCTCTTTTGTTTTTGATTCAGTTTAGGGATCCAGGGCTCCCTTCAATGCAGAGATTTTCCCAACGGCTTAGTCGGTACCTGCCCCTTGTGCTATGGATGACCTTCATCTCGATCGCGTCTACCAGCGAGTTCTCGGCAGAGAATACTTCCCGCATCGTTCGCCCGCTGGTTCTTTGGCTATTTCCGGGCACCAGTGAAGCATCGCTCCAAATAATTCATTTCGCCGTCAGAAAGGCGGCCCACTTCACCGAGTATGCTTTGATGGGGTTCCTGGCCGCAAGGGCGTTCTCCACTTCTTCCCACGAATTGCTTAGACGGCGTTGGATCGTTGTTGTACTACTTTTGATTGTGGTCTACGCGTGTCTCGATGAATACCATCAGAGCTACGTTCCGTCTCGGACAGCGTCGATTTACGATAGTTTAATTGACTCGGCCGGCGGACTTGCGGGGCTGCTGATTTACTACAGGCGTAGCCGGCAACCTTGAACTAGCCCTCGTTCTCGTGCGTATAATGCTCCTGAGTGCACACGTTTCAGAAAAGGATTCGACAAAGCAAATGGGAATACTTGATCGACTTAGCCCCAGCGCGCAGTTCATTGAGGTCATCGAATGGCTCGACGGCACGGGCAACACGATGCTTTACCGATTTCCGGTTAAGGATCAGGAAATCAAAAATGGCGCGCAACTAATCGTACGCGAGTCACAAACCGCGGTATTCGTCCACGAAGGTCAGATAGCGGATGTCTTTCCCCCTGGACGCTATACCATCGACGGGGGAAATACTCCAATCCTTTCAAAACTCGGCGCTTGGAAATACGGGTTCAATTCACCACTCAAAGCCGAGGTCTATTTTCTGAACACCAAGCAGTTCACTGATTTGAAATGGGGGACGCCTAATCCCGTGATGATGCGCGACTCTGATTTCGGTATGGTGCGATTGCGCGCTTTCGGAATTTATTCCCTCCGAGTTTCCGACCCGAAGGCCTTCATTAAAGAGATTGCCGGCACCAATGCCCACTTCGTAACTGAGGACATTGAAGGACAATTGAAGCGCACCCTGGTCGGGGGTTTCAGCGACGCTCTGGGTGAGTCAAAGATCGCCGCGCTCGACCTGGCTTCTAATTATGACGAGCTTGGCAATTTCACCAGAACCAAGTTAAACGACGAATTCAAGTCGTATGGTCTCGAGTTAACCAAGCTAGTGATCGAGAACATTTCTCTACCTGCCGAAGTAGAGGCGGCGATGGACCGTCGCACGTCGATGGGTGTACTGGGCGATGCCAGCCGTTACGCGCAATTTCAAGCTGCGGACGCGATGCGTGACGCTGCACAGAATACTGGCGGAGGGGCAGGTACGGGCGCTGGGCTGGGGGCCGGATTTGCGATTGGCAATGCAATGGCGGGGGCCATGACTGACGCCATGAAGCAATCGCGCGGCGGCCCAACTTCAGCTGGAGTGAGTTGTCCAAAATGCGGCACAACTAATACCCCTGAAGCGAAGTTCTGCAACGTGTGTGGCGCCAAAATGGAACGTTCGGCTCAAACGGTGCCCTGCGTTAAATGCGCGGCTCCGTTGCGACCAGGAATGAAGTTTTGTAGTGAGTGCGGCGCTACTCAGGAAAGGCCCAAGTGTTCAAATTGCCAAGCCGAATTACCCGCAGGCGCGAAGTTTTGCAATGAATGTGGCGCCAAAGCGAACGGCTGAGCGGATTGCGCCCGCGAGTGAGCAGCTAGCAGCACAAGGATAATCGTCTCTCCCGGTTGAACTCTGTGCCCCAATAGCAAGGGTGCGTCTAGCAAGGGTGCGTCCGTCGGTTTGTCCCTCCATCGCGGGGCCGCAGAGTGATATGCTTGTCCCCCCTATTTCTTCGGTGATTTTGAGAGGAATAATGCATGCTGAGAATGCTCAGGCATCCACGGCGCGTTGTCATTACCGGCATGGGTTGTGTCACACCCATTGGGATCGGACGCGAAGCATTTTGGAGTTCTTTAATCGCTGGCCTTAGCGGAATACGCCGAATCGAATCATTTGATGTTTCTCACTCGCCAGTCCGTATCGCCGCGCAGGTTCCCGATTTCGATTGGGAAGCGCAATTAAATCCGAAAGATCGAAAACACGTCCCACGAACAGTTCCACTTGCGCTTGCAGCTGCGCGTGAAGCTCTGGAAGACGCCAAACTCTTTCCCAGCGATCTAAGTCTGGACGAGCGTCGGGCAATAGGAGTTGTTTTGGGAACTGGTGGTGGTGGCCTTGCTTTTACGGAACAACAATATGAGTACTGGTATATCGGTCCCGCGTACAAGGCAAGCGTCTATACAATTCCCTCATCAACTCACGGAGGATTGTCGAGCGAATTATCAATGGCCTTTGGGCTACGAGGCCTTTCGCACATCATCTCTACGGGCTGCACGAGCTCAACTGATGCAATTGCTTATGCCGCGGAACACATTGCCCTGGGTCGGCAGGACGTAATGATTTCGGGCGGTGTCGACGCTCCGATTGCTCCTGGCATTCTCGCCGCTTTCAACCTCATGACGGTACTGACAAACGAATGGAACGACGAGCCGCACCGCGCGTCGCGTCCGTTTTCGCGTAATCGCTCGGGCATCGTTTTGGGCGAAGGCTCCTGGATTTATGTGCTTGAGGAATTTGACCACGCAAGGAATCGCGGCGCCGACATATATGCCGAGATCATCGGCTATGGCGCAACTTGCGATGCTTACCATCGCGTGCGCCTGGAAGAAAGTGGTGACGAACCCGCGCGGGCGATGCGCATGGCCTTGAAGGACGCCAATAAGCAGGCGCAAGACATTGATTACGTCAATCTCCATGGCACTTCCACCTTGCTGAACGATCGAATCGAAACTAATGCTTTAAAATTGGTATTTGATGGCCACGCGAAAAGGATTCCGATGTCTGCCACTAAGTCGCAGATCGGCCATCCCCAAGGGGCCAGCGGTGCAGCCGGACTCGGTGCTGCACTCTGTGCCATGCATGCCAATACGATCCCCCCAACCATCAATCTCGACGAGCCTGATCCTGAATGCGATCTCGACTATGTAGCCAACCAGTCGCGTGAAGCAAACGTGCGGATCGCCCTTTGCAACTGCATAGGTTTTGGGTCGAAGAACAGTGCTCTGGTGGTCGAGAAGGTTTGATACAAGGGGAACAATGGACTTTAGAGAGCGAAGCTATGAATTCGAACATATCGATAAGGGCGATTACACGCCTGAAGAGTATGAAGGTTGCATCATTGAGTTGCAGCGCGTTAACCGCTGGCTGGGCGATGTTCGTGCACTCAGGCACACTCTATTGCGGGAGATTGAGGATTCGGGCTTACGAGACGTTTCCATTCTGGATGTAGGTGCTGGATCAGGCGAGCTGTTGCGCGTAACCGCCGAATGGGCGCGAAAGACGAAGCGGCGGGCGCAGCTAGTTGGACTGGAGCTGAATGCTTCGTCCGTGCGAGCCCTCATCGACGAGTCGCAGCGGTTTCCTGCAATCAGCGCGGTGCGGGGCGATGCTTTTCAACTACCTTTCGCCGACCGTCAATTCGACTACACGATCAGTTCTCTTTTTACCCATCATTTCACAGATAGCCAGGTCGTCTCTCTCCTGCGCGAAATGAGGCGCGTTGCTCGCCGCGGAATTTGCACTATAGATCTGCACCGGCATCCGATTGCTTATTACTTCTACACAACAATAGGCCGCTTGATCCTGCACAATCGTCTACTTCGCGAAGACGGCGCGCTTTCCATTCTACGAAGCTTCAAGCCCCACGAGTTGTCAGAACTAGCAGGGCGTGCCGATTTGCCGAAATTCAGGGTAGAGCGGCATTTTCCGTACCGGTTGGTTCTCCGGGCATCCCTATCGGCTCATGAGAAAAACTCCAGCGAAGGACTTTCAGATCTGAATGTGGCTGCCGGCAAGGCTGCGTGAATGGTCCAAAATTGATGAGCAATTCCGGCAACAACTATGAAGTGATCATCGCTGGAGGTGGTCCTGCGGGCACCAGCGCGGCGATTCACCTTGCGAGTTGCGGCATTAAGGCATTGCTTGTGGAGCAGAAGAAATTTCCGCGCGCGAAGTTGTGTGGAGAATTCATATCTCCGGAGTGTTGGTTCCACTTTCGCAAGCTCGGCGTAGAGGCTGAGATGCTTTCCTCCGATCCGGCAAGTATCACCGAAACAGTTTTTTACTCCAGTACTGGACGAAGGATTAAAGTGCCCAGCGATTGGTTTGCCGGTGAAAATGCCGCGCTGGGTCTGAGCCGAGCCGAAATGGACTACAGACTATTGGAAAGGGCAAAGAGCTTAGGCGTCGTGGTGCTCGAAGAGGCAGCCGTGTCAGATCTACTCACAGACGGGAAGCGGGTTTCCGGTATTCGCCTGAAGCACAACGGCCAAATCCAGGAGTTCCATGCTCCTGTAACCATAGACGCAACGGGTAGAACGCAAGCATTAGTTCGCAAGCTGAACAAACAAAGACGGAAAAGACGGACCGTCGATCGAGCCAAACTGGTTGCTTTCAAAGTGCACCTGGAACATACACGCGTCGCGAAAGGAGCATGCGAAATCTACTCCTATCCTGGCGGATACGGGGGTTTGAGCAGCATTGAACACGGACTCAGCAACCTTTGCTTCATCGCAGCTGCCAAGGATGTCAGACGCTGCGGTTCAGACGCAGAGGCCGTTGTTCGCAACATTGTCTACAGAAATCAGCGGGCCGCTCACACACTTGCTGGAGCCCGGCTTCGCAGTGATTGGTTGAGTGTTTCTCTGGAAACCTTCGGGCGACAGTCTCTTGCTCCAACTCCGGGTCTATTAATCATTGGCGACGCCGCTGCGTTCATCGATCCGTTTACCGGTAGCGGTATGCTAATGGCATTTGAGAGCGGAGAACTCGCGTCAGCTGCAATAGTCAAACACCTGGGTTGTTTGAAGCAGGGCAAATCTTTCGAGTCCTTAGCCCATGAATATCAAATGGAACATCAACGAAAGTTTAGTCAACGACTTCGAATTTCTGGCTTGCTACGCCGTGCGGCTTTTCTCCCCTATGCCGCCGAAGCCGCGATCCTCCTTTGTAGCGTGAGTGATCGGCTCAGGCGAAAACTGGCACGCTCGACGCGTTCAACAGAAGCGACAATGATTGTCAGCGGATCAAACACTCCTTGATAATACATAAGACAAGACTTTTTCATCGTTTCTCCTTTCTAAGCATCCATTTTGAAAGATCTTGCCAGAGAGGGACTTTTGGAGTAAAAAGGCTAAGCGTTTCTTGTCTTAAAACTTACCGGCGCCTTTCTCCAAGGAAGTCGTGAGTGACATGCGGCGAGCTATCACTCCCCGAACACGCCGTGATACCTCAGAATTGCCAATGGCGTGCCGCGAACTGGTGAAGAAACTTGGTCCGTTTCAGCAAATTAAGCTTGTTCGACACACTCGTGTCTGCCGATCTCTATCTCAGCTAAGGAGAATACAGATGATTTTTGCGTCTTTTGCGCAATGGCTCAAACCTCCCCTGCGGTTAACTTTTGTTTTCATCGCGACAATTCTTTGTGCCGGCATCTCGCTGGGCCAGGCCCAATCTGACGCTGCAGATCTTCGCGGCTTTGTACGTGATCAGCAAGGTGCTGTTGTCGCAAATGCCACTGTTACGGCGCGAAATCCCGCAAACAATTCCTCACGTACGACGACCACAAATGACGAGGGCTTTTACCAGCTCGTGAATCTAAGTCCTGGCGATTACGACGTGACAGTTGAAGCCCCGAACTTCAAAAAAGCATCCCTTCCCGCAGTGAAACTTACAATCGGACAGCGTGCCGATCTCGATGTGAAACTCGAAGCCGGACAGATCAGTGAGGTTGTAACGATCACCGGTGCGACCACTGAGTTGGTTGAGACTTCGAAAACCGCTATTGCTACTACCGTTGACCAGCAACGGATCGAGAATTTGCCAATCAATGAACGCAACTACTTATCCTTTGCCCTCACCACATCGACAGTCTCACGTGACAACGGACGACCTATTGGACCAGCGCCGACTACGGGCTTGAATTTTGGTGGACAGCGCGGCCGCTCCAATCTGGTCCAGGTTGATGGCGCGGACAATACAGACAACTCCGTCAACGCCTCTCGCTCGACGGTGAGCCAGGAAGCGGTTCAGGAATTTCAGGTAGTGACTAATTCTTTTGCGCCGGAGTTTGGGCGTTCGGCAGGCGGGGTGGTGAATGTAGTCACGAAGAGCGGTACGAACGATGTTCACGGTAACGTTTTTGGTTTTCTTCGTGACAAGAGTTTTCAGGCGCGCAATGCATTCGCTCCGGTAGATAAGCCGCCGTTCAATCGCAAGCAATACGGATTCACCATCGGGGGACCGTTGGACAGGGATCGCACCTTCTTCTTCTTCGCCTTTGAGCAGCGCCGCAGAAACGAATCAGGATTCTTTACCAGTGATGTTACGCAGGGTTTGAACGCATCAGCTACAATCCCGGTGATCCCAGGTCTTAATCCTGTCGCTCGCACTTTCACCAACATCACACCTGGTCAGGCAACATTCATCAACACACTGGTCTCTTCAGGGGTTGCTGCAAATATCTGCGGAGCCAGAGCTTATGCCTTCTTCGCTTCGAGCGGAGGCACGACAGCGCTGACTGGCAGCAACGCTTTAACTTCGCCAAATGATGGCAGCGGCTGCCCGGCAATCAGTCCTATTCTGCCAGGGGCTATCGGACCGCGATTCATTCTCTCTGGTGCTCCCGTACCGGTAACCACAACCAACGCAGCCGGGCAGTTCATCGCCTTCAGGCCGCTACAATCGTTGCAGACAGTCTTTCCAATTACCGACCGAACAACATTCAATTCTTTTCGGCTGGACCACCTGATTACACGGGCGCATCAATTCTCCTTCAGGTTCGGGTACAACCCGAGTACCATCACCGGTATTCAGGTCGAATCGCAAAATCAATCGTTGGGCCAAAACGATTTTTCGCGAACGGGGATTCAGAAGCTCAGAGACTTTTCCGCGGTTGCTACACTTAGCTCGACGCTGTCGGATCGGATGGTGAACGAAGCACGATTCAATTTTGGCGAGCGTCGCGCTACCTTCAAATCTGAAAATGGTGACGCGGTTGCTTTCAACGTCTCAGGGACCGCTTTCATCGGTCGTGAGTTGTTCTCGCCCGTTATTCGGACTGAGACCCGTTACGAATGGACTGATAATCTGAACGTGGTAGCCGGAAATCATACCTTCAAATTTGGCGGCGATATAGCTTTCGTGCGAATTCCGGAAGCCGTTTTCGAATTAAACTTTGCCGGCCTTTTCAACTTTGGCGGTCTTACTGCGAGCACTTTGAATCCGGCTTTTGCGGGTGCGCCCGACTTTACTCCCGTACAGCAGTATGGGCTTGGGTTCCCAACAAATTACATTCAAGGCTTCGGCAATCCGGTCAGCAAGATCAACAATAAGCCAATCGCGTTTTTTGCGCAGGACTCGTGGAAACTCCGGCCAAACTTCACGCTCAACTACGGCGTGCGGTATGACATAGAATTTACGGAGCAACTCCCGGTCACTGGTTTCACGGATCCTTTATCCGGCATTACCCTTTCCCCGTCGGACATCATCGCAGCTCAGGACGCCGTCAATGTGCAACAGGGGTTTCCGCGCGACAAAAACAATTGGGCGCCCCGCATCGCCTTTGCCTGGGACGTCAAGAACAACGCGAAGACGGTAGTCCGGGCCGCGTACGGACTCTTTTATGATCACCCACTCTTAGCGGCTGCTTTCAATTCGGACATTGCCGACGCCGTTCAACAGCAGCAAGACATTCTCATACAAGGCAGTCCGGCACAGACCGCTTTGTTGAATGCCGTGCAAGTCTTTCAAGGAACGGTTTGTCCGCCCGGAGGTCTCGTGTCGGCAATCTGTCCCGCGGGAGTCGTTACACCAGGCGTTGCCGCTGGGTCCCAATATCAGTTCGGCAGGCAGCGGTTCAACGATCAAACTTTCCCAGGATTTGGCCCGGTGTTACCGTTCACGCTTCCAATCAACAAGGATTTTGAATACGCCTACGCAAACCAGGCCAATGCGTCGATTGAGCGGCAATTGACAAAGAACATGACTCTGACTGCGAGTTATCTCTTCGTTGGGGCGCATCACCTACCACACCCACTTGATGTCAACGCTCCGCGGACAGAGCTGCAGATTACAAATTTCCAGCGCTATGCCAATCGCAATCCGGCGAACACGACGGAGGTCGCGCTTGTTAGCGGAGCGTGTCCGGGATCTACCTGCTTCTTTGGATCGAATCTCGCGCCAGGAACCGCTTTTGCAAATCCGCTGCTTCCGGGTGACACACTTGTTGTCATCATACCTGGCATGATTGTGTTATCACCGACACGCGGGAGGATCATCGCTCCGGCGATAGCTAACTTCTTCCGCCCAAATGCGCCAAACTACTTTCTTGCACAGGCTGCGAGCAACGGCCTTATTACACCCGCAGTACTGAATAGTCAGCTCGGCGGCACGTTGCGGACCCCGGGAGTGATCTCACCTTTCGGCTCGGTCAATGCGCAGACTTCGGACGGCAATTCAAATTACAACGCGCTGAACGTCGATTTGAAGAAACGGCTTTCCAGCCACTTTCAATTCCTCGCGTCCTACACGTGGTCACACTCGATCGACGACTCCTCGGATTTGCAGACGCTATTGCTGCCGCAGGACAATCGAAACTTCCGCGCTGAGCGAGCTAACTCGCTCTTTGACCAGCGTCATCGTTTCGTTTTCAGCGGGATGATTTTGTCGCCTGGAAGTTGGCGCTCAGGCGATGGGCTTCATCGTTTCCTATCTGATTTCACGGTAGCACCAATCTTTGAAATCTCGTCTGGAAGACCCTTCAATATCCTGACCAACCAGGACACGAACAACGATCAGTCAAATCAAACAGACCGCCCCGCTTTACTTGGGAATGGGACACTGTGCCTTCCGAGCGGCCCCGGATGCACTCCTTTGATCACAAACGGCCAATTCTCTACTGGCGATCTGGGTCGCAACCTCGGGATCACGCACAGCTTTGTGTCGCTCGACATGAGGGTTATGCGGGCGATAAGGCTCGGGGAACGAGTGCGGCTGGATCTAATCGCCGAAGGCTTTAATCTGTTCAACCGGTTCAACGAGGCGGCGGCGACGCCGTTCTTTACTGACGTAAACTCGTTCGGTGAACGTGCCGGCAATGGCAGTTACTACAGTCGCCCAACCGCAGCTTATGACCCGAGACAGTTTCAATTCGGCTTGAAACTGAACTTCTAAAGTTGCAGAAGCTTTCAGCCCCGTCTCGCCTGGAATGAGCGGCGATCGGTAAACCATCGCCGGTCGCTGCTCTTGGGTTGCCCCTCCAATCGCCTCCCGGGCGAACCCAACCCGATGCCCGCGCATCCGAAAGGGTGGTTCCTAAACTTGTAACTGAGCTTTCAAACCGACCCCTCTCCCTAATACAATCTCGTTCGCTATGACCTACAGATTTACCTTACATCGTCTCTTGAGTCTCTGTGCGGCCACCCTGTTCATTGCCGGGGCAATACAGGCCCAGTCGAGCCGGCCGCGCCGAGTAAAACAACAACCGGCCAAGCCCGCTGAGGACCCACTTCTGCGGCCCGAACCGACGCCTTCTCCGACTGCCCGGCGGAATGCCAATGCGCCCCTGCTCGATGTCCAGCCGGTCAAACCGGTAGTAAATACCGTTGCTGCGGGTGATACAACACACGCTTACCAGTTACTCCAGCAAAAACAATTTGCGGCAGCCGCTAAGGAAGCGAAGCAACTTGCGGAACTGCACCCCAACGACTCTGAGGCATGGAAGATCGCAGGATTTGCGGAACTGAATCTGAAGCAGTACGCCGACTCGGCAACCGACTTGCAAAAGGCCATCGAGCTACAGCGCGCCGCCAAACAGGAAGACCCAAATACCGTCGACGCCTTGGCCCAAGCTTATGTGCTATCAGAAAAGTTTGATCGGGCGTTGCCATTGCTGGTTACAGCCACCAATCGTCGTGGGGTTCAGCCGGACCCGTTGATGCTCTATTATCGCGGTCTCGCTGAGTACAAAACCGGCAAACCGCTGGACGCCGAGCGCACGTTCAACTCTGTAGTAAAACTGAATCCGAAAGATTCGCTGGCACTGTTTTATCTGGCACAGATTGCTCTGGGAAAGAATGATCTCGATGGCGCCATAGCATCTTTGAATCGCGTCACAGTTACCGATCCTAAGATGGCTTCCGCGTGGACTTTACTGGTTTCTGCATACTTGCGACGTGCCGCTTTGACGGAAGATACGGCAAAGGCCGATGCGGATTATTTGAATGCGGCCCGTTCTGGCGAAGGCTTGATAAAACTCAGGACTGATGCTGAGTCGGTAACATTGTTTGGCCAGGCACTAATCGGTTCCAAACAGTATGCTCGAGCAGCTGCCGCGCTCGACCGTGCGGCGCTAGGAATTGATGCGACTGGAGTTACCTTTTATTTGCTGGGAGTAGCACACTCGCGCGCAAATAATTTTCCGAAAGCGATTGCCGCGTTGCAAACGGCTGCAACGAAGTCGCCCGACGATGTGAACGTTTATCGCGAACTGGGCTATGCTTACGAAGTTAGTAAGCAGTATGCAAAGGCTCTGGCTGCTTATCAGAAAGGCGCAAGCCTTGCGCCTGGCGACACGGATTTCAAAGAGTCGATCGAGCGCGTAAAACCGTTCGCAAAATAGGAGCAGTACCGGGTGGGAGACCTTGTTCACGAGGGCCAAACACCTCTATGGCTTCGCGACAAAATAGTGCAGCCGCAATCGCTCGAGCTTTTGCGACCTACGCACTAGTACCCTATCTCGGAATTCTTTTCTGTCCGGGTGCTGTTTTAATGGGGAGCGTAGGATTGGCCCGGTCCTATAGAACTCCTCACCTCGGCGGTCGCACCGGATCTTATGCCAGCATCGTGGTTGGTGTGGTCGTCTTCGGCCTTCAGTTATTGTTGTGGTGGGTTCTTTATAAAGTGCCGGAATGGGCTAAAGGATTGTAGCTCTAGGCAAATTGGAAACAGTGACTGACCTGCTGGCCCCGTAATAAGTTCAAAAGGAGAAACATAATGAAATTCAGCGCAGTTGTGATCTTAATCGGGGCTCTGGCAATTGGTGCTTATGCCCAACGACCGAGGACGATGGACCCGGCGCAGGGCAACACCGCAAAGTCGACACCAACACCGCCTCCGGCGCCGCAAACATTCAAGGCAAAATACGAAGGCGGTGTGGTTGGCTACGCGAAAAAACAGGACGGCACGCTTAGCTTCGACGATGCGAATCATCGCCTGATCTTTCGGAACAAGCAGCAAAAGGAAGTTTTGTTTATTCCCTACGAAGCCGTCATGTCTGCCTATCCCGACACAAAGTCTTTACGTCCCACAGCAGCTACAGTCGCAAGCGCCATACCTGCGCCCTACGGACTAAACATGCTGGGTTGGTTGGTGCGGAAGAAGTATCGTTATCTGACGCTCAATTTCGACGATCCGGACACGCGTGTCTCAGGGCTGACAAGCTTCAAGGTTGAGAATAAAGAGATTCTGGCGTCCGCCCTTAACACTCTGGCGAGCAAAGCTGGATTGACTCAGCGCGGTGAAGGTTACATCAGGAAGAAAACGACAGCACAAGCGACTCAACCTGGTCCCTGAACGTTACGGATGGGAATGATTGGCAAATAGAGGCGGGCTTGCCCGCCTTTATTATTTGAATCGATCACCGCACTCCAGGCGGCACCAAAGCCTGGGGGGCGGAATCATCCGGTCCGCGCGGTCCTTAACGGCCGCAAGAAAGCGCTCATGCCCTCGTTCAACCACCGGATCGGTTAACCAAGAGCCGGTGTTCTTCAAGACCGATAAATTACCTGGTGACTTCGGGAACGAATCTGCGCGCCAAATGTCTAAGGTTGTTGCATGTGGGTCCTCGGATGGCGGGTGAGTTTGCCGGTCTCGGCGCGGTTTAATTAAGGAGGTGATTTCGTCATGAGAGGTTTGCCATTCAGAGTCGGCGCGGCGCTTTTGACATTTCTTGTTGGAGTGGGCCTGGCGACAGGCTGGGTCTTTCACTCGCGCTCCAAAAACAAAACAATCAGTCCGATTGATCCAGCTGGTCGATCCACTCTTGAGATGGTCTTTGTTCTCGACACCACTGGTTCAATGGGAGGCTTGATCGACGGTGCCAAGCAGCGGATTTGGGGAATCGTCAATGAGGTAATGCAGTCATCTTCTCATCCAGCCGTGCGGATTGGCCTGGTTGGTTACAGGGATCGTGGTGATGAGTACGTTACCACCGTCTTGCCGCTTACCAACGATCTGGACAAGGTCTATTCAACTCTTATGAACTACCGTGCCGGCGGTGGTGGTGATACTCCCGAGAACGTTAGGCGCGCCCTTGCCGATGGCGTTCGGCAGGCGGGATGGTCGCCAGGGTCTGCCGGTATCGCCAAGATCATTTTTCTCGTGGGCGATGCTCCACCTCACGACGACTACAGCGACGAGCCGGACACCGACACGACGGCTGCTGAGGCCGTACAGAACGGAATGATTGTCAACACAATTCAGTGCGGTATCGTCCTCGGAACCAGAGAAGTGTGGCAGGCAATAGCGAAGCGGGGTCAGGGACAGTATTTCTCGATCGCTCAAGACGGAGGTGTTCAGGCGATAACCACGCCATTTGATGAACAGTTAGGACAATTGGCAAGGAAGCTCGGCGGAACCTATTTGGCTTACGGCGGGGGCGGAGGCGAGGCGGGCGAGAGCTATCGCGCCTCGGCAATGGCAATTTCTACACGGGTGGAGAAGGAAGTCGATGAGACGGCTTCGGGCGTGGCCAAAGCGGACCGCGCGAAGAACAAAGTCTTGAACTCGGAAGCATACGTCGGCGACCTATTGCAGAGTATTGAAAATGGGTCGGTAAAGCTCGAATCCGTTAAAGATGAAGATCTTCCCTCTGATTTTCGGAAACTCTCTCGTGAGGCGAGGGGACAAGAGATCGAAAAGCGACTTGCCGAACGCCGGAGTCTCAGGACTCAGATCGTTGCGCTCTCAAAGCAGCGTGATGAGTTCATTGCGGCAGAACGCAAGAAGCTGCCGGCAGGGAAGCAGGGTGGATTCGACAGTGCGGTAGCGGCCGCGCTGAGAGATCAGTTGGCCCGCAAAGGCATCAAGTAAAAGTCAGTCTGCCTGTTGTCGCTTCGCGAAGAACTCTTTGGCTGAGGCTTCGGTCTCTTCATCTGTCTGCGTCTGCACTTGCTGGTTGATGCCCCACTCGTGACCGAAGGGATCGACAATTTTTCCGTAGCGCGCTCCCCAAAACATATCCTGGACAGGCATGGTCACGCGGGCGCCCGCTGCGGCCGCGCTTTCAACAACCCGGTCTGCATCATCAACAATCAATGTGACGCGCACGCCCGTTCCGCCGAGGGTCTGCGGCGACTTGCACGAGCCACCCTCACTTTCGGAGAACTCATCAGAGACAAAGAATTTGTGGCCGTCCAGGCTTAACTCGCCATGGATGAGCTTCTTGCCGTCGGGAGTCATCATCCGATGTCCCTCGACAGCACCAAAGGCCGCTTTGTAAAAGTCGACCGCAGCCGGCCCGTTGCTTACAATCAGCTGAGGGATGAATTGGTCCTCACGATACATGATCTTCCTCCCGACTACTGGTTTCTAGAGCTGAGATTCATCAAAGGCGTCCGGCAGTTTCTGCGGGGCAATCAGTCGCCAGGCTTCGTGCAGATGCAACTTCAGCTCTTCATCCGTGACCCGGTCAAGCTCAATCCCAACCCAGCCACGTACGCCAACGTAAGCGGGCCGGTAGAACTTTTGCGGCGAGGATTCGATCAGCATTGCCTGAATGCCAATAGCCGTGGGTATCATCACTGCAACATGTCCGTCGCTGTGATGATTATTTGAAAACATGGCGAAGACCTTTTTGCGAACAAAGAATGTCGGTTCACCATGCGAGAGCTTTTCGACCGTTTCAGGGAGCGCCATGCAAACACGCCGAACTCGTTCTATCTGCTTTTCGCCGCCGCCAGGATCTCGTTGTTCTTTGGAGGTACGTTTCAAGTCATTTTCTCTCTTGAAAGGGTAATTGAGCTTTGATCTCAATGATCAACTGGTCTGGAATCCAGAGATCCGGATAAAAGTTGCCAACGACGTGTCCTTCGTACCAGACTGAGATCTCGTCCTGTTGTTTAACCTGAATGCCGAGCTTCTCCACTTCAATTCGCAGCGCGTTCTCATAAACTCTTTCAAGAAAGCCCTGACCGAGTGTGTTATGGACTTTGAAGGCACAGCCAATGATTGTTCGAGTGAGGTCATCGATTTCCATAATTCTCCGTGAGGAAAAGAGTAGTTGACAGAATTCACATAATTTACACGATTAGGCCTTAGAGTGAAAAGAATACAAGTTATCCGGCTGCCGAGTATCAATCGTGTAACTCTTGTTAATCCTGTCGCGTGGTTTGATAGATCTCCGCGCCGGCGGCGACAAATTCTTCAGCTTTTTCTTTCATGCCAACACCAAGTGCTGCCTGTTCGTCGATTTGTTTCTGCGCTGCATACTCACGAACGTCTTGCGTAATCTTCATCGAGCAGAAGTGGGGGCCGCACATTGAGCAGAAATGGGCCAGCTTCGCGCCTTCCTGCGGTAGGGTTTCGTCATGGTACTCACGAGCGACCTCGGGATCGAGCGAGAGGTTGAATTGATCTTCCCAGCGGAATTCGAAGCGCGCTTTCGACAACGCATTATCACGGTACTGCGCGCCCGGATGCCCCTTCGCCAGATCTGCAGCATGAGCAGCAATCTTGTATGCGATGACACCATCTTTGACATCCTGCTTATTTGGTAAGCCCAGATGCTCTTTCGGCGTGACATAGCAAAGCATCGCGGTACCGTACCAGCCAATCATCGCCGCGCCGATCGCCGAGGTTATGTGATCGTAACCGGGCGCGATATCGGTCGTCAGTGGTCCCAGTGTATAGAAAGGCGCTTCACCGCAACTCTCCAGCTGTTTATCCATGTTCTCTTTGATCAAGTGCATAGGAACGTGACCCGGGCCCTCTATCATCACCTGGCAGTCATACTCCCAGGCAATGTTTGTCAACTCACCGAGGGTTTCCAACTCGGCAAACTGCGCTTCGTCATTGGCATCGGCGATCGAACCGGGTCGCAGGCCATCGCCCAGCGAGAACGAAACGTCGTAAGCTGCCATGATCTCGCAGATTTCACGAAAGCGGGTATAGAGAAAACTCTCTTCGTGATGGGCCAAACACCATTTGGCCATTATCGAGCCGCCCCGACTGACAATTCCGGTGGTTCGGCGGGCTGTCAACGGAATGTAAGGCAGCCGCACGCCGGCGTGAATCGTGAAATAGTCGACCCCTTGCTCAGCCTGTTCGACCAGAGTATCGCGAAAGATCTCCCACGTAAGATCTTCTGCTTTGCCGCCAACCTTCTCCAGGGCCTGATAAATCGGAACTGTGCCGACAGGCACCGGAGAGTTGCGGATGATCCACTCGCGCGTGGCATGAATGTTCTTTCCAGTCGAGAGATCCATCACTGTGTCTGAGCCGCAGTTGATGGACCAGCGCATCTTTTCCACCTCCTCATCAATGGAAGACAACACGGCAGAGTTGCCGATATTGGCATTAATCTTCACAAGGAAGTTCCGCCCGATGATCATCGGCTCGCTTTCAGGATGGTTGACGTTCGCCGGAATGATTGCCCGACCGCGCGCTAATTCATCGCGTACGAATTCGGCTGTCACATATTCAGGAATCGACGCCCCAAACGATTGGCCTCTGTGTTCGTGGAACAACGAGTCTCTTGAAGTCGCTGAAAGGCGGGCGGTTTCGCGGCCAAGATTCTCCCGGATGGCGATGAACTCCATTTCAGGTGTGATGATGCCCTGGCGCGCGTAGTGCATCTGGGTAACGCAGTGACCCGGCTTTGCTCGGCGCGGAGCACGGAGCAGGGCCGGAAAATCTTCGAGACGTCCCTTGTCTTTCATGCGCGCCTGATTTGCGGCGGCGAAAGTAAGATAGCCATCGTCGATTGGTTTCAACTCGCGCCCTTTATACTCTTCCGTATCGCCTCGGTCTGAGATCCATTCATGGCGCAACGTTGGCAATCCTCCACGGACATAACAGCTAACGGAGGGGTCGCCCCACGGACCGCTGGTGTCGTAGACGCGCACGGGGATGTTTTCTTCGAGCGTGCCATTGAAATTGCGCGTTGGGGTTTGATCGATTTCGCGAAACGGCACACGCACGCCGGGCTGCGAGCCGTTGATGTAAACTCTACGCGAGTTTGGTAGCCGGCCTTCTGATTTCTCTTCTTTCGTTACGACTGCGCTCATTGAGTTGCCTCTTTCTGACGCCAATCCCGCCGGCCACGCAGCGCGGCAGGGTGGAGTTCCTCAAAACCTGAAGACTAAAGCCAAAAGAAAAACCGTTCCCCCTAACAGAAGGATGGAACGGTCATGAATGGCTGTTTCTCCCTTCGACGGTGTTAACCGTATCAGGTTCAAGGGGTCTCTGGATTGTCGATTTTTGATTTTCGATTGCCGATTTGCATTAAATCCCGATGTGAAGTCCAGCTGACACCAGACAAAATCAATCGGCAATCGAAAATCAAAAATCGGAAATGACCAGACTCTCAGCCGCCGCTGCGGCTCCCCCGAAAGCTGTTTGATTATCAATCTTTCAATGGGATTCTAGAACCGTTCATCCTTGGCTGCAACTACTGTTCTTCCGGGAACAGATCGGTCACTACCATTGCCCAGCTCGGAACTGCTGGTTCGGCATTTGCTGTGTCACCACGGCGGAAGACTTCCGGATTCTCAGGATCTTCGGTGCGGTACTTCTTCACAACCGCGTCGTTCAACAAATCGACATCCCAAACGACTTGCGTACCCGCCGCAAAATAGTCGGCACGCTTTGCAGCGATCGACCTCTCTGCCTTGGGGCCATAATCTCCTTCGCTGCGGACTTCCACCGCAAAAACCGGTGCGCCCTCGAAGAACTTCATCGTAATGGCGCCCAGGTAGTAGGCGACATCCGGACTGAACGACTTCCGATTGGGTAGGTTGACGACGAATGCGGCATTGTCGCCTACTGCGTGGCCCCGTTTCGTCCTTTGCGCGTATTCGCGCAACGAGAGGGTAATCTCGAGAGCGGCGTAGTTTGGCAAACCCCCGGTGGGTGACATTTGCACAATCTCTCCGTTGACAAGCTCGGCCTTGCCTTTAACTCTGTAAAGGTCTTCGATGGTGGCTTCGGTCTTGGCACTCATGGCGCAGGTGGATGCTCTTGCTTTAGCTATTGAGTGGATTCTACACCCTTCTCAGGAGGCTGCCAAACGGCGTATGTGGCGCGAAGTAACGCAAGCCGTTAGTTTGCGGACGGACGGCGCCGTTCAAGCTCACATGTACATGTAACGTCGCAGTACGCAAGCTAATAGCTAGCGTTACTTTAACGAGTTATGGCGGGGGCATCCGACTGGTATAATCCGCCTGCACTGCACTTCACCTTCCAGATTTACCGGAGACAAACACTAATGCTGAATCGACGCGCCGTTGCTCTGTCCTTAATCCTATCGTTCCTCTGTCTACCTCTTCTCGCGCAAACTGCGGCTGACCAGGATCTTCTTGCCCGCATTCGTAAAGAAGAGAATGAGCATTCGCAGATTATGAAGACGATGCACATGCTCGCAGATGTTTACGGTCCGCGTCTGACTGGCTCGCCGAATCACAAGAACGCTGCTGAGTGGGCTGTTAAGCAGATGCAATCATGGGGACTCGAAAATGCTCATCTGGAACCGTGGAATTTCGGGCATCCTGGTTGGCTTAACGAGCGTTTGACGGCGCACATCATTTCTCCGATGAAAGATGCTCTAGTTTGTGAAGTCCTCTCCTGGACGCCGAGCACCAAAGGCACAGTGCAAGCTAAGGCTGTTCAACTGATTCTGCCCGACCGGCCGACGCAGGAGCAGTTAACCCAAGCTTTGGACCGCGAGAGGACCAGGGTACGCGGTCGGATTGTGTTGGCGGGTAAGCATCAGATTGTCCCAATTAATCTCAACCCACCGCCAAAACGCCTGGACGACAATCAGCTACAACAACGTTTTGGTCCTAACCCGCGTCCGTTTCCTCAGCCTTCGCCTTCGCCCAGCCCCGGGCCAGGCCCACGGCCTTTAACAAATCGTCAGGTCGACGAACAACTCGACAAGTTTTTGAAAGCGAATGGTGCGCTTGTTCGGGTCAACGATGCCGCTCGCGAACACGGCCAGATTCGTGCTTTCAACAATCGCACCTTTGATGTTGATAAGGTCGTGCCGACAGTGGTGATGCGGAACGAGGACTACGGACGCATCTCCCGAATTCTCGCTGACGGCACGGAAGTAGTTCTGGAATTCAATATCGTCAATCACGTCTATCCGGAAGGGAAGACTTCCTACAACACGGCTGCTGAGATTCCAGGTACCGACAAAGCTGACGAAGTGATCATGCTGGGCGGCCATCTTGATTCGTGGCATGCTGCAACCGGGGCCACAGACAACGCGATCGGCTGCGCGATCATGATGGAAGCAGCCCGAATTCTAAAGAGACTCGGGGTAAAACCGCGGCGAACGATTCGCGTCGCACTGTGGAGTGGCGAAGAGCAGGGATTGTTGGGTTCGCAGGCTTACGTCAAGGAGCACTTCGGCACATTCGAAGACCCTAAACCCGGTTACGAAAAGTTCGGCGGGTATTTCAATATCGATTCCGGCACCGGCAGAACTCGGGGAGCAGCAGTTTTCGGACCACCCGAAGCGTCCACCATAATCCGTGATGTTCTCGCACCGTTTAAGGATGATGGAGTAGTCGGCGCAATTCAGTCGCGCAGTCGCGCGTTGGGCGGTTCTGACAACACTTCTTTCAGCAACGCTGGCTTGGCGGGCATTGGCATGGGCCAGGATCCGATTGAGTACGGAAGTCATACCTGGCACACAAATCTCGATACTTACGAACGAATTCTCGAAGACGACGTTAAGAAGGATGCGGTCGAAGTTGCGTGGGCGGTTTATCAATTGGCGATTCGAGATGATTTGTTACCACGATTCGCCAAAGAAGTGATGCCGCCGCGTCCGCCTGTTGATCCAACCACACAGCCGACAACAACAGCGAAACCCAAATCGGAGCCAAAGGCAAAGCCGAAACTGAGACCGACGCAAAAGACACGACGTCGCTCGAGGGCCCAGTGATAATGCATGAATACATTGAAAACTGGTGAAGGGTACAACTCAGGCAAGGCAGCTTTGCGAGCCAGCGGCTTTCACTTTGTTGACGTCTGAAAAGTTTTAAAGAATGGAACGATATCGAGAGTTGGTAAATGGCGCGGCCCAACAAGTCATGACACTTCAGGGAATAGATCGTCCACCCGTATGGACCACTCCGGCACAGCGGGCTCAGCTTCAGCAATCTCACCGCGCCGATATACGGACGCGGTTTCCGGATCGGTTGCCCGATAAACTCGCACTACCTCCTGACTCAGAAGATCAACATCCCAGACGACCAACGTCCCGGCAGCGAAATAATCGGCACGCTTCCTGATGATCTTGACCTCAGCCTCTGGTCCATAATCGCCTTCGCTGCGGACCTCGACCGCGAAGACAGGCGCCCCTTCGTAGAACTTCATACCGCTGTCTGGCCCGATGTAAAGCGCAGCGTCCGGGCTGAATGATTTGCGGTGCGGCAAGTTAACCACGAAACCCTTGTTGTCGCTAACCGCCCGGCCGAACTTCCGGCGTTTGCTGTACTCGCGTAGTGAGGCGAAAATCTCGTCGCCCGCATAGCCTGGGAGGCTGCCAGTGGGTGACATAAGAACAATCTCTCCGTTTACAATCTCGGCCTTTCGGTCAACTTTGTAGAGATCCTCGATTGTGGCTTCGACTTTAGCGCTCATAGGATGTGATGAGAATGTTTGAAAACTGCTAGACGCAATTTTAACTGCGTTACTCGAGTTAGCCAATCGTTGCGCTGCGTAGCTCACCCGCCGATAAAACTCATCGAGCGTGAGGGGGCGACGAAGCCGGGATCGTTGATGTAATGGCGTGGTTCTTTTTTCAGCACAACCGACTCGATGTATTCGACTATCTCGTCCTTAGTCGCGCCAGAACGGATAACTTCACGCAGCGAATGTTCGACGGTTGAGAAAAGACAGGTGCGGATCTGCCCGTCTGCAGTTAGACGGATACGCGAACATGCCCCGCAAAATGCCTCGGTTACCGGAGCGATAATTCCTACCTCGCCTTTGCCACCATCAGCGAAACGATAACGAGAAGAAGTTTCTGATCCGCGCGCTTCAGCGATCGCCACCAACGGAAATCGTTCGTTAATGCGCTCACGGATCTCACGGCCCGAAACTACCTGTTGGGGCTCCCATTCATGCCCCGAGTCGAGCGGCATGAATTCGATGAAGCGCATCTTCACATCGTGCTCGCGTGCGAACGCCGCAAAGTCAGCCACCTCGTCTTCGTTGTGTCCGCGCACAATCACTGCATTGATCTTGATTGGTTCAAGACCGGCCCTCTTAGCTTCCTCAATGCCGGCAAGAACACGATCGAGCACATCCACACCGGTCATCTGCTTGAAGACGTCTCGCTTCAAGCTATCCAGACTGATGGTAATCCGATCCAGGCCGGCATCTTTCAAGCCCTGGGCTCGGTCAGGCAAGAAGTAGCCGTTTGTAGTCAGTGCGAGATCTCGCAGACCTTTTCGTTTCAAGGCAGAGAGCTTTTCAATGATCGTTTCGATATCCCGACGCATCATTGGTTCGCCACCTGTGAGCCGAATTTTCTCTATGCCCAGCGAGACAAAGATATCGCAAACAGATTCGATCTCTTCGTATGAGAGCATTTGATCCTTCGGGGCGATTGACGGTTCACCGTGGGGCAGGCAGTAAAAGCAGCGAAAATTGCAGCGATCAGTTAGAGACACGCGAAGATCGCGTATCACTCGACCGTATGAATCTTTGAGGGTTCTGGTCATTTATTAAACGAATGATACTCCTGAGGAAGATCACGCTCCAAGCCGGGCTTGGCCTCCTGGTTGCTCAATTCGCGAGTCGTTTCTCTGCTGTGATGTCCTCGTCGCTTGTACAGCTCCACGATACCCACTGTAACGCCAGCAAAAAAGCCGACTCGTGGCGCTTCCTTTGTCAATCCGAAGCGGATTCCGGTGTCCAGGAATAACCGGCTGTTAACCTTATATGTCACGGCGCCAAGAGTGAACAGAGCACCGGGCTGCGTGTCCTGGCGACTTGACCCGCTAATCTCGCCCTGCACCCCCAACCTTTTTGACACGCTTCGCGACGCCGCTAAGGCTCCTTGTCCGCTCGACGCGTGTCCACTACTGCTCGTGCGCCCTGCGAGCAAATAAGCAATGTTGAAATCGATCGTCGTCCCGCGAATACTCTGACTAATGAGCCCGATCAGGGCATGGTCCACTCTTCCCGTGCCCAGTCCCTCAGTACTGCTTGCCGATGGCAACTTTACGTAATAAGCAAATGACACCCCGGGCCGTGATTCCTTCTCGTGTTGCAGCACAATTTGAATGCCAAGTTGTGTATCACCCGCACCTGTTGTTCTCAGACCCCCGGCTGTTTGAGAGAAAGGACTGTCTTCATCGAGTTCCAACAGCACCCGGCGGTTTACGGCAAAACGCAGAGACAGAGGGGTATCCTGCTCGACGCTAACACCGGTAGCGTGAAAGTTTGCGTTGTAACCATATTCGAGTTGCAGAACCCCTGGCTTTTGAAACTCCGCCGGATTTGAAACAGTGGGCCGCGATGGGACGATGAAGTCAGGCTCTTTAGAGGAAGAACTTTGCGCGCTAGCTGCCGATACGCAAGTCAATAAAAGGATGAGCAGCAATAATCTCTTCATCAGCATCTGGACCACCCCGCAACACAGCTATATTGTTCAAACTTGATTCACCGGCGCCGATTTCTTCAGGCAGATTATCGTCCCCTGCATAGTTGCTATCAGACGATTACCTTGATCGGAAACCGCAAAAACATCCGCCTGCACAACCGTTAACGTCTTTCCGGATTTGACCACTTCAGCTCGAGCCAGGAAATTCTGTCCCTGGGCCGGGCGGAGCAAATTAATTTTGAACTCTACACTGAGGACGTCGGAGTCAGCCGGCATCAAACTAAATGCGGCGTATCCGCACGCTGAGTCGGCAATGGTGGTTACAATGCCAGCGTGAAGATATCCGTGTTGTTGCGTCAAATCGGCGCGGTAGGGAAGCCTGATTTCGACCATCCCCGGCTCGACTCGATCAAGCTCGGCGCCGATTAGACGCATGATCCCTTGTTTGGCAAAGCTCGATCTGATCTCTTCGGCGAAGCGTGGATTTGAAGGCTTGGCCAGTATCATAAAAGAAGACTCAACAATAGCCGCAGATCAATGCGGATGAAACAAATCAACAAAGAGATACCAACCAGATAGCGATTGCCGGCGATGGAGAGAAGTTCAGCGTTGCTGGGAGTAGCGAAAAACGGCAGCGCTAATCCGAGAATGATCTCGCCAAATACCAGGCCAGCTATCGCAGAGGCAGTTATACTGACGCCTCGACTAGTAAGGCTCAAAATCGTTCCCGAAATAAAACCGATCAGGACACAGATTATCCCTGTCGGTATTAGGAGTACAAAGATGAGCATCAACGGGAGCACGGTAAACGAGGCCAGGACGGTCGCCAGAAAATCCCGAAGATTAAGGGCAATGGCCACGACGCCCACGATGTAAACAAGGATGAAACAAATAGTGCCGCTGATGACTCCGGATAGTAATCCCAGGAAGAGATTCCGGAAACTGAGTAGGGCCATCGTAGTGTATTTGACGTTAGACTCGCTGACGCTTCAGAAACAACTGACTAGTGAGCTGCGAACCACCTTCGATTTCCGTGACGTTTGTGTTGGTCGCGGCTACCAGCTCCCAACCAGAAGCTCCTGCGCGCGACAGGTACTCCCACACCTGCGGGCACGAATCAAGAGCCGCCTGCGAATCGCCTGACTCGAGCGGCGTGTGCCCCTGCCACGCGCCATTCACGAATGTCACGCGGCCAAACTGCATCTGACAGACTCGGTATTCGAACTCCATGGATCTGATCCTCGGTTACCTAATGCTGAGCTCAACCCTCGAGTTCAGCTATCTGCCAGCGAGAGTGTGATTGTCAACGCCGTCTGGTTGGGGCAAATGCGCGCATCTATTTCACTACTTCAAAGTCAACCCACTGCGTTGCCGTACGGTACTTGTCTTTGGCGAGCGGGTCATTGACGACGATCAGAAGAATGTATTCCCCCGGTGCGAGCTCAGAACCGAGTCGTAAAGCCCCTCCAGCTATTATCCGTTTGAGATCCGACTGACCCGTGAGATCGATCGGCTGTGGTTCACTGGCAAAAATGAGTTTACCGTCACGAAAGACATTTGTCTGCGCCGTGAGCTGTGGCTGACGCGTAGTTTTGTCGAGCGTCGCATCATAAACTGCGTACCCGAATTCAAGATTCGACGATTGCCGAAAACGCCGCATGGCTGCACCAACCAGCTTGCCGTCATCATTCGTGGTTGCAGGGTCCTCGTTTGGAGCTGACGAAGAACTACCCGAAATCGTGAGGCCCGAAAGTGCCAACCGATTCTTTTTTAGATCCGGAACCTCAACGAACTGTCCGGCAGTACCAATGCGTGAGGAAGTTGCATCACGAATGGCAACGCGGAACTGATAAGCACCCTGCTTGGCTACAGGCATGTGAAACTGATAGACAAAGCCGTCACGTAAAGCCCGCTCATAGGTTTTACCGCGGAGTCTCAGGGTATCGGTTCGGCTATTCTCACCGGCTAGGCTGCCATTGTCGCCAAAGATGACAGTTCTCAAGTCAATCGTCGCTTTATGCCAACCCTCCGGCTCGTCGGTGAACGTAAGATCTCGCGCGTTGAGGTAGACTGCGGCGCGGATGATAGAGCCGGCCGATGCCAGGTTGACGAATCGAGCGGAAAGACGCAGGTCGATATCAACGGCTCCGAACGGTGACATCAAGGCAACATTCATTCGGTCCCAGCTCGTCCGCTCCGGGGGCCGTGCCTCTTTATCAGTCACACCGTAAAAGCCGGATCGTGTCCGCGCTATTAACCCGGGTCGTTTGACGCGGGCTTTGATGCTGTGAAAACGGCGGTTGAAGGTTTCTTCGCGGGGCCGGTACCCAATGAGATAGTAACCCTCTTGATCTTGCATCACACGTTGCAAGCCAAAGTCGTTCGAGTTGCGGATAAAAAAACCACCCGTCTTTTTTGTAAGCAACTCTGCGCCTGCTCCGCTGTCGAGTAATTGGTTCGCGCGCGCGTTGGTCACGTCGCGCATCCGGTCACCAACGGATCCCGAGTTGCGACCGTCACTACCTGGACCGCCTGAAAAGTCATCCGCGGCGGTGGGACCTGTGGTCATCAATCCGACAGTGTGCACTGCGTAGATTACCACCGAACTACGAATCGCGAGCTCCGCAACGTTCTGAAACAGCTGTTGATAGTTAAAAAGCATACCACTCGCCGTTTCACGCAAGCCCGCCGGTGCATTTCGTTGCGAAGACATGGGATCTCGCTCCAAAGACTCGGGCTGTTGGTTTTCAAGGACTAACGTATCTGACAAGACAACCATTGACTTACGACCGGGCATTTCGCGCATTCCCCGCAAAATAAAGCTGAGCGCCTGAACCGTTTTCAACCTAGCAGCCTCTGAACAGGCACTGACTCCATTCTCCGCGCCAGAACCAGGTCCTGCTGGAGCGAATACAGCAATGCCCGCTCGACTGCACTGATTCCATCGCAAAAAATCAATCGCGCTGTATAGCAAGCGCTTGTCCGTAGTGAACTGCTGTAAGGCGCCCACTTCGCCACCGGTGCGGATGATTGCCACCAGATCATTGGGTTGCATCTCGACATCAACAAACTTGCGCAGCTGCTTTCTTACCTGTCCCATCGTCTGGAACGAGATTCCCATGTCGTCGACAACCAGTGCGATGCTTCGATGAATGTCCTGAGCGCGCACGACCGCGGGCAAAACCGGTGGGCCGGATTTACTTTTGTTGGGAGGTAAGGAAGCTACTGTTGGTGCGGTCTGAATATTGGAAACATAAGAGAAATTCGTGATCTGCTGCGGATGACCGTCCTCGAATATCTCAAAGTCGTCTGCGGTGAGGTCAGTTACCAGTTTGCCATCTTTCGTAACTACAACATCAAGCTGGACCAGGTTCGACGTGATGCGAACGATATCCTGCTCGTCATCGCGTCCCGGGTTTTGCTCCTGTGCTTGTTTAGGGATTGGTTGCTGAGGGGCCGGTCTCGTTTGCGTTCCAGGTTGCTGCCCGACTAAAGATGTCAGCAATGACAAAATCAGGAATGCAACAGGGGCGAGGAGTTTAGTCATCTTTTCCTGCCTCTCTCGAATAGGTCACGAGAAGATCTGTTAGAAGACTTCCATCAATAAACGTTGAAAAGCTCTGGCAGGGAGAGAGTAAACCTATCCCAACTCTACCGCATAATCTGTTCCCCGGCTGTGATAGCGGGTCATCAGTTGAGAAAGTTCACTAGAAGATCACAAAACGACACACAACCTGGGCTGTTCCATCTTCTCGTTCTGGGTTGGACTCCTGTGCAAACCTCAAGCGGCAAACGTGTTTGACCGCTATCCCCCTGGGCCCTAGAATCCCTTTCCAGACACAAACAAATGAGCAGCCGGAAACTGGATCTCCACACACATTACTACCCTCAGGCCTTCTTCGATCGCATCCGTGACATTCCTTCGGAGTTTACTTTCGGAAAGAGTCCGACTGGACAGACGATCATCAAGTACCGAGGCGCGCGGTTTTTTGGACTAACGCCTCCGATGACTGATGTCCCAAAACGGATCGAAGACATGGACCGCGTCGGCATCGATGTCGAGGTCCTCTCACTCTCAACTCCGAATGTCTTTTTTACTGAAGGCGATCGTCAAGCCCAGGTTGCCAGGCTAGTCAACGACGCCTACGCCGATTTGATCGCTAAACATCCCACAAGGTTCAAGGGCTTTGCCTCAATTCCCATGGATGATCCCGACGCCGCATTAATTGAGCTCCATCGCGCCGTCGATGACTTGAAGCTGAATGGTATCATCCTACTCAGTAACCTACGTGGCAAGGCACTTACAGCGGCGGAGTATCGCCCGTTTTTTGACGAGGCAAACCGGATGGAGCTTTGCATTCTATTGCATCCCATGTTGCCGGCGCACGCCGAGCCATTTCGCGAATATGTCTTAGGCCCCATCATTGGTTTTCCTTTCGATACGACGCTGGCGGTCGCTCGGATGTGCTACGACGGGATGTTTCGCGAGTTGCCGAAGATTCGTTGGATCATCGGTCACCTCGGAGGTGGTGTGCCGTACCTGATGGAACGGATGGACAACGGCTGGCGCGACTTTCCGGAGTGTCGTGAGAAGATCGATCAGCTGCCGAGCAGTTATTTGAAGGAGCTATATTACGACACCGTGTCGTTTAGCAGTCACAGCCTCAACATGGTGCGAGGGATGGTGGGCGCGGACCACATGGTGATGGGGAGCGACTACCCGCACCTGCTCGGCTCCATCGACCGAGCCGTCTCGTCAATCGAAGAGCTTGATATTCCGGACACCGAGAAGCAACAAATATTTGAAGGAACAGCGCTTTCGATTCTGAACAACGCTTGACCTTAGAATTCTTTACTGGGCCGGCATCCCAGTGCAAAGACTTGTCAAAGACGAATCATCGTCGAGGAGATTACAGATTCAAAATGGGCGATAACGCATCCACCGGTCAACAGCGCAAAACTTATGAACGGTTTCAACCGCCGCGGCGAGTGTTACTTGGACCCGGGCCCAGCCCGGTTGATGATCGTGTTCTCGCTGCAATGGCGGCTCCGGTGCTCGGACACCTCGATCCTCTGTTTCTACGTTGCATGGATGATGTGCAAGCTCTGCTTCGCTACGTTTTTGAGACCGAGAACCGCGTGACGATCCCGCTCTCGGCGACGGGCAGCGCCGGGATGGAAGCCGCGCTCGTCAATGTGATCGAACCTGACGATGAGATAGTCGTCTGCATCAACGGAGTCTTTGGCGAGCGGATGCGCGACATTATCGAGCGTGCCGGGGGCCGTCCCGTGGGGGTCGAGGCCAAATGGGGCGAAGTATGCGATGTTAAAGAAATCGAAGCCGCGCTCAATTCATGCCGGTCGCGCGCACTGGCTCTGGTTCACGCCGAGACCTCAACCGGCGTGCTGCAAGATTTGACGGGATTGGCCGAGATGGCCCATCGCCGCCAGGCCTTATTGATCGTGGATGCCGTTACTTCGCTGGGCGGGCATCCCGTCGGAGTTGACCGCAACGGCATAGACATTTGCTACTCAGGAACCCAAAAGTGCCTGGGAGCACCGCCGGGCCTCGCGCCGATCACCTTTTCCGAACGCGCCCTGGATCTCATCCGCGCGCGGAGTTCTAAAGTGCAGAGCTGGTATCTCGACATTACTCTGGTCGAGCGTTACTGGGGCGATGATCGCACCTATCATCACACAGCGCCGATTTCGATGAACTATGCTCTGCGCGAGGCGCTCCGCCTGATTCACGAAGAAGGGTTGGAAGCCCGCTGGCGTCGGCACGAATTGAATCATCGTGCGTTGGTGGCCGGTGTTGAAGCGATGGGATTGAAGATGGCGGTTGCGCCAGCCAACCGGCTCTGGAGTTTGAATGCCGTGAGTGTGCCTGATGGCGTCGACGACGCTCGCGTGCGCGCGAGATTGTTGGCAGAGAACATCGAGATCGGCGGCGGACTGGGACCGCTCAAAGGCCGCATCTGGCGCATCGGCCTGATGGGATCGGGCAGCACTCGCGAGAATGTGATCCTGGTCCTCGACGCGCTCCACCGCGCGCTTAAGGCTGAAGGTTTCTCGTGCGCTTCTGGAGTTGACGCGGCTGAAGCTACGTACTATTCGGCGCCGAGCGCCAAGCCCTAACAAATGGAGTTAAGAGCGGCGACGCTATTCGGACACTGCCGCTTTGGGGGCTCTTTCTTGAGTGGGAATCGCTGCTGTAGGAATTGCGCGTGATCGCTCCTCACTATCTTCTTTTACAAAATTCGCTACCCGCGGCTTGAGCCAGAGCAAGGCGAGAGCTGCCGCAGTGACATTGCACACGACTGCCACCCAGAAGACTGGGAGCCACGAGCCGCTCGCCCCCATCAACCAGGCGGCGCCCGGCCCTCCCAGGATTGAACCGATGCCTTTTGACGTGTATTGGATCCCGTAATTCGTGGTCGCGTGCTTGCTGCCAAAGATGTCGGCGATGGCTGCGGGGAAAAGCGAATAGATATCGCCCCAGGCAAAGAACATCAGGCCCGAGACAACGACGAACCATGCCGGCCGTGCGACCAAGAACGTGAGTGCGGTGATGGCGACGGCTTCGATAACAAAGACAATAGCCATCGTATCGTAGCGGCCGAGACGGTCTGAGATCCAGCCAAAGAAAGGCCGCGCCGAGCCGTTCAGCACCTGATTCAGAGAGAGCGTCAGCGTCAGAATAGTGAAGCCGCCAAAGAGCGCGTACTTGTCATAACCGTAGGTGACACCGATCGGCTTTAGTTGCGCGGCCAGCATCAACCCGCTCGAGGTAACCAACGCCATCATCAAGTAGAGCAGGTAAAAGGATCCGCTTCTCAACATTTCCCGCGGCGCGTAATCGCGCGATGATTGCTGGACCTTACGCTGCACCTTCGCTTTGATCGCTTCCCAACCGGCGGGCAGCCAGCCTGCTGGCGGCATCTTCAGAAACTGCGCGGCGACCAGCACGACCAGACCTTGAACGATTCCCCAGGTAATGAACGCCGATCGATAGCCGCTGGTTTTGATCATGTGGTCGATCGGCAAGGCCGTCAGCGCCGTGCCGAATCCGTATGAACCTGCGACGACTCCGACACAGAGGCCACGCCGCTCTGGAAACCACTTCATGGCAACGCCGACACTCGCGCCATAAACCGCGCCGGCGCCAATCCCGCCTATGGCGTAGGCGAGATAAAGAGTCATGAGTGACTGGGCCAACCCAGCTCCGATCCAGCCCGCTCCTACCAGCACACTGGCGAAAGCAACAACAATGCGAGGCCCAAAGCGATCGACCAGGTAAGCATTGATCGGAAACAATCCCGTCTGAGCGATTATGAAGAAAGTGAGAGTCCACTGAACTGCATCCAGGCTGGCATGCAGACTATGGGTCAGGTCCGTCGTAAACAGCGTCCAGGCATACTGGAGATTCGCGATGGCCAGCATCGCGACCGCGCAAGCGATAAGTATGCGCCATCGTGGAGCGCCAGAATTGTTGCTTTGCGGAGTGGACAAACCGTTCTCCTTGGTTTTCACCCCGTTTGGGGTGAGATGTTTATAGCCTTGGAAACCAAACTCCCTCGGCCGTTCGAAGGAGCGGAATGTACCTGAGTGGCAAAGGTCTAGTTGACTTCGCTCCTTCGAACGGAGTGGATGAGGGCTTAGGTTCCGGCTATAGACATCTCACTCCTCCGGAGTGAAGAACCACGTAATCAGTTTCATTTTTCATCGTTCGTAACGTGACATCTATCAGCATGGAGAGCTGCTTGATCAATGAAAAATGGAAGATGACAAAAGGAAAATGGAAAATCGGATCTGCCACAAATCCAAAAGTCTTGGTTACTCATTTTTTCCCGTCTGCGCCAGCAACTTCGCGCAAGCATAGACCGCACTGGTGCAGGGCAGCGACAACTCCATCTTGTTACCCAACTCCACCACCGCACCCACAATCGACTCGAACTCCATTGGCCGTCCAGCCTCGACATCCTGCAGCATCGAGGTCTTGTGATGGCCCACTTTCTGGGCGCCCTCGAGCCGCTGTTCAATCGAGATTCCCATGTCGATGCCCAGTCTTCGAGCCACGGCTTCGGCTTCGCCCATGATTGCCGCAGCCAACGCTCTCGTCTCCTGACACTGGACGATTTCGGCAAGCGTCCCGTGGGTGAGTGCGCTGATGGGATTGTAGGCCACGTTGCCCATCAACTTTACCCACATGTCATGACGAATGTCAGCGCGGATCGGACAGCGCAAGCCGGATTTGATGAAAGCGTCGGCGATGCGTTGGCAGCGTTGGCTCTTCGACCTGTCGGGCTCGCCGATGGCGAACCGTGTCCCTTCGATGTGCTCGACGACTCCAGGCTCAATGATGATCGTCGAGGGATAGACAACGCAGCCAATCACGCGCGATGAATCGATACTGTGGCCGATCACCCCGCCAGGATCGACTGTCTCGAGATGCGTTCCTTCCCACTCACCACCGTGACGATAGAAGTACCACCAGGGAATGCCGTTCTGCGCGCTTACTACGAACGTCTCAGGTCCGATAAGCGGGGCCAGACGCGGGGCCATCGCAGTCAGGCTGTGCGCTTTGAGGGTTAGCAGGACGACATCAACAGGGCCGACCCCGGCTGGATCATCGGTAGCCGCAGGCCGCGCTTCGAACTCTCCAAACGAGCCACGCACGCGCACACCACGCTCCTGCATCGCGCGCAGATGTGCTCCCCGGGCGATCAGTGTGACGTCTTCACCTGCCTTCGCTAGCATGGCGCCGGCGAACGCGCCGATGGCGCCCGCGCCGACTACGGCAAATTTCATGGTGACTCTATGTGTCCGACAACTTCAGTTTGGCGTGGCTGGCAGAAAAAAGCTGGACAGAAAAGTTCGATAATGAACCCCGACAAACTGAAGTTTGTCGGACATCAGAACTGGCTACGGATTACGAGTCGCCGTGATCGCCGCGGCCACGTTGCGACGCTGAATCTTTCCGGTAGCAGTACGCGGGATCACCTCGACGATGTAGATCACCTTCGGACATTTGAAATCCGCCAGCGACGAACGGCAATGAGTTATCAACTCCGCTTCGGTCGCGGAACCGTTGAGCACCACCGCTGCCGCCACCTCTTCGCCGTAGACCCGGTCCGCGATCCCAAAGCACACCGCTTCGGCTACTGCTGAGTGCTTCAACAGCGTTTCATCAATCTCGCGCGGTGAAATTTTCTCGCCACCGCGATTGATCAACTCCTTCAGGCGGCCCACCAGCGTCAAATAGCCTTCGGCATCCAAATAGCCCTGGTCGCCTGTGCGGAACCAGCCGTTCGAGAATGATGACGCGTTAGCCTCGGCATTTCCTTCGTAGCCACCGAATACGTTCGGCCCTCTAATTGATACCTCACCCGTTGCGCCAACGGGTAGCAGCTCACCGGCCTCGTTGAGGATCCCGATCTCGACGGCCGTGCCTCGCCCCACCGAGCCGGGCTTTCGCAGCGCCGGCGGCAGCGGGTTCGAGGCCATCTGATGCGCCGCCTCGGTCATCCCATAGGCTTCCAGAACAGCCACGCCAAACTTCTCCTCGATGTCCGCCATGGTTTGTGGCGCCAACGCCGCGCTGCACGAACGGATGAAGCGCAGATGGCCGGCTCCGGCCGGTCTGGCCGCCGATTTTGACCTCGACAACAACACCTGATGAATCGTCGGCACGGCGGAGTACCAACTGACACGATGGTCCCTGATGGTGGACCAGAAAGAGAGCGGATTAAAGCGCGCCGGTACGACGATCGTTCCACCCGTGAACAGTGTAGCCAGCGTTGAGGCCACCAAACCGTGCACGTGAAACAGCGGCATCACACACAGTGAGACATCGTCTCGCGTGAGTTGGTAGGTCTCGGCCACGTTGCGCGCCGAAGTCATCACATTCGCATGCGAAAGCGGTACTCGTTTGGGACGACTGGTTGTGCCACTCGTATGCAAGATCAGTGCAATATCGTCAGGGTTGGGGTAATCAAGAGACCGGGGACTGCCGGCATTCTGATCGGACGAAAGACGAACCTGACCATCGCTGTCCAGGTCAGCTTCGATGATCAGCACGTGGTCGCCCGCGGCAGCTCTCGCTTCATCGCTGTTTTTGGGCGGGACAATCAAGGCCCGGGCCCCAGTATCTTCGAGATAAAACTTGAACTCATCGCGCCGGTACGCGGGATTGAGGGGCGCCGCCGTGCCGACGGTCGAGGCCGCCAGGAATGAGACGATCATCTCGAGTCCGTTCGGCAAAGCCATCGCGATCCGGTCGCCGCGGACCAGACCGAGTTGATTCAATTTGGTGCTGAAAACATCTACTTGCTGTCGTAGCCGGTCGTAGCTTACAACTGGCCCGCCTCCTGAGACGGCGATAGCGACATGCGAAGGGTCGCCATTCCCGAGCAGGTCGAGGATCATATGCTTCTACTTCGGACCACCAGCGAATCTGATTGCGTTGTTGGCGCAGGTTATCAGCGTGATTTTCTTTTGTCCAGAAACAGAATGTGAACGTGAAGCAAGAGGATTTGAGGGAACCGCGCTGTCGATGCTGAATAATATCAACGACGAGGCTCCCGTGGCTTGAGGTTTAGCAAAGGTCTTTCTTAGTTTTCAGTGGAGTGACCATTTACGACGGGCTGACGAGGTGCCGGAGCACCGCGCAAAAGACCTTCAGTGCTTAAGTCCTCATCGATTTCTTCCCAGTGAATACCGTAGCCTCCGCCAATAATCTTCCAGTTGTTTCTTTGCGCCTGAGTAGCGTTCGACAATCGCGGATACCATGCCAGAGGAACTGAGATAGTCCTTCCATCCATTAAACGGACGCTAAGTAGGTCTTCAGTAACTTCAATATTCACTACACGCTCATCAGCTGCCAACGCCAAAATACCCATTCCAAGCCTCCAACAACTCCAATTGGTTCTCCTCAATGAGCCGCTCAAGTTGCCGCAATTCCCTCGCGCTAAATCCAAGGTTACGCGCAAGACCGACAGGATTCAACCAGAACTTAGCAGACATTGCGTCGCGATCGACATGAACGTGGGCCGGCTCATTGGGCTCATGGCTGTAAAAGTAGAGTCGGTACGGACCGCTTCTCAGGACCGTCGGCATAAAAAAATTGTACCAGCTGGCGTGAACGATTCAGAGGGCGGCAGTGGGGTGGATTCAGCGACCCAGAGTCTTATACGACTCGGCTTCCTCAACGAAGCGCAGCGTCAAGCGCTGATCGATCATCAAGCAGAATCCACTCGACAATGGACAGCGGCAGACTGCCATTCTTGATTAAATCATCGTGAAACTGGCCGAGACGGAAGTTTGCTCCCTGCTTGTCCCGGTCCTTCCCAAGCAGTCGCATGATCTGCCACTTCCCAACCATGTAAGTGATTTTCTGGGTTGGATTCGCAGCCGCCCCAGCAGCTTCACCGGTCGCCGCTTCGCGATCTAAACCACCAGCTTCCATGAAGTAATCGATGGCCTGGTCAAACGTCCACCTGCCTGTGTGCAAGTTCACGTCGACTCCGATGCGTGCGGCACGGTAGCGTGAGAGCCGCAATATCTGAGCTTGCCCGGGTGAGTTGTTCGGATAAAGACCGGTGCGCATCAGCATTTCCTCTCCGTAGAGAGCCCATCCTTCAATGAAGATGCCATCCGAATGCTGCCGCCGAATCTCGTCTTTCAGGTGGTTAGCTAGCGAAAGTTGCAGAAAGTGACCAGGAATACCTTCGTGGCCAAGGATTGGCCGCGGATCTTCGATTGCCGCGCGAATGTAAAAGTTCTTGCTCGACGGATTATAAGTAGGAATGAAATAAAAGCCGCTGTCGTCTTTATCGTACACACCCGGAGCATTCATGAAGCCCCCTGGACTGGTCGGCTTGAATGCCTCCGGAAGCTGACGAATTTCAAAACGCCCGAGGTACGGAGGCAAGGTGACGAGTTTGTTTGTCTTTAAAAACTCAATCATCTCGTTTTCTCGACTCTCGTAGGCCTTTAGGAAGGCTTCCTGATTGGCAGGAACATTCTTGCTGCGGGCCGGATTGGGATCCGCGAGCGAGGGATCCGGCAATAACGACTCGAGTGCACGATAGCGGGCCAATTCGGCCTGGCCCAGCATGTCGACCTGTTTGGCATCGAGCGGAAGGAGATAGATATTCTTAAGCAAGTAGTTATAGTTCTCTTCACCCATGGGCTTGAACGCCACCATCCCCGGCAAACGTTTCTCCAGCCAATCAGCAAATCCGTGAATCGAAACGAGTGCTTCGTCTCGTGCCTTCACCAGCTCACTTTTTTCCGTCGGAGACAGATCCTTAGCCAGGGTCATCAGGCTGTCGGTGAAAAGACTATCAATCGAGCGAGCCGAATCGATGGCGAGTCGTGCATAAAGACGCACGGGTCTGGTGAGTGCTCGTTTGCCCTGGTCAATCACGAAAGGCATTTGCTTCAGACGCGCGGTGGCGGCGAGCGCTCGGTTTCGCGGCGTGTCATATTCCTTCTTCAGCAATGAAAAGATGCCATTGCTGCACTCATTTACGTAGGTTTGGGGATCTGTTTCTTCGTAGTTCACTACCCGGGTGAAAAACTCAATGTTCTCAAGTTGAGAACGAAACAACAACCAGTCGATACGATCGTCCTTGCTCCAATTCTCTGCCTGCATCGCTCTAACTTTTCCGAGCACCTCCTTGACCTGAAGGCGACGCGACAAGATCGCCGACAGGGAATAGTCGGTGAGGCGACTGTCCCAAGTATGCAAGCCGTTGTCGCTGGAGAACACCGGATAGTTTTGGTTGCGCCAGTTGTAGTAATCCTGGGCCAGCTTACGCAGATCGGCAGGAGAGCCGGGACTCTGTGCGGTTGTTGTATTGGAAAAGAGACTCATGATGGCACACAAACTCAAAAGACATATCAGGGTCTTCATTCGATGTACCTCGTCAAACTGGAATCAACTCCATCTGACAAAGCGGCGCTGGCTTTTGAGCCAGCCTCATTCTCGATCAATCGACGGGCATTTCGCTGCAGACCAGAAAGCTTGGCCCGCTTCATCGCGCTGTTACGAAACCGATCGGCGTAACCTTCGGGTGTTAGGTCCAGAATTTCTGCCAAGTTGATATTGACATTTCCCGGACGCGGCTCGAAGGCAGTCTCGCTAGATACCTGTTCAAAACGATTCCACGGACAAACGTCCTGGCAGATGTCGCAACCGTAAAGCCAGTCTTCCAGCTTCGTGCTGACTTCTTCGGGAATTTCCGGCGCGCGCAGTTCAATCGTTGCGTAGGAAATGCATTTGTTCGAGTCGAGCACGTACGGTTCAGTAATCGCCTGGGTTGGACAAGCGTCAATGCAGAGCGTGCAGTTCCCACAGTGGTCCTCGACCTGCTCGCTGTCGTACTCCAGATCGATGCTGAGTAACAGTTCTCCAATGAATACCCAGGAACCAAGCTCGGAGGTGATGAGATTCGTGTGCTTGCCAATCCAACCGAGTCCGGCGCGCGCAGCCCATGCTTTGTCCATCAAAGGTTGAATGTCCACGCACACCTTCCCCTTTGCCTGAGGTACGCGTTCCGTAATCCATTCAAGCAACTGGCGCAGTTTCCTGCCGAGCACTTCATGATAATCGTCGCCCCAGGCGTAACGCGAAACCTTGCCGGCGCCCACCTCGGCCGAATGTTTGTGAGGCGTGTAGTAGTTGAGTGCGACCACGACAACAGATCGCGCGGCAGGAAAAAGCTTGCGCGGATCGGCGCGAATCCCGGGGTCGCGCGCCATCCAGTGCATCTCTCCGGCATAGCCGCGCGCTAGCCACTCGCGAAGCCGAGAGTCTTCGTCAACAAGGGCTTCCGCACGGACAACGCCGACTTTCTGAAAGCCAAGGACGCGTGCTTGTTCTTTAAGCTGGCGAGTGAAATTCGCCGGACCCGAAGTCTGGCGGAGAGAGGTCTCAAGAGGGATTGCTTGCGATGCCATCTATCGCAAGCATAAGGCCCAATTAATTGGATCGTCTAGTACGGCCCGACATGGGGCGTCAGTTAAGAGTTCAAGCTTTAGCTTGCGCCGACGAATCGGCAACCTAAAGGTTGAACTCTAAACCTGCTGTGGCAACGAGAAGGCGAAGAGTTTAGTGTTCGATCTTCTGCAAAGTTACAGAAACCAGCGGTTGAGCCCCCGCCGTCCGATTGTAAGAAAGCCAACAACCCGCTTTCGGAAACCGCACCATCTTGTACATCGAACCATCGGGCTTTGCTTCGATCTCGCCCCCGAACAGTTGCTTGGGTGTCAGCACGCCGTTAGCGCCCACCAGAAAATCAACTGAAATCGTGATTACTTTGCCCGATTTGTCGTACAGGATTTGAGCCGTCTCTTTTTCACTGAAAACGAAGAAGTCCTGCTCGGTGCTCTTATCGGCGGGGTTGCCAAATTTCTTGCGCACCTCATCGGCAAGACTCCCGATCTGAATGCCACGATATTCGTGGAATAGAGGCCCTTCATCTTCTGCGGATGTCCTTCTTTGTGCTTGGGCTGCACGAGGGGAAGTGGCGGCCAAACAGATCATGACCGATAGCAGGAGCAGCAGTGTTAGTGCGGTTGCATGGCCGCGTGAAAGGCGAATCATAAGGATTTTCTCCTTTCCAGTAGTATGTTGGTTAGGCCGAACCAGCGGCGGGCGCTTGAGCCGTGGGACGATCTCACAAGCCGGCCGGCCGCAAGTTGCATCCCAACCCTTTCGCGTGTCGGTGACAATAAATCCCGAGACTCAAGGTTGTCAATGAATCCGCTCGACAAACTGGAATTTTGTCGGGCAATTCGTTTGCCCGCTGAGGGTCATCCGAGTGGACCGGACTTTGCCAATTTTAGAAAACAAAGGGCGTGAGATCAAGCTATTGACTCCATATTAGGTTTGACGTAGAAGCAGACTGCTCTTACGAAGAACGAGTCGGTGCTGACCACTGGTCACGCAAAGGAGTCGAATCGATGAAACGCACCTTTTCTTATGCGGCATCCATAGTCGCCTGCGCATTTGCAATCTTCACCTTCAGTGGCTGTCAGCCGGCCGGTTACGATGCGAATCGCGTTGCCACCGAGAATGTCAACTCGCAAAAAGAGAAGCCAGTCGATACCGCAGCTATTGAAAAGGAGTTGTTGCAGCTGGAGCACGACTGGGCGACAGCCGCTGTCACCCATAACGTCGATTCTGTGCGACGGGTTGAGGCTGACGATATAGTCGTTACCTATCCAGACGGAACAACGGGAACAAAAGCCGACGATGTAAAAGACATTGAAACCGGAGCGCTAACGGCGGAAGATTGGGAACTGACGGACGTGAAAGTCAGGGTGCTCGATGCCGACGCAGCGGTGATTACGGGTCGAGGAATAATCAAGAACGGCAAGTACAAAGGACCGGACGGCAGGGTGCAGGCGCTGAAACCGGAGTACCGCTTTACCGATGTTTTCGCTCGGCGCAACGGCCAGTGGCAGGCTGTCGCATCTCAGGCAACTACGATTACAAATCCAACACCCACTCCATCACCGACAGTCCGAGCTTCGCCGTCGCCGCAACTATCGCCCGCGGCAGCCTCGCCAACGGTACCAGCAAAGACGACGACGCCGTAAAGCCGGAGGAAGGAGGAGCAGCCAGGTTTCAGGTTTCAAGTTTCAGGTGGCGCCTCAAGATGAGGGAGATGCGTCGGCCCCATCTTGTTCAAGCTATGCGTCGCAGGTAGCTGCGTGGATTAAACGTCATCAAGAATTTCTCCCTTGTCTCATCTACAATAAATTCTTTGTGTCTCTCAAGAAACTCTTCGGCTGCCTCATACGGACCTTCGCCAAATGTTGGCAAGGTGGGATGTCCGTTTATATTAGTGTCCTCGACTAGGAGATAACTTCCGACACTGACATGTGAGGCGAGTAGATTCAATTCCTGTAGGACGTGAGCTTTCGAGTGATCCGAGTCCAGCACCACTAAACGAACTTCATCAGGACGGTTAGCTAGGATTGATTCAATCAAAGTTGCATCCGAACTTGAACCGTGTACATATGTAATTCTTGGATGAGGCGGCCTCGAGATCGCATTGTCGATGTCGATGGTGAGAATCTCTCCTTTCCCAAGGATATCTAAAATGTGTGCCATGAATAAGGCACTGCCACCGAAGCGAGTACCTGTTTCTATAATAAGATCTGGGCGAATCTCTGAAATAATCTCCTGGTACACCCATAAATCGAGAGGACATTTTTCACAAAGCACATTCATCCAATAAGTGCGAGTAAAGATAAGACCTTCATCTCTCGGTCCGATGTAATACAGATTATGGAAGTTCTCAACGATTGTCCTTTCTCGTGAATTCATTTTATTCAGATTTCGTGTCGGTTCGATAGAGCCTTGTCCATTGTTACTTCATCTACATACTCGAGATCGCTGCCTACGGGCATGCCCATGGCGATGCGAGTCACCCGAATGCCGAGCGGCTTGAGAAGGCGACCGATGTAGTTGGCAGTAGCTTCGCCTTCGGTAGTTGGATTGGTTGCCAGAATTACTTCTCGCACAACCTCGCCCTCGTTATTTTCAGGTTTCAGACGCGGCAATAGATTCGCCAGATGCAAATCATTCGGACCAATATGGCGGATCGGTGAAAGACTTCCATGCAATACGTGGTAGACGCCTTTGTAGCTGCGGGTCTTCTCCACCGCTACCAGACTATAAGGCTCTTCGACGACGCAGATTACTCTATGATCTCGGCTGGGTGACGAGCAGAAGCGGCAGGGGTCAAGTTCGGTGAGATTATTACAGATCGAACAAAGGATGATTCGTTGCTTTACTTCCCGCAATGCAACAATCAGGCGCTCGAGATCGGCCGCAGGCGTTCGCAATATGTGAAACGCCAATCGTTGCGCCGACTTGTGTCCAATGCTGGGAAGGCGCTTTAGTTCATCAATCAGTTTTGTTACTGGCTCTGCGTACTCGAGCATAATTAATTTCGGATTTCGGAATTACGATTTCGGATTTTGAAAGCGTTTTTGAAGTCCGCAATTCCTACAGCAGGCCAGAGAGTCCCGGCGGCAGCATCCCGCCCAATTTTCCTTTCATCGCCTCGTCGACCTTGCGATTGGCTTCATTTATCGCTGCCAGGATCATGTCCTGCAACATCTCGACATCACCATCTTTTAAAGCTTCAGGGTCGATCTTGAGAGACGTTATTTCGTGGTTGCCCTTCATTGCGACTGTGACCACACCACCTCCAGCAGAAGCCTCGACGCGGAGTTCTTCCATCTCCTTCTGCATCTTTTCCTGCATTACCTGCGCCTGCTTCATCATCTGTTGAATGTTGAATCCGCCTGGAAATTTCATGCGCTTACACCTCTTTGGAATTCGTTGCAGTCTTACCCGCTCTTTCTCAGCATCGTAACTGTCATTCCAAACGAATGCAACGAACGACAATAGAACCATTCGACTGGATCTACAGGATTTACAGAATTAACTCAGTAGGCGGAGAAGCTCAGTTTCAGCGAGCCGACCAGGTAACTCAGAACCGAGCATCACCTATTCACAAGTTGTATTTTCCAAATGATTGTGTCATCTATTCTTGCCTTTTGCTTGTCTGTTATCTGATTCTGGTTTGAATGATTAGTATCTCTGCTCGCAGACAATCCCAGGCCGATGGCAACTGATAAAACAACTCTGCAGGAAGACCGTCATCTGGCTGCGGAAGTCAAACTCTATTACGATCTCGATCTGCCCGATGACCGTCCTGCCCCGCTATTGCTTGCTTTGCACGGCTACGGAGCAAACAAACGCCAGATGAGCCGCGAAGCGAGGCAGATGGCACCCGACCGCTTTGCTATCGCATCACCGCAGGGCTTTCACCAACATATCAGGGAACCGAGAGAAGCAGGTGGGCCGTTACGGTTTGGTTTTGGCTGGCTCACCAGCTACCGACCGGAAGAATCCGTCGCCATACATCACAAAGCGCTCATCGATCTCATCGATCAATTGGTGGCCGAGAATGCTGTGGATCCCCAAAGGATCTTTCTTCTGGGCTTTTCTCAGTCATGCGCGCTCAACTACCGGTTTGCTTTTACGTACCCTGATCGCCTAAAGGGAGTGATCGGTATCTGCGGAGGAATACCTGGCGATTGGGAGACCGGCAAGGGTTATCGGCCAGCCAGGGCAGATGTGTTTCATCTTGCCGGCACCCGCGATGAGTTTTATCCACCATCGCGGGTTGGAGATTATGCCGAGCGACTAAAAATGCGTGCCCATGATGTAAAGTTTCAGAGCTATGATGCGGCCCATGAGATTGTGCCGGCGATGCGCCTAGACGTCCGGGAATGGCTTGGGTCTCGCCTTTAATCAATCGTTGAAAGCAGGCTCATTTTCCATTGATCATTGATCATTTTTCATAATTTTTCATTTGTCATTGACTTTCCATTTATCAATTTGTCATGTTCTAGTAGTTTCAGGAATATTAAGAGTCCTAAACAGGTTTTTTCGCTGAACTAAATGTGTAAGCCCGTTGCCGCTCGCAGTCACTCGTGCTGACGGTACCTGACCTCATGACACGACGGGACGAGTGACTAGGAGCGAGACCCACCCGCTACCGCGTGGTCGTACTGACCCGTTAAGTCGCAGCGAGCCGGATTGCACCACGAAGCCGAGTGAAATGAAATCGATTTCAACCGCTATTGAGCTAACACATTGAGTTCAAAAACCCTGAACTCTTCTCTTACCAAAAACGTTGGGACAGTGGTAATAATGAGAAATGGAAAATGGAAAATGATTTGTCGTTGTTGCCGGTGAACTATGGTTTTGCAAAACGCTGAGCGCCTTGTCTTATAAAAAACTCTATCTGGTCTTCCTCTTCTTGCCTCTAGTCTGCGCGGCAAACTGTCAGCAGGAGACGCCGCAGGTGCCAAAATCTGCAGAGGCTCTACCAGCGCAGCCAATTCTCAAGCCGCTCCCGGCCAATGCTCCAGCGCAACTCAAACAACTTGTCGACGCTGCTGTCGCGCAGGCTGGAGTCACGACGGGCTACGATCCCTCCTACGTGAAGATTGATTATCCCAACGGGGACGTCGCCATTGAAACAGGCGTCTGCTCCGACGTGATTGTTCGAGCGTTTCGCAAGGTGGGAGTCGATCTGCAGAAGGAGCTGCATGAAGACATGCAGGCATCGCGCTCGGCGTACCCAACAAAATGGGGTGCCGGCGCCGTTGACTCGAACATAGATCATCGGCGCGTGTTAAATCTCATGACCTATTTTGATCGCCGGGGAAAGTCCTTGGCCGTCACTTCTAACCGAGACGACTATCTTCCAGGCGATGTGGTGGCATGGGATCTTGGCGGAGGCATGGACCACATAGGCCTGGTTACTAATCTATGGTCCGAATCTGAACAGCGCTGTTTGATCGTTCACAACATCGGTGCCGGAACACGGGTCGAGGATGTCTTGTTTAACTGGAAGATCGCTGGGCACTACCGGTTTTTCCAGTAGGCAAATGGTGCATCACCGCTTAGGCCATCACCGTTGCCCCCTACTCCTTGTCTTGAACCGCTGAATCCTCTTATAGTCGTCGCCGCCAGCCGGCTATCTGATTCACATCAAGGTAGGGTCGCTCCAAATCATGAGTCTAACAAATTGCTGCACATCGATGTTGTTGGGCGTGATTGCGATGAGTTCCGTTCAACCGCAAACACCCGCAAAGCAAAAAGACGCCAAGACGATCGCGGCCATCCGGGCAGTGCTCGAGACACAGCGAGACGCCTGGAACCGCGGAGACGTCGAAGGCTACATGGATGGCTACTCGCGTTCGGACACAGTCCTCGTTTCCGGAGACAGTGTTACGCGCGGCTGGCAAATAGTGCTTGACCGATATAAGCGAAACTACAACTCGCGGGAGAAGATGGGTACCCTAACCTTTTCCGACCTCGAGACCACGCTGATAGGCAAAGACGCTGCGGTAGTGCTTGGTCGTTGGCACCTGCAACGCGCCAACGATGAGCCGCACGGTAGCTTCACACTGATCTTTCGCAAGACAAAAGAGGGATGGAAGATAGTTCATGATCACACATCCTCTGCTTGAAGTGGTCCAGACTTTAAGTCTGTGAGGCAGGTTGAGTTTACTCGAGCACCACAGACTAAAGTCTGTGCCACCCTTTGGAGTCGATCTTGGCGGCTGAATCTAATCCAGCTCCTTCTGCGGATCTCGCCGTTCTCGAGCGTGACGTTGAGCAGCGCAGCGGTGTTCTCAAGAAAGAGCTCGGCCTGTTCGACCTTGTCCTCACCCAGGTGGTCTTCGTCGTGGGCACAATCTGGGTGGGTTGGGCAGCGAAGTTAGGCAGCGATCAGAATGTCTTTTGGTTATTAGCGATCCTGACGTTTTACCTACCGTTGGCGGCGGCTGTCATCTTCCTCAACAAACTAATGCCGCTTGAAGGCGGACTCTATCAATGGGCCAAGCTTGCTTTCAACGATTTCCTCGCCTTCTTGGTCGCCTGGAATCTTTTCGTGTTTGCGATCTCAATTCTCGCCGGTATTGGCCTGGTAGTCACCACCAATATTTCTTACGCAATTGCCAAACCGGGAATGAAGGACAACAAGTGGTGGATCACTAGCATTAGCTGTACGCTGGTGGTAGCGATGATGGTCGCCGCCACACGCGGGCTGGGTGTGGGGAAGTGGGTACACAACGCCGGCGGTCTGATGTTGATGATTACTTTTGCCGCGTTGATTCTGCTTCCCTTTTTCGCTCTTTTTCGCGGCACAATCAGCGAATATCATCCCTTCAAGATCAGCTTCCCAGCCTTAACCGTCTTCAATATGAACGTCTTCAGTAAACTCGCGCTGGGCGCTCTCACGGGCTTTGAATACATCGCCATACTCGCCGGCGAAACACGCGCCCCGGCGCGCAACTTTGGTCGTTCGGTGATTATTGCCGCCCCGATTATTGCGGTGATGTTTATCCTGGGAACGGGTTCAGTACTCGCATTCGTATCGCCGGACAAAGTTGACCTGATAGGACCAATTCCGCAGGTGTTGAGCATCGGATTTGGATCCTTCGGTTGGGTTGGTAAGGTCGTTTCAGTCGCAATCCTCGGCGTCGTAGTACGCCAGATTGCCTTAATGAGCATCTATTTCGCAGGCAATACTCGATTGCCGATGGTCGCTGGTTGGGATCAACTGTTGCCGGTCTGGTTCACTCGGTTGCATTCAAAATACAAAACTCCGGTTAACTCGATTCTATTCGTGGGTGCCGTCACCCTAGCGCTTGGCCTTGCGAGTTTGATTGGCGTCGACGAGCAGGAAGCCTTTCAACTGCTGGACAATGCCGGCGGCGTTTTTTATGCGGCTACCTACACCGTGTTGTTTGCGATACCAATAGTGGGAATGAAAGCATTCGGTGTGCGCGCACCCCTATGGCTGAAGCTCGCCTGTGCTTCGGGCTTTCTCGTGTCGCTCGTATACATTGGTTTTACAATAGTCCCAATTATTACCGTTGAGAGTCGTTTGGCCTTTGCCGTCAAAATCATTTCGGTTGTGCTGATCGCAAACTTCCTCGGCGCATTAATTTACTCGTTTGGTAGCAAGCGGACGGCAGCATCGCTTCGCTCAACCCCCCGGTCAGCCAATCTGAAGTCAAAATAAGTTGGAAACGAACTGATCAATGTCTAACGCTCTTGCTGTTGTCAATTGCGCGCAAGTCGTCACCCTTGCAGGCCCTCCTCGCCCGCGAATCGCAGCCGAACTCAGCGAACTGGAGATTATTGAAGACGGGGCGATGCTGGTGCGCGGCGGGCAAGTCGAGAAGGTTGGCTCGCGCAGAGAGATAGAATCGCTAGTCGATAAGGATACTGAAGTTGTCGACGCCGAAAGACGGATCATCTTACCGGGCTTTGTCGACGCCCACGCGCATCCCGTCTTTGCGGGAACGCGAGCAAATGAGTTCGAAGAACGTGCGAGTGGTTCCACCTATCAGGAGATTGCCGCGCGAGGCGGTGGCATACAGTCGACAGTGCGAGCTACACGTGAGGCTACTTTGGACCAACTCGTCCAGGTCGGTCGACGTTACGCTGATTGGTTTTTGCGTTGTGGCACAACCACAATAGAAGCGAAGTCAGGCTACGGATTGACCGTCGAAGATGAACTGAAGATTTTGCTGGCAATCAGGCGCTTAAACGACGAGACCCCATTAAACTTTGTTCCTACATTCCTTGGCGCTCATGACGTGCCTCCGGAGTACCGTTCGAGACGCGATCAATATGTATCACTCTTGATCGAGGAAATGATTCCTCGTGTTGCGCAGGAAAAACTGGCCGAGTATTGCGACGTATTTTGCGAGGAAAAAGTCTTCACGTCGGATGAATCATGGAAGATTCTTTCGGCCGCGCGGTGTCATGGTTTAGGTCTGAGAATGCACGCCGATCAGTTATCGCTTTCGGGTGGCGCCAAACTCGCGGCTGAGTTGAACACGGTCACTGCCGACCACCTCGAGCACACTGATGCCGGGGGAATCGCAGCACTAAAATCTGCCCGCGTGCAGCCAGTGCTTTTACCGGGGTCAGTTTATGCACTGGGCTCGAGTCGTTATCCGGCTGCGCGCGAGATGATCGAAGCGGGATTGGCTGTGGTGCTGGCCACTGATTTTAACCCGGGCTCGTCACCAACTCCTTCAATGCTGATGATCCTTTCCCTGGCATCGACGCATATGCGGATGAGTCCAGCGGAATCAATCACAGCCGCTACGATAAACGCAGCCTACAGTTTGAATCGGGGGGGCGCAATCGGCTCGCTCGAGGCGGGAAAGCGAGCGGACTTTGTAATTCACGATTGTGCCGACTACCGCGAGCTTGCTTATTTCTTCGGTATCGAACACCCATGGCGAGTTTACGCCGAAGGGCGGCTAATTTTGACGCGCAATCAATCAGCCACAGATGAACGCAGATAACTGTCGAACCGGCACAGACTGAAGTCTGTGCCACTCCTGAAAAACCGATTGACGATAAGGCTCGGGTATTTTATTATTGCTCCAACACTGGAAAGGAGGTGATTCAAAAATATATGAGTTCTTATCACAGTGAGGTGGCTGCGGCCTGACCTCTGAACCGGAGTTTGATTGTTAGGATTACGGTTCAGTCGTCTCACTGCATTAGTGCTCCCTCCTTTCTGGAAGCGGCACAACAGTCAGCCTCAGGCCAATCCGAACAGTTCACCGAAAGCCGTCCACGAATGAATGTTCGTGGACGGCTTTGTCTTTGCCCAGAGCGCAACCGCAAAGCGGATAATGGTAACGAGCAGGTGGCGGTAGCCGCTCTTCCCACTTCGCCCTATCTCGCCTCACCTCGTGGCTTGACCGCGAAACGGCTAGATGAGAGATTAAACCTTCACTCGTCAAGTGAGCGTACAAAACCTATCTCCCGGTCCACGCATCGAACTGCGGGGTCCGAAAGAGGCGTCAAGGTTTCTTTCAAAATCGGAGTTATTCTGCTTGTCACTACCGGAAACCCCTGTCTTTTTTGATCCTGATGGCCGTCGTTGGCGGCGAGTGAAACGGACGTGGCTCGCCTTGGCGGTTATCGTAACCGCTTTGGCGGCCATTTTTATTGCCAGTGTTCTCGCCAATCCTGTACTCCCCGAATTTAGGCTCCGATCATTTGCAAGTTTGCCACATAGCTCGGATATCAAACCCAAGACGCCAAATGTTCCCGCCAATCCCAGTGAACAGAAAGCCAAAAAGGCACAATTAGAACTGCAACATGCTTTGGCGACGACAAAGCGAGTGGTGCCGGGAAAGCATGCCTCGCAAATTCCCATTGTTCCGGCGCCACCCACGCTCCCGACGCCAATCGTACCGAACTCCCGGCCGCTGTCTGTCGGCTTCTACATCAATTGGGACGAATCAAGCTACGAATCACTGAAGAGAAATCTGGATCACCTCGACTGGGTGATTGGCGAATGGTCACACCTGCAAAACGCTGCGGACGGAACCAGCCCGCTGGCGACAGAGATCAATGCTGATGCCACTCGCATGGCTTTAAACTGGATTCGCGATACGCGCCCACAAGTCAGAATTCTCCCGATGGTGCAGAACCTCATTAATGAGAAATGGGATTCGGCTGTTTTGGCTCACGCCATCGCGGATGAACCCCATCGACAACTGCTGATTAGCGCGCTAACGACGTTCGTCCAGGATAACAAATTCGCCGGTATTTGCGTCGACTTTGAGGAACCAGCTAAAGAATCCCAGGCACACCTCCTCACTTTCATGCACGAACTGCACGCCGCATTCGCGCCGAAAGGCTTGCTTGTTGTCGAGGCGGTGCCGTTTGACAACCCTGACTGGAACTACAAGGACTACGCGGCCGCTTCGGACTATTTGATGTTGATGGCTTACGACCAGCACTGGGCCACCAGTAAGGATCTCGGGCCCGTCGCTGGTCAGGATTGGTATGAAAGCACTCTTATCAGTCGGATGCGTGAGCTTGATGGCGCCAAAACCATCATTGTATTGGGAAATTATGGATACGACTGGACCGAAGGTAAAAGTGAAGCCGACGAGGTCACTTTTCAAGAAGCCCTGATCCACGCGAGTGAGTCCCAGACGAGCCCTGTTTTTGACCACACCTCCCGGAATCCCTATTACGAGTATTACGAAGACGATGATTCCCACCATACCGTCTGGTTTCTCGACGGTGTTACTGCCTACAACCAGATGCGCGCGGCCAGTGGATACAAGCCGGCTGGTTATGGCATCTGGCGATTGGGATCTGAAGACCCATCGGTCTGGTCGGTGCTCGGAACCTCGCAGACCAACTCTCCCGACGACTTACGGCGCATCAACTATAGTTACCAGGTTGATTTTGAAGGAACAGGTGAATTCCTAAAGGTAGTGTCGCGGCCGCAGGACGGCGCGCGCAACTTCGAGTTGGATCTGGCGAGTGGCTTCATAAAGACAGAGAACTTTACGAGTACCCCTTCCTCGTACGTTATTGAACGCAGCGGCGATCGACCAGGTTTACTCGCTCTAACCTTTGATGATGGACCAGACCCCAGATGGACGCCAGCCATACTCGACATCCTGAAACAGGAAAATGTGCCGGCCACTTTTTTTATTATCGGCAAGAATGGGCAGTCGTATCCTGACCTCGTCCGGCGAATGCTCAACGAAGGACACGAAATCGGGAACCACACTTATACTCATCCCAATCTCGGTGAAATACCGCTCTCCCTTACAGAGTTAGAACTGAACGCGACGCAACGATTGATTGAGTCATTGATCGGTCGTTCAACTGTTTTATTTCGCCCTCCCTATTTCGGTGACGCGGAAGCTGATAAGCCACAGGAAGTAGAGCCGGCCATAAAAGCCAAGGACCTTGGCTATCTGATGGTTGGGGTGCGTATCGATCCAGATGATTGGAGACTACCGGTTACCGCCGATCAAATTGTGCAAAAGACAATAGATCGCGCCATGGATGCAAACCCCGAGACCCGCGGGCAGGTTGTTTTGCTTCACGACTCTGGTGGCGATCGATCCGCGACCATCGAGGCGCTACCACGTTTGATTCACGATCTGCGGGCGAGGGGTTTTCGCTTCGTTCCAGTTTCTGATCTGGCTGGCCTTACGCGCGATCAGGTAATGCCTATTATCCCTAGTAACCAACGAATGTTTACACACGCTGACGCGCTGACATTCTTTTTCTTGTCAACCGGTGGTTGGGCGTTGCAATGGGTTTTTCTGATTGGAATCCTGTTAGGTCTTGGGCGGTTGCTCTTCGTCGGCGCGCTCGCCTTTGCTCAGTGGCTGCGGGCACGACGCAGACAGCGATTCAATCTGGGTGGAAGCTACGCTCCGACTGTGTCGGTCATCGTGCCGGCTTACAATGAAGAAATAGTGATTGAGGGCACCATTCGCAGTCTGCTTGCATCCGATTACGACAAATATGAAATCATCGTTATCGATGACGGATCGCATGACAATACCAGCAAGGTAGTTACAGAGAAATTCGCAGGCGTCGAGCGCGTCAAGCTTTTTACGGTTGCAAATGCCGGTAAAGCCGAGGCACTTAACACTGGTCTTCGTTACGCCAAGGGGGAAATCGTCATCGCCCTGGATGCTGACACACTGTTTGCGCCACAGACCATAGGGGCCCTGGCTCACAGGTTCTACGACAAGCAGATGGGCGCTATCGCCGGCAATGCCAAGGTTGGTAACCGCATCAACATCGTCACGCGCTGGCAGGCACTCGAATACATTACTTCACAAAACATGGACCGCCGTGCGTTTGCCAGTCTTAACTGCATCACTGTTGTTCCGGGAGCCGTCGGCGCCTGGAGGCGAGATCTGCTGGAAAAAGCGGGCGGGTTTCCGTCAGACACGCTGGCTGAAGATCAGGATCTTACGTTGGTCATCCGCCGGATGGGTTACAAGATCGGTTATGAAGAGTCTGCTGTAGCCTGGACCGAGGCGCCGGATCGTCTTGGTTCACTGGCTCGGCAAAGATTTCGTTGGGGTTACGGCACTCTACAATGCATGTGGAAGCATCTTGACGCGCTGTTTCGCCCGCGATATGGCACGCTTGGTTTCATAGCCATGCCGAACGTTTGGATTTTCCAGATACTGTTCCCACTGATTTCGCCCGTAATGGACTTGATGCTTGTCTATACTTTGCTTTCGACGGGCTGGGATCGGTTGCAACAGCCGACCGGTTATTCCTCTACTAATTTGCAGCAAGTGCTTTTCTATTACGCGCTGTTTCTGGCGATTGACTGGCTTTCAGCGTCTTTCGCATTCATCCTCGAGAAGCGCGAACGCTGGCGCCTCCTCTGGTGGCTGTTTCTTCAGCGTTTCTGCTATCGCCAAGTGATGTACTACGTCATGATTAAATCCGTAGCCATGGCTGTTCGTGGCCCGAGAGTAGGCTGGGGCAAGCTTGAACGAAAAGCAACTGCTGAGGCCCGTCCGTGAGTTAGAATTAATGTCGAACCGGCGGAGGTTCCTGGTTGTTTGTGCGCTGCTGTTGCTGGTGGCCTTCGCTTTCCGCTTCGCGGTCGCACGATACCTTCCCAATGATACTCCCGACGATGGTAAGATCTATGCGCAAATGGCGCGAAACGTGCTCGAACAGCACGTCTTTTCCCACGCAGCAGAGCCTCCATATGACCCCTCGCTGATCCGCCTGCCTGGTTATCCGCTTTTTCTCGCCGGCGTCTATTCGCTCTTTGGGCATACAAACAATGGTGCGGTTCGAATAACCCAAGCCGTACTTGACACCACCGCGTGCGTTTTAATTGCCCTGCTCGCTTACTACTGGGAACCCGATCAGGAGCGTAAGCGTTGGGCGGGCGTGACTGCGCTCGTATTTGCGGCAGTGTGCCCGTTTTCCACGATCTATACGGCAACAATTTTGACTGAGACACCGACCATTTTTCTCGCGCTGGCGATGTGTCTGACCGCAACTCTTGCATTCAACTCTTCGACATCAAGAAGAACGATTCTGCTCTGGTTCACAACAGGAATAATCGCTGGCATAGCGGTGCTCTTTAGACCAGACAGCGGGCTATTTGCCGCCGCGATTGGCCTCACTCTGGTTGGTGACACACTGCGGCTCGCCCAACCGAGGGCGGATGGCGAGAGCAGTGGGGTGCGACCAAAATTGGTAAAGGCGATCCTCCTTGGCGTTATCTTCTCCGCGGGCTTCTGTCTATTGCTGACGCCCTGGACAATTCGCAATCGGCGAGTCTTCCATGTGTTTCAGCCGTTGGCGCCTGCTCATGCGGAGATGCCAGGCGAGTTTGTGCCCCGCGGTTACCTCGCGTGGTTGCGCACCTGGATCGAGGACCCGCGCTATATCGGTCCTGTGCTTTGGAATTTGGAACAAACGCGTATCAGCATTGACGAGCTTCCCGATACGGCTTTTGATTCGAAGCAAGAGAAAGACCAGGTCGCCGCTTTGCTCGAAAGGTATAACCACCCGCCGCAAGCTCAATCGGATACGCCGTCAATTCCCGAGGCTACTCCGGTTCCCACTCCCGATGAGACCAATCCGCAGTCAGGACAATCGCATGAGGCGAATCCGAGCGAAGACGAGTCTGCTCAGGCCGAGGATGAAAGCGGCGGTGATGAGCCCGAATCGGATGCCACCACTGAACAAGATCAGGTCGAAGACGCTCAGCCGGTCGCGATGACGCCGGAGATTGACGCCGCCTTTGCAAGCATCGCCCACGAGCGAATCGCGCGGTCTCCAATTCGATACTATCTCTCGCTGCCCTTCAAGCGCGCAGTATCGCTCTGGTTTGACACTCACTCGCAGTACTACCCATTCGAAGGCGAACTGCTACCTTTCGAAGATCTCGATTACGACATTCACCAGCAAATCTGGCTGCCCTTATTTACCGGACTTACCTGGATTTACACGCTCTTTGGTGTTGCCGGCGCCTGGTTACTCTGGCGCACTGGTGATTTTGCGGCAAGACGATGGGTGGTCCTTGTAGGCCTGATAATCATATTGCGGGTCGGCTTTTTCTCATCGCTCGAGAATCCGGAACCTCGTTATGTTGTTGAGATCTTTCCTTTCCTCGCCATTCTCGCCGGCACCGCGATCGGGCGGCTGGTCAGTCTCATTAAGACCGCTCTAACGCATAAGGGCATCATCGTGGTGCAGTAGCAAAGAATTCCAATTCAAAATGGCGCGGACTCAATGCTTGAAATACGCGAATGAGAGCGCTGGGGACTGATTGGATGGGCGGGTGCACCAGAAACCTTGGAAAGGTTTGCCCCGGCCTATTTTTAGTTCCCAGGGGTCGGCGTCGGCGATGGCTTAGATACCGGCGTCTGTTCCGAAGGTAGCACGACTGCCGGGTTCGGACTTTCCGGAGAGGTATGTAGATGAATGACTTTCCAGTCTTGGCCCACGCGCTTAAAGATCAGAGTCATGCGTCCCGACGCGGCTTCCGGTGTTCCTTTATAAGATTGGGATTGAGTCCAGAGACAGGTGACGACTGCTGCGTCGCGGCCAAGCATGGTTACCGCCAAATCGTGAACCTCTAACTTCACGTCTTTTACGTTGGGATAAGAATCTTCCCGATTCTTACGTAACTGCTCCCAGCCTTTTGTAACAGTTCCGTTGTTGTTGAAAAGCATTAATCGGGGCGAGTTCCAATACACGCTGGTTACTGCCTTCGGATCCGAATGTCGAATACCGTCAAGTAATTTATTGAAAGCGTCGACTACGGCCGTCGAGTCCGGAGCCGTGGCCTTGTTAACTGGAGGTTTGGGCTGAGTCGAACGGACAACGGGCTTCGACGCAGAAGGCTTAACGGTGTCAGTCGCTTTCGGCGAAGGCGTTGGCGACTGACTGGTGTTAGCGTTGCGCTGCCGAACGGTTGTAGATGAGTTTGTGTTTTGCGGTAAGACGGAAGAAGAAACCGCGAACACAACCGAAACGAGGAGTATGCATCTCTGAATCATCTCTATTCCTCACTAAAGAGTTCTTTGCACGTCTATTGTAGCGCGAAGCGTGAATCTCCCTCCGGGCAAGCCGGGGGCATCATTTGAGTTTTGGAAAGGGTCTGTCGCCTTTCCGCAAATCAATCATACCGGTTTGCTGCAGCGCCCGGGGGTTTTGACGATGCGGTATAACGAAAAAATAATAAGCGGGAGCCGGGACTTTCTCAACTTCATGGGGGAATTGGCCCACTGTGACGAGGAGCCCCCGGAGCCTTTCGAAGCTTGACCTACAAAAGATAAGCCGGGACGATTCGCGCTTCCTGACCTTACAGAGTGGGCGGTTGCGGTTGTAGCTCAGGCCATCACTCACGAATCTGATTCTCGTTGCCGATCACTTTTCTTCCGTTTCGAACCAGGGGACGCCACTCCGCAACCGCTCGATCGACCTCTTGTGACCTATGACTTCAAAGACATCGAACATGGAAGGTCCTACCGACTGGCCTGTGAGCATCGTGCGCGAGCCATTGATCAACAGGCCGTCTTTTACGCCAGACTCCTCAGCGAATTGTCTAAGGGCAACTTCAACCTGCTCCGCCGTGAACGGCTCTACCTTTTCCAGCGCATTCGCCAGAGCTGGCAATAGTTCCCTTAGTCGCGGTTCCTTTAAGAGATTCTTCTTAACCGCCGCGGCCTCAAAATCAAAATCCTCCGAGAAGTAGGCCCGTCCCTGCGCAGAGAAATCTTTAAGCGTGAAAAACCGCTGACGGATCAACTCAATTGCTTTCACCAACCAGTCGTGCTCGTCATCATCATACTCGTCGCGCCAGAGCTTGTTTGCTCGTAACTCAGCCTTGACCATGGGCACCAAATCTTCGATTGGCATCGTGCGAATATACTCAGCGTTCATCCAAAGCGCTTTTTCATCGGTCCAATGCCGGGGATCGTTCTCCTGAAAGTTGAAGACGGCCGGCGAGCGATGTACGTGGTCAAGTGAAAACTCCTTGAGCAGGTCCTCTAGAGACAAGATCTCTTTGCCATCGACAGGTGCCCACCCCAGCAGAGCCAGAAAGTTGCGAAATGCTGCCGGCACAAACCCACGGTCGCGATAGGTTGTTAACGAAACCACTTCGCCGTGTTTTCGCTTCGACAGTTTTCCTTTGTTGGGCGCAAGGATCAATGGCAAGTGTGCAAACTGCGGCACCGTGGCGCCCAGTGCCTGGTAAAGCAGCACCTGTTTATGTGTGTTCGTGAGGTGATCCTGGCCACGTATTACATGCGTGATGCCCATGTCGATGTCGTCGATTACCACCGAAAGGTTATAAAGCGGATGGCCGTCGGATCTGAGCAGTACGAGATCCTCAATTTCTGAAAAGGCACGTTCTTGTGGTCCATAGACCATGTCCGCGAACTCTGACTTGCCTTCGATCGGAACTTTCAAACGAACAGCAAATTGCTCTCCTGCGGCCGCCCGCCGGTCTGATTCTTCTTTTGCCAAATCGCGGAAGGGATTCTGACGGTGATCTACGCCCCCGGCAGCATGTGTGCGAGCGCGCTCGGCGATGTCTTGTTTGACGTTGGCATCATCACGCTGCTCTTTGGCGGTGAAGTCTCGGTAAGCTTTACCTTCTTCGACTAGACGATTGGCGGCAGCGCGGTGGTTGGCCGCGTTCTGAGACTGGAACACCATCTCCTCGTCGTAATCCAAACCGAGCCATTCGAGTCCTTCAATAATTGAGCGCGTGGATTCTTCGGTAGACCGTTGTAAATCCGTGTCCTCGATTCGTAGCAGAAACCGGCCTCCGAGCTTTCGGGCAAAGAGCCAGTTGAAGAGCGCAGAGCGAGCGGCGCCGATATGGAGGTAGCCGGTTGGAGATGGAGCAAAACGTACGCGAACGGTCATAAGAAAAAAGAGTCAGTAGTCGGTAGTCAGGATTCAGCAAGAAGCCCTCTTCCACTGACTACTGACTACTGACTACTGACTACGAAATTTGGCGGAGATGACAGGATTCGAACCTGTGAAGGGCTTTTGACCCTTAACGGTTTAGCAAACCGCCGCCTTCAGCCACTCGGCCACATCTCCGTGCCGAAATTCAGGGCGAAACTCATTCTAGACTGCGGTACCGGATTGTCAAGAAGGGGGATGGCTGACATTGGGGCCTGCTCCAGCGGTCTCTCTTAGTAAAAACGGTTTTGGTTACGGCTCAACTCAAGCCCGATCCACTAAGCCAAAGGAGATGAATCGTCGAGTTGAGTATGTGGGATGAGGGTGCTCGTACTAGAATCGGCAATGTGACAGAGACCAGCATCAGTCGGAGGAGGTTCTTGCGGGCGGTGGTAGCAACCCCTTTAGTAGCAATTTCCGCAGCCTCTGCTTATGCGCGTTTAATCGAACCGTATAATTATCGGCTCTCACAAACCGACATCTCTATTCACGACTTGCCCGATAGCTTTGAGGGGTTTCGCATCGCTCAAATCACAGATGTTCATCACAGCCGCATTCTTGGTATTGAAGAAGTTCAACGAGTAGTGAGGCTGACCCAGGAGGCTAAGCCAGACCTGATTGCTCTTACGGGCGACTACACCACAACTTATCGTCGGTACATCGAGCCCTGTGCCGAGGCTCTGGGAAAACTCGAAGCGCCGTTCGGAGTCTGGGCAGTGCTAGGCAATCACGACCACTACACCGACCCGGAACTCACCACTCGCGCGCTGGAACGCAACCACATCGCCGTTCTAAACAACGCTAATACGATCCTGCATCGTGGCACTGAGACATTACAGCTTTCGGGAGTCGACGATTGGTCGTGGGCCGGCGATGACTGGACACGTGCCTTTCATGGTCTTGATCTAAAGCGGCCCACCATCTTGCTTTCGCATCAACCGATTGTGCTGGACTTGGCCCAAACGCAGAATGCGTCGCTGATACTGAGTGGACACACCCATGGAGGTCAGATAAATCTGCCGTTGCTGGGCGCACCCGCGCGTTTTGCCACTAAAGATCTGAAGTACGCGCGCGGTTTATTCAGACGTGGAAACACTCAACTCTATGTCTCAAGCGGAACGGGTGTGATTGGTTTACCGGTGCGGTTTGGAGTCAGGCCGGAGATCGCAATCTTACGCCTCCGGCGGGCCAGGTGAAGTAACGCAAGCTGTTGGCTTGCGTGCGTTACAGTTATCTCGTTCGTTGGATTGCCATCAACGTCAGGTCATCGATCGGAGAGCGATGCGACGAGAACGCACTCAGTTCATCGACACAACGCTTTATGAGCGTCTCGGGTGATAGCTTCTTATTCTCCCTAAGCAGGTTTGCCAACCGCTCAACGCCATACTCATTACCGTTGTTATCCACGCTCTCAGACAGCCCGTCAGTGTAGAGAAACAGTGTGTCTCCTTTTTCCAGCAGTACTCGATCGACGGTAAACGTTTCACTGCAAAAGACGCCGACGGGCAAACCTGTCGCTCCCAAACTGCTAACCGTGCCGTTGTGAGCCACTAACGCGGGCAGATGTCCAGCGTTGCAGAGTTCGACCTGTCCATTCGTTCCTGCCCGGCCGTATATAAGCGTGGCGTACTGCGTGGGCAGAGTGCTCTCACAAAACACACGACTTGCGCGTTCGACCATACGCTCGAGCGGCAAATTGACAGAAACTAGTGTGCGAAACATCGCATGCAGGTGGGCCATTAGCATTGACGCCGCCACGCCTTTGCCTGATACATCGCCGAGGACGAAATGCAGCGACTGATCTTCGCCGTCAATCAGGTCGCAGTAGTCGCCACTTACGACACCAGCAGGCCGGTAGTAGTAGCCAACCTCCCAACCGTCCGTAATTCGTTTCGTCGGCGGCAACAAAGCAGTTTGAATTTGAGAGGCAAGTTGTAAATCTTCTTCCAAAGCTCGCTGCTGAGTGGATGTCAAGTGGTCCAAACAAAAACTCATCAACGGGTCAGCAAGCAAACGTTCTGTTTCTACCGGTTCATGACAAACTTCGCACAGACCGTAAACACCCTGGTCCATGCGTCGCAAGGCTGCGTCGACCTCCGCCAGCAGTCGAGTTAGATCCGGAGGACGGTGAAAAGCATTGTTGGCGTCTCGCAACTTGTGACGCCGTTCTAGCAACTGTTCTCGTAGGAGTGGTTCGATTGCGGCAACCATATGTTCTTCCTTCCTTGTTCAAACGGTCAAACTTGCAGGCCGCGGCGCCCTTCGTAGAGGAATTGGCAACTTCGTAGCGCAGCAAATCTGGTTCAGGCGCGCGCGATCCCGGTTCATTTCAGCATCGTTTGTCAACGACGCGCGCACTTCCCGAAAGATAGTTGCAGCGTGCGGGTCGGGCGGCTCGACGATGCGGTAATGCATCCACTTGCCCTCGCGACGTGCGGAAACAACCTTGGCGCGACGAAGGTAAGCGAGATGGCGCGAGATCTTAGGCTGGTTAATGTTCAAGACTTCCACAAAAAAGCAAACGCAGATCTCATCACCGCCAATAAGATTGAGTATTCGTAAACGAGTCCGATCTGCGAGGGCTTTGAAAAGGAGTTCAATGCTGTATTGTTTACCGCCCATGACTAACTTTCGTTTGTTTCTCTTGGTTTAGTGACTACGCTTTTGGAGATGGCAGAGTTCCTTCAGCTGTGACGCCATTGGCTTTCTGTGCGCCATGTCAATCCGCTTCTCGCCCGCAAGTGTGGTTCTAGGTTGACTTGTCTTGCCCGATGACTTCACTGCGCCTTTCTAGGAGGACAGTGTCGCGCCACCGATGGTTTAACATCCCGATTCGTTCGCGAATGCCGACTACCTTAAAACCAAAAGTCTTGTGCAGGGCGATGCTGGCCGCGTTCTCAGGAAATATCCCGGCTTGCAGGGTCCAGATCCCCTTGCGCTCTGATTCTGCGATTAACCGTCCCATCAATTCCTTGCCGATGCCCAAACCTCTTGCGTCCGCCGCAACGTAGACGCTTACTTCAGCGACTCCCGCGTAAACCGCACGCAGCGAGACGGCAGAAAGCGCCGCCCAGCCTCTCACCTGGTCAGTCCCAGGAAGAGTTGCGACCAGCCGCGCAAAGGGCAGATGATTCGCGTTCCACGCTTCCCAAGTAGGCGCTATGGTTTCAAACGTGGCTTCCCCAGTTGCAATACCATCGAGGTAGATTGAGCGGACCGATTCCCAATCCGTGTCTATCAGTGCTCGTATTTCCAGCTTCATGATGCAGACCCAATCATACATGCGGCTTCACATATATTAAGCCCTCCCGGCGGTCTTGTCACATTCGCAGGGGCAAATATGAGTAGGTTCTCAAAAAAAGATTGACAAAGATCCTGTAAATGATGCAGAGTACTTTACGGTGCAAAGGTATTATGCGGTCAACGTTTCGAGTTTGGAGCAACAGTTCGCAGTTGGCAATGGTCGCTGAAGCGGTTCGATTACCCGGACCATCGGAGGCGGGAAGGGAAGTCCAGTCCCAGCGCCTTTTTATAAGCTGGTCTGTTCATGACCGCAGCAGAAGAAGTCGGCTTTTCTATGAGAATATGGCTGATAGTCAAAGCCTATTTGTCGGGTTACAATGCGTGCCCAAATGAGTCTTCTCGAAACAATAAACTTACCCGCCGATCTACGGCGGCTACGGTCTGATCAGTTGCAAGCCGTCGCAGACGAAGTGCGTCAATATATTCTGGAAACCATGTCGCGAGTGGGCGGCCATACCGGCGCCTCGCTGGGAGCAGTGGAACTTGCGGTCGCCTTGCACTACGCGTTCGACACGCCGCGAGACCGCCTCGTGTGGGACGTGGGCCATCAAGCTTACGCCCATAAAATCATTACCGGCCGCCGCGAGATGTTGCCGACAATCAAGCAGTATGGCGGTCTTAGCGGTTTTCTCCGGCGAGACGAATCAGAATACGACACGTTCGGCGCGGGCCACGCTTCGACGTCTATCTCGGCTGCCCTGGGTATGGCGATCGCTCGGGATCGTAAGGGCGAAGACCACCACGTGGTGGCACTGATTGGCGATGCTTCGTTGGCTGGCGGTATGGCGATGGAAGCTATTAACCAGGCGGGCCACTTGAAGACGCGACTAATCGTCGTGTTGAATGACAACGAGATGTCGATTGCGCCAGCCGTGGGAGCTTTGACTGGCTACTTGAATCGACTGCGCAATGCACAGGGATATCACCGTTTCAAGGATGAGGTCGAGGAAACTTTGCTATCGATTCCTTCAGTAGGCGAGCGCCTGCACCATGCCGCAAAAACAATGAAGGATGCGATCGCCGCGGCTGTGCTTCCAGGCGCGCTGGTAAGTGAGTTGGGCTTTAAATACATCGGCTATGTGGACGGTCACAACCCGCGCGCTCTCGTTGCGGCTTTGCGCGAAGCGCAACAAATTAAAGATGGACCGGTGATCGTTCACGCGCTCACCACGAAAGGCAAAGGCTATCCCGGGGCGGAATCTGATTACTATCGCTGGCACGCGACCGGACCTTTTGACTTGCAGACGGGCAAGCCAATTAAGTCTGCCGCCAAAGCCCCGACTTACACTGCGGTGTTCGGCCAAACTCTTTGCCGTTTAATGGAGAAGGATCCCAAAGTAGTCGCCTTAACAGCCGCCATGCCTGACGGCACAGGCGTGTGCCAGGCCCTCGAGAGATTTCCGGAGCGGGCTTTTGACGTCGGGATTGCCGAGCAGCACTGCGTGACCTTTGCCGCCGGCCTGTCCTGCGAAGGTCTTAAACCCGTCTGTGCGATCTATTCCACCTTTTTGCAAAGAGGTTTTGACCAGTTGATCCATGACGTTTGCATTCAAGACTTGAATGTCAAATTCTGTCTCGACCGCGGTGGGATTGCCGGAGGTGATGGTCCAACTCATCATGGACTCATCGATATTGCCTATCTTCGCGCGGTGCCAAACATCGTGCTGATGGCCCCGAAAGATGAGGGCGAGATGCGCGACATGATGAGGACCATGATTGAGCATGAGGGCCCTATGGCAATGCGTTATCCACGCGGGAACGGTCTGGGAGTTCCTATCGATGTCGAGCCAAGGTTGCTGGAGATAGGAAAAGGAGAATTGTTGCGCGATGGAGGCGAAGTAGCGATCGTCGCTTATGGGTCGATGGTCTATCCATCAATGGCGGCCGCAGAACATCTGTCAAAGGATGGAATCGAAGCGACCGTTATCAACGCTCGATTTGTTAAGCCTCTTGATGCGCAGTTGTTGCTCGCACTTGCCAGGACCAAGCGCTTGATTGTTACGGTCGAAGAGGCTTATCTCGCAGGTGGATTTGGTTCTGCCGTGCTCGAATTGCTGGAAGAAAATGGCCTTCAAGATCGAGTGCGAGTTGTGCGCATGGGTATACCGGATCGGCTCGTCACTCACGGTGATCCAAAACTGTTACTCGCCAAATATGGTTTGGACGAGGACGGTATCTACACTCGCGTTAAGGAGAGCGTGGAAGTATTGGATTACCGCCGGGCGAAGCCCCAAAGGGTAATGTAACGCAAGCTGTTTGCTTGCGTATTTCGTGCGGAACACACCTGTTCCAACGGTAATGCTCCCGAACGTCAACGCAAGCTAACAGCTTGCGTTACCTCCTACCGCGTTGGTTTAATACACGATATCGTCAGTTTGTCCTGCGACACTACTCACATGGTGCGCGAAACAGCGCGGATTCCTGAATGGTTAAGGGTCCCCGGTTGTGGTCTCGCACTTGCAAGTGGGTTTTTCGTACCCGACCGGTATTAAATCTGCATCAACAAGAAAGAAGATAATGCACTTGGAAGCGGAGCCATTTTTAGAACCTGGCGCAGGGGCACTCACGTCGCCTCAATTCGATGATGAGAAGACTTTGCTTTCGGCTCGGCCCGTTGTGCCGCTGGCTGAAGTTTCGAAAGCGCGTTTCAGACGCCAGCTTCCCTTTGTAGTGGGAATTGGTTTCTTGGCGATCATCCTGTGTGCAGTCGTACTAATCCAATTTTCGCGAGCCGATGATAAGTCTCAGACAGGTTCGAGCAGTAGGATGGGGCCGTCGGACCGTTCGCCGGCAAAGACTTCAGAATCAGTTACCGACGGAGGTTCTGTTGATTCCTTGTCAAATGATTCGAGTTCGAACCCCGAACCGCGCAATCCTGCAGTAGCTGCGGTCACGCAGCCCGACGAGAAGCCGGCCGCGAACCGATTCGCGCGTCGGTCGAAGGCGCAACTACAGATGCTGTCAGCCCGCCGAGTCCACGAAGATAACGGTGACGGTTACGATTTGGATCAGCAAACGCGCCGTGAATTACGAAGAGAAGCAAGGCGGGCAGAGCGCAGGGCACAACGCGCCGCCGAACGAGCTCGAGAAACAGGCAATGGCGTCTTCCGCATTACGGACCTTTTCGAAGGCGCGCGTAGGCCATAACCAACAAATTTTAGTGAAGCGAAAAAGTCGGATGCTGACGCCCTAATCGGATGGCCAAGGAATAGTTCTTTATATTTTGATTGCAACGGTTGACTCATTGATTAGCGAGTGGCATTATCGCCGCCGAGAAGTCGCAGTTTGTCACTGTTTGTATTTATTGTTTCGCAGTGCCCCGTTTTACACTCTCTCACAAGCTTAACCCCGACGTATTCCTTGGAAGAATTAATGTGCCTCAGCGCGAATCAGTTCGCGTGAAATGCGCTTTAGAAAAGGTGTCCTTATGAAGAAACAGGTGTTTCGCGAGCGGGAGTGCATTCATCAAGACGATGGCGTAGAGGGTGAATACTATAACGGGGTTTTCTATGTTCAGGCCTTGCAGCGCCTCCCCGTCGACGTGGCGTTACAGATTGCCGGTAAAGTTGAGCCCTTTTTCTGGTCTGATGCACCGGAGATCCTGGTTTGGCTCTGCCGCAACTGCGCGGCAGAAGTGGGAGTAGCCGAGTCACCGCGCGCCATCGCGCAACCGGCTCGCAGGCAAGCATGATTTAGACCAAGCTCTAAACTACGGCCCCTCTCAACTCGTTTGGGGTACGACGCCCTTTTTGCCTGGTGTGATCTTTCTTTGCTCGTCTTTTGGCAGACCTTTTTGTTGTGCGAATGCTCTTGCAATTCCTCACCGATGGAGCAGTGGGATTGAGCTGATGCTGGCAAGCGTCGCCAATAGCGTTACCCTTGGGTGTCCCTTTGATCTCCTTCTCCGCTTCCCTCCCTTATTTCCGATAAACTTGCCAACAAATGAAACGCGAGCGAGTCGATAAACTGCTGGTCGAACGCGGACTGGCAGAATCGCGTACCAAGGCCCAGGCGTTGGTAATGTCTGGTGTAGTTCTGATCAATGACCAGCGAGCGGCAAAGCCCTCAGATCTGGTTTCTTCTGACGCAGAAATTCGAGTCAAACATGCGGACGATCCTGCTTCACGTTATGTTGGGAGGGGCGGGTTGAAGCTGGAAGCCGCTCTGCTTGAGTTCGATGTTGAAGTTGGGGGACTGACCTGTCTGGATGTGGGAGCTTCGACCGGCGGATTTACTGATTGTCTGTTACAGCATGGCGCGGGGAAAATCGTAGCGATTGACGTTGGCCATAATCAGATTGACTGGCGGTTGCGCCAGGATCCTCGCGTCGATCTGCGAGAAGGAATCAATGCTCGTTACATAACGCCAAACGAGTTTCCCGAGCCATTCGATCTAGCTGTGATGGATGTCTCGTTCATTTCGGCGAGCAAAGTGATGCCGGCAATCGTTCCTCTTCTGGCAAATCACGGACGGCTGATTGTCCTGGTCAAGCCGCAGTTTGAAGTTGGCCGCGGAGAGGTAGGCCGCGGAGGAATCGTGCGTGAAACAGAAAAGCACAAGCGAGTGATCGAGGAAGTCAATGCCGCTGCCTCTGCGCTTGGCTTACAAGTTCTCAGGGTGATGGAATCTCCCGTTCGTGGCGCCCAGGGCAACATTGAGTTTCTTGTGCTCTATGAAAAGGCTGCGTAATAAAACGGTTTCTTTCGCAATTTTGGGGTGAAGCAATCGATCCACGAAACCGCAGTACCAAGACTAAAGCTTCTCGTCTGATTTCGTGGATGTATTTGGTATATAGCTGGCCCCTCTTAGACGGAAAGCCTTTGCTCCTTAATGACGCTTGCAGTTAACATTGCCAGCGTTTCCTTCTATCCAAGTATTCAAGTTAACTTCGAGTACAGCCGGGCAGGCGTTCAACCATGACCAGCAGCACAATAAAGCGCATCGGGATAGTGCTAAAACCGCATCAGCCCGATGCATTGAAGACACTCTGCGAGTTGGCAAGCTGGCTTGGACAGCGCGGCATTGAACTCTTGGGGGGACCCGAAATTGAACACGAGCGAATCGAACATGAGACCGGCTGCTCCGTTAAGCAGGTTCCAAAAGATCAATTAGTGGGGAACGTTGATCTGATATTAGTGCTTGGTGGCGACGGCACGATGATCGCAACCGCCCGGCTGCTGGGGGACAGGGAGATACCCGTTCTCGGGGTTAATTACGGCGTCCTCGGTTACCTGGCTGAGTTTCGTATCGAAGAACTCTACATGGCGCTCGAGTCGATCCTCACCGGAGACTATCGATTGGACGAGCGCCTCATGCTCGACGTGGAATTGTGTCGACGCGATCAGCAACTCACGCACAATCGAGTACTCAACGATGTTGTGATCAACAAGTCAGCGCTGGCGCGCATCATTGAGATTGAAGCTTTCATGAACAAGCAATTGGTAAACTCATTTCGCGCTGACGGTCTGATCGTTTCCACTCCGACCGGTTCGACCGCTTACAATCTTTCCGCCGGCGGCCCGGTGATCTATCCATCGATGAATGCGGTCGTGATTACCCCGATCTGCCCGTTCACGCTCTCGAATCGACCGATTGTGATTCCCGATGAATCTGTGATCGAACTTCGTCTCAAGACACCGAATGAAGATGTGGCAGTAACGCTCGACGGACAGGTTGGTTTTCCGCTAAAGCCGGAAGATCGAGTGATTATTCATAAGAGTCAAGCATCGTTCCACATTGTCCAGCCGGCAAATCGAAACTATTTCGAGGTGTTGAGAGACAAATTACGTTGGGGCCGATAGTGCAGCCTACCAAACCATGCCAGAACGAGAGGAAAAAGATTTACAGCAAACGCTAATCCCTTCGGATGCCTTTGAACGCGAGGTGACGACGGACCTCGACGAAGAGACGCCCGACAAACCCAAAGGGCTTCCGCTCCACACTCGGATCTTGATCGGGTTGGCGGTCGGCGTTATTGCTGGAGTCACGGTTAACTACAAGTGGGGCGGTGATCATCCTCGCGTTGTGTGGGTTGTCGACAATATTACGCAACCCGTTGGGCAGCTGTTTTTGCGTATGCTGCTGATGATTGTCGTGCCGTTGGTATTCTCGTCACTCGTTGTAGGAGTAGCGGGGATCGGCGACATTCGGAAACTCGGCCGCGTAGGATTGAAAAGTTTTGGGTATTGTCTCGTACTCTCCGCTATTTCGGTTGTGATCGGTCTCACTCTTACCAACACGATAAAACCAGGCAAGCGCATCGATCCAGGCACCGCGGCGGCTTTGCAAGAGCGATACGCTACTGACGCCACCAGGAATGTTGACGAAGCGAAGAAGGCAAGTGCGGCAACACCAAAGCCTTTAATGGCGGTGGTCGAAACAATCGTGCCGAAGAATCCGATAGCGGCGGTCGCCGGTGAGAATCCAAACATGCTTCAGCTCATGTTTTTTGCGCTCGTACTCGGAATTGCAATCACCCTGGTTCCCGTTCGAGTCACGGCTCCTCTGCTCCGCGGGCTTGAGGCTCTTTATGAGATCACCGCAAAGATAATCGAGATCATCATGAAGTTTGCTCCCTATGCTGTGGCGTGCCTGCTTTTCAACAACACAGCGCGGTTTGGCCTCGATTTGCTACAAGCTCTCGCCTGGTTTGTATTAACGGTGTTGCTCGGTCTGGCCTTGCATATGTTCGGCGTCTACTCACTTTCGATCTATTTCCTGTCTCGACTTAGCCCGTTTGAGTTTTTCCGGCGCATCAAGACAGTAATCCTGACCGCCTTTTCAACTTCCTCATCCAATGCAACGCTGCCGACTGCCTTGCGGGTCTCACAAGAGAATCTGGGTGTCCCACAGGAGATCAATAGTTTCGTACTGACGGTTGGGGCTACGGCCAATCAGAACGGCACTGCTTTGTATGAAGGTGTAACGGTTCTATTTCTGGCTCAGCTCGCCGGGGTAGACCTTTCGCTGGGCCAGCAGTTGATGGTTGTCTATCTGGCAATACTGGGAGGCATTGGCACGGCTGGTGTGCCGTCGGGTTCGATTCCCTTCATCATTGGCGTGCTGGTAACTATCGGCGTTAATCCAGCATTGATCGCAATAATTCTTGGTGTCGATCGAATACTTGACATGTGTCGAACCACACTCAACGTAACGGGCGACATAACTGCCGCCACCTACGTGGCTCGCTCAGAAGGCTATGAACTGATGCGGCCGCATGAGCCCGCGATCATTCACGCCGGTATGGATGTGGCTTGACCTTTGGAGTGCTGCGGCCCGGCGCCGCTTTGGCCAGTTTTAGTGAAGGCTGTGGACATTGTGGATTGCGACAAACTCATCGGGAGGTCAAAGCGCTGCCAGGCCAGCACACTCCAAATTTGCTGACACTGTTGCGACAATCTCGTTACTGATCAAGGCTACCCTGCTCTTACTCGGTTGCTAGGTGAGGGATATGGTCTTCCCGCTGTACGACGACAACTCGGATCTCACTACGGCGCCGATAATTAACTACGCGATAATCGCAATCAATATTATTGTCTTTGTTTTCTTGCAGGGGCTGGGAGCAAACGAGATTTTCACCTATGCTTTTTCAACTGTTCCGCTCGAAATAATTACCGGTCACGATGTAATCACCCCCAGTCACCTGATAATTCATCCTTTAACGGGTCAACAACTTTTCATTCCGGGTCTGCAGCCAACTCCTGTGCCCGTTTACCTCACGTTACTTACATCTATGTTCATGCATGGAGGCATTGCTCATATCGCGGGAAATATGTTGTTTCTATGGATCTTTGGTGACAATGTTGAAGATCGCCTGGGCCACATACGCTATTTGATCTTCTATCTGCTTACGGGTTTGCTCGCGTCGCTGGCCCATGTTTTCTCTACCCTCGTCTTTGCTGCGGACCCGAATGCCTTGTTGATACCAAGCCTGGGAGCTTCGGGAGCGATTTCGGGGGTTTTGGGTGGCTACATCGTGCTTTTTCCTCACCGCCGAGTGATCGTTCTTTCATTTTACCTGCTGACTGAGGTGCCGGCCTGGATAGCGATTGGGATTTGGTTTGCGTTCCAGTTGTTTAGCGGTCTCGGGATGCTCGGCGCCGGCTCTACACAGGGTGGAGTGGCCTATGCCGCCCATATCGGTGGCTTCATTGCCGGCCTTGTTCTGGTAAAGGTATTCACAATTGGCCGGGCGCGCAGGCCTCCGATTAGCTTACCGCCGAGTTACATGGAATAAGTTGCGTTTGTCTTGAGACAGCTACCGCTTTTGCTCTCGTTTGAGGTTTCCTCTAATATTTCTGGTCATTAGAGGAGCCTGCAATGCCAACAACCGAAGTTTTGCCTGCGGTAAATCAGCAGAACCTGGATATCAAGCCGACACCACGCGATGAGATGTGCCTCTATCCCCTCGATACCTTTCCGTACGAGTTTCCCGGCCGTGAAATCACCATTAAGTTTGAGATCCCGGAATTTACCTGTGTCTGTCCGTTCTCCGACTTTCCTGACTTTGCCACCATTCGACTGGAGTACATCCCCAACGAACGTTGTATCGAGCTCAAGAGTTTGAAGCTCTATATCAATTCGTTTCGCAACGTAAAGATTTTTCATGAGCACGTCATCAACGTGATTCTCGAAGACTTTGTGCGGTCTTGCGATCCTTTGAGCGTAGAAGTTGAAGGTGACTTTAACGTGCGCGGAAACATCAAGACCGTTGTTCGTGCCACTTATCGGAAGCAATGATCAGCGCAACATGGAAATCGGTCACATCGCCATCGTTATCGTAATAGCAGTTCTGTTTGTTTTCGTCTTTCTCGCCAAGCGTCTGCTTCGTCTTGCCATCAGACTGATGCTAGCCGGCATTATCATTATTTTCCTGCTGGTAGCTGTCTCATTGGGCTGGTGGCAAGGTTGGTTTAACCGACCACCTGTTGAAAAGACTCCCGCCCGCACTGCACCGACACGACGCGTTTCTTCCCATTGAGCGGCTGAGACCATGGGGGAAACGGACACCGACGCAGCCGACCAATTCGATGAGCAGGTCGCACCAGTCAAACTGGACGAAGGCTTTCCAGGTCTTTGGCAGCGTTATCGCCGGCTGCCACGAAACATCTTTGCTATCAGCCTCGTCAGTCTACTCAACGATGCCTCCAGCGAAATAGTCTATCCGCTGCTACCAGTCTTTTTGGCCTCTACTCTGGGGGCGTCAGCAAAAGCAATCGGACTAATCGAAGGCGGGGCTGAATCAATTTCGAGTTTGCTGAAACTCGGCGCCGGCTATTTCAGCGATCGTATCGGCAAGCGAAAGTTGCTGGTTGTCGGCGGCTATGCGCTGGCAAACTTCGCGCGTCCTTTGCTCGCGTTTGCCGCAAATTGGCATGAGGTGCTGCTAATTCGCATGACCGATCGCGTCGGTAAGGGAGTTCGCAGTGCACCTCGCGACGCTATGATCGCTGATGGGGTTATCGAGCAGCAGCGAGGTCTTGCATTTGGTTTTCACCGGGCAATGGACCATCTGGGTGCGGTTATTGGCCCCCTCGCCGGGTATCTGCTTGTTTATTTGTTCGTCGTTAACCGCAGCGCTCCCAGTGCGAAAGAGTTCACAAAAATATTCTTGTCAGCATCGGTGCCCGGACTGGCTGCGGTGTTGGTGGCCATGTTCTTCATCCGTGAGTCGCGGCGTCGCCACACGCCGTCACCGAAGCCAACCCCCCTGACATTCTCGTTGCATGGTTTTGATGGGAACTTCAAGAGGTTCCTTTTGATCATCGCGCTCTTTACGCTTTCAAATTCTTCAGACAGTTTTCTGATCTTGCGCGCGCGTGATGCAGGGGTTTCGGTCGTAGCTCTTCCGCTGCTGTGGGCCGCGCTTCATGCCAGCAAGGTCATAAGCTCCTTATTAGGTGGTGACCTCTCCGATCGTTTGGGCCGGCGCCGCCTGATCGTCTCAGGCTGGATACTCTACGCGGCAGTCTACGCCGGCTTCGCCTTCGTCAGTAATCAAGTCTCGGTTTGGATTCTTTTCCTGATTTACGGGATTTATTTTGGCCTGGCAGAAGGAGCCGAAAAAGCTTTAGTTGCAGATCTTGTCAGACCCGAACAACGCGGCACTGCCTACGGGTTGTATAATCTCGCTTTCGGGATAACGGTGCTACCGGCCTCGCTCTTGATGGGAACTATCTGGGACTGGCGGGGTCCCGAGATTGCGTTTCTTGTGAGCGCGGCGATCGGCGTTACGGCAGCGGTGTTGATGCTTCTAACAGTTCGCCTGCGAGTTTCAGCCTCTTAAAGGAGTCCGACTGTCATTGGCTCAGCCGGAGAAAACAGTTGAAGCTGAGGGATGCTAATTACGAAGCAAACCGTCATGCTCTTGTTTGCCTTGAGCAAGTTTTTTGAGTAAACAAGGATCCACGAAACCACACGAACCAAACACACGAACTGACACGAAATGTGTTGATGTTACTTCGTGTGATTTGGTGGATGATGTTTCGGGTTAAGTAGGTTGCGACCCAGGGCACGCTATGCGTTCGAATGGTTACCAATGCCCTGCTAAATTGACAAATGAGAAATGTCAAATAAATGTCAAATGATATATGACCAATGATTGCGGTTTCCACACGGTCTCTAAAGCCGCGGTGCGAATGCGACTACAAAATAAACTCACATTACCCTGTAAGGAGGTTGGTTGATGTCCGACAGAACCCGAGTCTTGACTGCTATTCCCGATTTAAGCCCGGGAGTGGGTTTCTATTTTGCCGGGATGGAGGAAGTCCGCCAACAGGTTCAAGAGTCAATGGCAACAATGTCAGCAGAAGATATCGGACGCCCCGCGGTCCCAGGAGCGCATTCAATCGGCGCGCTTGTTCTGCACATCGGTGAGGCAGAGTGGTGGTGGATGAAATGCATTGTGTCTGGCCACAAGTTGACTGCTGAGGATCGTAGTGCGCCTTTCTGGGACGTGCTTAAGAATCCCGAATCATTTGCGGGAAAAAGTTACTCGGCTGAGTTTTGTCTCGATGAAGCAACCAAGGTCCGAAAGCAGACCCGAGAACTACTGGCGAGATTCACGGATGACGATCTCGAGCGCATCTTTACGTCGGAAAGACGAGGTGTGACGTACGATCACTCACTCCGCTGGATCCTGCATCATCTAATCGATCATGAAGCCCAGCACAAAGGACAGATCTTGATGTTAAAGCGATTACTGGGCGTGGGGAACGATGGCCATTCAACTAGTAGCGCAACGTGAATACAACCTACAAGATAATAAAAACAGGAGACGAGCTTCGCACGGCCGTCGAATCTCTGGGAACTCATGGAGCAATCGGGCTTGATACGGAAACGACCGACCTCGATCCTTACACGTCTCGTTTACGTTTGATCCAGCTTGCCACCCCTGCCTGTGTTCATATCATCGATCTCAACGCCCTTGGGAACGGTGATCTGTCAAAACAAGACGCGATGTCTTCGTTGCGAAGTCTTCTTGCCGCTCCGAAACCAATCAAGATCGCTCACAACGCAAAGTTTGATGCCAAGTTTATCAAACATAATCTGGGCGTCGACCTCGGCGGAATATTCGACACGCTGCTGGCGAGCCAGTTGATCGGCGCCGGAGATATCGAAGAACGTCACGGCCTGGAAACAGTTGCTTCCCGGTATTTGAACGAAGTAGTGGACAAGTCTGAACGGTTGAGCAATTGGAATTTTGAGCTGACCGAAGCACAGCTCGAGTACGCGGCGCGTGATGCAGCGGTGCTGCTTCCTTTGCGCGAGAAGTTGATCGAACGAATCAGGGCGGAATCTCTCATCGACTGTGCGAAACTCGAGTTCGAGTGCGTAATGCCCGTAGTGAACATCGAGCTGGCAGGCTTTTACATGCACAAAGATCGCTGGCTCGAGCAATTGACAATCGTCGAAAAGCGTCGCGCCATCCTCGCCGATGAACTCCAGGAAATTCTGGCCGAGGAGTCATCGCAGGGTTCGCTGTTTGGCCTTCCGCAGCGTGATGAAATAAATCTGGATTCGCATCAGCAGTTGACGCAGGCTTTGACCCGCCTGGGCATCCCCGTTCCAGATTCCACGCGAAACTGGAAGCTCCAGCCACTCGCCGCTCAGTATCCGGTTATCGCTAAACTTCTCGAGTACCGTACGGTGCAGAAAGCACTGACCAGCTACGGGCAGAACATGATTGATTTGATCAATCCCGTGACCCGGCGGTTGCATGCGGATTTTCGTCAAATCGGCGCGCCGACGGGGAGGTTCTCATGCACCAATCCAAACATTCAGCAAGTGCCCCACGCAGTTGAGTACCGCCGTTGTTTCTCGGGTCACCCGGAAGGAAGGAAGTTGGTGATCGCGGATTATTCACAGATCGAGCTGCGCATTCTCGCTGAGTTTTCCGGCGACCGGGGCTTTATGGAGGCTTTCCACTCGGGAGCCGATCTGCATCGAGTTACGGCTTCGCAAGTATTCAGCGTCCCCACGGATCAGGTTTCAAAGGAGCAACGGGATTTTGCAAAGCGTTTGAATTTCGGGGTGGTCTATGGCATTGGCGCCCAGCGCTTCTCGTTAATGACTGGCTTAACGGTCCCGGCGGCAGAGGATGTCCTGCGTCGGTACTTCTCTACTTATCGACAGCTCGACAGTTATCTGCGTGAAGCTGCTAACCGCGCGGTGACTGAGCGCCAGGCACGTACGGGTTCTGGCCGGTTGGTGCGTTTTCGATACGACGAGCAGGATCGTCAACAGATATCGATGACCCAGCGAAACGGCAAGAACACGCCGATTCAGGGCACGAGCGCGGACATTCTCAAGCGCGCTCTGCGCCTGCTGACTGATGAACTGCGCGAAACCTCCGCAAAGATCGTCAACATCATTCACGACGAGATAGTGGTCGAAGCTGACGCAGATCAGGTCGAAGAGATCGCGCGGAAGGTTGAACAGGCAATGGTTGCGGCGGCGGAAGAGTATTTGAAGACGGTGCCAGTGAAAGTGGAAACTGAGATTGCCGACGAGTGGGTCAAGTAAACGCGGTCTCTTCGAGCTGTGGGCTTTACCCCGTTTGGGTGAAGATACCCACTGGAACAATGCCTTGCTCTTCCCTAACTTTATGCGGTAGATTGAGACAGGAGCCCCTTCTCACGCCCCGCTTAGAATCCTAGAGTTAGACTTTGAAAGTAGTTAGTCGTTTGCCAAAGAGGAGATTGTCGCATGCTGGATCAGATATGGGGGACCCTCGTCTTGCTTTTACCTGTGTTTTTCCTTCTCGCAATGATGTTCGGAGCTGGCTTCTTCGTAGGTCGAGCAAGCAAGCGGCAGTAAATATAGTTAAGGAACAGGCAAAGATTCTAGCTCCTACGCTTTGTATAACCGTTGATGAGTTGAGCACGGAACAGCTGGCCTGCATGGCCACCTAAAAAGACGGTTGTTGAACTTGACGTAAAAAGTCATCCTTCTTGTGTGTCCCGATCGACGCCCTGACCTCATAACTGGCAATTTTCCCTGCATAACATGCGAACTTGGGCGCCACTTTTGCCCGGAAAGTTCATGTTTTACAAACAGAGTAAGTCATTCCCAAATTCCGAAGGTGCCTTCATGAAGAAACTTTCGTTTTTAGCGGTAGTCGTCGCTCTGTCTATCACCTGCATCTCCCCTCCACATCCATTAGCTGCGCCCGCGCTTCCTGAGGATAAGTGGCTCAACGGCGCCGCAGGTTATGCTCGCGCGTTGGAATTACAGCGGGAATTGAAGGTTCCGCTCGTGGTTTATTTCTATGCCGATTGGTGTCCTTACTGCCAAACTCTCGACTCTCGCTACCTGCCCGCGGCCGAGGTGCAGGACTACTTGCGAAGCGTTGTGAAAGTGCGCATCAATCCTGAGCATGGGCCAGCGGAGCGCGAATTGGCAGTGCGCTACGGTGTGAGTGGTTACCCGGCATTCTTCGTTGTACAACGCGCCGCGGCACAGCCGGTCAAGGTCCATCCGTTCAAACAGCGGGGAAACTTGACTCCGGCGCAGTTCGCGCTCGAATGCCGCAGCGCGGCGCCAGTCTCGGTTAAGACGACGGGCTTAAATAGTTCTACTAGTAGATCACCTGAAAGGAGCACGGAGGGGACAGTCACGAGGCAAGAGCGGGCAGGAGTGCAGATCATAACTGTAAAGCCCGCAGCCACAGCGTCGCCGAATTTTATTTCAGACGGCGCGTTGCCAACGCTTGACGCGGTTCTCGAAAGGTACGTCCAGGCACTCGGAGGAAGGGCGGCACAGATGCGGCTCACCAGTCGCGTGACTAAGGGAAGAGTGGATGTGCCGGGCGTGAGCGACGGTGGAAGACTTGAGGTTTATGCAAAGGCGCCGAACAAATCGCTAACAGTAATGTCGATTGATACCATGGGTGTGATCCGGCAGGGCTTTGACGGTAGAGTCGGCTGGGAGCAGTCCGATCAGCGCGGTGTGCGGGGTTCGACCGGAGAGACCCTCTCGTCGCTCGCTCGCGACGCCGAATTTTATGGCGCCTTGAAACTCAAGGAGCTCTACGCCAGAATCAAGTTGCTCGGTAAGGTCAAGGAAGGATTCCATCAGACGTACCTGGTAGAAGCTACACCGCGCGCAGGGAACGCGGAGATGTTTTACTTCGACGCGGAAACCGGCCTCTTAGTGCGTCACGACGTGACCCGACCGACCTCGAAAGGTTCAGAGCGTGCCGAAGTCTATCTAAATGATTGGCGCGAGGTGGATGGTGTAAAAATCCCCTTCAGGTTAACGCAGTCGATGCCCGATGTTACCTTCGTCTTCACTGTCGAAGAGGTCAAACATAACGTGCCGGTCGAAGAAGCGATCTTTAATAAACCTTCGAGGTAGGGCTCTGGGGTTCCGCATGCGAAACGACATCTTGTTTGAGACAGAGAGATTCAATCTCTCGGAAGTGAAGGAGCAGTTCATTAACCCGTGTTGTTTCGGAGAGGACCTTGCGGTCTGGCTTCGGGGGAAGCTGCTCGAACGGGGCTTGGAAGTGATTGCTCCCGATCAGGAAGATTGGGGATGGTACTTTGAAGCGGAGCATCGTGGAAGTTGGTACTTTGTGGGCATTGGCGGCAACGCTGATGAATCCAGTGAAAAATCGAACCAGGGAGAATGGCGGATAATGGTTGAAAAACGCCGCTCTCTTTGGCAGAAGCTGAGCGGAAACAACAAGATGTCAGACTCAGATGACATGGTGAATATCATTCACGAAATCATTGACAGTGAGCCCGACTTAAAGAACGTGCGACTCGAATAGGAGGGCGGGAGTAAGATGGCGCCGCCGCCCTGTGAAGTTAAAGGCGTAGCTTGATCCGTCAGTGGAGTTGGAATCAAGATATGAACTGTCCAGTCTGCAAATCATCTAAACTAGTTTCATCAAGTCTAGAAACAAATCTTACATCCCTAAACTGTCCCACTTGCGCCGGAAACTGGATTCGCGGAGCGGAATACTGGAAATGGCTTGAAGCCCACGGTCCCAACCTTCCGGAGCGACCGGCGGAAGACGAGGACTTGTCCGTTGCCGAACGAGGCGACTATATAGATTGTCCAGAGTGTCGCTTCCGGATGGTCAAATACCTGGCGGGACATGGTCTCAACTTTACGCTGGATCACTGTGAAGGGTGCAAAGGTATTTGGCTCGACCGCAATGAATGGAAAACTCTAAAAAAACGCAACCTGCATGATGATTTGAATGCCATGCTGACTTCGTTCTGGCAAGCTGCCGCTCGGAAAGAGGAACGAAAGAAAAAGCTCGAGCAAATTTATATCGGCAGGTTTGGAGCAGAGGATTACGCAGAGATCAAGAGGGTCCGTGCCTGGCTTGACGGTCATCGGAACAAGCAGAACTTGGTCGCCTACTTGACTGATGCTGACCCTTTTGATGTTTAGCCTAAGGGCCTAGCTGCCGATACGATGAGCGCGCGATGCCACTCGCGCTCGCTCGTGCGCAACGGCTTTGGCCCCATCCCTGGACCAAGTGATCGCTACTGACTCTTTTCATCGAAGTGTCTCAGCGTATCGAGGATAAGATTGGTGTTGCTTGCCGCAGTGATAGTGGCCGGAAACTCCTGAGGCGAAATTCGGAATTCAAAACCTCCGCTGGTTATTTCCACAATCTGCTGAAACCCGCCTTCACCTGATAAGCCCGCGCATTCAGCGTCAACGATTTGCCCCGCATTGAACATAACGCGACCTGATTGCGCGTTACCCGTTAGAAGCAAGGTTCCCGTTAGCTTGGCATTTTCTATTACCTGAATTGCGTCAAACGCACTGATAACCGATAGGTCGCCCGCTAGCGTTGCATAGGGCCTGTCAGCAGTTGCTGCTGCTACGGGCGTCGGTTTTAAGTCCGGCCGGCGCGCGCGTCTGATCGCCTCGAGGCCGGCCGCGATGTTGATGCGCGGGTCCAGGTGTTTTGCCTCTATGAGGCGGTCGTGGGCAGTCTCGAAGTCTTCGCGTTCGATATAAAGGCTGGCGAGTTTCAGACATTCGCGAGCAGCCTCTTCGGGAAGCTTGTGGGCAGCACAGACCTCACGCAGGCGCTCGTGCAGAGGCAGCGAGCGGGGACTCCGTTGAAGTGCTGTGCGCAAACATTGGATCGCCTTGTCTGGAACCTTGTATTTAATGAACAGCTCGGCGTCGAGCAACGCCGCGTCGGCTTCGCTGACGTGTTCGGCTTTTGAGTCGCTGTTGACCATCAACGCAAACCTGATTGAGAAGAGTCTGGGCTTACAACTTGAGTTTAGTATAGCCCAATTCAGTACCAGCTCGAGTCAAACGTTACGATATCGTGTGTCAGACAGAGGTTGCGGGAGGAGGTTGCTTTCGCTGGCTGCGCTTGGCACTCCTTAAAGCCTCGACCCTCCTTCACTACCGATTGCATTTGAGGTGGATAAACCCTGTAGTACCTTAACTTAGACGGCGCAGCAAAGCGCACGAGGGGACCGGAGGATCGTGCAGACCGTTTGAAAATGCAACTCGCCTGGTCCGAAGGGTCGATGGCACGGGAGATGCCGAGATACTATTGGGTACTTAACAAGGAAACTTCAGGCAAACAGATTGACATTGATTTCATCGAACCCGCAAAGGATGTTTGCCGTAGATAAATTTGAAGGATTCACTGAAATGAACACTTGGATGAAAAGAAGAATTGAACGATCGCGCGCTCGCTGCGAGCGGGCGGAAGAGCAGCAAAAACAACGCAAGAACGAACCGCCAAGCGACCATAGCACGAATGGCACTGACGCGAGATCTGGTAAAACTACAGTGTTAGCTCAGAGCTAAGACTACTCAGGCTTAAGTTACTTCGCTTCGAACGATCTCCTCCCCAAACCGCTGCGTTTCCATACTCCTGCAAATTTCTGTATGGGGTGCTTGCTGAGCACGAGTCGGGCTCTCGATCTGTCCATCTGAGTTTGCGACTACGCCTCCTTCTTAAAGCAATGGCTTACCGAGTGCTCGGCCTTACCCTTCCGTAACAACAACAAGCTTATTGCCGTTTGGTTCCAACGTGTAAAGCCTAGAAATCCAGCCGAATTCCCACTCTGATCTGGCGCGGCCGGAGTGTACGTGTCGCAACAAGAAATGAATCAAGAAATGCCTGGCGTTGCTCTTGCGAAGCAGTGGGTGCGATTGAACTGAAATTAATAAACTCACTGCCGAAGCTGAAGCCGGTCTTATTAAGCACATTATCAAACTCCATCACCGCATGGAGACGGATTCGATCCGACAGTGCAAAATTACGAGCGACATTGAGATCGAGGAGAAACTGGCCCGGACCCTGACCGGCATTACGTGGCAGATTTCCAGATTGGCCGATAGTTGGCAGCGCAAACAGGTTTGCGATAGTCGGTTCGGATCTGTCAGGACGTCGCCAGTGCAAAAGACGGGTATCCCCGTTGAAACTGGGCCGATCGTTTCCTACGTCATCCAGATTTCGATCTGTGCCTCCGATCGAGATGTTGAAGGGACCCCCCGAAGTAATGCGCCAGATCGGAGCGAGTTGGAGTTTACCCAGATAGGATGGCAGGTCGAACGTGCCGGAGAAAACAAACCGATGTCGTCGATCCATAAGACTTCGGGCTCTCTCATGGCGAAAGTCTCCAGGTGCAAGCGCATCGGAAGTATTCACAACACCATCGTCGGTCAGATGAGAGAAGGTGTAGGCCGAGCGGAACAAAAACCCGAAGCCGTGCTCGGTCGCGTTGAAGCGTCTTCGTAGTTCAACTGTCAGTCCCTCATAGAAACTATTGCCGGCAGAGATCAACTGCTCGATTTCAGCGCGGCTGGGATCAGGTCTCAAGTGGTTCAACGCCGCGAGGGCAACGTCGACAGATGTTGTGGAAGTAAGACTATTGAGATTGACCAACGAGACGGGCACTCCGAACTCAATAATGTTGCCGACAGGATTCGAATTGGACTGGCTCGGAGGATTGAGGACAAACCGCACAAGTTCGCCGGCGCTGCTGGCGTTGTACAGTGGGCGAACGCCGTTGGCATTGCGACGAAAGTTGGGAAAGTCGCGCGAAGCCAGGTATTCAGAAAAGTTTTCGTATCCGGCCGGAAGAACCGGGGCATTTGCATTAAACTCCCGCCACAAATGCAGCCCGCGGCTAACAGTGAAGTTGGACTCGAGGGCAAACCCGTGACCGAGATCCCGCTCCGCACCAACGTTGGTCTGGTAGCTCTCAGGAATCCGCAAAGCCGGATCGAGACGACGCGAGAAACCGGTGTTGAATACACCGAACGTTTGAACCAGAGGCGAACCTAGCTGCAAAACCTCGGGAAACTTTAGATGCGTGTTGATGAATGCTCGACGCTGATCAGCACTAAGCAACGTACCAGACGACGGGTCACGCAGCGTGTTTGTATCAAAGAAACGCTGCTGAGTTCCAAGGGTGAAATCGTCGATGGTACGAAGGAGCACGCGATTGTAGAAAGCACCCACACCAAAGCGCAGTACAGTCTTACCAGTTTTGAACGGATCCCAAGCAACTGAAAAACGTGGACCGAAATTGTTCACGTCTCGGATTATGCTTTCTCGCTCATAACGCAGGCCGTAACTAACCATGAGGTTCGGCGTGAGCCGCCACTCGTCTTGCACGAAAAATCCGAGATAAGCATTCCTCTGTGTTGAAGACGTTTGGAAGTTTTGTCGAAAACGACTTGGTATGCCCGCGAGAAAATCCCCGGCACTGGCGAAGTTGAATGTTCCTGAAGCGTCTGAAAGGTCAATGAAAGTTGAGCGAATGCGCTGCGCGTCAAAGCCAAACTTGAGTGAATGGGTTCCCAGGATTTTCGCGAGGATCTCCTGAACTTGAATGCGTTCTTCGCTGCGGTCGGTAGCGCCGCTAGTCGACGATCCCGCTACGAGAGTACCCGAACGTCCGGCGGGGTCGTCCGGCGCAAGTGAGTCTTTTATCGTGATCAGCACAACGGGCTTAATACCGCGGGCTCTGATCGACGGAGTCAATTGCGAGTACTGTAGCCGCGTCTGGTTAATGAGAGTTGGCGAGAAAACGTAAGTGTCCGAGTAGGAGATTGCCTCGGAATCCCGCGCCTTGCCCTGCAATGCTTCCGCCAGCCGGTTGCCACCGCCAAATTGCCGCAGGTTATTGAGGCGGCCGAGCGAGTAGAGCAAACTTCCGGTGTGCACTTGACTGAATTGCTGATCCACTCGCGTAGTGAAAGTCTTGGTGCGGAGCGGCGTGCTCAAACTGGAAACGAAGGGGGCGACTTCCGTGGCTAGCGCCGGTGAGTTTGCGTCTTCCAGCCGCCTGGATTGAAGGGAAGTTGGTTGCGGCAGAGAAAAAGATTCGTTCTGTTGAACCGGAACCAGCGTGTCCACAAGAGCACTATCCAACACTCGGCCATACTCGTACGCCGAGAAAAAGAACGTTTTGTCGCTGAACCGTTTGCCGGGAAGCAGTAGTGGCCCACCTAGTGTGAATCCCAGATCGTGTTCCTGCAACGGAAGCCGGGGTAGACCGAGTGAATTGTTTTTGAAGGTATTCGCATTCAGCGACTCATCTCGGAAAAAGTAAAAAACACGACCGCGAAATTCTGTTGAGCCACTGCGGATGCGGATATTCACTCGCCCACCAGACGCGCGTCCGTATTCCGCTGAAAACTGGTTCGTGATGACCTGCAATTCTTCGACGGCATCGATTGGCGGTTGAAATCGCTCGCGCGCTGCACGATCGTCGTTATTATCCAGTCCCTCAATCGTCAGATTATTGGAATATGCCGGCGCGCCAGCTAACGAAAACGCGCCGGCCTCTTCCGGGGTGTTGGCTGGATTTGTATTGCGGTCTTCAGCCAGATCGCGCGTGGAAAGCGGTTCCTCGGAGACACCAGGCACTGTGAACATTAAGTCCAGCGGCGAGCGGTTAAGAATCGGCAGCGACTCGAGTTCATGGCTGGGGATCGTTCCTCCCACCACTGTACGGGTCGTATCGACGACCACACCCTCGTCTGACGAAATGACTATCGGTTCTGAAATCACATTCTGCGGAAGTAACGTGAAGTCGAGTTGAATATTTTGGCCGCTGAGAGTTGAAAGATTCTTCTTTTCCTGCGGGGAAAAGCCAGCCTGAGAAACTCTCAGTTTGTAATTGCCGGGACGCAACTGAATCAAACGATACCGGCCATTTGAATCCGTGACGGTCGAGTGACTCGCGCCTGTCTGGACTAAAACAACCAGCAGCGCCGCGCCTGGAATAACAGCGCCGGTCTGGTCTACGACGCGTCCGCTGATCGTTATGTTGTCGAGGTCCTGTGCTGACGAGAAATTTGCGTGAAGCAGGAACACTAACTGTAGACCGAGGACGATGAGATTTCGTGAGGTAGAGGATTTCATTTTCGTAACTCCTGCGGCTGCAAGCGTGAGGCCGCCGCGAAATGCTGACAGAAGGATCTTTCAGCAAAAAAAACGCCTAGGCGCTTAGCTCAAGAAGAACTCAAATTCAGATACGAAGTGAGGAGAAGCGAAGCGCCTTTGAAACTCAATTTACAGCAGCAGACTTTAACACGTTCTGTGAAACAGCGACAAGAGTTTAAAATTTCCGGTCGTGGGCACTTTCCACAAGAATAGTCTCCAGATTACGCGGATGACATTGCTCGGCTCCTGACGCAACCAAAGACGATCCACGAAATGACACGAATAACAATCTTTGTAGCTGTACCTCGGCTAATTCCTGACCGGCGCTTCTGTCGGCAAAGCTCTCCAGCTAGAATGCTAAATGAAGTCATTACACCCGAGTGCGCCGTTTCTTCTGTCCGGCCCGGTGAGTTTTCTGCGGGACCAGTGCGGGACATTACACGCAAGGTGACGTTCAAGAGGGGCCGTCAGTTAGTCGGATAGCGATTTCACGCAGCAGAGGAACCATCAAATGTCGTTGGCAGCCAAACTTTCTTCAGAGTTCGCGACCAATACTAGAAAGAAGGGCGCGGGGTATCACCGAGGCGGGGCAGTTAAGATCCTCAACCATACTCCGTCTCAGGTTGATGCGCTTATCCGTGGCACTAATGACTACCTGTTGCGGCTTACCCTGGGCCGCATGGCGCTACACGTGGCGTGCACCTGCCCACACTTCGAAGACGGGAATGAGTGCAAGCACATTTGGGCGACGATCCTGGAGGCTGATGACCATCTCTATTTGTCGGAAGCGGATCGTCGCGCAAAGTTGAAACTCGATTTTGACTACGAGGCCCTGGATGATCTTAGGGATGAGCTCGCAGATGAACCCTTGGACGACGATTTCGATGTAGATGACGATGACAGCACTTACACGGAGAGTCTCGCCTCACCAAAAGTAAGTATCAACACCCGAAACACGGAGTCTTCGTCGGATAAGAAGCCGAAACAGGAGCCGGAGCCTGCGTGGAAGATGCAGCTTTCAAATCTCTCCAGCGCGGTGCGGAACAAGTTGGGCAGCCAGACGGAATATTGGCCTTCCGGCCGCGAAATTTTCTACGTGATCGATTCCGAAGCGTCGCGCATATCGGGCAAACTTACACTGGACATAAGCTTTCGCGAGCGAACAATGAAAGGTGGCTGGGGCAAGATCAAGTCACAACGAATCTCTCGGCAGCAAATCTCGTCGATACCCGATAGCGTGGACCGACAAATACTCACAATCCTTTCCGGCGCCAGGGAGGCGTATACGAACTACGGTTATTCTGGCTATGGGTATGATTCACTTTCTAATCGCTGTCAACTTTCATTTGACTTGCAAGCGTTGATCCTGCCGCTGATTTGCGCGACCGGACGCTGCCGTTTGCGTCGCTCCAGCGGAGACCAGGAGATGCCGAGCCTGGATTGGGACGAGGGCGAGCTGTGGGAGTTTTGGCTTACGGCTGAGCGAGACGATGCCAGCGACGAATACGTCTTAGGTGGCCATCTTCGGCGCGGAGAAGAAAAGACCGACACAACCTCACCCCTCTTACTAGTGAATGGTGTCTTGATCAGTAAGGATTTTCATATGGCGCGGCTCAGCATAAATGGCGCATCTGCGGGGATTGAGGTGTTTCGGCAAGGACGAGTAGTCAGGATCCCAGCCGCGCACTCGGGTGAGCTCGTTGAGCAGTTGTTGGGGCTGCCGGCAATTCCCAACTTGGACTTTCCTCCCGAATTGCAGTTCGAGACTGTCCAACTTTCGCCCAAGCCTCGGGTAGCGATACGGCGGCCGAGTTACACGTACGACCCAAAGCTCCACGCGGACCTTTCGTTTGATTACGAAGAAACTGTGGTGCAGTTCGATGACCAACGCCTGGGCATTTTTGACGCAGCGTCCCGTCGGTTCACGCTGCGTGATCTCGAGGCCGAGCGGCAAGCGGTCGAGCGGCTTAAGCCCATCGGGTTCAAACTCGTGCGAGATTATTACAACAACCGCCAGCGTTTTGAACTCGCGCCTGGCAACCTTCCTCGTGCTGTTAAAACGCTACTTGGAGAGGGCTGGAAGGTTACAGCAGAAGGCAAGCTGTATCGTAGTCCCGGCTCGATGAACATGGCAGTGAGTTCGGGTATTGATTGGTTCGAGCTCGGGGGTGCGGTTGAGTTCGGTGACGGTTTGAAAGCCGAGCTACCGGCATTGCTGAGTGCCTTGAAGCGCGGCGAGTCAATGGTCCAACTTGGTGACGGCTCGTTTGGATTGCTTCCCGAAGAGTGGTTGAAAAAATACAGCTTGCTCGTCTCTCTGGGCCAGGCAACAGAGGATAGTCTTCGCTTCAAGCGAACGCAGACGGGAGTGCTGGACGCGCTCCTGGCCGCACAACCGGAGATCAAATTCGATGAGACGTTCGCCCGCGCCCGCGAGGAGTGGCAAAACTTCAAAGGCATCGCAGCGTTTGACCCACCTCAAAGCTTCCTGGGGACGCTCCGGGAATATCAGCGCGAAGGGCTTGGTTGGTTCGATTTTCTCCAGCGATTTGGATTCGGTGGTTGTTTAGCTGACGATATGGGCCTTGGGAAAACCGTTGAGGTGCTGGCGCTCCTGGAATCACGTCGCGTAGCGCGAGTCAACGGAAACACCGGCAGTGAAGGAACACGTGCCGCCGACAAGCGCGCGCCGAAAGCTTCTCAAAGCACAATCAATGAGGCGTTCCCGGGTCCTTCGCTTGTAGTCGTTCCACGGTCACTCGTTTTCAACTGGCAGCAGGAAGCAGTGCGCTTCACGCCTCAACTACGAATCCTGACGCATACGGGAGCCGGGCGCACAAGAGGCAGCGAGCATTTTCAAGAATACGATCTGATCCTGACAACCTACGGAACTCTCAGACGAGATGCAGCGGATTTTGCAGATGCAAAGTTCGACTTTGTAATTCTGGATGAGGCGCAGGCGATCAAGAATGCGAAAACCGAGTCAGCCAAAGCCGTTCGTCTCTTAAAAGGGTCTCATCGTCTCGCGCTCAGCGGCACTCCCATCGAGAATCATCTGGGCGAGTTATGGAGTTTATTTGAGTTTCTCAATCCAGGGATGCTGGGAAGCGCTTCCGTCTTCCAGCTTTCCGGCAACAGTGCTCGCTTACCCAATGAAGAAACCAGGGCAATCCTGGCGCGTGCTATTCGGCCGTTCGTTCTCCGCCGCACAAAACAGCAGGTTGCTAAAGAGCTACCGGAAAAGCTCGAGCAAACAATTTATTGCGAAATGGAGGCCGCGCAACGAAAACAGTATGACGAACTGCGCGACTACTATAGGACTTCTCTATTGGAACGAGTGGGACGTGTCGGCATTAACCGTGCCAAGATGCATATTCTTGAAGCCCTTCTACGGTTGCGTCAGGCTGCTTGCCACCCGGCGCTAGTCAATAAGAGCGAGGGCGACGAACCGAGCGCAAAACTTGATGTGTTGCTTCCTCAACTTCGCGAAGTGACTGAGGAGGGACACAAGGCGCTGGTGTTTTCCCAGTTCACAAGCTTTCTATCAATTGTGCGCCGGCAGCTTGATCAGGAGAAGATCGACTACGAATATCTGGACGGAAAAACTCGTGATCGCGCAGCAAGGGTCGAGCACTTTCAAAATGATCCCAAGTGCAAACTATTCCTAATAAGCCTGAAGGCAGGCGGTCTCGGTCTGAATCTAACGGCTGCCGAATATGTGTTCCTGCTCGACCCCTGGTGGAATCCCGCGGTCGAGGCGCAAGCGATTGACCGCGCCCATCGCATTGGACAATCGCGACGCGTGTTTGCCTATCGCTTGATCACCCGTGAAACAGTAGAAGAGAAAGTTCTGGCATTGCAGGCTACCAAGCGAGAACTCGCCGATTCAATTATCAGCGCAGACGACAACCTCATCAGAAGCATCACTAAAGAGGATCTATTGTTGCTCTTGTCGTAAGAAGCGGTGCACGAAATTGTGTGCGACGCGCGCCCGAAGAGGTGAGTACCACCCCGCGGGTAGAGCGTCGAGCCGATCTGTTTATCGCTGGCGCAAAGAGGCGCAGTTTTCACCCTGTAGGGGGTGATATGTTTACAGCTCAAAGGACCGAGAACGTCCGGCGCGGTGCGGAGGTGGCGGAACTTAACTTAGCAAGTATCAGGCTAGTGTCCTGTTTCTAAAGTTCACATAACACCAGGCAGACGTCACACCATGCAGGTGCGCCAATACTCAGGTCGAGCGGGATGAAGTCATCAGTACCGTAACGCGGTAGCGTCGGGTCAACGTTGCCCATCACGAGTCTAATGAGTATCGTTGACCCGACGCTACGCACTCGACATGTAGTCTGGTCCGTTTCGTGTCCCTTTCTTACGCGAACTTTAGAAACAGGACACTAGTTTGATTCCGTCCCTCCGAACCGCGCCTGGGACGTCTTAGATATCGGTCTATAAACATCTCACTCCTAGGGAGTGAAGAACCGTCGTGATCATTAAATTCATCCTGCACTCGCGAATCAGGTTCACGTACGTAGCGACTTAGCTTTTTTCCGACAGAGCCCTATCGGGATTAAAACTCACACTCTTCGAGCGGGCGTGCTCCTCATAATATCGTAGCTGGTTAGCGGATAACGGCCTCCGGCAACAAGCGGGTTAGTACAAGTACCGGTACGGGTTTAGTACAAGTACCGTTTTAGTCGTGCGGACAGTTACGTTCAGGTTTGCACCAATGCATTCTCAGGCTTAGAATCCAAAAAAAGGAATCAACGAATGTCTCACCATCCAACAACAGTTGAAGCGTCTGTCCCTCCGGTTCTCGCACTCAACGTGCAATCCGTGAGGTTGACAGACGAGCAGTTCGAGAAATTATGCTGGGATAACCCGGACCTCCGCATTGAACTCACCTCAAGAGGAGAACTACTAGTCATGCCTCCCACGAGCTTGAAGACCGGCTGGCGTAACAGCATATTGACGCACCGCCTCACTGAATGGGCACAGCTAGAGGGCTCGGGCCTTTCATTCGATTCGTCTACGCTTTTCACACTTCCAGATGGCTCGAAGCGTTCTCCGGATGCGTCGTGGATTCGCCGCGAGAGAGTTGAGAAATTGAGCCGGGAAGAACAGGATCGCTTTGCTATGATTGTCCCTGACTTCGTCATCGAGTTGCGATCACCCAGCGACCGTTGGTCTATGTTGGAGGAGAAAATGCTCGACTACATGGTCAATGGAGTTCGCCTGGCATTGCTTATCGATCCAATGGCGAATCGAGTCTTGATTTACCGCCCTGACAAGCCTTTGGAGACTGTGGAGAATCCCCAATCAATTTCATGCGAGCCGGAGTTGCCTGGTTTTACCTTGAACGTGCAAGAGATTTGGTAATCTAGGCACACCTGATAATTCGTGCCCCGGACAAAAAGTTTCTAACCACGGCAAGTCGGAAAAGAAAACACTCAAAGTATAAGATTCGTCTCACCCTGTAGGGGTGATATGTCTATAGCTCAAAGGACCGAGAACCTCCGGCGCGGTTCGGAGGGCGGAACTTATCTGGCAAGTATCAGGCTAGTTTCCTTCCGCCCCTCCGAACCGCGCCTGGGACAGCTTAGATATCGGTCTATAAAACAACTCACTCCTACGGAGTGAAGAACAGGAGAAGTACCGATTTAGTCGTGCGGACCGTTACGTTCAGGTTTGCACCAATGCATTCTCAGGCTTAGAATCCGAAAAAGGAATCAACGAATGTCTCACCACCCAACAACAGTTGAATCTTCTGTCCCTCCGGTACTAGCGCTAAACGTGCAATCTGTGAGGTTGACGGACGAGCAATTTGAGAAATTATGCTGGGATAACCCCGACCTCCGCATTGAACTCACCTCAAGAGGAGAACTAATAGTCATGCCTCCCACGGGCTTAGAAACCGGCTGGCGTAATAGTAAATTGACTCAGCGCCTCGCTGAATGGACCGAACGAGATGGCTCAGGTCTTTCATTCGATTCATCAACGCTCTTTACGCTACCCGATGGATCAAAACGTTCTCCCGATGCTTCGTGGATTCGGCGTGAAAGAGTTCAGCAGTTGAGCAAGAAGGAACGGAAGGGCTTTGCTCTGATCGCTCCCGATTTTGTCATCGAGTTGCGATCGCCCAGCGACCGTTGGTCTGTTCTGGAAGAGAAGATGCTCGATTACATGGGTAACGGCGTGCGGCTCGCTTGGCTGATCGACCCGGAGGCGATGGGAGTTTTTGTTTATCGCCCAAACCAACCGGCCGAAGCTTTCGATAATCCCACGTCAATTTCGGCCGACCCGGAATTGCCTGGTTTCATCTTTAACGTGCAAGAGATTTGGTGACATTGCAAGCTACAGCCTTAAAATCTCTCCGTCCATCTTCACGGAACAAATTCGAGCTCATTAGCCCCTAAGGCCCGGTTGGCCAACATTGTAGGGGTGGCTCTCCGTGGCCACCCCTCATCGCCAAACGAATTCCTCTGGAGTAATACAACCACCGCGCATGTTCCTGTGTTCCTCCATGGTGTCTAATATCAACCGAGGGGTGGCCACGGAGTGCCACCCCTACAATGTCGGCGCGCGACTCCATCCTTTCAATTCCCTCTGCAGATGCTGAGCAACTGCCAATGACACATCTTCGCGCCATGGTGGGGCAACTACCTGAATCCCAATTGGCAGACCCTCCGGGGAAGTTCCGCAGCGAACGACCGTACTGGGCCAACCAGTTAGATTAAAAGCCATCGTGTAGCCATAAGCGGCCAGGTTACGACCCTGATATGTGGTTCCGTGCGGGATGGCCGGATGAGCATTAACCGGACAAATCAGCACGTCGTAGTGCTGCCAGAACCTCAACATTTGGCTCTTGAACAGATCCCATCTCTCGAGCAGCGCCGTGTAGTCGGAGATAGGAATCGGTTTGAATTGAGACAGACGTGCCTCCAGCAGGGCCTCGTGCGTTCCTGTTTTTTCCAAAAGCCGCCTGGCCCACGCCCCGCCATCTGCCCATAGAATACTTACGTAAAAGTTGTAGGCTTCAGCAATCGGTTCTGGTCGAGCTTCGCTTACGATAGAACCTGTATCTGCAATCTTTTTCGCCGCTTCCTTAACAACGGCTCTTGTTTCAGCGGTAGCTGGCACATCGCCATTGTCTATGAAGAATGCGGTTCGCAATTTCTTGAGATCGACCTTATTCGGATCTCCAAATGGCATCGGGATGATTGCAGGATCAATGCCATCAGGACCAAGAAGAATTGGAAATAACAAGCTGAGATCCTCGACGTAGCGCGCGATTGGACCAACATGTGTCAGAGATTGATGTGGACCATCGAACGAGATGATGTGACCGGTGCGGGGCACCCGTCCCTGAGTCGGCTTGAGACCGGCAACCCCGCAATAGTGAGACGGCAGCCTGATGCTTCCGCCAGTATCGCTGCCCAGGTCGAAAGGCGATCCACTTGCCGCAAGGATTGCCGCTGCTCCGCCACTACTGCCACCGGAGGTACGCTCCAGATTGTATGGGTTGTTGGTCCGACCATAGACAAGATTGTTTGTCTCAAACGCGAGAGTGAGTTCCGGAGTGTTTGTCTTGCCAATGAGAATCGCGCCGGCGGCACGCAGACGGGCGACCGCTGTTGCATCTGTGTCGGGGACAAAAGAGACACGGCCTTTCAACCCAGCGGTAGAGATTACTCCCGCCGTATCGTAGGAATCTTTAACTGTGAAAGGAACGCCGTGTAATGGCCCATAGGCCTTCTTAGCTCGCACCATTTTGTCGGCAGCACGCGCTTCCGCGATTGCTGCGTCACCCCGGAGTTGCACTACTGCGTTCAGCTTTGGATTCACCTGCTCGATGCGCTGTAGGAACGCGCGTACTACCTCTTCAGACGACACTTGTTTCGCGCGTATCGCGTTTGCCAGCCACGTCGCGGAAGCGTCGATGACTTCATGACTACCGGTTCTTTGTTCGGACTTCATCGTCCCGGAGAAGACCTCAGACGCAAAAGTAGACATGACCAAACCTGCTTTCGTTAGGTGGAGAAATTTCCGTCGAGAGAGACCTCGTTCTGATCCTGGGCCCGTCTGTTCCATGCTTTCTTAACACATTAGGGATTTCTTTCCATACCTTAGCGCGATCAACTGAAAACTCTGAAGTCCCAGCAACGGCACCGTTGATGGCTGGTTCAGATGCTGCCTACAGAAACCCGCACTCCGAAACCGAGAAATCCCGCCAACCGCGGGAAGACTATGTGAAAAATGCCTGACTGATTAGAACAAGTTGGGAAGGGGGCAAGCGGTGAATAGAAGGATCGCACAAGGTGACTCCGAGCGCCCCCGCTGGATGAGTTGAAACCCCTCTGAACTATGTATCCAGGAGAGCACTGTTGTTTTATGCTAGTCCTCTAGCCCGCATTATTCATGAAGGTGCGAGTAGAGAGCAAGAAAGAGGCGTTAGGGTAGCGGTTTGTGAGCGAGAGGACGAAGGACAACAGTTTGAAAGACTCTTGGTGTTGGATTTTGGTTGCGGCGCAGTTTTACACAGAGCCGCGGTGGATTGAAGAGAAGAGTTGGCCTGGAGTGGTGGAGGAAGGCGGCTCTGATTGTTCGCTGAGGGGAAAGTTATGCTGGCGTGGCGCCGAGTTTGCGAGCGATGCGGGTCCATTCATTAAGGTAAGCGAACGATTGCGGCAGATGGAGCACGATGCGGCGCACGGACTGCTCGAGGCGCGCTGACAATTTCAGCAGCTGTTCGCGCAGCGTGGTGACCTGAGCGCGGGCGAGCGTGATGTTCTTCGCTTGCAAGCGGATCTCCTGCATGAGCGCATAAGCCGCGGCGGTGAGCAGGACGCGGAATTGGTTGGCCCAAAAGCTGGTGCAACTGGTGCGATCCAGTTCCATTCCCAGCTGTAGTTCTTTGATGCGGTTCTCGATCTCGCCGCGCGAACAGTAGGCTTTTTGATAGATCGTTTTTGCTGCCTGGCCTTTGTTGGTGACGACAAAGCGAGGATTGTTCTTCGGCTCGCCCCGGCTGTTGTAGACGATCTCGGCTTTGATCACCACGCGGCGCGAGTACTGCCAGGACCTGGCTTGATAATGGCACTCGCCATAGACGCGCGCGCGCTGTCCCTGTTTTTCCCGCTGCCGTGCTTGGCCCAGCAATGGCTGCGCCTGGCGCTCCAGTACCGCATTTTTGGGCATCCCGCAGACATATTGCAGCCGCGGCACGCTATCGAGGTAGTCGAACATGGCGGGACAGGCAAAGCCACCATCGAGCCGCAGATTGATGATCGCTTGGGGAAACTCAGCGCCCACCAGCGCCACCAAGCGCGCCAGTAAACCAACCACGACGTTGCTCTTTTCCGAGGCGTTGCCTGGCCGCAAGACCGCGGTGACTAAGTATTGTTCGGACTCGTCATTGAAACTGATGAATCCAAGCAGCGGCAGATAGCAGTGAGTATCGTAATGCGCATTGAACCAGGTGAACTCCTGCTGGCCATGCGTCGGGTCGTCAGTGGGATCGAGATCAAGCGTGATGCTCCGCACCTTGCCGCGCAACCGCTTTTGCTGCCGCTCGATTACTGAGTGGGCCAGTGCCAGCCCTAAAACGATAGTTCTCTTTAGGGCCAACGGAGTTCTCAAAGCGCGAGAGCGTAGGCTGCGAAGAGAGTTCTGGACCATCAACCGGCGAACGGTCGAGCAGTAGTTTGAAGATCGGATCGTGCGCCAAGCGAGCGGCGTCGTTCGCATCAGCATAACCGCTCGCCAAACCATAGATGCGCTGGCGTAAAAGGTCTTCAATAGTATGCTTGACTTTGGCTGCTTGCCGGCGCTCAACCAGACAAGCAGCCAGCGAGGAAGTGAGTTGCAGTTTCTGATCAGCTGCCTTCAGCAGCAACGCGCCACCGTCGGAACTACTATGAGGCTCATCAAATTTGAGATGAATCGGCTGGTCAAACAGTTCCGAAAAGATCAAACACTGTGTTATCTTCTCCATGCTCAACCACAATTCCTTTCTGCTGCGAGTTTCTTCTGCAAAAAGCTAGCATCAGCTTCTGGCCCGAAAACGGCATCGCGCGCATCAATCCTCAGAACGGACAGGTAATCGGTTGGATCGACTTAACAGGACTGAGCTCCCGCGTTGAAGTTCACGACGACGAAGCCGTATTGAACGGCATTCCTTACGACGGAGCGCATGACAGACTCTTCGTGATCGGCAAGCTATGGCCAAAACTCTTGGAGATTCGAGTGAAGCCCTAGCACGCGAAGACGCGCATCACACAAAGTGAAATTACACGAAGCTAACAACATTTCGTGTCAGTCGTGTCTTTGGTTCGTGTAGTTTCGTGGATCGATTGTTACTCAAAAACCTGTTCAAAGAAAACAAGACGTTGGCGGTTTGTTTCACAGACTTCGCAGAGAAAAACTTTGGGACTGGACCGAGTTACGGCGTTGTAGACTTAGCTGCGGGAGGCGCTGCGGCGACGGAGGACGGCAGCACGAGTGAGCGTGACGAGGGCGTCACTAGTGCCTTCAGCGGGTGGTTCTCCGAAGTTAGTTAACTCCTCCGCGTGCGATTGCAGATACTGGAAGAAGCGCTCAAATTCCTGCTGCATGGCATTCATCTTCTCGCGCATGTTGAGGATGATCTCTACACCGGCGAGATTAACACCAAGATCGCGGGTAAGTGACAGGATTAGTTCGAGACGCTCGAGATCCGGATCAGTGTAAAGACGGGTGTTGCCTTCCGAACGCGACGGCTTTAATAGTCCTTCGCGCTCGTAGAGCCGCAAAGTCTGCGGATGGAGACCATACTGGTCCGCCACCGCGCTAATTGTGTATGTCTTGGCCTTTCGCTTCATACGCAGTGAATGCTGAATGGTAAATGGTAAATGGTCGAAACGAATCGGATCGTGAATGGGAACCACGCTGGATTTTCCATTTACCATTCACCATTTACTATTCACCTATTCCAAGCCCATTTGTACTCGTGGATTCTCAGAGTTAATCTTTCCATACTGCCGTAGTAATTCCTTCGTCTCTTCCGAAATGACGGTCGGCAAGGTGACGTGTACCTCGATGAACTGATCGCCTCGAGCACCGGGGTTCCTCAAGGACGGAGCACCGCGCTGACGCAAGCGAAATTTCTGGCCCGACTGTGTGCCCGGCGGTATTCGCAGCTGCGCCTTGCCTTCAACGGTCGGCACTTCAATCTTCGCTCCTAACGCGGCCTCAGGCACAGTAATCGGAACCGTAACATAGATGTTGTCGCCCTTACGCTTGAAGTGTTTGTGCTCACCAACGTTTGTGATGATATGCAAATCACCCGCGGGCGCTCCGAGTCGACCACCCTCGCCTTTACCGGGGATGCGCACACGCGAACCGGTTTCTACTCCCGCAGGAATGCGCACTTTCACGGTCTCAGTTTTTGGTACTGTGCCGTTGCCCTTGCAAAGCGAACATGGCGAGCGCCTGCGTCCCGTGCCCCCGCAGTCAGGGCATTCCTGAGAGAAACGCAAACGTCCACCCGCGCGTTGCACTTGCCCTGAGCCTTTACATGTTGAGCAGACCATCACCGGTCCGCCGATGTCGCCAGCGCCATTGCAGCGTGAACACTGTTCAGAGCGGTTGACGGTGATGTTGGTTGTAAGCCCCTGAAGCGCTTCTTCGAAAGAAAGCGACAGCGGCATTTCAATATCCGCGCCGCGCTTAGGCTGTGGTCGGGGTGGTTCTTCCTCTTTCGCTGCGCCGCCGCCAAACAGATCAGCAAAAATATCGCGAAAACTTGAACCGCTGCCGGCCGAGGTCGTTCCCGCGCCCCAGTCAAAGCCACTGAAATCAAAGCCTGGAGTTGTGCGCCCGGTCGTAGGCCCCGCGCCGCGTGCAGCTGCATCGGCGAGATTATCGGAGTACTGGCCAAAGCGATCGTAGACAGTTCGCTTCTTTGGATCGGAGAGCACGTCATGCGCTTCGGTTATCAACTTAAAGCGCTCTTCGGCGGATTTGTCCCCCGGATTGACATCAGGGTGATACTTCCGCGCCAGCCTGCGGTAAGCCTTCTTGATCTCCTCAGGCTTGGCGTCGCGCTTGACGCCCAGTACTTGATAATAGTCTTGCTTAGCCATTCGTCATTGCCGATTGCAAAGACTGCCGAAGAAGTCGTTCACTTCCGAATGCCGATTTGAAAAAGGGCGGAAAGAAGTGTTTCATCCTCCGCCCTTTTCTTTCAATCGACAATCGGCAATGTCCTTACTTCTTGTCGTCTACGTCGACGTATTCCGCGTCGATGACGTTATCTTCCCCAGCGCCGCTGCCAGAGGCCGCACCCGCAGCCGAAGCTTGATCCTCCGCAGACGGTGTATCGGTGCCGGCGGTTGCCGTCTGCTGGTACAGGGCCTCCGCCAACTTGTGAGACGCAGTCTGCAATTGCTCGAAAGCCGCGTTCAATTTCTCGACGCCACCCTCTTGCAGGGCTTTCTTGGCCTCAGCGATTGCCGTTTCGACATCGCCCGCCACGGCCCCGACCTTTTCCCGATTATCGCTGAGCGTCTTCTCCATTTGATAGGTAAGGCCGTCCAATCGATTCCGAGCTTCTATCTCTTCACGCTTCTTCACGTCGTCAGCCGCATGAGATTCCGCATCGCGCATCATCTTATCGATCTCGTCTTTCGACAGACCGGAAGAGGAAGTAATCGTGATCTTCTGTTCGCGGCCGGTGCCCATGTCCTTCGCAGAAACATTCACGATCCCGTTTGCGTCGATATCAAAGGCCACCTCAATTTGCGGCATACCGCGCGGTGCCGGTGGTATTCCAATCAGGTGAAACTTGCCGAGCGTCCGGTTGTCTCCAGCCATCGGTCGTTCACCCTGTAACACGTGAACTTCGACCGAGGTCTGATTATCCGAAGCCGTTGAAAATATCTCCGACTTTCGCGTAGGGATAGTGGTATTGCGCTCAATGAGCTTCGTAAAGACACCGCCCAGCGTTTCGATGCCGAGGCTCAGTGGTGTTACGTCAAGCAGCAGAATGTCGGTCTTTTCACCCGACAGCACGCCCGCCTGAACGGCTGCACCGATAGCCACCACCTCATCGGGATTAACGCTCTTGTTGGGCTCTTTACCGAATATGTCGCGCACCATCTGCTGAACTTTAGGAATCCGCGTTGAGCCGCCCACTAAAACGACCTCGTCGATTTTCTTCGCATCAAGCCCGGCATCTTTAATGGCCTGTTCCACTGGGGAACGGAGTCGCGCGAGAATTGGATCGGCGAGTTGCTCGAACTTCGCACGCGTCAACTTCATTGCCAGGTGCTTTGGTCCAGATTGATCGGCGGTTACAAACGGCAGGTTGATTTCCGTTTCCATAGTGCTCGACAACTCAATCTTCGCCTTCTCCGCAGCCTCTTTCAGACGCTGCAAGGCCATCTTGTCGTTTGAAAGGTCGATACCCTGATCCTTCTTGAACTCTTCGATGATCCATTCAATGAGACGCTCGTCAATGTCGTCACCGCCCAGATGAGTATCACCGTTGGTCGACTTAACCTCGACGACGCCTTCGCCTACTTCGAGGATTGAGATATCAAATGTACCGCCGCCAAAGTCGAATACAGCAATCGTCTCGTCCTTCTTTTTGTCAAGGCCGTAAGCAAGCGCGGCTGCCGTTGGTTCATTGACGATACGCATGACTTCCAGACCTGCAATCTTGCCTGCGTCCTTAGTCGCCTGACGTTGCGAGTCGTTAAAGTAAGCGGGAACTGTAATTACCGCCTTGTCGACTTTCTGTCCCAGGTAATCTTCAGCTGACTGCTTCATCTTTTGAAGAATGATGGCCGAAATCTCCGGTGGGCTCCATTCCTTGCCGCCGGCCACGATACGCACGTCGCCACTACTGCCGGCCGCCTGAACCTTGTAAGGCACTTGTTTTATTTCTTCTGAAACTTCGTTATACCGGCGTCCCATGAATCGCTTAATTGAATAGACCGTATTCTCTGGGTTGGTCACTGCTTGTCGCTTGGCGACTTGCCCGACCAGTCGGCTGCCGTCCTTTGTAAAAGCAACGACCGAAGGCGTGGTTCTGCCACCCTCCGAGTTGGTAATGACCGTTGGCTCGCCACCTTCCATCACAGCGACCACGGAGTTAGTGGTTCCCAAATCGATTCCAATAATCTTGCTCATCTTTTCGTTCTCCCCCAAACATTCTGCAGCCATCTATGAAAAACGGCAGCGCAGACTGAAATCCTATTCCTCGGCGGGCGTTCCCTCAACTTGTACAACTTTCAGTTGAACGCCACGTCAATATAATACCTGAGTGTCCCATTGTCAACTTTGATTTAGCCTGCTTTCATAAGAGATCGTAGGTGGAAAGGGCTAGTCGATCGGTATGTGTATATTTTCATGCTCCGGTTGCTGTCGCCGGTCCTCGTTCAGCAATTTGGAGGCAAAAGAAACGTAATGCAGGCCTGAGAGCACCGCCAGAGCAAAGACTATTGTGTAAACGGTGGGCAAGTAGTAACCCGTTCCATAAGGATAGCTGGCGGCGAAGATTATCGCGGCAATAGCCATGATTTGGACTGTAGTGCTAATTTTGCCCAACCAGGAAGGGCGAAATCCTCGGAACCCAGTCATGATGTTGATAGCGGCGGCTCCCACTACGATAAAAACATCCCGACTAATAACGGTGACGGTCACCCAAAACGGAACTGGCAAGTGCGGAGGGATCGGGTGGGGATACACACTTCGCAGGGAGAGCACTACGAACGCGGTAACCATCATCAACTTATCCGCCACCGGGTCGAGAATTGTTCCTAGATGTGACTGCTGGTCAAAGCGACGGGCGAGGAGGCCATCGAAGAAGTCAGTAACTCCGGCGACTACAAACACCGCCAGCGCCAGAGTAAAGCGCTGGTAAAAGACGAGGGTAACGAAAACGGGAATCAGGACCATCCTGAAGATGGTAAGGATGTTAGGAAGCGTAACGATACGGGAGGACATGAATCCGCTTTAATACTGGGCGGAGGCTAAAAAGTTTTGGGTGCTACTTGGCGCTAGTCAGGCAGGGTGCAAAGCTATTTGGGACGGTGCAGTTCGAGTAAAGAAACTTCCGGCGGGCAGCCAAAACGCACTGGAAGAACCACTGTTCCGACGCCTCGCGTGACATAGATTTGGGTATCACCTTGTCGTCCTAGCCCTTTGAGCAAACGCCGGCGGGGTCTGCCTGCGGCACCGCGCTCCGAGCGCAGCTTTACCTGGCCACCGTGTGTGTGGCCACTCAATACCAGGTCCACGCCCGCCCGCGCGGCACGGCGCAGGATGATTGGATTATGAGCCAGCAGAAGCTTCATCTCGTCGTCGCGCGAACCCGCCAGCGCGAGCGAAATATCCTCCAAACCCACCATCGTGTCATCGACTCCAGCAAGCCAGAAAGCAGCGCCACGCTGTTCAAAGCGCATGCCTTGATTAACCAGGACGGTAATTCCTTCTGCTCGAAAAAGGTCCGTTATCAGGGCCGCATCAGTCCAATGGTCGTGATTACCTAAGACAGCATACACACCGTAACGAGCACGGAGGCGACCGAGCAACTCGGCGCAAGGAGCGGCAAACGCGCGATCGTGCGATATGTAGTCGCCTGTCAGGGCAATGATATCGGGTTTAAGATAGTTAGCAGTTTCCACCGCCCGCGCCACTTGTTCTCGGCTGGTAAAAGCGCTGTGATGGACGTCGGAGAGGTGGACGACGCGAAAACTCTCGAAGGCCTCTGGCAGGCGCTTCAACTGAATCGGCCGGTGCTCGATGGTGAGCATGAACGGCTCGGCAAGGGCTGATCGGGCTGCTTGAGCCAGGTTCAGCGCAAGCGACCTCAGAGGAGTTTGCGGGCGGTTAGCGCCATAACGCGTCACGCGACCGGTTTGCTTCCAACGAATAGGAGTCGCCATTTTGTTGAGTTTTTGGCCCGTTTCCTGTTTTCAGCGCCTTTCAACTTGCCACTATGGGGGAGTCTGAAGTGTCGGCGCATTATAGTGATCAGGGCACAGCGAAGCAACTTTGCACGCAAAAAACAACATACCTGTGGCACAGACTTCAGTCGGTGGGTGATCATTCCCAATCTTAAAAAGCGATGTCCGTGGCTCAGACTCATTTAGTCTGTGAGGCCGTGAGGAGGAGACTGGGATCATTTACCATTTTCCATTCGTCATTTCTCATTTTCCATTAAAATAGTCCTCAGTTCCATATCCCTCGTTTCCCTACTATAAGACGCTCGAGGTCCAGAGGCAGAAGGAGTAGTCCGAAAGGAATAGTTCTGTCTGACCACGAATGTAAAATGAGAAATGACAAATTTTATGACAAATGGAAAATGGAAAATGTTTTTCGGACTTTAGTAGCTCAGGACTTATAAGACTGTGCCAGGTCGGCGCCAATTCGGGACTGAAGTCTGTGCCACGTTATGCAATAATCCGAAAACACACCTAAGAATGATGCGGAAACTTTTTCCTGCCCTTTTGATTTTCACTTTGGTCGCTCTAATGCCATCGCTGATTGCTGCTCCGGTGCAGCAGACTGACTCGGCGCCCGCGCACGGGCTCAGCCCGGTACTAATCGGCCTAGCAGTCATGCTGGTCCTCGCGAAGCTTGGCGGGGAGGTCTTTGAACGTATCGGTCAGCCTGCGGTCCTGGGTGAGTTAATCAGCGGAATCGTTCTGGGCAATCTTGTGTTATTCGGATTCAACCAAGCTGAGCCCCTAAAGACGAATGAAATCATCGCCGCACTGGCAGAAATTGGCGTAATCATTTTGTTGTTTGAGGTGGGGCTGGAATCAGACCTCAAGGAAATGCTCGAGGTAGGTTGGTCGTCATTGCTGGTTGCAGTTCTGGGTGTAATCGCTCCGTTTCTCCTTGGGTGGGCTGCGTCAGCATATTTCATTCCTACCGAAGGTCGCCTCGCGCACATCTTTATTGGCGCGACCCTCTGCGCAACGAGCGTGGGAATTACTGCTCGAGTTTTCAAAGATCTAAACAAGCTATCAACCCGGGAGGCGCGGATTATCCTTGGAGCGGCTGTCATTGATGACGTGTTGGGCCTCTTGATACTGGCTGTCGTAGCGGGCGCGATCAAAGCGGCGACCGGCGGCACCTCACTATCAGTGCTGGGCGTAGGGTTAATAACAGCGAAAGTGGTTCTATTTCTGGCTGGTTCAATCGTCGTTGGTCAATTCGTGGTACCGCGGATGCTGCGTGGCGCCGGCAGGCTGGAAACTCGGGGAGTGCTCTTAACGTTGGCAGTATCTTTTTGCTTCGCGTTGTCCTGGGCGGCGGCAAAGGTAGGCCTCGCTCCGATCGTGGGTGCGTTCGCAGCGGGTCTGGTTCTGGACGAAGTGCATTACAAACCCAGCGGTGGACGTAAAGAACGGGACCTGCATGAATTACTTCAGCCTGTGAGCACCTTCCTGGTTCCGATCTTTTTCGTTCTGATGGGTTTGAAGGTTGATCTATCTCTCTTCGCTCGCACGGATTTGTTAGCCTTCGCTTCAGCCTTGACGGTGGTAGCCATTCTCGGGAAACAGGTCTGCGCTCTTGGTGTTTTGGAACGCGGTATCAATCGGCTGGCAGTAGGACTGGGTATGATTCCGCGTGGCGAGGTAGGATTGATATTCGCAGCAATCGGCGCCGCCTTAATGTTGCCAAACACATCGGGGCAATTGGAGCCGGTGATTGGGTCGGCAACGTTTGGGGCGGTAGTCATCATGGTAATCCTGACAACTCTAGTGACGCCGCCGGCACTTAAGTGGTCGCTGGGATCCGAAAGGAAGTGGGGAAGGAAAGATCAGAAGAAGTGATCATTTGATTCATAGGTTCTCCTGTGTGCTCTGTGTCTCCGTGGTTGTCTTTTGTGGCAGCAGAGTTCACCAAGGAGACACGGAGAACACAGCGCGGCTCTGGCCGCAACCAAACCGGACTCAAAACATGATCCACGCGCATCACACGAAGTGAAATCACACGAAATAACACCTAACAACATTTCGTGTCAGTTCGTGTCTTTAATTCGTGTAGTTTCGTGGATCGGATTGTTTACTCAAAAAATCGCTCAAGAAAACAAGAAGTTTTGACGGTTTGTTTCACAGAGGATGCGGAAAATGAAAGTAATGACACCATCAAGCAGAGTTGCATTCGGCTTACGGCAAAAGAATGGATGGACCAAGGGAGGGAATTCAAAATGGCGACAAAAAAGGATCAGCACAAAGTAGGAACTCCGGCAAAGCCTCGCGGCCAGCAGATGGGTTTTGCCGGTAACCCCGATCAGAATCGTGAGGCTGAGAAGGAGACCCCAGCCAGGCTCGGTAGGCGCCCGAAGAGCAATAAGATGGCCGCCGACGTTTCAGCGCAAAACGTTAGTAGCAACCCGGTGACGCCGCGTACTACTTCGCCATCAACCCCGGCGATGAATGTGGGAACGAAGGGTGACACTGGCGGTGAAAGAGTATTCAAACGTCGATTAGCGAAGCTGCGCTCGCAAAAATAGATTTGTTTTTTGATTCCCGAAACCACACTCATACGGCATCGCACAGATTCATTTGTCGTAGAAGTTCCTGAAAGCGTCGATCATCACGGACAGAATCGAGATGAGGTTCGACCTTTAACCAGACTGTGTCCGCGCTGAATCGGAGTCTCTGAAAACTTCGCTATTGGGAGAGACCAACTCTACGCAGCAGGTTCGCGAACCGCGGGTCGGATCGCAGAGTGTCCATGTTAGGGTCTACTCTCAGATAAAGTAGATATTGATCACGCTTGTTATATGCCTTTTCGAGCCACTCAAATGCTTGATCGATATCTCCGAGGCCGATGTGAATCAGCGCAATCTCAAACTCCGATCCCAAACGCGCCTTCAATTCTTCAAGTAGCGCGTGGGCCTCGGCCTTCCGGCCCGCAACGGCGTAAAGATAGCCGAGCACGGCGGAAAAGAGTCTGCGGCTGCCGGGTAGCTTTGCTTCCTCTTCCACCTCTCGGATCGACCGAAAGCGCAGCCTTCCGACAGGCGGAGTACAACGGAGGATTTGTGCTGACCGAATACTTCGCCTATCTGCAGCGGGAGCCCGATTCGGGCGGCTACGCATTCTGGCTGGATGTGCTGAACAATCGCGAACCGGGCAACTACCGCGCGATGGTCTGTGGGTTCATAACTTCTGAAGAGTATCAGCGGCGGTTCAGCACCATCGTCAGTCGCAGCAATCGCGACTGCGACCAGTCACGATGAAATTAAATACTGCTATGCGGCGGCGCGGGGCACACTGCGATTCTGTGGAATTCTGTGCAATAATCTGCCCGCTTTAAAAACTGCGATCCATTCTTTCTCGTCCTTTAACTCTTCAGAAGTGTCTAGCGTTTCAGAAGGAAGAGGCGAGGACCAAACACAAACTTCAAAGCTCTATCTGCCGATTGATTCGTAGATGACTGCCGATCAATTCGCAAGCGACTGAGGAGGAACTCCGACAATGTTGAGGAAAAGCCCATTCATATCGATATGTGTTGTTGCTGTCCTATGTGCTTTGGCTGAGTGTTCTCAACTGCTAAACGCACAATCGCGTGACGCGGACATAATGGGCGCGCTTCGCTACCGCTACATTGGACCGGTCGGCAATCGGCTTACCTCAGTTGTAGGCGTACCGGGCGATCCAAACACGTATTACGTTGGCGCAGCATCCGGTGGACTCTGGAAAAGTTCAGATGGCGGCGTTCACTGGGAATCGATCTTCGACGGGCAGCCGGTTTCCTCGATCGGGTCTCTAGCGCTAGCGCCTTCGGATCCAAACGTCGTATGGGCGGGCACGGGTGAACCCTGGATTCGTAGTCACATCTCAGTTGGGCAGGGAATTTATAAATCCAATGATGCGGGAAAAACATGGGCATTGATGGGTCTGGAGAAAACGGGCCGGATCGCTCGGATCGTAATCGATCCACGCAATCCGGATATCGTGCTGGTAGCCGCGATGGGCCACAGCTATGGGCCACAGCAGGAACGTGGCGTCTTTCGAACTATGGACGGAGGTAAGAACTGGGAGCGGGTTCTCTTTACCGATGAGAACACCGGCTGTTCTTCCCTCGTTATGGATCCGAATAATCCGCGAGTCTTGTTTGCCGGAATGTGGCCTTTGGTGATTCACACCTGGGGTCGAGAGAGTGGTGGGCCAGGCAGTGGTCTCTTCAAATCCACCGATGGCGGGGCAACCTGGAAACGGCTTTCGGGTGGCGGTCTTCCGAGCCGCGGTACTGGAAAATTTGCCTTAGCAATTGCCCGCTCAAACCCAAGCCGTATCTATGCCTTGATCGAAACCGGCGACGGAGTCCCGTTGAACGGCAAAGAAACCGATCGTGGCAAGCTGTGGCGCTCGGATGATGGCGGCGAAAACTGGAGGCTCATGAGTTACGACCGAAACATGGGTGGTCGTACTCACTACTATTTCCGCACGGAAGTGTCTCCGGACAACCAAAACGAAACTTACTACCTGACATCCGCATTCGCGATCTCGATCGATGGCGGCGAAACGGCGAGAACGGTCACATTTGCAAACAGCCCGGGCGGGGACAACCACGACATCTGGATCGATCCGACAAACGGCAACCGCATGGCGGTAGCGAATGATGGTGGTGTGTCGATATCGGTTAACCGCGGCAAGTCCTGGGACCGAATACAGCTTCCCATCGCGCAGATGTATCACGTGACCGTGGATAATCGCATTCCCTATTACGTGTACGGCAACGAGCAGGACGACCCATCCTATCGAGGGCCTAGCCGCGTATCTGGCGGTGGTTTTGGCGGAGGACAGATTCCGCGCAGCGCGTGGCATTCAGTAGCTGGCGGAGAAAGCGGCTGGGCCACACCCGACCCGGTGGATAACAACATCATCTGGTCCAGTGCATCGGGCTCCGGCAGCATTGGTGGCATCGTCGAGCGATACGATCTGCGTAACGGTCAGGCTCGCAACGTTGAAGTCTGGCCCGATCAAACTAATGGCTCGCCGGCCGGAGAGGTCAAGTACCGATTTGTTTGGACTTTCCCTTTAACTATCTCACCTCACGATCACAAGAAACTTTATGTGGGCAGTCAGTTTGTTCACCAGACCACTGATGACGGGCAGAGCTGGCAAATCATCAGCCCCGATCTGACGACGAACGATAAGAGCAAACAGGGATTCTCAGGTGGCTTAACCGGGGACAACATCGGCGTTGAGTATTTCTCGACCCTCTTTGCTATTGCCGAATCACCGAAAGAAAAAGGATTGATCTGGACGGGCAGCAATGACGGTCTGGTGCAAGTCACGCGCGACGGTGGCAAGAATTGGACCAACGTCACAAAAAACATTCCGGACCTGCCTCCCTTCGGCACCGTGAGCAATATCGAGCCTTCGCGCTATGACGCGGGGACGGCATACCTCACAGTCGATTTCCACCAGGTGAATAATCGCGACCCTTTCATTTACAGGACGAAGGATTATGGGCAGACATGGAAAGCCATTACCAACGGCATTCCCAGAAGTATGTTGAGTTACGCTCATTGCGTTCGCGAAGATCCGTCGCGGCCCGGGCTTCTGTATGTGGGCACCGAGAACGGGCTCTACGTCTCTTTCGATGATGGCGAGAAGTGGGAGCCCTTGCAGAGCAATCTGCCGCGCGTGCCGGTCTACTGGATGGTAGTACAGGAGCATTTCAACGATCTCGTAGTGGGCACCTACGGACGGGGGTTCTGGATTCTGGATGACTTAACACCGATACAGCAGATGAATCAGAGTGTGCGCGATGCGAATGCTCACCTCTTCCCTCCGCACGCGACCTATCGCTTCAGACCTGGGACTGTGCCGGTGACGATGTCCGACGATCCCACAGCCGGCCAGAATCCGCCCTACGGCGCGGCAATAAGCTACTACTTAAAGTCCGCGCCCTCCGGAGACGTGAAGGTTCTCGTTCAGGATGCAAAAGGCCAAACCGTCCGGACGATCACCGGCACGAAGAATGCGGGAATAAACCGGGTTACGTGGGACTTGCGTGGCGAACAATCAAAGGAAGTGAAACTGCGAACAAGCCCGGCGTACGCAGCTGAGATTCGCCCCGGCGCCGATGGCTGGCGAGCATTGCCCGAGGGCGGACGTGTGTCAGTGCTCTTACCACCAGGGTCTTACACGGTGAAGCTGACAGTTGCTGGCCAGGAGTTGAGCCAGCCTCTGACTATCCTTAAGGATCCGAATTCGAGCGGGAGCGAACAGGATGTTCAACAACAGACTGCGATGCTTTTTGATCTGCGAAAGGATCTTGAATCAGCTGCGGACATGATCAACCAGATCGAGGTAATTCGCAGCCAGCTCGACACGATCAAATCGTTGCTTCAAGGCGATGCTGCAGTAAAGACGGCGTCGGACGACCTCGACAAGAAGCTGATCGATGTCGAAGATAGTCTGATCCAACGAAGGTTGACTGCGCAGGGACAGGACAGCGTTCGCTGGCCGCCAAAGCTGATCAGCAAGTTCGGCTATCTCGCCAGTGGCGTTGCGGGCAGTGCAGACTTTCCGCCAACCACACAGCAGCGTGAGGTCTATGTGCAGTTGAAGGAGCAACTGGCAAACGTGCGTAAACGTCTCGATGACGTAGTTAGCAAGGATGTTGATGCTTTCAACAAAACGTTGCGCGAGCGAAACATACAAAACGTAATTACGCGAGCGCCGTAATATTGGGCCACAGGGAGAGAAATTAGCCACAGATAAACGGGGATAAGCCAGATCAAAACAATTAAGCGAGGGTCTCATTCGCAGACTTCCGAATTATTTATCTGTTTCTGATCCGTCTTATCTGCGTTAATCTGTGGCTAATTTATGCCCACGCACACAGACTGAAGTCTGGTCACTACCAGTTTTCCTGGGCGATGTACTTGAGGACGTTTTTGATTGAGATGACGGCGTAACTGCCGTCATTCTTTAGGACCGGAATGTGGCGATAGCGGCCAAGGGACATCTTATTGAGCGCGGCAGCAACCGAATCGCCCTCGTTAAGACTCTCCGGGTTTCGACTCATCAATTCTTTGATCGGTGTTTGGGCCACCACTGCCGTCGCTCCGGTCATCTTTTTCAAGACATCGTGTTCGGTGAAGATGCCGGCGAGCTTTTTGCCATCCAGCACGAGCGCGCACCCTGTCTTGAGCTCGCGCATTTTTTTAACCACCTCGATTGCCGGAGTTTCCAAACTTGTGAGAACAGCTTGTTCGTGTTCGAGTTGATTAAGATTGTCTTCCATCACTGAACACTCGAGGCCTGCTTGCCCCTCTTCCAGTGGCAGATCCAGCTTGGCGAGGGGAGTCATGCAGTTGTCACACCGATCCGTGCCTTCAATGTTGTCATGGCCGCAGGAGGGACAGAGCATAAATTTCGGATTTCGGATTTCGGATTGAATTGCCGGAACAGGGCGATTGTAGCGCCAACCCGGCGAATCGCAAACGGGATTTGGTATGCGACAAGCCGGTTGCAGCCCAACGACAAATTCAGTTTTTGACAGTCGCAGGTTTTGCCGCTCGCAGAAGGAGTCTGGCGTCGAAGTCCCGAGTGGAATTCTGCAACCTGAAACTTAGAACCTGAAACTTTCCGACTTAACCCTGAAGCATTTGCGGCGCCCAGAAGCGCTTACTTCTTTGCGGGCTTGTGAAAGATCGAATCCGGAACATCTACGTCAAACTTAATTTCCTTCACGCGCGTCACAATGTCACCATACGCGAGGTTGTTCGCCAGGGTCTTGAAAGCAATCATTACTCCTTCAACACTCCGATAGTCGCTGTAGGTTTCTGTTTGCGGCAGTTCGATGGGAGACGTCTCGCTCGCGATTACTGTGTCGCGCCGCAACAGCAAAAACGATTTCGTGGAGATGTAGTCAGTGATTGGATGGCCATTTTCCGGCAACTTCTCAACAACGTATGCATCCTCGTCACCTACCTTGGCAATTCGCTTTACATTGATGGTTTTGAAGTTCTTCTTCCAGTTCAGCAACCGGTAGAAGTCGGTTTCGATCTTTGCATCCTGCAGTCGTTTGCCTGACAGGGTTTCTTCCGGCGCAAAGCTGGGCAGCTGACCGCCGCTGGTACCGTCAAAGTAACTCACACTCGAGCCAATCTCTCTTCCCAAAGCTGTTAGCGTGACGTTGGTGGCTTGCATGTTCGGAGCTTTTGCGCGAACCACGCCTTCCGCCATCACGCCCTGGTTCTCCATATCCACCTCAATCGTCGTAATTGATGATTTGTGTTTGCGTAGATTCTCTTCGCCGCCATAGGCAGCGATCATTTTAGCAATCAGATCGTCAGTCGAAATGAGGGCGGCGGTATCTGGCATGCGGCGAAATGGAAATTTGCCTTCCGGCTGATTCATAACAATCCCCGCGACTCCACCGTCCGCGTTTCGAGTAATGTCTATCCAGTAAGTATTAGGAAGCACCGGACTGGAAAGTTTATTCACCTCCTTTTCAACCAGGGGATAAACCTGCTGACCAGGAACCAGCAACGAGACCTTTCCTTCACGAAAACCAATTTCAATAATTCCTTTCGACTGTTCCTGTTCGTAGGAACCAAACAGCTCTTTCATTGGTCCTGAATATTGAGCCTCATCTGTTGCCTCCGCTGTGGCACTGCTGGCGGCTGCAGCTGTTGCCTTTTTCGGATCAGCGGCCGGTCCTGCCGCTTGTTCCGCCACCGGTTGAGGCTGGCCCACCAGGTTGTTCCACACCGTGGACATAGCGAGGCCGACCAGCGGTGATGCCGTCACATTTGTCAGCAAGACAAAACCAAGTTTTTGATCGGGCATCATCGCAACTTGAGCATTAAACCCATCAATGTTGCCACCGTGCTCGATTACTTTGTGTCTGTTCCACTGTCGCAGAAACCAACCCAATCCATAATCGACAGTTCCCGCAACGTTAATCTGCTTAGTGATTAGTTGATTGAAGCCCTGCTCTGATACGAGTCGTTGACCATTAAAGACGCCGCCACCCAACATCAGGCGCAGCCACTGGGCCATGTCGCGGGCGCTTGAATTGATGGCGCCGGCCGGCGCAGCTGAGGGAATTTCTCGTTGCGGCAAACGGCGAGTCTGTTTGGTCGTGCTGTTGTATTCGTAGCCGAAAGAGAAATCTTTGGCCTTCTGCATCGCTCGGACCGTCGTGTTTGTTGAAGTCATTCCCAGAGGCTTGAAGATTCGATCGGCCATGACCTGGTCCCAGTCGGAATGCTCAGCCTTGGCTACTACCTCGCCTGCGGCTGCGTACATCACGTTTTGATACTGAAACTTTTCTCCCAACTTCGCGGTCGGTTTTGCCATGCCGGCGACCTTGATCAATTCCTCACGGTTGAGCCTGTTGGTAACCATTGCCAGGTCGGTCCGGTTTAGACCTGAGCGGTGAGAAAGGAGATCGCGAATGGTTATTTTGGCGTCGGTGTCAGCATCGCGCATTTTGAAGGATGGCAGGTACTTCTTCGGAGAGTCGTCCAGCGAAAGCCTGCCTTTATCAGCGCTCATCACCGCTGCCATCGCAGTAAACGCCTTCGTCGCCGAACCAATCGCAAAGAGAGTGTCAGGTGTTACTGCGACATTATTCTCAAAGTCCTTCACGCCAAGGCCCTTTATATAGATGACCTTGTCGTTTTGAACTATGACCAGGGAAACACCGGGAATGCCGAATTCCTTCCGCTTTTCGTCGATGGACTTTTCAATTGCTGCGAGGTATGACGTTAGATCGGGGGCGGTACCGGCTGCCGTCGAATTCTGAGCCGGCTGCTGAGCGAGAACCGATCGTCCGAGTGGGGCAACGATTGTCAGAACTGCCAGGAAGAGTGAAAGAACAAAACGAGAGAACGACTTGGGCTTGATCATTGATATTTCTCCTGGGACTACTACTTCAGGGAAGATTCAAAGTCTGGAACTAACAAATATAAGCTCCATTCGCGCGTAATTGTAGGTTCTTGACTGTTTATTACGAAAGACCAGTGGATCAGGTTTTCGAGAGAATTACCTCAGTGGCCGCGAGCCGACGTAACGGTCAATCTGGTCAGGATGAGGCCCTCGGGTGCAATCGACTTCCCCGTGGCAGTGAACCGAACGTACACCATCACGCCAAACGGTGGCAGCGGATTCGCGGCGACCTTGCGTTTGCACTATCTCGATGGAGAACTCAATGGCAACATGGAAGGGCCATCACTCAGGCTATGGCGGTTCAACGGCACTTCATGGGAAGCAAAAGTGACAGCCGCTTTTGACACCACAAACAATTGGGCGAGACCAGCGGTGTGGCTCAGTTCTCTCCCTGGACATTTAGTACAACAGCACCGACGTCCGCGCCTGCCACGATCAGCGGCCTGGTGACCACGACAGATGGTATGCCACTCGGTGGCGTTGTGATGACCCTGACCGGGGTGCGCAATTGCGTCGCACAATCACCAATAGTGCTGGCAATTATTCATTTGCTAACGTCGATACTGACGACTTCTACTCCGTTAGACCGCTGCGCGCTAACTATGTCTTCTCGCCGATAGAGCGCAGCTTTACCCTGATGGCCAACAAGACGGATGCCGTCTTTACGGCCACAGCGACTGCCGTGACGGCCAACCCGCTGGATACGCCGGAGTTCTTCGTGCGGCAGCAGTATCTCGACTTTTTGGAGCGCGAGCCTGACCAGGGAGGGCTGGATTACTGGAGCGGTCAGTTGCGTGCTTGCAGCAACGACGTGGCATGCATGGGCAGCAGACGCGTTGGCGTTTTGGGTGCATTCTTTGTCGAGCAGGAGTTCCAGCAGGCTGGCAGCTTCGTCTTTCGTATCTACAAAGCGTCACTGGGGCGGCAGCCAAAGTTCGCCGAGTTCCCGGCTGATAGGCCCAAATTGATTTGCGGTGCAACGCTTGAAGAGAAGCAACAGACATTTGCTGAAGATTGGGTTGCGGGGGCCACGTTTAAGGAGCAGTATCCCGACACGATGGATGCGGCAAACTTCGTCAACAAACTATTTGACACGGCCGAGCTGCAAGGATACGCAGCCGAGCGTCAGCAGCGGATTGAGGCGATGACTAACAGCGGCAAGACGCGCGCGCATACAACTACCGCGGGATGGTCTGCGCGTTCATCACCTCGGCCGAATATCAAGTGCGCTTCAGCTCAGTCGTCACGCACAGTAACGTCGAGTGCAATCGGTAAGAATAAGTCTGGAGTCTAGAGTCTGGAGTCTGGAGTCTGGAGTCAGAACCGCTGCATTTTCAGCAGATCTTTAATTCTGATCAGGACTCCAGACTCCCGACTCCAGACTCGCGACTTCTTTTAAGATTAACGCGGATGATCTTGACTCGTTATAAGGACAACATCATGCGCCCAACCGCCGCGTGAGCAAATCAGTTGTTGGCCGTCTCGCGACAGATCGAAATAGAAAATTTTCTCGGCCTGAAAGTTAGTCAGCTGTTTTGGTGGGCCACCCGAAAGCGGTTGGGTCCAGATATTTGAGACGCCGTCGCGCGTGGAGACATAGGTTAGAGCCCGGCCGTCAGGGGTCCAGTAAATATCTGGCGTTTGATAAATAGTCTGCGGCGGCAACTCAAATTGCTGCGCCGGCGATCCGCCTGTAAAGGGCATGATTGCGATTCGGTATTGCTGGTTCGGTTGTGCGTCCTGATAGAAATAGGCGAGCCAGTTTCCGTCCGGTGACACACTGCCCTGTTGTGAATACCTGTCGGTCAATTGCACAGGCTTGCCGCCCCCGACCGGCATCTTCCATAGCCTCCAGTTGCCTACAGAGCTATAGATTAACCATCGACCGTCGCTTGAGAAACGCGGATAGTTCTCGCCATCGCCGGTCGTCAACTGGACAGGGTCACCACCATCGATCCTCATTTTCCACAAATTAAGTGTGCCCGCGCGATCAGAAGCAAATACGATTTGGCGTCCATCGGGAGAAACTGCCGGAGAAGTACTGAAGCCGTTGTTGAATGTGAGTTGTTTTCGCCCCGAGCCATCAGCATTCATGATCCAGATTTCTTTACTGCCGCTGGCGTGTGAGGCATAGACCACTTGGCCATCGGGCGTCCAGGAAAAGCCACCAGCTCCAGTTGCAACTTGCCGACCGCGGCTGGTTTCTCCCTTGGGTGTAATCCAGATATTTGCCACAAGCGTACTCTTTATAGTGGCAAGCGTCTTAGTATCTGCGGTCATACTGAGGTGGGTATAAGAACTCACGTCGTTGGTTATCTGAACCGCCTCGCCGCGCGGATAGGAGAGATACCAAATTTGCCTTTGATAGGATCTGCTCAGTTGATCTCCAGCGATCATGACAAGGCCGCTGCCATCCGGCAGCCACGCTTTGCATTCGATCGTGTGCCAGGGACTTGATGTGATCGCCTTTTCGTTTCCATTCGCTATCTTGACTTCGACGACGTTGAGATGAGCGCCGCTCGCCTCAAAATTTCCCGCCGACACTACGATGACCTTGCCGTCCGGCGACCAGGCCGGGTATCGGAAGCGCTCTGGTAGTTTGCGTACGGATAGTTGGCGTTCGCCGCCATCCACATTTGCCACCATCAATCTGCTTTCTTCACGAGTTGAAGAATCGCGCACAAAGCCAATCTGCGCGTTGTCTGGAGAGAGCGCAAAATAACCTCCCACGTCTTCCACCAGCTTCGTAGGAACTCCTCCGAGTAGAGGGATTCGATAAATCATCATGACCGGATATGGATTCTCCAACTGTGCGTAGTAGATGTAATCGCCATCAGACGAGAAAATCAGTTGCTCGTAGGAAACATCAGCCGGTTGAACGATCTGCTGGCTGCTATTCGTCGTGATTTGCCTGAGCCAGAGGCTCTGACGGCCAGCATCCTCGACCGAGTAGACAATGTACTGGCCATTGGGCGAGACAGCTATCGCCATTACGTTACCCATGTTGGTGAGCTGGGTTGGTTTCATCTGCGGGAAAGGCGCCGCCAGCCTTACCTGGGATTGATCGAGTCGGTTTTGCTTAATAAATCTGAATAGCAGGAGGCTCGACACAGCAAGAACACTGATAGTCGCCGCTAGCGCCACAAGTCGCTTCGAGCGTTTGCCTACCGGCAAGACTTTGTACGCCGTACTTCTCTCTGCGTTGGGATTGCCGGCAATAGAACTCTCAACCGTCGCGCTCGGCGAAGCTGACACGAATGATGGATCGGCGTTCTGCCGTACCTGGTCAGTAATAATGTGTCCGTTAGTCTCCTCTTCCTCTTCAAAGACGACTCGGGTCCGAGCGTGCTTTTCCACGACCAGCTCTGAGTCTCCGTTTTGTAACCGGCTCACCTTGGCGACAAAACGATAGCCGCGCTTTGGCACAGTCTCGATGTACTGATGGGAAGCGGGACTCTCGCCGAGCGCCTGCCTCAGCATCGAAATGTTCTTGTTGAGATTGCCTTCTTCGACGAATTGGCCGGGCCAGACCTTCTCCAGCAACTCCTCTTTCTCCACCAGGTGCCCGCTGTTTTCGACCAGCACTAGCAGGATGTCAAACACCTTCGGACGCAGTGCTACAGGCTGCCCATCGCGGAGCAACGAGTGTTCCGCCGGGTCTAAGCGAAAGCGACCAAACTCATATAAGTGATTGCCTGGCCGATTCATCGTCGCGTTCAGAAAAAATTCGGAGATTTTTCGGCGCGCGGGAAGGACTTGGGCGACTTCCTGGCAGTAGTTGTAGCGACAGTTCCAATGTTTCGACGCTGCACACATTTTAGGGCAACGCGGCGGCGTGGAGCAACACGGGCGGTCTGCAGGACGTGCCGGGAGGAGGAGTTTCATGCTCTGTGTGGCGGTTATGCAAACTAACAGTGAGTGAATCTTGACTTTGAGTGTCATATCAGAGTCACGAAGAAGTCGTAACCAGAGCCGCTGATTCGGGAGACATCATTACCAACTCACGTCCAACGGCGAAAGGAGAATCTGATCATGGGAAAGAACACTAAACAAACAAAGAACCAGAGGAACGCCAAAGTTAAAAACCTGCCCAAGTCTCAGAAGGAACTGACTGCGGCGGAATCAAAGCGAGTAAAAGGTGGTCTTGTAGTAGTAGCCAAAGATCAGCCAGCACCCCCGAAGAAGGACATTCTTATTGGGATGTAAGCAGCGAAACTATACCGCCATCGCTTGGTGACTAACTTGCGGAGGCCGAGTGAAACGCAGAAGAAGAGTCGAGGTCACCGTCGAAACGGACGAACGGTTCGTCATTAGAAGATCTTGCGCTCTCGTCACTGTCTGGTGTTCACAATGTGCGGGCCAGGTTGTTACGCAGCAGGAGGCGATGGCGGTGGCTGGTGTTAATTCGCGGACGCTTCATCACTGGGCTGAAGCGGGAACAGTTCACTTCGAAGAGACGGCCGACGGGTTGCTGCTGATCTGCCTATCATCGTTGTTGGAAGAGGTTTATTAAAACTATGTCCAACATCTCTACAATAAAACACAGACGTTGTTTCTTGCTCGCCTTCCTGGTGTTGCTGCTCAGTGCCGGCGCCGTGTTGGCCCAGAGCACGGCCTTCAGTTATCAAGGGCGACTCACTGATGGCGGCGCTGCAGCTAATGGCACTTACGACATGGAGTTCAGGCTTTTTGACATGCCAACAGTCGGGACGGGCACACAGATCGGTTCGACTATCACCAGGGCTGCGGTGACAGTGACCGCTGGCATCTTCACGGTGTCGCTTGATTTCGGGGTTGGAGCATTTCCGGGCGCAAATCGATTTCTAGAAATCAGTGTGCGGCTGACAGGGAGCGGCGGTTCTTACACGACGCTCGCGCCCAGGCAGGGGGTAACCGCAACGCCTTACGCAGTCCGCAGCCTTAACGCAGTCGCTGCCGACACGGCGACTACAGCTGTCAACGCAACGCAGCTGGGAGGTGTGGCGGCTAGTCAGTATGTGAAGACTGATGATTCCCGCCTTTCCGACTCGCGAACGCCCACGGCAGGCAGTTCCAATTACATTCAGAACACTAGCATCCTGCAAGCGTCCAGCAACTTCAACATCTCGGGGAATGGCATCGCGGGGGGAACGCTCTCCGGCAACGTCATCAATGCCACAAACCGATTTGACATCGCAGGTACTCGCGTGCTGAGCATCGCAGGAAGTGAGAACGTGTTTGCTGGTGTAGGTGCCGGCGCGTCGAACACGACCGGCTTCGGTAATTCCTTTTTCGGCGCATTCGCGGGTAATTTGAACACCGAAGGTTTCAACAACGCCTTCTTCGGCAGAGGCGCCGGCACCAGAAATACATTGGGAGGCGGCAACTCATTTTTCGGCAGAGAAGCCGGCGCCTTGAACACCGAGGGCAACAGTAACTCTTTCTTTGGCAGATCCGCCGGCGCTGCGAACACTACAGGGGATGACAACGCCTTCTTCGGTTATGGTGCCGGTCAGGTAAACACGGCCAGCAACAATGCATTCTTCGGGCGAAGCGCGGGTTTCGTCAACACGACTGGTGACCGCAACGCCTTCTTCGGCAGAGATTCCGGGAGTTCGAACACGACGGGAACCAGCAACACCTTTGTGGGCATCGGGGCCGGAAACACCAACACTACGGGTGCCCACAATACCGTCATCGGCGCTGACGCGGATGTGAGCACCAGCAATCTTGATTTTGCCACTTCCATCGGCGCCGGAGCGACAGTAAGCAACAGCAATTCTGTGGTGCTGGGTAGAAGCGCTGACACAGTTCGCATTCCCGGTTCGCTGGTGATAACAGGCTCGATAAGCAAAGGCTCGGGCTCGTTCACCATTGATGACCCGTTGGATCCCGAGAACAAGACGCTGTCGCACTCGTTTGTCGAATCGCCCGATATGATGAACATCTACAATGGTAATGCGATCCTTGACCGGCGCGGTCGAGCCGTTGTCACACTGCCGGCATATTTCCAGGCACTCAATCGCGAGTTTCGTTATCAACTAACGTCCATAGGTGCGCCCGCTCCCGATTTGCACATAGCGCAGGAGATCCAAGGTAATTGTTTCAGGATCGCGGGCGGCAAGCCAGGTACGAAGGTCTCGTGGCAAGTGACGGGCATCCGCCACGACCCATATGCTGAAGCGCATCGCATCCGCGTCGAGGCACAAAAGCCTCCGGCAGAGCGCGGCACATACCTGCATCCGGATGTGTATCGGAAGCTATCCGGTCGCCCTGGGGCAGTAGCCCGACCGTGAGGGAGGGTTCCAACGTTCGTAAAGATAGTCTTCTTTAACATCTACTCTTGAAAAAGAGCAGGCTCAACGTCGTGTCTTTCAATGCCTGCGCAGGGCAAGATTGGATCTGGTTCGAAAAACTCTCTCGACTGCATGCAAGCGCGCGCTCAGGCGACCGTTCAGTGCCTGCAAGGTCTTGATCTGGTTTGCTGCTGCTTGATGCCGTTAATCAGCGCGACTGTGATGCGTCATATTTGACGCCTTTGTTATCGCGTTGTGCGTCACCAGCAGCGGCTCGACGGCTGCCACTTCCTCGGCGATCAGGCTGTCCGTTGAGCCCTCCCTAACGGTCGGGCTACTGCCCGGCGGAGTGATAGAATGTCGGCCACGAATAGCCTCTCAACGGTGGTCGGGGCAGTAGCCCGACCGTGAGGGAGGGCTTACTCGGATCATCACCACTTAACCTGGAGGCCTCACCCGTCATGGTTAGAGATTTCGACAACAACAAGTTTCCACTTGCTTACCTGATTTCGTTTCGCTGTTACGGCACCTGGCTGCATGGGGACAAGCGCGGCTCAATGAGCCGCAAACAGAATAAATATGGCACACCGCGCATCGCACCGAATGCCAGACTTGAAAGCGCAGAGACTAGGCTACTCAAACATCCGCCACAGAGCCTGGATGCGAAACAGCGACCGGTAGTGGAACATGCGATACGCGAGGTTTGTGAACATCGTGGCTACTGGTTGCGCGCAATCAACGTGCGAACGAATCACGTGCACACAGTAGTGTCTGCTGCCTTGAAACCTGAGCCGATTCTGCAAGCATTCCAAGCCTACGCTACAAGAGCTCTTCGCCGAGCCGGGTTGCTGGCCCAGGGAGTCAAACCGTGGTCGCGGCATGGCAGTACGCCGTACCTTTGGAAAGAACGTCACGTAGAGCGCGCGATTGACTACGTGCTCTATGGGCAAGGCGACGAACTGCCAACGTTCGATGATTGAGAGTGACGAGTGGTGGAGCCCTCCCTAACGGTCGGCCTACTGCCCTGCCCCGCTCAGTCCACCTGCTCCCGAGTGTCTCTCAACGCTGGTGCGGGGCTGTAGCCCGACCGTCAGGGAGGGCTCACGCCTCCGCACGATTTAAAGAGCCACTAAATTCGTAGGGGCACGGCGTGCCGTGCCCCTATTGAAATACTTAGGATGCGACCGAGTTCGGGGCCCGCGCTAAACCAAACACGGGCAACAACCGAAGATCACTCAACCACCCACATATCGCCGCTGTTGATCAGCTTTTCCAGACTACCCGGCCCAGACTTGGCGATGGCGTCGCTTATCTGATCTGCCATCAACGCTTCATAACTCGGCCGCTCGACTGCGCGGAAGATTCCCACGGGCTGCGGAAAGTCGGGTTGTTCCATGCGCGCCAGCATAAACGCCACCGAAGGATCCTGGAGGTAAATGTCGTGCACCAGCAGATCGTTTTCAGTGATTCCGTTTTCGCCGATGGTGACAACTTCGGGATGTGCGCCATTCATGCGAATCCCGCGATTCTGATCCTTGCCGAAGATCATCGGCTTGCCGTGCTCGAGGTAAAGCACTCGGTCCGATCTAACGCTTCGTTCTGCAAACTGGTCGAAGGCGTGGTCGTTAAAGATGTTGCAGTTCTGATAAACCTCGACGAAAGAGATACCTTTGTGCCTGGCCGCGGCCTCTACGACGGTGCCGAGATGCTTTACGTCAATGTCGATTGAACGCGCGACAAAGGTGGACTCGCTGGCGATCGCCAGGGAGAGTGGATTCACTGGGTAGTCGATCGTCCCCATCGGTGTGGACTTGGTTTTCTTGCCAAACTCCGAGGTGGGACTGTATTGCCCTTTAGTCAAACCGTAGATCCGGTTGTTGAAGAGGATGTAATTGATATCCAGGTTGCGCCGGATGGCATGCATGAAATGGTTTCCACCGATTGATAACGCGTCGCCATCGCCGGTGATCACCCACACGCTCAATTCCGGATTAGCACACTTGATTCCAGTGGCGACGGCCGGCGCGCGGCCGTGAATACTGTGAAACCCGTAAGTGTTCATGTAATAGGGAAAGCGTGACGAGCAGCCGATGCCGGAGACGAACACGACCTTCTCGCGAGGAATACCCAATTCGGGCATTACTTTCTGTATGTTGTTCAAGATCGCATAGTCGCCACAGCCGGGACACCAGCGCACTTCCTGATCGGATACAAAATCAGCTTTCTTGAGTTGTCCAGGAGGTGGGGCAACTTTGCCCGAGACTGCTGAGCCGACTTCACTGTCGGCTGAAAAGGATACGTCGGAAAAAGATCCGTTCCCGTTGCTACCGGTTCCACTTGTACTCATTATTGCTCCTAATCCTTTTTCATGATGCCGAAGATCTCCGCAATCGCGATCTTAAACCCGGGCACAACATCGTCGCCCTCAAGTGTGTCTTCCTCAGTAAGAGTTGAGACTCTTGTCAGCGAGCGATAAACCGTCACTGTCCGGAGTTTTGGGCTAACCATCCACACCATTCGTGCTCCTGCCTCGATCCATTCAGTGACTTTTTCTTCCACATATCCCACGCTATCGCTGGGGCTAACGAACTCAACACAGAGGTCCGGTGCTCCGACCCAATAGCCTTCGACCGGGCCTATTTCATCGAGGCGTTGGCGTCTGATGAAAGCTGAGTCTGGCGCGCGAACCGTGTCTGGATTCCGATGAATGAGAAAGCCTGTTTCAGCTGCACAGACCGCGCCAAGATTGTTGCTCATAACATGCTGATAGAGAGGACCAGCAATGTGCATTGCTACGAGTCCGTGTTCATGCCCGGGAGGTGGCATTCGGATTAGTTCTCCTTTTACGAGTTCATAGCGGAAGCCGTCATCGGGCATCGCCAGCAACTCGTCGGCGGTGACTAGTTTTGTGATGGTGGAGCTCACGAATACCTCTCAACCTTGTTGCTCATCTCGATCACTTCTTCCTCTTCGTCTGGTTCAAGCACCGCCACTGCTCCGCCGCGTTCATACGGTCCGCGCTTGCGCGGCGCTGTTCGATATGCGTAAGGATCATGAGGCGGCGCAGGCGGTTCCGTTTGTTTTGAGCGAAACAAACCACCGAGAAGACGTTTGATGGCCGTAAACATATTCAGGCGTGCTCGCGCACTATTACTCCCCAGTTTTCTTACTCTTTTCAACGGCTTCGTATAACTCAAGGAACTTCTCGCTCACATAGGGGTTAAGTCGCTTTGCAAACTCCGCTTCCAATCCGCGAATCTTTATCAACTCTTGCACGTCCGCTAAATCCTTCAGCCTGTCCGGCGCTGTCATGCCAGAAGCCAGCTTCAATTCGATCAGTTTCTCGAGAGTGACAAACCGAACTCCGTCGACCTCGGTGGAAGCAGCCGATGGCTCGGGCATGCTCACTGGTTTTGCTTTGCCATCGCCCGGGTATTCACCAGTGATCATTACTTCGATGCTTACTCCATCTTTAGTGGAGCGAAGCCTCTTCCTGGCTCCTGGAAAAGCTGGCGCGTAACCAATTCCAACCAACTGTGCGTGAAACTTCTCCAAGCCCTTAGAGGTCATCACCAAATCGATGTCTTCTGTGAAGCGAGGGTAACCATGTGCCAACAAAGCAACTGCGCCAATAACGACATACTCGATACCATGTTCTTTCAGATCCGCTGCGAGTTGCGTCAGGGTATTGTTGAGACTTCCTTGTCCCATAAAGTAGCGCAACCCTTCTGCGTAGATATCGACTACAGACTTCCCTTGACGTAAGTTCGTTGTTTGACTTTCCATTGCAGAACTAGATCCGTTACAGATACTCCTCAACTTTTCGCACAATCTCGCGAATCTGGAAGGGCCGGCCCTTAACTTTTGAGAAGGGCACCGCATCGACCAGATACTTCGCTCGGATCATCGTGCATAGCTGGCCCAGATTCATTTCCGGCACGATCACCGTTTCAAATCCTGCGAGCACCTCGCCGAGGTTCTTGGGGAACGGATTCAGGTAACGCAGATGCGCCGAGGAAACGCTCTTGCCTTTCTGCTGGAGGTTCTCAACCGCTGAACTAATTGAGCCGTAGGTTGATCCCCAACCCAGCACCAGCACTTTGCCGGTCGGCTCGCCAAAAACCTCAATAGCCGGAATATCGTTCGCTGCGCGATCGACTTTCTCCTGCCGCAGACGAACCATCAGATGGTGGTTTTCTGGATCGTAGTTGACGTTGCCGGTGATGTGTTGTTTTTCAATACCCCCGATTCGATGCTCGAGTCCCGGTGTTCCCGGGATTGCAAACGGACGGGCCAGTGTTTCAGGGTCTCTTGAATAAGGCATGAAGTTAGCAGGATCAGTAGCAAACTTGACTTCGATCTGGGGTAACTCATCGATGCTAGGGATGGCCCATGGTTCCGCGCCGTTGGCCAAATAGCCATCCGACAAATAAAAGACCGGGACCATGTACTTGAATGCCAGTCGCACGGCTTCGATAGCCATGTGGAAGCAATCACCAGGCGTAGCGGGCGCGACGACTATTGCTGGACACTCCCCATTCCGTCCCCAGACGGCTTGAAAAAGATCGGCCTGTTCGGTCTTCGTCGGCAATCCCGTTGATGGCCCACCGCGTTGCACATTGATAATTACAAGTGGCAACTCAGTCATGACTGCCAATCCGATTGCTTCCTGCTTCAAGGCGACACCAGGGCCGGACGTTCCCGTCAAACCAATCTGGCCGGCAAAGCTCGCGCCGATAGCTGAACAAACGGCAGCGATTTCGTCTTCCGCCTGAAACGTCTTGACGCCAAAACTCTTATGTCGAGCTAGTTCGTGAAGAATGTCTGACGCCGGCGTAATCGGATAAGAGCCATAGAAGAGTGGTTGACCGGCTAGTTGTGATGCTGCGACAAATCCGATGGCTGTCGCTTCATTGCCGGTGATCTTGCGGTATTTCCCCGGAGGTATCCTGGCTTTCTTGACAGTATAGTGAGTAGTAAAAACCTCTGTCGTGTCGGCAAAGTTATAGCCTGTCTTGAGCGCTACTTCGTTTGCCTTTGCCAGTTCCGGGTTCTTGGCGAACTTAGTGCGAATCCAGTTGAGCGTATTGTCCATCGACCGGTCGTAGAGCCAGTAGAGCACCCCAAGCGCAAAGAAATTCTTAGAGCGATCGATCTCTTTTCGTGAAAGCTGAACGTTGCCTTTGAGCGCGTTCATGTTGAGCGTAGTGATTGGCAGTTTGTGCACCCGATAGCCGGCGAGCGAACCGTCTTCAAGGGGGTTCGAAGCATAGTTGGCATACTTCAAATTCTCCGGAGTGAAGCCGTCAATGTTGACGATGATGGTGCCGCCGTCTTCCAGGTCTGACAAATTCACTTTCAGCGCCGCGGGATTCATCGCGACCAGGACACTCGGCTGGTCGCCGGGTGTTTTGATGTCCTGGCTGGAAAAGTTCAACTGAAAACCGCTGACGCCCGGCAAGCTTCCGGCCGGCGCTCGAATTTCCGCGGGAAAGTCGGGCAGAGTGGAAATATCGTTCCCTGCCACTGCCGATGTGTTTGTGAACTGAGTTCCCGTCAACTGCATTCCGTCGCCAGAGTCGCCGGCAAAACGGATGGTTACGGTTTCGACTTCTTCGAGAGGCTTCTCGACGTGTTCAATTGGTGGCTCGATGACAGTGCTCATAATGTTATTTTTGATTGCCAATTGCCGATTGCCGATTGCCGTGGCTGGCAACGGGCATCTTGTTCGCCGCGTAAGGTGATCTAGGGTACATCTCGATTTTCTATTAGCGGCCTCGGTGACCGCTCGCACCACATGTAGCAATGGCGTGGTGGCTAACCGGAAATTCTCGCGTGCTCATTCAACTCGACGATCACGCCAATTGCCAATCGGCAATCGCCAACCGGCAATCCCTAGCCTCCGTCGGTGCTGTCCATAATCTGAGCTACATTTGGAGGCAGATTCATGGTCGCTTTCGGGTAACTCTCCGCGAGATACGAGATTACGTCAAAAACTGACACTGAACCAACCAGGTTTCCGTTGTCCACGATCGGGATGTTCCGATAGCTTTTTTCATTCATGATCGCGACTGCGTCACCGATCGTGGCCTCGGGTGTCAGCGTTGCGACTACGGGAGACATCCACTGGCTTACAGGAGCATTTAGATCCACGTCCTGGCCGACAATCTTCGTCAAAAGATCCCGTTCGGTGAAAATGCCAACCACTCGTTCTCCTTCACAGACGATTGCGCAGCCGCCCTCGTCATGTTTCATGATTTCAATCGCCTGCGAAACTGGAGCCGAAGGTCCAATGCAAACGTAATCATCGGTTTCCATTAAGTTTACGCTGTCAAGACGCGCCCGTTTCGGGGCTTTAGACTGAGGGGCTGATTGGGGTGTCATTTTGGAACCGGTCGGCTGTTTACCTGACATTAAGCGCTTTGTGCTCGGGAGACAAATCTCGCGGAAACTACGGTCAAATTCTACCAGTAAACCAGAGTCGGCAAAAGCGGAAACTAGAAATAAGCCACAGATTAACGCGGATCACACAGCGCGGCTCCGGCCGCCACCAAACCTGACTCAAACCACGATCCACGCGCATCACACAAAATGGAATCAGACAAGGGACACCAACAACATTTCGAGTCAGTTCGTGTCTTTGGTTCGTGTAGTTTCGTGGATCGTTTGTTAATTCAAAAATCTGCTCAATAAAATAAGAAACTTGACTGTTTGTTTCATAGATCAAAACAGAATAAAAACATAGTTGTTCTGATCCGCGTTATCGGCGTTCATCTGTGGCTAATTTCTTCTGTCGTGCGTTAATCCGCTGCGGAGTATGCACGAAGCTCCTTTTCATAAGGCGACATCTCTACCAGGTTCTTGATAATCGCCGGTAGCAGTCGCAACGTGGTTTCGATTTCACCGGCCGTGTTGTATCGCCCCAGCGAAAACCTGATAGAGCCCTGGGCCAAACTGTACGGGACATTCATCGCGCGCAGGATGGGTGAAGATTCGCGGGTCGTCGAGTGACAAGCCGAGCCCGTTGACACGCAAATGCCTTCGCGGTCCAGGTGCGTCATGATGTTCTCTCCTTCGATGTAAGCGAAGGAAATGTTTGAGGTGTTCGGCAAACGCTTGGCGCGGTCAGGCACTCCATTCAGGCGGGCGTTGGAAACGTTCGCAAGGATTTCATCCTCTAGCCGATCGCGCAGCTGTCTGACTTGTCGGTGGCTTTTATCGTCATCACCAGCCAATTCGCAGGCAGCTCCGAGACCTGCAATGTTGGGCACGGCTGAAGTACCTGCACGCTTACCACCTTCCTGGCTGCCGCCGATAATAAAAGGACTCAGCTTGACCCCACTCCTTATATAAAGCGCGCCCACGCCTTGCGGGGCGTGTAGCTTGTGACCGGAAAGCGCAAACAGATCAACGGCCGTGCTCTTTAAATCAATGGGAATCTTCCCTACTGCTTGCACTCCATCTACATGAAAGGCAGCCCCAGAATGCGAGCGCACCAATCGGCCAATCTCTTCGATTGGAAACAGCACTCCTGTTTCATTGTTCGCGAGCATCACCGATACCAACGCCGTGTCAGGCCGTAATGCCGCGCGTAACTCTTCGAGACTTAGCTCGCCTTGACCATCAACACCAAGCCAGGTCACGTCGTATCCTTCGCGTTCCAAAAGCGCGCACAGATTTCTGACGGCTTCGTGTTCGACCTGCGTGGTGACGATGTGTTTCTTGCCCTTGCTTGCTTCCAGCACAGCGCGGATGGCCCAGTTATCTGATTCCGACCCACAGGAGGTGAAGACAATCTCACTCGTTTCTTTCGCGCCGAGAAGGGTTGCAACCTGTTCACGGGCCTGCTCGATCGCCAGCTTCGCGCGGCGGCCCACTGCATGTGCTGAAGATGGATTGCCGTAAACATGTGTGAGATAAGGTTGCATCGCGTCAAAGACTTCGGGCGCGACCTGGGTTGTAGCGTTGTTATCGAGATAAATCATGGATTGGTGAATAGTAAATGGTGGATAGTAAATGGGAGGGCCGGCTTAAGACAACTCTGTCCAACTCCGCGCTGACTTTCAACCTTCCCGAGTGTTCCCCGGCTCATTCCGAAGCCGCTGGGAATGGTAAATGGAAAATGAGAAATGAAACATCTTCGCCCTCACAGTTCCGCGTGCTGGGTTTTCACAGACTGAAGTCTGTGCTACTGCGAAGCATATCCTCAATCAAGGGCCAACAGGAACGGCAGCCTCCACCGGCCCTGCATGCCTTGGTTACTTCCTTGACCGTGCTTAAGCCGGATCTTTGAATCTCAGTTTCGATCGTTCTCTCAGAGACGCAGAAACAGGTGCAGATCAGTGCTTCGTCGCCTTCCCATTCATGTCGGACTGAATCACTGTAGCGCGTGATGGCCGACAACAAGGCTTCGCTAGCCAGGCTCGCGCAGTGAGCTCGATCGGCGCCTTCTTCACTCAGTAAGTAAGTAACCTCCGGTAGTGGCCTCTGCGCCAAAGCCGCGACGGCGCCGGTTGTATTTCCTTCTACGACCTCGGTTAGCAATGACGCCGCCGCAACCAATACACTACAGCCGGCAGCCTTGAACTTTATCTCGCGGATGGTTCGCGCCTCGTCAACACTTATCGAAACTTGCACCACTGCGCCGCAACTAAGCGAGCCCGCTCGCCCGCAATAACCACGATTCCCAAGATCGCCCACATTTCGGGGATTGAAGAAGTGATCCTGGAGCAGTTTTGAAGGCATCGAAGAAATTAGAATTTAGGATTTAGAATTTTGAATTTCGCGTTTTCGCAGCGTCCGTCTTCGTTAACATCCGGCTCTTTACCAAGGCAATTATCATTAGGTGTCACGATACGCAGCAAATTCTAATTCCAAAATTCTAAATTCTAAATGTCTTAGTTTGTTTGTCAAAGCCTCTCGAGATCAGATAGGCTCTCCTCATAACTTATGTCTCAAGTAACCGAACAAAATGTCCTCGAGGCGTTGAGTCACATCCAAGACCCGGATCTGCACAAGAATATCGTCGCCCTTGGTTTCATTAAAGACTTGCGCATCGAAGGCGGCGCTGTTTCCTTTCGCATCGTTCTAACCACTCCGGCCTGCCCTGTGAAAGCCGAAATGGAGTCGGCCGCATGCGAGTTGGTGGGTTCCCTTCCGGGCGTGTCCTCTGTCAACGTAACGATGGACGCGGAAGTCCCCAAAGGCCGAGGCATTGGCGAAAAGGTCAGTGTCGAGGGCGTCCGCAATATTATTGCGGTCTCGTCGGGCAAAGGCGGTGTCGGCAAATCCACTGTAGCAGTCAACGTTGCGGTGTCCCTGGCCTTGAATGGCGCGCACGTTGGCCTGATGGATGCGGATGTTTACGGGCCAAACGTGCCCATCATGATGGGCGCAAGCGACGCGCGACCAGAAGTCAGGGTTAACAAACTTATTCCGATTGAGGCTTATGGCGTTCGCTTGATGTCGATGGCGCTGCTGCAGCCCGGAGACAAACCCTTGATCGTGCGTGGTCCGATTTTACACGGCCTCGTGAAGCAATTTCTCTCAGACGTAATCTGGGGCGAACTCGATTATTTGATCGTAGACATGCCCCCGGGAACCGGCGATGTTCAGTTGTCCTTAGCGCAATTGGTGCCAGTTCAAGGCGCTGTGCTGGTTACGACACCTCAGGAAGTGGCGGTTGCGGATGTGCGCCGCGCCTTGCGAATGTTCGAAACTGTGGCCGTACCTGTGCTCGGCATCGTGGAAAACATGAGCTACTTTGTCGCTCCCGATACGGGCACTCGCTACAACATCTTTGGCGAGGGCGGCGGACGGAGACTAGCCGACAGGTACGGCGTTCCTTTTCTGGGCGCGATCCCGCTGGGCATGGAAGTGCGCGAAGGAGGCGATAAAGGAGTTCCGGTCGTGGTAAGCCAGCCGGATTCACCGCAATCACAGGCTTTTCGTCTGGTAGCCGAAGAAGTAGCCAGACAGGTCTCAATCGAAGCCATGAAACCCGAACTTGTCGTTTTGGGAAAAGGTCAGTAACATGAATTTGCGATTGCCAATTGGGTGCTAGCCACAGTGGCAAAGTGGGTAAATCGGCAATTGACAATCGAAAACATTGAAAGGGAGTACTTATAAAATGTCCGCAACAACTGCTCAAACTGAGACGCCGGGCGTCGTCACCGCCCCGAATGTGGCACTTAATGTCACCGAGTCTGCAGCGGGCGAAATCAAAAGATTCATGGCCGCCGAAGAAGGCTTGCCCGAGACGTCCGGACTTCGGGTTCGCGTTGTTCCCGGCGGCTGCTCGGGATTCCAATACAGCTTGAACATTGAAGAAGAGTCGCGCCAGGGTGATTACGTCCTCGACGAGAAAGGCGTGCGCCTTTTCGTCGACATGTTCAGCGCCCAATATCTGAACGGCGTCGAGATCGACTACGTGACCGGCGTGATGGGTTCGGGGTTCACTTTTAAGAATCCAAATGCAACGGGTAGCTGCGGCTGCGGAACATCCTTTACTGCGTAGTTTTTGAACACGTGACAGACCAGAACGTCTGTCAGACACCGGCGCGGTGCGCGATTGAGGCTCGGGGGCGTCTTGGATACGGCGCACCGGGCCGCTTTCGCGCACCGCGTAATGTTTTTCTGTAACTGCCGGTTTCTACAATCCACTCAGTGCGCTTCATTCAAGCCCAATCTGAGGAAGAAATCAGCTACGCGCGGGAACTGCTGCACGAGTATGTAGCGTGGCTCGGGATTAACCTCTGCTTCCAGAACTTTGACGGTGAGGTCGCGAGTCTACCCGGAGAGTACGCACCGCCCAGTGGCCGTTTGCTGCTGGCTGACGAGCATGATCGAATTGCCGGATGCATCGCTCTGCGTCAGATCGGCGAGGGCATCTGCGAGATGAAGCGTCTTTACGTGCGGCCGGAGTTTCAGGGTAAAGGTTTTGGCAGAGCCTTAGCGGAAAGGGTAATCGGAGACGCGCGCGAAATTGGTTACCAGCAGATGCGTCTCGACACGCTTCCGGGAAAGATGGACCACGCGATTGCGCTCTATCGCTCGTTGGGTTTTAAGGAAATACCGGCTTACTACAATAATCCGGTAGTCGGTGTGACCTTCATGGAGTTGACCCTGTGAAACAAACGAGTAAACAATTCGATCCACGCGCACTACACGAACCAAAGACACGAACTGACACTTTAACGGAGCTTTACTGATGCCCAAGATCGAAGCTGAAACAGCAAGTGGTACACAAGTGTTCGAAGCGCCTCAAGGGAAGAAGTTGGTACTGGCGATTGAAGATGCCGGCATAGATATTCTCCACCGCTGTGGTGGTAACGCGCGCTGCACGACGTGCCGCGTTGAAATTCTCGAGGGAACGCCTGAGGAGATGCACGACCTTGAGCGCAATCGTCTGGCGATAGAGTCGGAACTGGCCGATAACGTGCGGCTGTCGTGCCAGATACATTTGGGCGACGATCTAACGGTGCGCGTCATCAATCAGGCAAGTGTGAGGGGAATGGATGCAGGGCCGCGCCCGCTCGATGAGTGACAGCGCAATGTTTCAAACCCTGTTCGGCATGGCGATGTTCTTCCTCGGATTATTGCTGCTGAGTCTCAACCAGCGCTTGGCGAAATCTTTCGAAGATTTCGAGAGATGGGCATTTGGTAGCGGTCCTTTGATACGTGACTCGATTCGAGCGGAGCTGATTGTCGTGGGAATGATTTTCGTGATCGTTGGTTCGCTGTATTCCCTACACTTCTTAACGATTAGTTAACGGACCTCTGACCATCGGACCGGACCAGGTCATTGCATCCGACGTGCGTCTGGGGTAATCTTCGCCCGTACTAACAAACACACAATCTGGGACCGGCAATTTCGCCTTTTCAGCAGTAAGTCTTGGCAGACAGGAATGTCTGGCCGACTAACATCACGGAGGTCATATGCTGATCGAGTCAACTGTTCATCTCCCCGTCAGTCTGGCTTTTTTTCAAGATCTTTTTCACGCGCCGGATGCGACGGCTCTTACGCGCATTGCATTGCGTTGGTTTCACTTTGTGGCGGGCATCACGTGGATCGGACTTCTCTACTTCTTCAATCTGGTGAACGTTCCCTTTCAAAAAGGTCTCGACGCCGATACAAAGAAGAAGGTTAATCCAGATCTGTTGGGGCGCACTCTCTGGTACTTCCGCTGGGGCGCGGTCGTCACTGTGCTGGCGGGCTTGGGCTATTTTGCGATGTACACGCTTAAAACTGACGTCGCGAATGCTAATACCATCGCCGGCGGGAAGATCAGTCTGGGATGGGTATTGGGTGCGTGGTTAACTTATCCGATAGTTCTGTTCCTTGTCGAATTTGCGATCATTAAGAAAGTGCCGGCCGTGATCAAGGATGGCCGCGTCTACGCCGTTGTGATGTTTATCCTGGTGGCGATAGTAACCTGGGGCCTCCTAAAGTTTTTCACGGCTGAATTGACTGTTGGTGGAGAAAGCTACGCCAGCAACAAGTCGTATTCAATCGGCATTGGCGGCGCGTACGGCATCGTGATGATGCTCAATGTTTGGGGCATCATTTGGCCCAACAACAAACGGATCATCGCGGCTACCGCAGGTACCGGGCCTGCCGCCCCACCGGAACTCGCGCGCCAGGCCTTTATTGCTTCGCGTACGAACGCGTGGCTGTCCTTGCCATTGCTCCTTTTCATGGGGACGGCGCACGGCGACTGGGTCATATTTGGGAAGTAAGTTCGGGAAGTAGGCAGAAGGCGGGGGCAAAAAACATTAGCCACAGATAAAACGCGGATGAAACAGATCAAATCCGAATAAGTAAACGAGAGTCTCATTCGTAGGGGCTTCTTAACTACCTATCTGTTCTGATCCGTGTTATAGGCGTTAACCTGTGGCTAGTGTTGTGTTTTCTTTTTTCACAGCATAGGTAGTGGGTGGGATTCCAGTACCTCGCCTTCTCGTAAATACTCGGATTCGGAGTTTCGCGACACTAAATCCTCAGCCTCACAACGCATTCGTCACACTTGCGAGCAATAGTCCAAACACAGTCGGCAGGATGATGCAGGGAGGACAAATAGATTTCTACTCCTGCTATCTACGCCTGCTGGCTGTGTTATTCACGTAACCCCCAGGGGGCGGCTTTATTTTAGGAGGTGACGAATGAGTTCCATAGGTTCTTACAAAGCCAGGCAATTTAACCTGAGCGGATTGCAAGGCATCTCGGACCAAACGCTGGAGGTCCATTTCAAACTCTACGAAGGTTATGTGAAAGAGACTAATAAACTCACCGAAAGGATCAATGAGTTTATTAAGGACGGCAATGTCGACCAAGAGGAAATGCCTGCCTACTCCGAGCTCACACGACGTCTGGGGTTTGAATATAACGGCATGGTCCTTCACGAATACTACTTCGACAATCTGAAGAGCGGCGGCGGCTCAGGCGATCCCGAAACCAATCTCCAGTTTATCAAAGCCGCGGAAGCGACCTTTGGCAGCTACGATATCTGGAAGGCAGATTTTGTCGGCATCGGAAAGATGCGCGGTGTGGGCTGGGCCATCTGTTACGAGAATCCAAACAATGGCCGGCTGTCGAACCACTGGATCACCTTGCATGAGACGGGGAACATCGCAGGCTTTAAGCCGATTCTGGTAATGGATGTTTGGGAGCACGCTTACTTGCTGGACTACAAACCAGCCGATCGTCCGAAATACATCGAAGCGTTTTTTTCCAACATCGACTGGTATACGGTTGACAGTCGCCTAAGTCACGCCACTGGGGCTCGACGAGCTGGGGCGTGAGTTTTGGCTACTTCTGCGGCAGTGGCGGTTTGCTCAACTTGCAATCCACATTGAGTGCGCGCAGGAAGTTTAGTAGATCCTCGCGCTGGTCAGGGAGAATCTTATGGGGTTCCAAATTCTTCTTGTCCAGATATTGGTTTGGTTTGCCTCCGGCCAACATCGTGTCGACTGCGGCTTCCAGGGTTGGAACACTGCCATCGTGGAAGTAAGGAGCTGATTTCGCAATGTCACGAAGCGTCGGTGTCTTAAAGGCGCCCGTGTCTTCCGGCTTCTTGGTGACCGTAAAGCGACCGACATCCGGTTCTTTCTGGTCCATCCCGATGCCGACATTGTGATACTGCTGGTCCGTCAGAAGAATGCCGTCGTGGCAGTTGGTACACTTGATCGCTTCAAAGATGTTCCGTCCACGCTTTGCGCTTTCGCTCATTGCTGACTGTTCGCCGGCTCGGAAACGATCCCAGGCAGTATCGCCGCTGATGATGGTTCGTTCGTAAGCGGAGATTGCTTTGACGACGTTATCGGGGGTCGCTGCGCTGCTGAAAACCTTTTGAAACTGAGAGTGGTAACGCTGTAGCGCGTTGAGCTTGGCGACAATTTCGTCTGCCTTTGCACCCATGTTTGCCTTGGTCCAGGCGGCCATTGCCTGGTCTTCGAGCGACTTGCTCCGACCGTCCCAATAGAATTCCTTGTGATAGCCGATGTTCCAGAGCGTCGGGCTGCTGCGCGGCAATTGCTTGTTGAAAGCTCCGATCGCTTTCGGCAGTCCGTCCGTCAATCCATGTTCGCAGACGTGGCACGAGTAACACGAGCGCGAACCATCACCACTCAAACGTTCGTCGAAAAATAGTTGCCGCCCGAGGGCAACTTTTTCTGGGGTCATGGGATTGTCGGGCGGAATCGGCATGGCTTCGTAACCAGCGAGTGGTTGCGGAAGCGGTTGAATCTCGGGCGTGAACGGGACCGTTTCAGTTGCACGCCGACAGCCAACTATCAGAGTGGTGATGGCGAGACAACCAATTAGTGCATAAACGCTGGAATGAAATCGCTGACGCATCTTTTGTGGCGCTGACGATTCTGACTCGACGCGCCAACCTCCGCTAAAATTTGATAAGAAAGCTTTTGGTTTCCGCGGATTCTTACATTGCTGAACAGAAAAAGCCAGTGTTAATTTCGATAACTAGCTGCTTGAATGAAAAGCATTTCTACTACGGCTATACGTTTAGAGTTCAACCTTTAGGTTGCTGTTTCGTTGCCACAAACTAAAGTGTGAACTCTGAACTACGATGCCCGGTACCCGCCCATTTTGGTGTCTTGAGGGATTTGTGTTGAAATCTCTACATGCAAACTGTTTCCAGGGTAGTGCGATTCGATGAGCTGATTGCCGAAGCGGCAAGCTGCCAGCGCTGTCCCGCAATGTGTGAACGCAGCGCGGTGCTTAGCGAACTTAACGGTGAACTCAGTGCTCGAATACTATTTGTAGGTGAGGCTCCAGGGCGGAAAGGTGCAGATCGTACTCGAGTCCCTTTTTCCGGAGATCAATCGGGCAAGAACTTTGACCGCTTTCTTGCTTCGGTCGGCTTAAGACGCAATCAGATATTCATCACCAGCGCCGCGCTGTGCAATCCGCGAACTTCATCGGGTGCGAATCGCAAACCAACCAACAGCGAATTACTAAACTGTTCCGGTTTTCTCCGGCGAATGATTGAGATTCTTGATCCCGCAGTCGTTGTGACGCTCGGGTCGGTGGCTCTTGAGGCACTCAGACGCATTCACGATCATGAGCTCAACCTGAAACAAGATGCAGCAACTATACACGATTGGGATGGACGGTTGCTGGTGCCTGTCTATCATCCGAGTCCGCAAGTACTGGCTTCTCATCGGCGTGAGGCACAACAATTGAGCGATTATCAGGTGGTAGCAGAAGCAGTGCGCCAAGCCGGACGTAGAGTGTTACCGAGGCAAGCGGAGGACAACCCCACATTCGTAAGACGAGCGTTTCAAGGTTGAGGGACTCCTCCCGACCGGAGAATCGAGAACCAACGTTTGTCGATCGGTTTAAAAATGAGTGAAGAAGTAGATCAAATTACCATTAAAAGATCGGTTCTTGACGAAACTCATTTGAGTCTTGGCGCTGTCATGACGGAGCGGGAAGGCTGGTCCATTCCGAAGTCATACGGCGACACGCCGCAAGAGTATGCCACGATCAGGGAGCAAGGCGCGGGCTTGATCGATCTTTCCTCTCGTGGCCGGCTACTCGTGAGCGGTTCTGAGGCAGTTTCGTTCATGAATGGACTGATCACAAACGATATGAAAACGCTCGCGGAAAATCATTGGATGGCGGCGGCATTTCCAAATGTCCAGGGCCGTCTGATTGCGAGCGTTAGGGTAGTCAGGATCAAAGACGACACGACTGGGAAGAGTACGGCGCCCACTTTTTTGATCGACACGGAACCAGCAACAAACAACACAGTTCTGAAAACACTTCAGCGCTTCACCCTGGCCGGCGATTTTCACGTCACCGATGTAACTGATGCGAGTTCGTTATTATCCGTGCAAGGTAAAGACGCCGCGCGAGTAGTTCGCGAAGTCGTGGGCGACGCCATTGCCGATGTGGCTCAAAATCGAGCGGAACAAGTTGAATGGCGGAACTCTCCCGTAACGGTGGTTCGGGCCACCCATACCTCCGAAGACGGATTTGACCTGCTCGTCGCAGGGCAACAAGCCCCGGAATTGTGGAAGACGCTTTCGCGCGCCGGAGCACGGCCGGTCGGCTTTGATGCGCTGGAAGTGCTACGCATTGAGACAGGTCAGCCTCGTTATGGTATCGACATGAACGACACCAATGTTGTTTCCGAAACTAATCTGGACGACGCCGTGAGTTTCACAAAGGGCTGTTACATCGGACAGGAGATCATCGCGCGCATTAAGTATCGCGGCCATGTGGCAAAGAAGCTGACGGGAATAGTGTTTGAGGGGAAGGCTGAGATTGAGAGTGGCGCAACGCTGCAAGCCGGCGATGACAAAGAGATCGGTCGCCTGACATCGGTGACTTTTTCTCCCCATCTGGACCGCACAATTTCGCTTGCGTATGTAAAGTACGACTATCTGGCGTTTGGCACTCAGGTGAAAGTAACTTCTGGCGAACAGCAGTTTCGGGCAATTGTCAGCGACCTCCCCTTCGTTCGCGGAAGCTGGTTCGACAAATTTGGATAGTGTCCCAAATTAAGATTTTTCTCAGTGCGCCCTCCGTGTGCTCCGTGCCCCGTGGTGATGAAAGCGCCGAAAACCATTCACCAAAGAGAACACAGAGACCACAGCGCGGCTCCGGCCGCAACCAAACCTGAGTCAAAACATGATCCACGAAATCACACGAAGTGAAATCACACGAAGTAACACTATCAACATTTCGCGTCAGTTCGTGTCTTTGGTTTGTGTAGTTTCGTGGATCGATGTGTCTATTCAAAAAACCCGCTCAAGAAAACAAGAAGTTGATGGTTTGTTTCGCAGAGGGGCATGAAATCAGGGAACTCCAAAACAATATGTCTGAAGAACCCAATTCTGACTCTGCCATTGCGCGCGATCTAGATCCTGAGCAGGCGCGCCTGGCCTATTCGATCATTCAATCGCTGCTCGAACATACTCGGGTTGTAAGTGATCTCATTGCCCTGATGGCCCAAGCGCTTGATGAAGACACTTCGAAAGCCCTAACGCAAACGCCGGTCTGGACCGCCTATCTAGACAGTCGACGCTCGATGGAACATACGCGCAAAGATGTCGAACAATTCGCTGAGATACTAAAGGGGTTGTGAGGAGAATACAACAAACTGGCTAAGCTAGACAGCAGCTGACCGGAATTGTTCCCTCGCGCTCAAGTTGCGTTGATGTAGGCATCGAAATCGCGCAAGAGCTGCACGTGCGCAGCCGAGACGTTGAACTTGATTTTATCCAGTTGAATAGAAAATTCTTTGGCCCTGGTGATTTTCACAAAAACCTCGTAGGGCATACGCAGCACGATGTGTTCCGAGAGCCAGATCTTTTCTGGTACCGAGTTTATCTCCGCCCAACGGTTTGAGCTAAGAAAGATCTTTTCGCCGTCGACAATTAGCTGGGCGTAAAGATTAGTATGGAGTTTGCGTGCCTTGACTAACGTTACGAGTTCGAAGGTAAGGAACTTAGGGATTCGTTTCTGTTGTCCCTGATACTTGAACGATATGAGTGAGTGGAGGCTGTGATACTTGCCTTTCTCCCCTGAAAGTTTGATGGGTGGTAGCTTCACTGTGGTTTCATTCTTTGCCGCGTCGTATTTTGTTTCGATCTCTGGTGGGGCCGAAACAATATTTTCCTGGTTGGCGATTAAGGGAGCGGTCAGGAAAACTAGAATGAAGGCTAAATGAAAGATTAGGTTCATTTCGTGCACCTCGAATGTAACGTGACAATCGCAAACTAACAGTTTGCGTTACTGCAGTCACACTCGGCAGACGATCAGGTTGATGATGCCCACCATTCGCTTTTCGTGAGCGATCACTTCAAGCCCGGCAGCCCGCGCTGCTTCAGCCGTTCGACGATTGAAGCGATCAGCGAATAGCGACGTTGTCACAAGACTCAATAAATCGAAAACTGGTCCCAGCAGACCGCCCGGCCTTACGTGTTCAAGTAGTACGACGATGCCTCCAGGTTTCACCACTCGACGAAGTTCGGCAAATGCCTGCGCTGGAGATTCAACTGAACAGAAGACGAGTGTAGCAAGCGCTGCGTCGAACGAATGCTTCTCGAATGGTAAACTCTCGGCGCAGCTTTGCACCAACCTCACACGACCAATACTTTTCTGCCTCGCAATGCTCAACATCTCAGCGCTCGGATCTGTTGCTATACCGGCAATCCCGTTCGGATAAAAATCGAAATTCCTGCCAGTGCCGGCTCCCAGTTCCAGGATGCGTCCCTGCCGGGGAAGACTGTCAAAGACTCTCTCGCGCAAACGCGTCAGAAACCAGCGCTCGAGCGGCCGCATGGCAGCATCATAGTGCCGCGCGACGCGGTCATAGATTGCGCGGTTGCCGGCTGTATTAGGTTGCTCTTCAATATCGGCCATTGAACCTCTTATAGCACTCTAGCGCGGGAGGCCGAAGTAATCTAAAATCTCGGAGACTTGAGCCCAGACCAGTTAGAGGTGAGGTTCGGAGTTCAGCCTTTAAGGTGTCGCTCGGAGTGCACACCCGCTAGAGGGTCAAACAAATCCAAACTCTAATTTTGATGCCACACTGTCTTGGCTCTGACCATAAATCCCTCGTTCGAAAAGAGAAAAAGCGTTACAGATGAGTATTGAGCCCGGCACACGCCTCGGCAGATATGAGATTCGCGCGCTCATAGGCGAAGGCGGGATGGGCCAGGTGTACCGCGCGACCGACACCGGCATTGGCCGTAATGTCGCAATCAAAGTGCTGCCACCCAACCTCGCAAGTGAGCAACAGCGTCTGCAACGCTTTGAACAGGAAGCGAAAGCGGCAGGAGCCCTGAATCATCCAAATGTACTGGCTATTTACGACGTGGGAGCTCACGATGGCGCGCCCTATGTTGTCTCTGAACTGTTGGAAGGCGAGACCCTGAGGGATCGATTGCAGAGCAACGCATTGCCGTTGCGTAAAAGCATCGAGTATGCGGTGCAGATTGCCCGCGGTTTGGCGGCCGCGCACGCGAGAGGAATAGTTCACCGCGACATAAAACCGGAAAACCTGTTCATCACCAAAGACGGGCATGTCAAAATCCTCGACTTTGGCATAGCAAAACTAACCAGTCCTTTGGGAGAGTTTGCGTCGTCGGACGAGGCGGACACAGTTCGCCTGCATACGCATCCAGGTGTTCTGATAGGAACCGCAGGCTACATGGCGCCGGAGCAAGTGCGCGGCCAACCAGCCGACCATCGCGCGGACATTTTTTCATTTGGCGCCGTCTTCTATGAAATGCTCGCGGGTAAAAGAGCGTTTCAACGCGAGTCGTCGATAGAAACAATGAGTGCGATTCTTAGTCAGGAGCCAGCAGAGCTGGCGGAGGCGAATCGCAACATCGCGCCGGATTTCGAACGCGTCGTACGCCACTGCCTCGAAAAACGAGCGGAGGACCGGTTTCAATCGACCAGGGATCTTGTGTTTGATCTGGAAACGCTTGCCGGAACACCCACGATCTCTGGCTCGAACGTGGCCAGAGCAGGTATTAAGACGATCCGCAGCCCCCGGCGATTCGGGATCCGCTGGCTCTTGTTGGTACTGCTGTTGACACTCGGGGCGACCGCCGTTGCTTTTTTTCTTGGTCGCAGCAGCAGTCAGACTCAATTGCCTGTCTACACGCAACTTACTTTTCGTCGCGGCGCACTGTGGGCAGCGCGATTTTCCTCCGACGGTCATACGATAGTTTACAGTGCGGCCTGGAATGGAAACCCGCTCGATATATTTTCGACTCGCGCCGAAAGTACAGAGTCACGCTCGCTCGAACTCAAAGATGCGGATCTGCTCGCAGTGTCTTCTGCTGACGAACTGGCGATCCTGCTCAATCGTCAATACGTGGGTCATTTCATCAGTCAGGGCACACTCGCCCGTATTCCAATCGGCGGTGGCGCGCCGCGCGAGGTTGTAGACAACGTTCAACACGCTGATTGGTCTCCTGATGGAGCGAACCTGGCTGTTGTACGTTATGTCGATGGGAAAAACCGGTTGGAATATCCGGTTGGAAAGATGTTGTATGAGACGCCGGGATATATAGGCTATCCGCGCGTTTCGCCCAAAGGTAACATGATCGCTTTCATGGACCATCCTGAACAATGGGATGATCGAGGTAAGATTGCCGTGGTAGATCTTGCGGGTAACAGGAAGACTCTGACTGGTGAATGGGTCGAAGAGGAAGGGCTCGCGTGGACGCCGGATGGGAAAGAAATCTGGTTTACGGCGAGCAAAGCCGGAGAAGCATACGGACTGCACGCGGTATCTCTGTCAGCGAACGAGCGGATTGTGGCGCGAGTTCCTACCAACCTGATGATCCATGATATTTCTCGAGACGGCACCGTTCTGGTTACCGGTTACAAGTATTCGACTCCAATCATTGGGTTACCCCCAGGGGCAAAGGAAGAGCGAGATCTTTCATGGCTTGATGGCGTCGGAATTTTTGATTTGTCAGCCGACGGAAAAGAATTTATCTTTCAGTATTATGGTGAGGGAAGCGGCGTAAACTATACCTCGTATCTCCGCAGGACCGATGGTTCGCCCGCAAAGCGGCTCGGTGATGGCGCGGCGATAGCGCTCTCACCCGATGGCAAATGGGTGCTCTCGGTTCTCAACGTTCCGAGGCAGACGGTCCTGCTACCTACGGGCGCAGGCGAGACACGGCGGCTGGATCGCGCCGGGGTCGAGGAGAATGGAGACGATAACTGGTTTCCCGATGGAAAGCGGATCGTCTTTACCGGCCGAGAGCCGGGTAAAGCGATGCGTACCTACACGCAGGACGTTGATGGTGGTGCTCCCCGTCCACTCACGCCCGATGGGATAACCGGAACCCTGGTCTCGCCGGACGGCAAACTTCTTTTGGTTACTGATGCAAGTGGAAAGAGAGGGGTGTATCCGCTGGAGGGTGGGGCGCCTCGAGATATTCGCGGCCTTTCAGATGATGAACGCATAATCCGTTGGGGCGTTGATGGTCGCTCGCTTTATGTGTGCGTCCGCGGAGACCTGCCGGTACGGATTCAGCGGCTCGATCTGCTTACCGGACGCAAAGAATTCGTAAGACAGATAATGCCCGCCGATACCGCCGGAATTCTGACAACTCCCCGGATATTTCTGTCACCGGACGGCAGCTCGTATGTTTATCAACTTCAGCGCTATCTCTCAGAGCTTTATCTAGTGAATGGTTTATTACAAAGCCGCGGCTTCCTCTGGCAGTAACGCAAACTGTTAGTTTGCGACGCAAGCTAACAGCATGCGTTACATATTTTTGCTTGAATAAATTTTTAGTCTCGATTAGGCTTCGCAGGCCTGTACGCCGTTACAAACAAGTCGCTGAGGATTGGTCCAACAGCCCCTTGTCGGGAATGCCCCCCAGAGGAGAAATAAATATGACCACACAGGAATCGCTGATCGAGGCCGCAAGACTTCGACTCAGAGTCCAGATGAACAACCGGCTGCGCCTCGAATCCATTGCGGCGCTATCTAAGGTTTTCCGCGAATTCGGTGAGCCTATCAAGGATGAGTTGTTAGCCTCTGTTGTCTTTGCCATCCCCGAAGAATTATTAGGCGAGTATGCTCCGATGGCTGAGGCGGCTGCGCGACGGCCGACAAAGCGTGGTCCAACCCGAAGCAAACCTCCGGGCAAACCGAACCTGCCACCGGTGGGCAAGCCACGACCGGTGGGCAAACCAAGTCAGCCGCCCGTGGGCAAACCAAGTCAGCCACCTGTCGGGAAGCCGAGTCAGCCACCTGTCGGGAAGCCGAGTCAGCCATACCCGGGTAAGCCACCATCAAAGCCGCCCGGCAAGCCTCCCAAGAAAGCTTCCAGCGGACGCGCCAGCAAAGCAAAAAAGAGGTAAGTGACTGCGGGATCGCAATTGAGTTAACCTGGTTTGCATTAGACGGAGTTCACCTCCGCTGTGTTACTTGTAAACAACTTTGAGCCGCCAGGGCGATGACGCGCAGCATAGCTGGATACCGTGAGGAATCCCACGGCATATTTTCTGTGCCGCTCTGCGAGCCGGATCTGTGTAACGTCATTGTTGCTCGAATCCGGCGGCTGAGTTGGACGGTTGCGCAGGTACAGTTAGAGAAAGTTGGTGGCGGTCACGGGACCTTTACCAGATCAAGAACTCGCTCTGCCAGTCTTCTGAGTTCTCCGCGCGCCTATGACCTGTATCAGGAGTTTGATGTCCGCATCGAAAAGGTCGTCAAACCCATAATCAAACGAATCTGGCGGGTGAGCTTGGACCAACTTTCAGGAACGCAAATAATTCGTTACCGGAAAGGAGGACGATATATTGCCCACACTGATGCAGGGCGTGATCTGGCTGAAAGGTATTTCTCAGTGGTCTGTTATCTCAATGACAATTTTGACGGAGGACATACCTTCTTCCCGGGACTGGCCTATTCCGCTGAGCCGGAAACGGGAAAGGCAATAGTCTTTCCCTCGCGATATGTTCATTGTGCTGAGCCGGTCACAAGCGGCGAGAAATTTGTTGTGATCAGCTGGGTGTGCGGCCCGATTCCGGTCAGTTGGATCTGAGTTGCATTAACTGCGGTTAGGGCTGGTGGTCGAGATAGGCGTTCCGGTAGAAATTCCGTGCTTCCAGGATTTGAGAGAGAACCTCCCCCAGGATGGTACCTCGCTTTGCCTGGACCTTCGGGAACCACACGTCCTTGGCCCGCTCTTCCTCATAGAACGTACGCTTTTCCCAGGTTTCATCGCCATAACAGTAGTGAATTATCTTGTGCCGGACGCGCTCTCGCGGTCGGAAATCAACATCGACCATATCTGTTCGCACAACTCTCAATCCAAGCTTAACGACCGCAAGTCCAAATGCGTGCATGATGTCGATCCAACTTCGCGGCGGAAACGCATCAACGGCCTCTAACCATGATTTTCCCAACCGTCCAGCTACTGCTGCGGGGATAACGTAAGGTACACCGCCACGCAGCTCCTCTTTCTGCTCAGCAAGTCTCGCCCGTCCGAGTTTGAAGTTTTGCGCTGCGGCTACTACCTCGGCACCGTCATAGTCCAAGTAGGAGTAGAAGTTCGCGGAAAGCGTTACCGGAAAATCCGGCCCACCCAGGAAGATCATATCCGCGTCGCAGAGCACGATAAGTTCATCATTCCGGCACATTTCTGCGGCGTGAATCAGAGTTCCCGCAGTATTTCTTGGTTGGTAATAGTCCTGAACACTTTCGGCATAGCTCGGAGCGCTGCGAACGGTCGCCCCAGCCCGAGCCAGGTCAATGAAGTCTGGATGCCAATCGCGGCCAGACTCGTGCACGATAAAAGTTGGCTGATGATTCAGACGAGTGACCGAAGAAAAGTAGAACAGCTTCGACTGCCAGCCGCAGTAAGCATTGTTCTCAACCGAAACAAAGATTCGATGGGTTGGCTGCATTGAAAATAGAAACCACGCCCGATACGGATGTCGATTCTTAACCGGATGCCTCCATCACGGTCATGATTACCTGGCGTTTGCGGGCGCCATCAAACTCGCACAAGAAGATTCCCTGCCAGCGACCCAGCAAGAGCTTCCCGTCCTTAAAAGGAATAGTCGCTGATGGACCAGTGAGGGTGGCTTTGATGTGCGCATCGGAATTCTCTTCACCATGGCGAAAACCCATTCCATGCTGCGGGATCAGCGTGCGCAATGCATGCAACATGTCGCGCGGCACATCGGGGTCGGCGTTTTCGTTTACCGTCAGCCCGGCAGTTGTGTGCTGTACATAAAGCACGACGATGCCCTCCTTCGCTTCGGATTCGGTGAGCTTTCGCTGCACCTGCTCGGTAAACTCAACCAGCTCTTCCCGGTTGTGCGAACGTACCTCGAGAACGTACATGGACGAATTGTAGCGCAATAAATACTATTCGTGTCATTTCGTGGATCGTCTTTCTTCCTGGTTGCGGCACGGAACCGCGCAATGTGTTTATTTCACCACGAAGACATAGAACGCAGAGTGTGCAGTGAGAAAAATCTCCAACCAGGAAACTATTCAGTCACCCAAGCGCTGGTTTACGCAGCAGCTCCTTCCTCACGCGCAGCGTTGCCGTAAGCGCATCAAGCACGAAGGAAGACAGAGCCGAATTAGACCTGTCTGTGTTTCCACGAAATGAATCTCTCCGGCATCGATCAATCGGTAGAGAGCCCGGGTGCTGGCCGGCGTCACGGATGCCGCTTCGTCTGGCGTGAGCATCAGCACCTCCAGACCACAATCTGAACACCACCCGGAAACAGAGCCGCATCGACGCTTAACTACCATGATCTGGTCCAGTTCGACGGTGACTTCAGCTTGACGCTTTCTTCGCATTCAATCGTATTTCAGCTAAGAGCGAAACCCGGTCTATTTCGTCGGTGTCCAAATGTACTGACCAGTTTGGTCGACATAGCCAAACTTATCGGCTATCCGCACGCGGGCAAGACCTCCTGAAAAAAGGCCGAGCTCGTCAAACCTGGGGGCTATGACCAGTTTCCCTCACGATCACCAGCGCGAGACCGTCAGCAAACGCATCGCCATGATCGAACGTAGCAGCAATAACAACATTGCCGCTGGCATCGATGTAGCCCCACTTATCACCTGACTGAATTGCCGCCATTCCTTCGGAGAAGCGATCGGCAAAATCAAAACGCGGATTTACAACTACCTTGCCAACATGATCGATATAGCCCCACTTGCCATTCTGAAGGATCGGGAAGAGTCTGCGGTCGTCGTAGCGCTCTTTCACTGGTTGCCGGGCGCCACAGGAAGCCAGGAGCAGTGCAGCCAAACAAAACAAAGAAAGGACGGGATTCATATTCATCGACTGAGGCCAGAGGCGGTTGCGGCGCCTCCTGTGATCTCCCCTCCGGAATTCGAGGTGTTGCTCAGTGTAGACATCAATAGCTTGCCTATGTGTAATAATCGGGCTAAATCGGCTTTGATATTCCCCTGAGGTATCTACCGAACAGGCCTTCTCCCTTATCGGCAGACACTCGCGCGCCGATGATTGCCACATACCAGCTTCTTCAAGCTCTCGATCAGTTATTGCTGTTGCGTGAGTTGATTCTGTTGTCGCGCGTTTCGTTCTCTTTCTTGAGACATGAACTGCGCTTGCTGCTCTTTGATCGCATTCAGCATTGTCCAGAGGATCGGGTCGTTATTTATGAGCAAGTAGCCTTTGTCATTCTTCGTGACCGCCTCGGGGATAATTTTTTGCACGGCCTGCGCGCTAAAGCCGATGTGTTCCCCGCTAGATTTAATGCCGAGAGCATTAGCGGGCTTGTACTCATAGCGCAGTGGCTGCAGTTGCATGATTGCCCGAACACCTGGTGTGAACCGTCCCTTTAGGTTCTTCAGGCGTTCATCAGAAAAGGTGCCCCACGAGCCGCCGCTAGGCTTATCTGCGCTACCGTTCACAGTCAACAGGGCGTCCGGTGAGTTTGTGCCGATACCCACTTTGCCGCTCGAAATGATGGCCATCTGGTCCACATTGCTCTCGCGGAAGAAAATGCTCCCGCTACTCGGGCGGTTAAGGATTGTATCGGCGCCGTTGCCTAGCATCGAATAGTTGGAACAACCGGAAAGTGACGAGCCAAAGCCGATGCCGTTGAAACCAAGGAAACAACCGGCATTGCCGAGCAGGATATGGCCGGAGTTGACCGCGATCTCGAGCTTCGCGACTGGACCGCTAGTGCCGATGCCGACGTTGGTGTTCACGCTTCCCAGGACCAGACCATTGCTGGTAGTCACGACTGCATCCGCACCGATGGCCGTGGCATTGCTCAATCCTGAGTTGACTACTGTATTAGCGCCCAGCAGCGTGTTGCTGCTGCCGCTGGTATTAGTTGATCTCGAACCAAACTACGCACAGGCGTATTCCGGATTGGCCGACTGCTTCATGTCAATGTATGACTTCCAATTCCTTTCCCCTGAGCAATCCGTACCCCAGGCAAAGGCAGCGGCGGAAAAAGCTCTGCAAATTGATGAGACTCTCGCCGAGGCGCACGCTTCACTCGGACGTCTCGAGTGGTTATACGATCGAGATCAAGGAAGTGCCGAGAAAGAATCTCTACGAGCTATTGAACTGAACCCAAACTATCCAACTGCGCGAGAATGGCATGCTCGATACCTGGCAGACCTGGGACGATTCGACGAAGCAATTGCGGAGATGAAGCGCGCCCAAGAACTGGATCCCCTTTCGCTCATCATTGGCTCGAATCTTGGCGCTATCTACTACTATTCCCGGCAATACGACCAGGCTATAAAAGAGCTCCAAAGGACTCTTGAGATGGAGCCAAACTTCGAGTTGGCGCACTGGTTTCTCGGTAATACTTACGAGCGAAAACGAATGTATCAAGAGGCGGTTGGCGAGTATCAAAAGGCATTAATTCTTCAACGAGACCAGGAGCTGGCAGCGATAATTGGAGACAGATTAAAGAGCGAGGGTTATGCTGTTGCGATTCGTAGTCTGCTTGAGGCGTACAAACAGCGAGCAGCTCCCTATTGAGGAACCTTAGCATCTCGATCGTTTAGTCAAGGAGACGGGTATCATGAATAGAGCTACTCTCAAGAGAGAACTGAAGAAGCTGGGGATTAGTCTTGATGGTTGGTTACCTGTGTTGCAATGCGACGCCTGTAAACACCGGTGGGAACCCTTCAACATCGCGGTCGGCCCGGCGGCGCCAACTGCGCGACTCGATTACTGGAAGTGTCCCAAAAAGTGCAATGCGGGAAATGAGCCCGGGCGAGAAATTCAAACGGCTACTCCAAGATACGTCGTTATCAACGATGTCCCCGGTATGATCTTTAGCGATGAGGATTTACCCGAGTTTGAACGTTATGTCCGTTCTATGGACGCTACTGAGATATACAACCGAGACGAATAAACCGGAGCAGCCATATGCTGCCGTGAGGTTTATTGTGGTGATTTGAACCCTTGGCATCTGTTAACGATGCGAAGCCCTGCGTTTCAGCAGATACCAACCTGAAGGAAGCACGGCGGCGGCGAGAACGATCTTGACGATGTCGCCGATGATGAACTTCGTTACCCCCGCATGAAGCGCCACGGTGGCAGACATGAACTGCGTTAGCCACGCCCAACCCGCCAAAAGAATCAGTGCTGAACCAATTGCCATCGCGGCGGCGGCAGTGAGAAACCGTTTGTCCCATCCGTGCTCAGCAAAAGCTCCTGTTATGAATGCTGCTGCGGGAAAGGCAACAATGTATCCGCCAGTCGGTCCGAGCAAAACCTGAGGACCGCCACCACCTCCAGAGAAAAATGGCAGACCGCACGCGCCCTCAACCACGTACAGGATCAGAGCTGCCGCACCGAGCCGTGAACCAAGCAACGCGCCTGTCAACGTCACTGCAAAGGTTTGGCCCGTGATTGGAACGGGCCAGGCCGGAATTGAGACCTGGGCCGCAAGGGCAGTTAGTAAACTAAAAGCAAATGCGACACCAACCGATCGACTCCAATCAAGCGGAGCGAGCGCAGTGGCAACGAGTGTTTCAGGTTTAGCGAATGAATTCATAACTATCGATTAGTCTCCGGGAACTTGATCCACGACGACACTTCTCTCTTCGATCGGCAGATTGCCGATGCGCATTCTATGGAATGATCGCCACACAAAGAAGACCGACACCAGGAAGAACAAAGCCGCGAGCGCGTGCGTCAGCGTAGTATCGCCATTGTTTCGATTATTCAAACTCACGGCCAACTCGACCGCGAGCAGTCCAAACAAAGTCGTGAACTTGATTACTGGATTCAATGCCACTGAAGAGGTGTCTTTGAAAGGATCACCCACCGTGTCGCCGACGATCGTAGCGTCGTGCAAAGCAGTTGCTTTTTGTTTCAAATCAACCTCTACGACCTTCTTGGCGTTGTCCCAGGCACCTCCGGCGTTGGCCATGAAGATCGCCTGATACAAACCAAAAATCGCAATCGAGATCAGGTAGCCAATAAAGAAAAACGACTCCACAAAAGCAAAGGCGAGGGTGGAGAAAAATACAGTCATGAAGATATTGAACATACCCTTCTGAGCGTATTGCGTGCAGATCTGCACGACCTTTTTGCTGTCTTCGACTGAAGCCTTCTCTACTCCCTCGAGGCGAATATTCGCCTTGATGAATTCCACTGCCCGATACGCACCCGTTGTCACCGCTTGAATTGAGGCCCCTGTAAACCAGTAAATCACCGCGCCGCCGGTTATTAGACCAAGAACAAATGGCGCGTGTAAGAGCGAAAGGTTTTGCGTGTTGGTCGTCAGGCCGTTGGTCAAGGCCATCATGATCGAAAAAATCATGGTGGTTGCGCCGACGACCGCGGTCCCGATCAAGACGGGCTTTGCCGTCGCTTTAAATGTATTGCCGGCGCCGTCGTTCTCTTCCAATAGATGCTTGGCGCGTTCGAAATTGACGGTGATGCCATACTGGCTTTTCAACTCTTCGGCAATATTTGGGACATTTTCAATTAACGAAAGTTCGTAAATCGATTGTGCATTGTCCGTCACCGGACCGTAAGAATCGACGGCGATCGTGACGGGACCCATTCCGAGAAAACCAAATGCAACCAGACCAAAAGCGAAGACAGGGGCGGCTACCATCAGCGGATCGAGGCCCATAGTGCTGATGTAATACGCGATCGACATCAGCAGAACCATCGTCAAACCGAGCCAGTAAGCCGAGAAATTACCCGCAACCAGACCCGAAAGAATATTTAGCGAAGCCCCGCCCTCTCTTGACGAAGTGACGACTTCTTCGACGTGTTTCGAATCGGTTGAGGTAAAGACTTTTACGAGCTCGGGAATGATCGCGCCTGCCAGAGTTCCGCAGGAAATGATTCCCGCGAGCTTCCACCACAAAGTGTCGTCACCGCCCAGAATCGGAATAGTCAACCTGGAAACGACGAAAGTAAGTACGACAGAGACTATGGATGTGATCCAGACCAGAGAGGTCAGCGGAGCTTCAAAGTTCATCACCGAGGCGTTGGCGTAGCGTGCCTTGGCAATCGTATCGTTGACGAAATAGGAGACCGTACTCGCAATGATCATCATGACGCGCATGACGAAGATCCAGACCAACAACTGCACCTGCACGGTCGGGTTACGGACTGCCAATAGAATAAAAGTAATCAGCGCCACGCCGGTTACGCCGTATGTTTCGAAACCGTCGGCGCTTGGTCCAACAGAATCACCGGCGTTGTCGCCAGTGCAATCGGCGATCACGCCCGGGTTGCGTGCATCGTCTTCTTTGATCTTAAAGACGATCTTCATCAGGTCAGACCCGATATCAGCGATCTTCGTAAAGATGCCGCCCGCAATTCGCAACGCCGCCGCCCCCAGTGACTCACCGATCGCAAAGCCGATGAAGCATGGGCCGGCATAATCACCTGGGATGAAGAGCAGGATGCAAAGCATGATGAGCAACTCGACGCTGATTAACATCATGCCGATGCTCATGCCGGCCTTGAGTGGAATGGCGTAAAGCGGAAAGGGCTTGCCTTCGAGACTCGCGAATGCTGTACGAGAGTTGGCGAAGGTGTTAACACGAATGCCAAACCAGGCAACGCCGTAGCTGCCGCCAATGCCGATAAGGCTAAATGCCAGAATGATGATCACGCGGAAGGGCTCCATCCGCGACAGCACACCAAAGTAAAGAATAATGATCACGGCAATGAAAGCTTCGAGGATCAGAATGAATTTGCCCTGAGTGATCAGATAAGTCTTGCAGGTCTCGTAAATCAGTTCCGAGATCTCGCGCATCGCTCGATGGACCGGCAGTTTCTTGAGATGCATGTAAATTGCCAGACCAAACACCAGACCGAGGATGCAGATAACGATACCCCCAAGCAGCAGGTTGTGGCCGTTCATGTTGCCGAAGAAGGTGACGTCGGAGAGATCTGGGAGCGTGAGATTAGCTTCACCACCCTCGTGAGACTGCGCCAGCGTTGGTGAGACACCAGCCACCAGAAGAAGAATGCCCGATGCGATTGTCAAAAGTGACCGCTTCTTTGCCAGAGACTGAAAGGTTTGGGGCGATTTCTGATTATGGTTTTTGAGAAGAGCTGCCAGACAAAGCGACAGGCTGATGACAAGAATCAGCGATAGTTCCACGTTAAAGCGATTCCTTTCTGTTCGTTAACTAACCGGCGAGATTAATTCTGCCCTGGGCGGCTGGCCGGACTATCTGACAATCAGAAAGCCAGGAAAGCGCTTCCGGTTCCTATAGCGCCGAGCAGCAAGTAGTACCAAAAGGGCATATTATTCCCCACTAACTCTGAACTGTCCAGACGAGCGGCTTGCAAACAGTCAAAGTCCCGTGAAAAAGATTTCAGGGTCAAGGCAATCGAATTCCGAGGTTTCCTGGCGGGTGTAGAGCATTTATCTTTTAGGGAAGTCCTTGAGAGGCTGCGTTTGCTTGGGGTTTAAAGGCCGCGCCTTAGCTGTCACTTCAACTCAGGAGCCGCTTTTCAGGAAAATGTCTCCGGTGGGTGCGTTCACTCCCGCAGCGGGCTCCAGCGTTATCGCAAAGACCGCGCCCCCCAAAGCAACGGCGGGAATTTCATCTTTAAGGTCTCCGTTTCCGTCAGCGTCGGTATTAAAGACTTTTCCTGGTAACGGCTTATTGCCGACGATAAACCAGAGCTGATATGCCTTGCCTGGAGGGGCCGCAGGTAGTCCTTTAGCGAGTAATAACGCGCGCCCGTTCTTGTCGTAAGCGATCATCGCGTGAGCGTTTGGGGCCACATTGGTGCCGGCGAGTTGGGTCATTTGAGCGCCCGGGGTAGTCACTAGGGCAACCGTCTCTCGTTCGCGCTGAAGTTGCGTTTCCGTCAGCCTGATTTGATTCGACAACCTGGCTAACTCGGTTTGGGTAATGCGATTCTCTCTCCAAAGGACAATAAGCGAGATGATCAGCGCTGCAAATAACATGGCCGCGGCAATCGCGCCCAACGTGCCGATCGAGGCCCAGACATTTCTACTTCGAGTAGATTCAAATGATAGGACCTTCGCTGGTCCAGCCACCTGAGTGGATCTGTCCGGCGAACTCGAGCGGTTCGAGGCGACATGCTCTGCTCTCACCTGGTCCAAGATCCGTTGGCGTAGCTGTGGGGAAGGTTCCATAACGTTACCGGCGAAGGCGAGCACTGCCGCGGTCGAACGCCATTGATCCAGCTCACCTCGACACGTTTGGCACATTAAGAGATGCTCTTCAAGCGAGCGCACTTCGCCGGGATCCAGCGCCGATAGAGCGTGGGAAGAGAGCATCTCTTTGAAGTATTCGTGTGCCATTTAGACGTCAGCCACGTAATAAGCCAAAAATCTCAACCTTGTCTGCCAGCAACTCGCGGAGCTTAATCATCCCCGAGCGCATTCGGGTCTTTACCGTACCGAGGGGCGCTCCCAGCCGCGCAGCGATTTCCGACTGCGTCAGACCTTCAAAGTAGGCCAGGACCAGAGTGGTCTTTTGCTCGTCGGGGAGTTGCGTCAGCGCGCTGACGACAACGCCTCTCTGTTCCGAGCGAAACGTGTCGTCTGCCGCATCTGAAACCGCCTCGGCCGGATCGCTGGCGCTGGCAGTGGCCACCCGCTCTCGGGCGGCCAAAGATCTTAGGCGGTCGATTGCCCGGCTGCGGGCAACGGTAACGAGCCAGGTGAAGGGTCTTCCGCGCAGTTCATCAAAATCCGCCGCCCGGCGCCATACCTGAATAAATACCTCCTGCAGGACGTCCTCGGCCTCCTCGCGGCTGCTCAATATACGGTTGACGAGTCCAAACAGGATTAGGCGGTACCGGTCGTACAGGTGTGCAAGCGCCTGCTCATCACCGCGAGCAATCGCGTGAAGAACTTCAACATCTGAAATCTGTGCTTTCTCGGTTTGCAATCCGTCAGCTTTGGGGACCGGCTAATATGCAGTATTCCTGTCCGACGACAAATGGAATATGAGAAATGGAAAATGGAAAATAATCCAGTGGCTCGCTCGTATTACGACAATCGGGTCTCGACCTGATGGACCATGCTATCTAAGCGACTGTGATTTCCTTCGCTAGATATACATCCTGAATTGAGTTCAGCAGCTCGACTCCCTCGCTCATCGGACGCTGAAAAGCCTTTCGACCAGAAATCAATCCCATGCCTCCGCCCCGTTTATTGATCACGGCAGTGCGGACGGCTTCAGCGAGGTCACTCGCACCTTTTGATTCGCCTCCGGAATTAATCAGACCGCAACGCCCCATGTAGCAATTGGCCACTTGATAACGGACGAGATCAATCGGGTTGGCGGTTGTGAGACGCTCGTAGATCAGTTTGTTGGTCTTACCGTACGACGAGCCCAGCTGTTTTTCGACAGCTGGGTAACCACCGTTTCTCTCGGGCAGTTTCTGCTTGATGATATCGGCCTGGATGGTCACGCCAAGGTGGTTCGCCTGACCTGTGAGGTCGGCTGAAGTATGCATGTCGCCTTCTGGAGTTTTGAATTTGGAATTGCGGAGGTAGCACCAAAGAATACAGCCCAAACCCAGTTCGTGAGCTTCAGCAAAGGCCTGGCTGATTTCTTTAATTTGTCTGGTGGATTCGTCCGATCCGAAATAAATAGTGGCGCCTACAGCCGCCGCACCCATGTTATGCGCTTCCCTCACCGTTCCGAATAAGACCTGGTCGAACTTGTTAGGTAAGGTAAGCAATTCGTTGTGGTTGATTTTGACGATGAACGGAATCTTATGTGCATATTTGCGGGCGACGATTCCCAGTACGCCAAAAGTTGAGGCCACAGCGTTACAGCCACCTTCGATTGCCAGCTTTACTATGTTTTCAGGATCAAAGTACTCCGGGTTGGGGGCAAACGATGCTCCCGCAGAGTGTTCTATGCCCTGATCGACTGGCAGAATTGAGAGATAGCCTGTGCCGGCTAGTCGCCCGTGGTCGAAAAGAGTCTGGAGGGAACCCAACACGGCCGGGGAACGATCGGAATAGACCCAGACTCGGTCGATAAAATCAGGACCCGGAAGGTTCAGTTTCTCTTTGGGGATAGTCTGCGCCTTATATTCCAACAAGGTCTTTGCATCTGCTCCGAGCAGTTCTTCGATGCGAGCCAGGGCACTTCCCCCTCGTTTGACTTCGGTTGCCATGGTGCTGGGTCCTCCTGATAAGCGTCTGATAGGTGACTCAAAAGCGATGAGCTGGGAGTGGGATTATAGCAAGCGGTTCTGAGCTTTCGCCAGCTAGGTCCAGATAGAACAGAATAGTGAGTGTCGTAAAGTTCTCGTTTGAAAATCTCTGTAAGCTCTCTCGGTGCGCTCTGTGCTGGCGAGGAAGTAGGAAGAAATAGAAAACTAGTAGAATTTAGAATTTCGATTTGCTGCGACCCAGCCAATTTCGAGAAGTGTCGAGCAACGTCGGAAGTTTCGTGAATCTTCGTGGCGGCCATGTCTACCCCGAACTGGTGCTCGCGAACGAGCGGAAGCCGATTAGGGTGTTTCTGTGCGACGGCCGAAACGACAATCGCGGCTTTCGCGATGGCGTGTACGATGAAAAGCGTGACTGGTTCTACCAAAACGTTCGTTTACTGAAGGCTTGATCGCCGAGTTCTTCCTCCAGTTGGCAGACGACATCTACTATGTAATCTCCAAATCCCCAGCCGATGCCGCCGCTCAGCTGCTCAACTCTGGCGAGACGCTCACTGAACTGTGGATACAACTCCGGCGCGGTGCCCCGTAGCAGGGTGGCCAGTTCGTCCAGGGCCGACTCTATGCTTCGGTAAAACCGCTCGTCGATGTCCCCATACTCGTCCGTGAACTCTGCGCCATTCTCCACATAGGTCATTAGCAGTTCAACCGTGCCGTGGAGATTGCCCGTGGCCTTGTAGTAATCCCTAATGGCCTTGCGCGCCTCTCCTAGTTTGAGTTTGGCGTCACCCCGCGCGGGATAGAACTGCTCCACGATTTTATGGCGATACTTTTC
>WNGE01000015.1_pt1 | contig 161336 bp, 146 predicted proteins | sample 5400651 | NCBI WGS metagenome assembly WNGE01 (sample SAMN13153370, study PRJNA577476) | soil metagenome | isolation source: 60 cm soil or saprolite under grassland replicate 2 | place: USA:California | collected 2016-06-15
GGGCGAAACCACCCCGACTTCTCCTAGATCGGCGCGCCGGTCGGCGCGAGCGCCGCCAGCACGAAGTCGGCCATCTCGTCGGCGAGCTGGCGCGGGGACTTGGGACCGTCCGGCTGGTACCACTGCGGCAGCTGGTTGACGATGCCGAAGACGATCAGCGTCACGGTGTCGGCCGACGCCACCGACGCGAACGAGCCGTCCTTCTGCCCGCGGGCGATCAGGTCGCGCATCGTCTCGTGGTACCGGCGGCGCTGGGCGCGCAGCGCCGCCATCGGCTCGGCGGCGAGCTTGTGCATCTCGCGGGAGAACACGGACGCCTCGGCCAGCCGCGCGGTCGTCGTCTCCACCAGGTCGACGATGATGGCGCGGACGGCGTCCGCCGGCGCCAGCCCGGCCGCGAGAATCCGGTCCAGATCCGCCAACTGCTGGCTGATCAGAGCGTGGTAGATCGCGTAGAGCAGGTCGTCCTTGGACTTGAAGTAGTGGTACATCGCGCCCTTGGTGACGGCGGCCCGCTCCACGATCTCCTGCACCGACGTGCCGTCGAAGCCGTTCGCGGCGAACAGGTCGACGGCCGCGTCCAGCAGCCGGTTGCGGACCCCGTCTACCGCCATCTGGCCAGCTCGCGGTGCGCGACCGAGCGCCGGTGCACCTCGTCGGGCCCGTCGGCGATCTGGAGGGTGCGGGCGTGCGCGTACAGCCCCGCCAGCGGGGTGTCCTCGCTGACCCCACTGCCGCCGTGGGCCTGGATCGCCCGGTCGATGACCCACACGGCTGTCTCCGGGGCCACCACCTTGATGGCCGAGATCTCCATGGCCGCGCCCTTGTTGCCGACCGTATCCATCAGCCAGGCGGTCTTCAGCACCAGCAGCCGGGCCTGTTCCAGCCGGATGCGCGCCTCGGCGATCCACTCCTGCACGACCCCGTGCGAGGCGATCGGCTGGCCGAACGTCTCCCGCGACAGCGCCCGCCGGCACATCAGCTCGAGTGCCCGCTCGGCCATGCCGATCAGCCGCATGCAGTGGTGGATGCGGCCCGGACCGAGCCGCGCCTGGGCCAGCGCGAAACCTTCGTTCTCGCCGCCGAGCAGGTTGCCGGCGGGCACCCGTACCCGATCGAAGGTGATTTCCGCGTGGCCGCCGTGCGCCTGGTCGGAGTAGCCGAACACACTCGTCGGCCGGACCACCTCGACACCCGGAGTGTCGAGGGGCACCAGGATCATGCTGTGCCGGCGGTGCTTCGGCCCGTCCGGGTCGCTGACGCCCATCACGATCGAGACCTTGCAGCGCGGGCTCATCGCCCCCGACGACCACCACTTGCGTCCGGTGACCACATAGGAGTCACCGTCGCGCTCGATGCGGGTGGCGATGTTGGTGGCGTCGGAGCTGGCCACGTCCGGCTCGGTCATCGAGAAGCAGGACCGGATCTCCGCCTCCAGCAACGGTTTGAGCCACCGCTCCTGCTGCTCCGCGGTGCCGAACATCGCCAGCAGCTCCATGTTGCCGGTGTCCGGGGCGGCGCAGTTCATCGCCTCCGGCGCGAGGTAGGGGCTGCGGCCGGACAGCTCGGCGATCGGCGCATACTCCAGATTGGACAGTCCGGCACCCCACGACGAGTGTGGCAGGAACAGGTTCCACAGCCCTCGCTTGCGGGCCTCCACCTTCAGCTCGTCGACGATGGGCGGCGCGCCCCACTCGCCTGGGCGCTCGGCGAGCTGCGCGTGGAAGGTCTCCTCGGCGGGGTAGACGCAGTCGCGCATGAACTCCTCGGCGCGCTGGTGCACCTCGCGGGCTCGGTCGGTGAATGCGAAGTCCATGGTCTACTCCAGTCCCAGAACGGCCGCGGCGCGCTCGATCAGCACCGGCACCGCCGGCCCGAACGTCTCGAACCCGGCACCGACGGTCTTGCCCTGCAGATATCGGGCGTGGATGCCCTCGCTGATGACGGCCAGCTTGAAGTTGCCGAAGGCGACATACCAGTCCAGATGCGCGACGTCGATCCCGGTCGCCGCCGCGTAGCGCGCCGCCAGCCGCGCCCCGCTGGGAAACCCATCGGGTACGGGCGGAGTCACCTTGAGCTGGGCCAGGTCGGTGTAGACGACCAGCAGCCCCACATCGGCGAGTGGGTCGCCGATCGTGGCCATCTCCCAGTCCATCACCGCGCGGATGCTCGACAGGTCGGGCGCGAACATGACGTTGTCGAGCCGGTAGTCGCCGTGCACGATGCCGGCGCGCGACGACTCCGGCAGCTCCTTGGCCAGCCGGGCCGTGACCTCCTCCAGGAGTGGCAGCTCCCGGGTCTGTGAGCGCTCCCACTGCTGGTGCCACCGGCGCACCTGGCGCTCCAGGTATCCCTCGGGCCGCCCGAAGTCACCCAGGCCCACGGCCTCGTGGTCCACGCCGTGCAGCGTCGCCAGCAGGTCGACGAGCGCCGCGCCGGCCGCCTCCGCGGTGGCGGCATCGACGTTTCGCCCGTCGCGCAGGATCACGCCCTCGACGTATTCCATCACGTAGAACGGCGCGCCGATGATCTCCGGATCGGTGAAGAGCGCGAGCGGTCGCGGGACCGGGAAGCCGACCGCCGACAGCGCGCTGATCACGCGGTGCTCGCGTGCCATGTCGTGCGCCGAGGGCAGCACGTGCCCGAGCGGCGGGCGCCGGACCACGACCCGACCCGCGGCACCGTCGACGAGGTAGGTGAGGTTCGAGCGCCCGCCGCTGATCACCGTGGCGGTGAGCGGGCCGGTCAGCGCGCCGCCGGATGCCTCGACGAGGTAGGGCTCCGCCCGCTCGAGGTCCAGACCTGGAGGGTGCACCGTTCCTCCTCACATACCGACCGGTCGGTACGGACCTTATCTGCCGCGCCGGCACCTGTCAACGGGGTCCGCCGGCGAGAAGGTCAGGTGCGGGCGCGGGTTACGGGCCCGCGGGCTGCGGAACCGGGCAGGGCTTTGTGGCGCCGGCGGCGTGCAACCAGCCGTACACCTCGTCCCAGATGATGGTCGCCGCGCAGCGGCAGCGCCGTTCGGAGTCGATCCGCGGAGTCACCAGTTCGACGACCATCCGCGACGTCTTTGTCGCGCGCACGGGGCAGGCCCTCCTCGCCACGTCACTGTGGGTACGAAGGGTTTTTAGCGGGCCAATGCGTCAGGAATGTGTCGTCGCCGGGTCAGAACGTGGCAAGGAGTCGACCCAACTCGTCGGGCGTGATGCCGTCGAGTGCCGAGCCTAGCCCCACCGCCACAGCCCCGGCCCGGATCCAGTCGCCGGCGTCGTCGCGGCCGATCCCACCGGTCGGCATCAGCTGCAGGTCCGGCAGCGCGGCGAGCACGTCCCGCACCGCGCCGGGCGTCCAGGTACTCGCGGGGAACACCTTGACCAGGTCGGCACCGGCCCGGACGGCGCCGACCATCTCGGTCGGGGTGAGCGCGGCCGGTATGACCACGAGCCCTCGCCGGCGGGCCGCGGCGACCACCTCGAAGTCCAGGATCGGCGAGACGACGAACCCCGCGCCGGCGTCGGCCACCCGCTCGACCTCGTCCACGGAGAGCACGGTGCCCGCGCCGATGGCCGGAGTGTCGCGGGCCAACCTGGCGATGATGTCGACCGCGCGGGGCGTGGTCAGCGAGATCTCGACGACGCTCAGGCCGGCGGCCAGCAGCGCGCGGGCGTCGTCGTGGGCCTGCCGCGCCGTGGCCCGGCGCACGATGCCCACCACCCGCTCCTTGCGTACCAGCGACAGCACGTCACCTCGCGACATCGGCTCCCCCTTCCAGGTAGGCGTCCCGTTCCGCCGCCGTGGGCAGCCCGTCCAGGTCTCCCGGCGCGGCCGCGCACAGCGCCGCGACCGCCGCCGCCTCGCGCAGCGCCCCGCCGGTCGGGAGCCGCCGGATCAGCCCGGACAGCAGCCCGGCGGCGAACGCGTCGCCGGCCCCGACCGGGTCGACCGCGCATACCGGAAACGGCGCCACCTCGAAGCGCGCCTTGCCGTCGGTAGCCGACGCGCCGCGGGCCCCGCGTGTGATCACGATGAGCCCGACGCCGCGTGCCAGCAGCCGGTCCACGGCGTCCGCGAGGTCCCCGGCGTCCGCCAGCAGCAGGGCCTCCTCCTCGGTCGCCACCAGCACGTCCGCCCGGGCGGCGAGCGGTCGCAGCAGGCGTGCCGCGACCGGTGGCGGGCTGAGCCGGCGCCGGACGTTGGCGCTCAGGCACACCCGCACCCCGGCCGCGCGGGCCGCCTCGACAGCGGCCACTGTCGCGTCCGCGGCGCTCCCGGACAGCACCGGCGTTACGCCGCTGGCGTGCAGCCAACCGGCGCCGGCCAGGTATCGGGCGTCCACATCGGAGGGGGCGAACCAGCCGACGGGGTGCCCGAGCCGGGCCAGCGCGACGGTCACGTTGCTCTCGGCGCCCGCGACCTGGCGCCGGAAGGTGACCGCGCGGCGCAGCGGCACCCCGGGCTCGGCGAGCAGCAGGGCCATCGCCTCACCGAACGTCACCAGGTCGAGCGCCACCCCGATATCGAACCAGGCCCGGCTGCCGGACCCCCACCGGGTGCGCCGGGCGCGTCTGCTGCTTAACTCTTCAACCGGGAACGCCGCCCGAGCAGACGGGAGTCCATCGTGCAGCACCAGGAGATCGGGGCCTGGCTCGACGAGCTGGCATCTTCCGCGCCGGCGCCTGGCGGGGGCGCCGTGGCCGCCCTGCACGTGGCGACCGCGGCGGGCCTCGTCGAGATGGTCACCAACCTGACGATCGGCAATCCCCGGTACGCCGAGCACGAGCCGACGATGATCGAGGCGCGGGACACCGCCGGCGCCGTGCGCGCCGAAGCGATCCGGCTCGCCGACGACGACGCCCGCGCGTTCACCGCGGTCACCGACGCGTACAAGCTGCCCCGGGCGAGCGACGACGAGAAGGCGGCCCGCACGGCGGCCATCCAGCGCGCGCTGCTCGGCGCCGCCGACGTTCCGGTGCGCACGGCGCACGCGGCGACCACCGTCCTCGACCTGGCGGAGCGGATCCTCCCCGGCGCCAACGTCAACGTCCTCTCCGACGTCGCGGTCGCCGCGTCCTCGGCGCGGGCCGGCCTGGAGGCGGCGATCATCAACATCGAGATCAACCGGGTCGCCATCAAGGACGAGCAGGAGAAGGCCCGCCTGGCCGAGGCGGTGGAGACGATCGAGCGTGACCTCGGCCGGGCCGACGCCGTGGTGGCCACCGTCCGGAAGGGACTGAGCCGGTGACACTGATCGACGGGCGCGCGATCGCGAAGTCCATCCAGGAGGCCGTCGGCGCCGACGTGGCCGCCCTGCGCGCCGCCGGCACGACCCCCACCCTGGCAATCGTGGTGCCGACCGACGACGAGGCGACGGCGTGGTACGTGCGCTCGATCGCGCGCACGGCCGCGAAGGCCGGCATCGACGTCCGCCAGATCGACCTGCACGAGGCGAGCGCGGAGGAGCTGACCGCTCAGCTCGACGCGCTCTCGGCCGACCCGGCCATGCACGGGATCATCTGCCAGACCCCGCTGCCCAAAGGCGTCACCCTCGAGCAGGTGGGCCAGCACATCGCGGTCGGCAAGGACATCGACGGCGCCAACCCGGAGAGTCTCGGCCGGCTCGCCTCCGGCCTGCCCGCGTTCGCCCCGGCGACCGCCCAGGCCGTCGTGGAGATCCTGCGCCGCGAGGAGGTGCCGCTCGTCGGGGCGCACGTGGTCGTGGTGGGGCGCAGCAACGTCGTCGGCAAGCCGGCCGCCCTGTTGCTGCTGGCCGAGCACGCGACCGTGACGATCTGCCACTCGCGTACCCGTGACCTGGCCGAGCGGACCCGTGAGGGCGACGTGGTCGTCGCGGCCGTCGGCCGCGCGCGGCTCCTCGGCGCCGCATACGTGAAGCCGGGTGCCGTCGTCATCGACGTGGGCACCAACCCGACCGAGGACCGCCAGCTCGTCGGCGACGTCGACACCGCGGCCGTCGAGCCCGTGGCCAGGGCGATCACCCCGGTGCCCGGTGGGGTCGGGCCGGTCACGACCGCGCTCCTGCTGCGAAACACCGTCGCGGCCGCGACGCCGCAGTCGTAGCCTGCGGGGCATGCGGCTGGCTCACCTCGGACTCACCGTCGCCGACCAGGAGCGCTCGCGGCGCTTCTACGAGACGCACTTCGGCTTCGGCGCGCGACCGGCGGCCCGCTATCCCGACGGGACGCTGATCATCCGCGACGCCGACGGATTCGACCTGGCGCTGCATCCGGGCTCGTCCGCGCGTACCGATGATTTCCTGCACTTCGGTTTCGGCTGCGCCGACGCCGAAGAGGTGCGCGCCATGCGCGCGCACCTGCTCTCCGCTGGCGTCCCGCTCGTCGAGGAGGAGGACACCGAGGGGTACGTGGCGTTCAAGGCGCTCGACCCGGACGGCTACCGCGTCGAGGTGTACTGGGAGCCGTGAGCGCTACGGGTTTTCGGCGTGCGTGAGGGTCTCCCAGCCGATGAAGTGGCCGTCATTGCCGAAGGGCCGTCGCCGCTCGATGAGCTGCTGGGTCTTGGGTAGCGCGACGCCGGTGCGGTTGTGGTAGTGGTTGTAGGCGATCTCGAGGACCGGCCCCATGCCCTTGTTGACCTTGCCGGCGCACAGCCAGCCGGGCACCGGCTCGCCAAGGTCGATCGCGGCGTGGAACTCCAGCGCCTTGGTGATCCGCTCCCGCATCTCGCCGTAGAGGTCGAGACCCTGCAGGCGGGCGGTCTCGGCGACATGGACGGCGGCCTCCAGGCCCCAGCCGGTGTGTCCGAAGTCGCGGCACGTCTCCTGGGCCACGCCGTCGACGAGGGTCTGCTGGCCATACCAGTAGCGGACCAGCGCCCCGCCGCTCTTCGGGTGCCCGGGCGCTGACTTCGGCGTCGGGCCGTCAGCTGTGAGGTAGACATAGGCCGGCACCCGGCCCCGCCACAGCGCGACGGCCTTGTCGAAGGAGGCCCGGTCGTCGAGGAAGACCGCGATGCCGATCGCGGCGTCGGTCATGATGGATTCCCAGTTGCCGTTGGCCCCGGAGCCCTTGATCAGGACCGGCAGGTACACGGTGCGGAGCATGGTCGCGAACCGGTCCTGGTTGGCCCAGCCGCCGGGGTAGGTGTAGCGGATCAGCTCGCCGGCCCGCGACCACGCCGCTCCCGACCAGCCGGTCTGCAGCGGCGCGTTGGAGTTGGTGTGCTCCTTGATCGTTGCCGACCAGGCGTCCATCAGCTCGATCGCCTTGTCGGCGTACCGCCTGTCCTGCGTGATGTTCCACATGAGCGCGTCGGCGTACGCGGCGAGCGCGTCCCCGCGCTCGTCCGAGCACCCGTTGTTGGGGTTGGACCGGGATCCGCACTCGACGGTCGCACGCGGCGCCGCCTTGCGCGCCAGCGACGCGTACCGGTCGGCCTTCAGCCGGTCGAAGGCTCCCTTCCACGGCTGGGCACCTTCGCCCACCTTCTTCCGCACGACCTCCAACTGGTCCTTGCCGACCAGCACGCCTGGGTGGTTGAACGCGGCGGGGGCGACTTTGGGCGCCGTCCCGGCTTTCGCTGCAGCTCCGGCTTTCGGTTTCGCGTCGCCGTGCTGCGCCGCAACCGCCGCGGCCGCGGGAATCAGCAACGCACCGACCACCGCCGCCACCAGCCACGGCCTTGTCCGACGACCTCGCATATGTACCCGTCCTGTCTGTTCAGCCCTGCGGGCCCCCGGGAAGCGCGTTCTCATCTAAGTCACGATGATGACAAGCGTCAATCTCCCTCTCCCGCTCCCTCTCCCGCCGATCTTGGAGTTAGCTACATGGTTTGATCTTCAAACCACGACACTTTCTCCTTGATCGGTGAAGGAGAAGGGAAAGAAGCACGGCGGCCGGCTGAACCGGTCGCGGCGGGTGCCCGTGTCTGGGGAGTCAGCGGCCGGAAGGACCCGGCCGACACCAGCACGGAGGCTCCCCTGATGATTCGCACGCGCACCGCCGCCCTCCTCGCCGCCTCGGCTCTCGGCGTCACGCTCATGTCCGCCTGCGGCGGCTCGTACGACTCGAAGCCGAGCTCCGCACCGCCACCCACCCAGCAGCCCGCCACCCAGGCCCCAGACCAGAACGGTCCGATCCGCCTCGCCGCCTCGAAGATCGACAAGTTGGGCACGGTCGTCACCGACAGCACGGGCATGACGCTGTACCGGTTCGACAGAGACACCGCCCAGCCGTCGGTGTCCAACTGCGACGGCACATGCGCAACGCTGTGGCCGCCGGTCGAGGCGACGACCAACCAGGTGCAGCTCAGCGGCATCGACAAGAGCCTGATCGGCACCGTGGTGCGCAAGGACGGGACCAAGCAGCTGACCATCGGCGGCTGGCCGCTCTACCGGTACGCCAAGGACACCGCGCCGGGCCAGGCCAACGGGCAGGGCGTCGGCAAGACCTGGTTCGCCGCCACGCCGCAGGGCAAGAAGGCGGCCGCGACCAGCGACTCCGGCTCGGATTCCGGCGGCTACGGCTACTGACCCGTCTTCCGGCCGGGGTGGGGGCGCCCCGGCCGGAAGACGTCTTCGGCGTGGGAGGTGGACGCATGAACGCATCCGTTTCGGCTCTGGGACCTGGCCGGCTGGCGCGCAACGACCTGGCACGGTCGTCCGCGCCGGCGGCCCAGAAGTCGCCGGTCCAGAACCCGTCCCGTTCGGCTGATCTAATACCCGGGACCACACCGGACGAGCGGGGGAGACAACGGGTGAGCATCGTGGGTCGCTGGTCGCGAGGGGGGCGGAAAGCCAGCGACGAAGCCCTGATCAGGTCCCTCTACGAGGAGCACGGGCGCAGCCTGCTGGCCTACGCGACCCGGCTGACCGGCGACCGGGCCAGCGCCGAGGACGTCGTCCAGGAGACGCTGCTGCGGGCCTGGAAGCACGCCGAGGCCATGGTCAACCAGAAAGGCTCGGTGCGCGGCTGGCTTCTCACGGTCGCGCGCAACATCGTCACCGACCGGGCCAGGGCCCGGTCGGCCCGCCCGACCGAGGTGGCCGAGACCCCGACGACCGGGCCGGTCGCCGGGGACCACGCGGAGACGGTCGTCAACTCGATGGTGGTCCTGGACGCACTGGACCATCTGTCCCCCGAGCACCGCGAGGTACTGGTGGAGCTCTACTACCGCGGCCGGACGGTCTCCGAAGCCGCACAGGTGCTCGGCGTCCCGCCAGGTACCGTCAAATCACGGTCCTATTACGCCTTGCGGGCCATGCGCACCGTAATCAGCGGCAACGGGACGGAGGTGGCCTGATGACGCAACCACACGATCGCGACCTGCTCGGCGCGTACGCCCTGGGCGTGCTCGACGCCGACGAAACGCATGCGATCGACCAGCATGTCGCCTCGTGCGCCGAGTGCCGGCAGGACCTAGCCGAGCTGGTGGAGATGAAGGAATCGCTCGGCGAGGTGCCGCCGGAGGCCTTCCTCGACGGGCCGCCCGAGGGCGGCGACCTGCTGCTGCAGCGCACGCTGCGCGCGGTGCGCCACGACAAGGCGCACGCCGGCCGCCAGCGGTTCGCGCTGGTCGCCGCCGGGGTGGTGGCGCTGGCCACGGTCGCCGCGGGCGCCGGAGTGCTGGCCGGCAGGGACCAGGCGCCGCGCCACGACGTCCTGCCGCCCACGCCGACCGCAACGGCGCCGGTCAACGCCCGCACCGTGTCGGCCACCGACCCGACGAGCGGGGCGAAGATCACCGCGACCGTCACGCCGGCCGCCGGCTGGGTCCGGGTGCACGCCGACGTCAGCGGCATCCGCGCCGGCAAGCGCTGCCAACTCGTCGTGGTGGGCCGAAACGGCACGCCGCTGGTCGCCGGCAGCTGGCTGGTCTCGCCGAAGGGTGAGAAGGAGGGCACGTCGCTGGACGGTTCCGCCCTCGTCGCCGCCTCGGACGTCGCCGCGGTGGAGGTCGTCACGTTTGACAACGAGAAGCTGGTGAGCGCCACCGTTTAGCCGCTGGTCGGCACGCCTTCCGGGGAGTTGTCGCCGGAGGTACGCGAGGATTGCGGGCGATGAGCCTGCACGACGTGTACCTCACGCTGCTCGCCGCCGGCGGCGTGCTGCTGCTCAGCGTCGCCGCCGCGCGACTGGCCGACCGGGTCGGCCTGCCTGTGCTGCTCGCGTTCCTCGGCGTCGGCGTGCTGCTCGGCGAGGACGTGCTCGGGCTGCGCTTTGACGACGCCGCCCTCGCGCAGGCCCTGGGCACCGCCGCGCTGGCGATCATCCTCGTCGAGGGCGGCCTCACCACCCAGCTGTCGGTGGTCCGGCCGGTGCTGTTCCCGGCGGCCGTGCTGGCCACCGTCGGCGTACTGATCAGCGTCGGCGTCATCGCGCTGACCGCGCACCTGGTGCTCCGCGTGTCCTGGCAGCTCGCGCTCCTGCTCGGCGCGATCGTCTCGTCCACCGACGCGGCGGCGGTGTTCTCGGTGCTGCGGGCACTCCCGCTGCCCCGCCGCCTGACCGGCCTGCTGGAGGCCGAGTCCGGCTTCAACGACGCGCCGACGGTCATCCTTGTCGTCGCGCTCAGCGCCACCCGGGTCACCGGCGGGTCGGCGCTCCCCCTGCTGCTCACGCTGGTCTACGAGCTGGCCGCCGGCACCGCGGTCGGGCTGCTCACCGGCATACTCGGCCGAGGTCTGCTGCGCCGGCTGTCCCTGCCGTCCTCGGGTTTGCACTCGATCGCGATGGTCTCCTGCGGCGTGGTCGGCTTCGCCGCCGCCGGCGCGGCGCACGCCAGTGGTTTCCTCGCCGCGTACCTGGCCGCGCTGATCCTGGGCAACTCCGGCCTGCCACACCGGCGGGCCACCCGCTCGGTCGCCGAAGGGCTCGGCTGGATCGCGCAGATCAGCCTGTTCGTCATGCTCGGCCTGCTGGCCACCCCGCACGAGCTGCCCGGCAGCGTGCTGCCGGCCCTCGCGATCGGTGCCGTGCTGCTCCTGCTGGCCCGCCCGCTGTCGGTACTCCCGACGCTGACGCCGTTCCGGGTCCCGCTGCGCGAGCAGCTCTTCCTGTCGTGGGCCGGCCTGCGCGGCGCGGTGCCGATCGTGCTGGCCACCATCCCGGTGGTGGCCGGCGTGCCGGGCAGCCGCAAGCTGCTCAACCTGGTGTTCGTCCTGGTCGTGGTGTTCATCCTGGTGCAGGCGCCGACCCTGCCCTGGCTCGCGCGGCGGCTACGCCTGGTCCCCGCGCACTCCGGCCGGGAACTCCAGGTCGAGGTGGCCCCGCTGGACATCCTCGCCGCCGACATCATCGAGCTGACCATCGAGCCCGGCTCCCGGCTGCACGGCGTGGAGATCTTCGAGCTGCGCCTGCCCCCGCCGAGCGCGGTCACCCTCGTCGTACGCGACAACAACGCGTTCGTGCCGGAGCTGACCACCCGGCTGCGCACCGGCGACCAGCTGCTCGTGGTGGCCACCAGCACGGTACGGGAGAAGACCGAGCGGCGGCTGCGGGCGGTGGCCCGCGCCGGCCGGCTCGCCGCCTGGGTGGGCGAGACCGGCGATGCGGACCCCCCACGCTAGGCCCGGACCCGGTGCCATACGCCGACCCGCACCCTTACCCCGGGGGAGGCGTGCGCGACCGGCTCGTGGTCGGGCGCCGGCAGGCCGGCCGCCTCGACCAGGTGCTGGCGCAGGTGACTGACCCACGCCCGGCGCAGCGGCCACGGCGGGTGATCGGCGTTCACCGCGACCAGCTGGCCGGCGACCCTGCTGTAGAGCCGGAAGCGGGCCGTGAGGAAGTGGTCCAGCGGCCCCAGCTTGTCCTCGGCGAGCGACTCCCCCAGCTCGATCTGGGCGTCGCACAGCGCCCCCGCAAGGCCCGGCCAACGCCGGCGGGAGTGGTAGGCGACCGCGTCGCCCATGGCCCGCACCGACATCTCCGACCAGTAGTACGGCAGTCCGAAGCCGACCCGCGCGGCGAGGACGGCCGGCAGGCGCGCCGCGTCCAACGAGAAGAACCAGATCCCGGTACGGCCGTCGGGGCCCCGCACGTAGGTGCGCACGTTGGTTTCGGGGAACCGCGACAGCCACGGCACCGGGGGCAGCCAGCGCGGGCGTACCCGGTCCATGAGAAACGGGATCAGGCCGACCCACGCCACGCCGTCGAACGTCTCGACCTCGAGCCCATCCGGGAGCAGCGCCTGCACGGTCTCCGGCGGGTAGCGCCAGTGCAGGAAGGTCAGCATCCGCCAGTCCTGGAACATCAGCGGATGGGGAACCGGCGGAGCGGGCGGCGCTTGCACGGGACTCGTGGTACCCGATGCGGGGTGGGGACTAAACGGGCGCCCACGCGGTACTCCCGATCGCCGGTGGGTACCACTCGCCCATGAGTACCGAACCGGAGCGGCCCATCTCGCCCGACCTGCCACCACCGCCGGGCGTCGAAGCGCCGGATCTCGTCATGCCCGGCGCTGACGAGCACGCCGACGAGGCAGAGGACTTCAGGCCGGACGCCGATGTCCCGGAACCGCCGGACTAGCGGCCCGGAAGGCGTAACTGGCAGGGGGATGTAAGAATCCCCTCGGGGGCACATCCGACCACGTGGCGGCTGGAGCGTGCCGTGAACGACCGACTCGCCTACCGGATCGACCGTCGACCGTCAACGACGATCGTCCATCTCGACGGCGTCCTCAACCTGGAGACAACCGGCCAGCTGCGTAACGCTGTGCTGAAGTGTCTCGCCGACGAGCCGGCCGCAATGATCATCAATCTGCGCAAGCTGACGGTGGCCCAGGATATCGCGGTCACGATCTTTCCCACGCTGGCCCGCGCGGCCGCACAGTGGCCGGGCGCGGAGTTCTTCCTGTGCGGCGCCTCGGTGGCGGTGCGGGCCGACCTGCGCCGGCTCGGCGTGCTTCCCCGCGTGCGGTTGCTGGCCGACTGTGAGGAGGCCCTGACGCAGGCCGCCGAGCAGAAACCGCCGCAGCGGGTGGCGCGGACCCTCGCACCCATACCCGAATCCTGCGAGGCAGCGCGCCGGCTGGTCGGGGAGGCGTCCCACGAGTGGCGGGTGGTCGAGCTGTCCGACACGGCGCAGCTCGTCGCCACCGAGCTGGTCGCGAACGCGGTCCGGCACGCGGGCACGGAGATCGTGCTGGTCCTGTCACTGTCCCGGTCGTACCTGCACGTGACGGTCCGCGATCAGTGCTCCGATCCGGCCCGGCTCTCTCCGCCGTATAGCGAGGACGGCACCAGCGGCCGCGGGCTCATCGTGGTGGACGCGGTGGCCACCGCCTGGGGCACCACACCGCGCCCGGACGGCAAAGCGGTCTGGGCGACCTTGCGCCGCGTCCCCGCACCCTGACCGTCAGCCGGGCTCGCCGTCCTGCAGCCACCGGCGCAGCCGGCGCAGCGAGCCGGCGAGCAGTCGGGAGACGTGCATCTGGGACAGGCCGATGTGCTGCGCGATCTGCGCCTGGCTGAGGTTACCGAAGAACCGCAGGGTGATGATCCGCCGCTCCCGTTCGGGCAGCGACGCGAGGGCCGGCTGCAGCGCGGCACGATCGGCCACGGCCTCCAGGTCGTCGTCCACCGCGCCGATGAGGTCGACCAGCGCCAGGTCCGCACCGCCCGCCACCGGGGTGAACAGGCTCGTCGCCCGGTATCCGTTGCTGGCGACCAGGCACTCGATCACCTCTTCCTCGGGGACGGCGAGGTGCCAGGCCAGCTCGGCGACGGTCGGCGACCGCGAATGGGCGCGCGTGAACGCCTCCCGGGTGTGCAGGATCTCGATGCGCAGCTCCTGCAACCGCCGCGGGACGTGGATGCCCCAGCCGCGGTCGCGGAAGTACCGCTTGATCTCGCCGACGATCGTGGGGATCAGGTAAGCCGCGAATTCCGTGCCCCGGTGCGAGTCGTAGCGGTCGACCGCGTTCACCAGGCCGACGGCTGCCACCTGGACGAGATCGTCGAGCGGCTCACCGCGGTTGCGGAAGCGCCGGGCCAGGTGCCGGGCCAACGGCAGGCACAGCTCGATGACCTCTTCGCGCACCCGCCGGTGTGCGGCGTCGGTGGGATCCAGCTCACCCAGCCGGACCAGCAGCGGGCCCACCTCGCGCGGCAGGACGTGCGACCCGGTGTTGACCGGCACGACTGCGCGGCCGACCAGCTCGGGCGCGTCCATCAGGGTGTCGTCGGTGCGTAGCCGTTTGGCCAGCCCGCCGATCTCGAGGACCTCGCGCACCAGGCCGTCGGAGCCGACCGCGCGCAGCTCGCCGCCGCGCTCCTCCAGCAGGTTGGCCGTCTCGACGAGGACGCCCACCGCCGCGGCGTCCAGCAGCGTGGCCGGGCTGAGGTCGACCACCAACCGCGTGGCGCCCTCCTCGACCAGGCGTGCCAGCGCAGCCCGCAACCGGCCGCACACCGCGAAGTCGATCTCGCCGCTGGCGCGCAGCAGCCTGGACGGCTCGCCCGCCGCCGTATCCGTATGTAGCTCTTCCGTCTCGGCCCAGGTCACGTCGGCGGCCTCCCCCCACCGCCCGTTCGCGTCGGGCGGCCCTGACAGCACACCAGCGATAAAGCGTAGCCCGATCTGCGGGGTTGCCAACCCCCTCCTGCCCAACCAGCGGGAGGTCCTAGTCGAGCAGGTGGATCTGACCGGCGTTGACGCTGATCGTGCGCGGCGCCAGCGGCTCGGTCGCGGGGCCGTTGCGAACCGAGCCGTCGGTCGCCGAGAACGCACTGCGATGGCACGGGCAGTTGATGACTCCGTTCTGGACATCGGCGACGGTGCAGCCCGCGTGGGTGCAGACCGCGCTGAACGCCTTGAACTGCCCGTCGGCGGGCTGGGTCACGACGACCCGCCGGCTGTCGTAGACCTTGCCACCGCCCACCGGCACATCGCCGGCGTCGCCCAGCAGGCTGAGACCGCCCTGGCCCGGCCCGGGGGTGCGGGCACCCTGCTCGGGGGCGCCGGCGTTGTTGGAGGTCTGGTCCTGGCTGTCTTCGCCGCCACAGGCCGCCAGCGGCGCGATCCCGAGTGCGGTCCCGGCGATCAGTGCGCTGCGCCTGGTGGTTTGACCCATGTGTCACCCTTCATCGGGAAGGCGAGCGGAGTTGCTACCCGCCCCGGCCCCCGATATGCGGTGCGGTGGACGTTTGCACGGACGTTTGCACCGAATGTTTGCACGGACGTTTGCACCGGACCCCGGCCGGGTAGCAACGCGCGACGGCACATGCGTGCCCCCGGATCTGCGCGGATGCCGGCGAGGAGGATTGACCTTGCAAGCGAAACGACGAGCCACATGAGCGCGGCCCCCCTGCGCTGCTGGGTGGAGCAGGACGCAGCCGTCACGCTGGTACGCGTCCATGGCCCCCTGACGATGAGCACCGCGCCGACCCTGCGGTCGACCGTGCTCAAATGCCTGTCGAACCAGCCCGAACTGATCGTGGCCGACGTGTCCGCGATGGACGTCGACGACGACATCGTGCTGTCGGTGCTGCCGGCCCTGGCCCGGCACGCCGCCGCCTGGCCGGGAGCGGGACTTGCCCTCGGCGCCCCGGGACCACGGCTGGCGGCCGCGCTGGATCGGATGGCGGTCTGCCGGTACGTGCCGGTTTACCCCAGCGTGTCGGATGCGGTGGACAGCGGGGCCGAAAGGATCCCGTTGCGAGCGGTCCACGAATCGCTCGAAGCGACACCGTCGTCGCTCGCCGTCGGACGTGCGATGGTCGCCCGCGCGTGCGCCGGCTGGCAGTTGTCCGGCCTCACCGATCTCGCCCAGGTCGTTATGACCGAGTTGGTGGCCAACGCGGTCCGGCACGCCGGCACGCCGATGGAGGCCCGCATCGCGCTGCGCCAGCGGTACCTGCACCTGTCGGTGCGCGACCGCAGCTTCAAGCCGCCCCGGCGGATCGGCGCGGATCACGAACAGAGCACGAGCGGCCGCGGTCTCCTCGTGGTGGAGGCACTGGCGGCCTCGTGGGGCAGTACTCCGACGGCGGACGGAAAGGTGGTGTGGGCGACCCTGCACGCACGTAATTTCGGCAAAGGGTGAGGACGCCTAATCCTCGTCAGGTCTACCGTCACGTGAAATACACCAGTGGCATTCGGGCACAAGGTTGTTTCGGGTCACTGTCCGCTGGACTCGACGAAGACCTCACGGACGATAGGGGTAGTCATGACCGACACCGCAAACCTGGACGTGTGGCGGTTCGACCCAACTCACCTCATCAAAATCACCGGAGTGTTGGACTTTGCCGCGTCGGTACGCCTGAGGTTGGTGCTGTTTGAACAGCTCGACGCCGGGGCCCGTGAGGTGGTGCTCGATCTGACCGGGGTGCGGCTGCTCGACGCCAGCGCGATCGGCGTGATGCTCAAGGTGCGCGGGCAGCTCACCGACCGTGGCGGGACGCTCCGAGTACAGGGAGCGCGGGGCGTGGTGCTCGAGGTCCTGGAGGTGACCGGGTCGGCGAAGACGCTCGCCGCCTACGATCTGCCGTTCGAGCCGCCGGAGCGCCCACCCGACGCCCATGAGCACCTGGGCAGCGACCGGCACCACTGGCAGGGCGTGTGGGGCGACGAAGTCAACACTCTGCTGTGGACGGTCAGCCAGCTGCCGGCCGGCGACCCCCGGCGGCAGCGGATGCGCGACCGGGTCGTGGAGACCTGCCTGCCGTACGCGGACCGGCTGGCGCGCCGCTTCCACGGGCTGGGTGAGTCGGCCGCCGACCTGAGCCAGGTCGCGGCGGTCGGCCTGCTCAAGGCGGTCGACCGGTTCGACCCGGCGCACACCACCGACTTCGCCAGCTACGCGACGCCCACGATCGTGGGTGAGCTGAAGCGGCACTTCCGCGACCGCGGTTGGAGCGTCCGCGTGCCGCGCCGCCTGCAGGAGCTGCGGCTGGACATCAACCAGGCCCGGGAGACGCTGACCCAGCGGCTCGGGCGCTCCCCCACCGTCGCCGACGTCGCCGACCACCTCGACATCGACGACGACCAGGTCATCGAGGCCATGGTCGCGGCCAGCGGCTACCGGGCCGCCTCGCTGTTCGCGCCGGTGCGGCCGGGCGAGGACGCGATGACCCCGCTCGACTGGCTGGGCGCCGAAGACGACGGCCTGGACGCGGTGGAGTACCGCGAGTCGCTGGCCCCGATGCTGGCCAGACTTCCGCAGCGCGAGCAGAAGATTCTCAGCCTGCGCTTCTACGGCAACCTGACGCAGGCCGAGATCGCCGGCCAGCTGGGCATCTCCCAGATGCACGTGTCGCGGCTGCTCACCCGGACCCTCGACCGGTTGCGCGAGGACCTGCTGCACCAGGACTGAGCCCACCGCTCCCCCGGCGTCGGGAGACCCCCGGGGGTTTTCCACGCTTCCTGCCGGGTAGCCGGGAGTGATGACCGAGCCACGAAGCGACGACGAGGAACGCATCCTTTCCGTGCCCACCGGCGGGATGGACAGCGACGCGCTACCCGACGACCGGACCGCTGACCCGACCGTCGTGACCGGCGGGATGGACAGCGACCCGATCACCGAGGACAACTAGCCGAGAACCTGACCGCCGGCTAGCCCTCAGCCCTTGGTGGCGCCGCCGGTCAGGCCCTTGACGAAGTGCTTCTGCAACGCCAGGTAGAACACCAGCACCGGCAACGTCGCCAGGAACATCAGCGCGAACACGCTGCCGTAGTCGGCCTGGTACTGCCCGATCGACCGGTAGAGGCCGGTGGTGACCGTGGTGCCCTGGCTCGGCCCGAGAATGATCAGCGGATCGATGAAGTCGTTCCAGATCCACACGCCCAGGAAGATCATCACGCTTGCCGTCGCCGGTCGCAGCAGCGGAAACACAATCCGCCAGAAGACCTGCATCCGGCTGGCCCCGTCGATGACCGCAGCCTCCTCCAACTCCACGGGGACCGAGCGGATGAAGCCGGTGAACACGAAGACGCCGAACGGCACGTAGTACCCGACGTTGAACAGCACCAGGCCCTGCAGGGTGGTCATCAGGTGCGCTATGCGCAGCACGTCGGTGATCGGGATCAGGATCACCTGCGGCGGGATCATCAGGCCGCACAGCAGCAGCAGCGTCAACCCGCGGGCCCAGGAGCTGCGGTTACGCGCCAGGTAGTGGCCCAGCATCGCCGACAGCACCGTCAGGATGAGCACCGACAGCACGGTCACGATGACGCTGTTGGTCAGGCTGACCCAGAACAGGTGGTCGGGGCGGGTCAGCACGGCCGTGATGTTGTCCAGGGTCGGCGGGATGGGCAGCGCCGCCGGCTCCTTCGTGATGAGCGGGCCGCGCTTGATGACGTTGGCGCACACCAGGTAGAGCGGGACGAAGAAGATCGCGCTGACCGTGAGCGCCACGAGCGGGCGCAGCCAGGGCACCGAGGACCGGTTCACGTTGTCTCCCATCCGCTGCGCTTCGCGCCCCACGCGCTCACAGGTCAACCTCGCGGCTCTGCAGGATCTTGAGGACGACCGCCGTGGCGCCGGCGACGATCACCAGCATCACGACGGCGATCGCCGACGCGTACCCCTGGTGGTTGGCGTCGAAGCCGGTCTGCAGGACGCGGAAGGCGAGCGTCGCGGTGGTCCCGCTGCCGGGGCCGCCGTTGGTGATCACCTTGACGTGGTCGTAGACCTTGAACGCCGAGATCAGCAGCACGACGGTGTTGATGGTCAGGGATGGCGCGAGCAGCGGCCAGGTGACCGCGCGGAAGCGGCGCGCCGGGCCGGCGCCGTCGATCGCCGCCGCCTCCTGCAACTCGACCGGCACCCCCTGCAGGCCGGCCAGGTAGACCACGACGCAGAAGCCGAGCATCTGCCAGCACAGGATCGAGGCCAGGGAGTACAGCGCGTAGGCCGGGTCGGACAACCAGCCGGGCGGGTGCTCGACGCCGACCGCGCGCAGCCCCTGGTTGAGCGGGCCATCCTGGTCCAGCAGCCGGGACCACACGATGCTCACGACGACCGAGCTGAGGATCACCGGCGTGAAGAACACGCTGCGCAGTGCGTTGTAGAGCCAGCCCCGCTTGTCGAGCAGGACCGCGACGGCGAGGCCCAGCACGTTGGGCACGATCACCACGATGAGGGTGAGGATCGTGGTGACCTTCAGCGCGGTGTGGAACTCCTCGTCGCCGAAGAGCAGGCGGTAGTTGTTCAGACCCACGTACTTCGTCGGCGGGTTGAACGGGTTGTAGTTGGTCAGGCTGTAGCCGACGCTGATCACGATCGGCGCCAGGACGAAGCAGACGTAGACCAGGACCCCGGGCCCCCCGAAGGACACGAAGTGCCAGAGCCGCGGCAGCACAGGCCGGCGGCGCCGGATCGGGGCGGCCGCCGGTCGTGGGTCGCGCGGCGGGCGCGTGGATGGGGGCGCCACGTCGGCGACCATTGTTCTCCTCCTTGCGACCACGGGGGACCTTCCGTGGAAGGCCCCCCGCGATCAGGTGAAACTCAGCCGGCCTTGGCCCACTCCGCGTCGAGGGACTCGGCCACCTGCTGGGGGGACTTGTTGCCGGAGATCAGGTCCTGCGCCCCGGCCCAGATCTTGTCGGCCAACCCCGGGATCGGCCCGTCGTCGGCGGTCTCCCAGTTGAACGCGTGCCGGATCGTCCCGGCCTTCACGCCCTCCTGGTAGAGCTCGTAACCGGCCTTGTACACCGGACCCGCGTCGGCCGGCGGGCTGTAGCCCTTGATCGCCGGGATCAGGCCGTCGGCCTTCACCGAGTTGTCGAGGTTGCCCTTGTCGGTCTGGAACGCCAGCGCGAACGTCTTCGCCGCCTTCAGGTTCTTGGCCTTCGAGCTGACCAGCAGGCCGCCACCGGTGTAGGCCGGGACCAGTTGCTTGCCGTCGTCGGAGGGAAAGTTGAAGACCCCGATGTCGAACGCCGGCTTCTTGGAGTCGGCCGCCGAGGCGAACCAGTTGCCCATCGGGTACATCGCGCCCTTGCCGTCGAGGAACGCCTGCTCGGTGGCGGCGTAGTCGCGCGAGATGTCCTGCTTGTTGATGTAGCCCTGCTTGGCCAGGTCGGAGACCTTCGTGAGGGCCTTGACGAACGCCGGGTCGGCGAACTTCACCTTGCCCGCGCGGCGCTGGGTCATCCAGTCCGGGTTGGTGCCGTAGACGTCGGTGCTGACCGTGCCGGTGAGGACCAGGCCGGAGGCGAACGCGTCCTTGCCGCCACCGACGACGAACGGCGTGTAGCTCTTCGCCTTGAGCTTGGCCGAGGCGTCCAGCAGCTCGGCCCACGTCTTCGGGGCCGACGTGATGCCGGCGTCGGCGAACATCTTCTTGTTGTAGTAGATCGGCGGGATGGTCTGGGTGTTCGCCGGCAGCTGATAGATCTTGCCCTTGATCAGGCCCGCGTCCGGGAACACGAAGTCCTTGAGCTCGTCCTTGGACCACTCGGCCAGGTTGCCGGCCTCGGCGAACCCGCTCGGCGTCACCGCGATCATCACGTCCGGGAACTGGCCGGACTGCAGAAGCTGTTTGGCGTAGTTGGTGCGGTCGCCGGCGCTGGGCGCCGTGAGCCGCTTGACACTGATCTCAGGGTGCTTGTCGGTCACCCGCTTGATCGCGGCGTCCCAGTACTGCGGAGTGAGGTTGGGCGATTCGAAGGTCAGGAAGCTGATCTCCTGCTTGGCGCCGCTCTTCGACTCGCCGGCCTTGTCGTCAACGCTGCATCCACTCAGGGCGGTGACGGTCGCAAGCGCGACCGCCGCCCCGAGCGCAAATATCTTTTTCATAGAGCAAACCCTTTCCTCGCCCTGTGGGGCGGCCGGCTCGCGTAGTGAACGCGGTCACAGCCCGCAGAAATTGGATCCGATGTATCCGGCCATGTCAAGCGCCTAATCACGGGTTTGCCCTGGTTGAGCGGGCGATTCATGGGATGAATGGGCTTATCCGAGGCAGCAGGAGGCGGCGACGGGAGGTACCGGTGCGGTAACATCGACACCCGTCGATCTCATCGGCTTCCGCGCCGGCAAAGGCGTCCGCTGCACCGCCGACCGCAAAAACCGCAATCGTTACCATCGCGCACGCGGGCGTGCTCGTGCGAGCTTTGCGGGCATGATCGTGCGCGCCTTTCCGCCGGACGGCAGAGCTGTCGGCCACGCGAGCGGGTTATGCGAACGAACGGCGGCTACGGCAGCAACCTGCCACCAGGATCGTGGGTCTTGAGGGGGAACTTCCGCACCGCGAGCCACACCGTCAACAGCGCCACGGCCAGCACCGCCAGCGCCCCCGGCGCCCGGGTCGCCCGCGCCAGGTTGTACCCGTCGGGCAGCACCAGGAACGACAGCGCGGCCGTGACCGGGACCAGCCAGCGCCACTCCGCACCGGCCGCGGCCAGCACCGCGAGGGGCAGCAGCCAGTACCACGGATGGAACACCGGTGCCAGCAGCGTCGTGGCGAGCAGCGCCAGGCCGGCGGCGTGCACCACCTCGCGGGTGTCCCGGCCACGCGCCCGCCACCACAGCACCACCAGCACGACGAGCAGGACCGCCAACCCCACGGTACGGGCGACCGCGATCGCCGTATCAGCGTGACCGATATAGCCGACGGCGATGCCCACGCCGGTGGGCAGGGAGGTCCACTGCACCGAGTCACCGCTGTGCCGCAGGCCGGTGACCCAGCCGAAGCCCAGCCCGGTAACCGCCGCCACCGCCCCGTAGGCGGCGACACATCCCAGCCCGACCCACCCCGCCGCCCGGGCCAGCGCCGGGAGGCGCCGCTCCGGGCGTACCGCCAAAAGGACCGCGAACGGCAGTGCGATGCCGGCGGTGGCCTTGACCGCGAGCGCCGCGCCGAACAGGGCCCCGGCGAGCACGGGCCGGCGGCGGGCGGCGTAGACCAGCCCCGCCAGCACCAACCCGATCATCAGGGCATCGTTGTGCGCCGCCGAGACGAGGTGCACGCCCACGAGCGGAGCGGCCAGCCCGAGCCAGGCGGCCCGCGACCCGTCCACCCCGCTGGCGCGCGCCAGCCGGGGCAGATAGGCCGCGGCGAGCAGCACGCCGGCGACCGCGACGAGCCGGAGCAGGCCGACCGCCACCCACAGGTGACCGCCGGAGATCGCGACCGCCGCGGCGGCAAACCCTATGTACAGCGGACCGTACGGCGCCGGCGTCTCCCGCCAGATCAGCGAAATCGAGTCCAGCCACGGGCAGGGCAGCGCCGCCGCACCCACCGCGTACGGGTCCAGCCCGGCCGCGTACACAGCACCCTGGCAGGCGTACGCATAGACGTCCCGGCTGCCCAGCGGCGGCGCCAGGGCCAGCGGCGCGCACCAGAGCGCCGCGGTCGTCAACACCCACCGAAGCGTTGGCCGCAGCCGGCCGGCCAGCGACCACGCCAGGACAAGAAGGCCGGTGCCGACGAGCCAGGCGACGAGGGCCAGCGGCGCGCGGGTCCACGCGGCGGCCACGGTCGGCGCCGGGTCACGGTGCGGCAACGCTCCGCCGACGTATGCCGCGACCGCGAGCGCGACGGCGCCCGCAAGCCCGACGTAACGCGCCGTACCCAGCCCAAATCGACCTGACACGACGCCCATGCTCGCACGCTTCGATCCCGGTGATTCGCAGCCGTGGCGGGCCCGGATGGGTCGGAGTGAGGAAAACCTCGGCGGCGGAATCCGGGGCCCGCACGATCGAACCGCTGACGCCCACCGGCCGTACCAGTGTGTAGTCCGGCCCCGGCCGGCAACTCGACAGCACTAGCGCCGACCGGCCACCAGCCCGGCCGGCGCTAGGCGGAAGGGACGACGATGACATCCACCCCATCCACCCCGGTAGCCGCGCGCGGCGGCGGGTCGGGACGGAGGCGAGGCACCGCCCTGGTCGCGGCCGGCCTCCTCGTGGGCGCGGCGGTATACGGACTCGGACCGACGTCGGCGGCGGCGTCCAGCCATCGGGAGGCGCCGCTGGTGGCCGCCGACCCGGCGGTGGACAACACCGACTTCTACGCGTTCGTGAGCCCGGACAAGACGGACACCGTCACGTTCGTGTCGAACTGGGTTCCGTTCCAGGAGCCGAACGGCGGGCCGAACTTCTTTCCGTTCGCCACCGACGCCTCGTACCTGGTGAACGTCGACAACGACGGCGACGCCCGTCCCGATGTCAAGTTCCGGTGGTCGTTCAAGAACATCGACAAGCGCGGTAACGCCACGTTCCTGTACAACAACGGTCCGGTCACCTCGCTCGACGACGCGAACCTTCTCTTCCGCCAGGTGTACACGCTGGAGCGGTGGGCCGACGGCGACAACTGGAAGACCCTCGTCAAGGACGCGCCGGTCGCGCCGTCGCGGGTCGGCCAGGCTTCGATGCCGGACTACAAGAAGCTGCGTGACCAGGCCTCGCTCTCGCTCAACGCCGGCTTCAAGGCGTTCGCCGGCCAGGCCGACGACCCGTTCTTTGCCGACCTGCGGGTGTTCGATCTGCTCTACGGCGGCAACCTCAGCGAGGTCGGCCAGGACACGCTCGGCGGCTACAACGTCAACACTCTCGCCCTGCAGGTCCCCGTCAACGACATCGCGCTCAAGCGGGACGCGCGCCGCAACCCGATCTTCGGGGCGTGGGCGACCGCCGAGCGGGACCGCGTCCAGGTCAACGGGTTCGGCGGCAACAACCGCGAGGACGGCAGCGCCAACAGCAACGGCAGCGGCAACGACAACAACGACCGCTACAAGTTCGGCGACAAGAACAACAACACCAAGAACTACGACGACAGCAGCAAGTACCAGGACAAGAACCGCAGCAAGAACAAGGACCGCGACGGTTACCGCGGCAACCGCGACAACGACCAGGTCCAGGTGTCCCGGCTCGGTAACCCGCTGGTCAACGAGGTCGTCATGCCGGTCGGCCTGAAGGACGCGTTCAACTCGCTGTCTCCGGACAAGGACGGCCGGATCAAGGAGGTCGTCGATCGGGTACTCGACCCGGAGCTACCCAAGCTGATCCAGGGCATCTACAAGATCCAGGCCCCGCCCGGACCGCGCGCCGACCTCGCCGAGATCTTCCTGACCGGCGTCACCACCCGGGCCGGCGGCCCGATCAAGGCCGACCTCAACTCGCAGCTCAACAACACCGACGCCGACCGCAACAAGTTCGTCGCCTCGGAGATGCTGCGGCTGAACATGTCGGTCGCGGTCAACAAGAGCCCCAACCGGCTCGGCGTGCTCGCCGGTGACCTGCAGGGCTTCCCGAACGGCCGGCGGCTGACCGACGACGTGGTCGACATCAGCATCCAGGCCGTGGAAGGCGCGGCGCAGTCCGGCAAGCTGGTGGACGCCCTCAAGGATGGCGACAAGGTCAACGCCAACGACCGCGGGTTCTTGACCACCTTCCCGTACGTGGCGCTGCCCAACGCCAACGGCGTCAACACCCGCGGCAACGTCGACCCCAACAAGGTCGGCTTCTTCGGCGGGTCCGGCAACGGTGGCCCGATGGCCGTCGGTGGCCTGGCCGCGCTGGTGGCGCTCGCCGGGTTCATGTTCAGCTGGTACCGGCGCCGCAACCGGCTCGCGCCGGCCACGGTCGGGGCGAGCACCGATGGCGAGCACGCCGCGGCACCGGCTCCCGGCGGCACCGTGCTGCTCGAGGCGGCCGAGCCCGCCGACAAACCGGACGAGCCCAGGTCCGGCTACAGCGGTCGCCGCCGGGCCGCGGGTGAGGACACGTCCGGCGACGAACGCGGTGGCACCAGTCAGAGCAAATCGGACGGCGACGGCTTCGTCGTGATCTGACGCTCGAACCAGCACACCGCCCACGGTGGCGCGCCGCACGGCACGGCGGCGCGCCACCGTGGCCCGCCCGGGAGGACCACCAGATGCGACGACTCGCGCACCGGCTACGGCTCATCGGCCTGGTCGGTTCGACCGCGCTCGCGCTGGTGGTGGCGGGGGGCGTGCTCGGCCGGGGTGGCAGCGATGCGGCCCCGGCCGAGCACACCGGCACCGCCCGGGCGGCCGACCCGCTCGGCGCCTCGATCGCGAAGGCGCAGCAGCGCCTCAAGGACGTCCCCGGCGACTGGGCCACGTGGGCCGCCCTCAGCTCCGCATACCTGGAGCGCGGCCGGATCACCGCCGACCCGACCTACTACCCGAAGGCCGAGGGCGCGGCGGCCAGGTCGCTAACGCTGCGCCAGGAGGGGAACGCGCCCGCGCACGTGGCACTCGGCGCCCTGGCCAACGCCCGGCACGACTTCGCCGCCGCCCGCGACCACGCGCGCGCCGCGCTGGCCGTCAGCAGCTTCAACGCCGACGCGTACGGGGTGCTCACGGATGCGCTGACCCAGCTCGGTGACGCCACGGGGGCCACCGAGGCGGTGCAGCACATGCTCGACCTGCGGCCCGGACTCGCCGCGTACACCCGCGCCTCCTACGACCTGGAGCTGCGCGGCAAGGTCGACGAGGCGGCCGACCTGATGCGCCGGGCCCTCGACGACGCCACCGACCCGCACGACGCCGCGTTCTGCCACAACCAGCTCGGTGACCTCGCCTGGCAGGTCGGCGACCTGGCCGGCGCGTCCCGCGAGTACGCCGCCGCCCGCAAAGCCGATCCCGCGTCCATCGGCGGGCGGCGGGGCAGCGCCCGGGTCGCGTTCGCGGACGGCAGGACCGAGGCCGCGCTCGCCGGCTTCGCCGAGCTCACGGGGCGCACCCCCACACCCACAGACCTTCTCGAGTACGCCGAGCTGCTGCGCGCCGCCGGCCGGTCGGCCGAGGCGGACGCCCAGGTGCAGCTGGCCGCCGCCGCGCACACGCTGTTCACCGCGAACGGCGGCGTGGACGGGCTCACGGCCGCCGCGCTGGCCCTGGCGCAGAACCAGCCCGACCAGGCCGTCGAGGCCGCACGCGGAGAGTGGGCGCGCCGCCAGCACGTCGACGTCGCCGACACCCTGGCCTGGGCACTGCACCGGGCCGGCAAGGACGCCGAAGCCCTCCCGTACGCCCAGAAGGTCGCCGCCACCGGAGCGCGACCCGCCGGGTACGCCTACCATCTCGGAATGATTGAGCTGGCGCTCGGTCAACGCGACCAGGCCCGCACCGACCTGACCCGGGCGGTGCGGACCAACCCGGCCTTCTCGCCGGTGGACGCCCCCGCTGCCCGCAAGGCCCTCGCCGACCTCGGAGCCGCCCCGTGAAGCGACTGGTGTTCGTCGCGTGCGCCGCCGCGCTGGGGATCCTGGTCGTGCCCGCGTCACCCGCCGCCGCGCACCCGCTCGGCAACTTCTCCATCAACCAGTACGCGGGCCTGACACTGCGGCCGGACCGGGTGGACGTGTCCGCCGTCGTCGACGCCGCCGAGATCCCCACCCTGCAGGAACGCCCGAGCGTGGACGCCAACCACGACGGCATGGTCGACGACGCCGAACGGGCCGCCCACGCGAGGGCCGCCTGCCGCGAGTTGGCCGGCGCTTTCGAGGCGCGGGTCGGTCGCGACCGCCTCACGTGGACCGTCGGCGCGCCGGCGTTCGCTTATGTCGCGGGCTCGACGGGCCTGCAGACCAGCCGGCTGACCTGCTCGCTGACCGCGCCGGCCCGGCTCGGATCCGCGACGGCCGTCGCGGTGACCAACCGCTTCCGCGCCGACCGGGTGGGCTGGCGCGAGATGACCGCGGTCGGCGACGGCGTCAGGCTGGTCGACTCGCCGCTGCCAGGTCACAGCGTGAGCGAGGAGCTCCGCGCGTACCCGGCGGATCTTCTCTCCTCGGCGCTGGACGTGCGGACCGCGACGCTGCGCACGCAGCCCGGCACTGGGGCGGGCGCCACCGGGGCGGCCGTGCCACGCGGCGGCGACCCGGTGACCCGGTGGATGGCCGGCGCCGAACGGCACTTTCAGCAGGTGGCCGGCGGCCGGCTGACCCCGGTCGTCGCCGCCCTCGCCGTGCTGCTCGCGGTCCTGCTCGGCGCCGGGCACGCTGCCCTGCCGGGGCACGGCAAGACGGTGCTGGCCGCGTACCTTGCCGGCAAGCGGGGCCGCGCCCGCGACGCGGTGGTCGTCGGCGCGACGGTCACCCTGACCCACACCGGCGGGGTCCTGGTCGTCGGCCTGCTGCTGAGCACCTCCAGCATGTTCGCCGGCGACAGGCTGATGGGCTACCTCGGGATCGCCAGCGGCGCACTGGTCACCGCCGTCGGCATCGGGATGCTCGCAAACGTGTGGCGGCGGCGTTCCCATTCACACCCGCACCCTGACTCGCAAGCGCCGGTGGCGGAGTTGGCGCTGGTCGGGACGGCGGGTGCCGGGCACTCGCATGATCACGGCCACTCGCACTCGCACGGGGTCGGGCCGGGCCACCACCACCATCATCACGGCACGAGCCGGTGGGGCCTGGCCGGGATCGGCGTGGCCGGCGGTCTCGTACCCAGCCCGTCCGCCCTGGTCGTCCTGCTCGGCGCGATCGGGCTCGGCCGGGCCGGGTTCGGTGTCCTGCTCGTCCTCGCGTACGGCCTCGGCATGGCGGGCGCGCTGACCGGCGCCGGCCTGCTACTCGTCTTCGCGCAGCGCAAGGTCACCGCGGCGGCGGGCTGGTCCCGGCTGCTGCGGCGGCTCGGTCCCCTCATGGCGCGGGTACCGGCGGCGGCGTCGACGCTGACGGCCGGCCTGGTCGTGGTCGTCGGCCTGGGCCTCGCGGCGCGCGCGGCGGCCGGCATCCTCTAGCCCGCCCCCGCCCTCGCTCCGCCCCACCCCTCCTCGCGATCTTGGTAATTCCGACACCGTATTCGATGTCGGAGTTACCAAGATCCAGAAGTTGACCCGCGCATGGGCCCCGCGGCGCGGTGGCAAACCGGATGACGGCAGCCCTCAGGCGACGTCGAGAAGCACGGCTGCTTCGCGTACCAGTTGATCGTCCTGACCGACGACCAGGGTGACGTGGGGATGGCGGCCGCACAGCACGGCGATCCCCTGCTCGTGGGTCAGCCAGGAGGCGTCCGGGTCGGCGTACTCGGCGACCTCATGCGGCGTGAAGAACGGGCGGCTGCCGATGTAGAGCAGCAGCCGCCGGCCGAGCTGGTCGCGGTACGCGTACGCGGTGGCCGGAGTGCCGGCGAGCCGTCCGGTGCCGGCGGCGGTGGCGGCGAACCCGAGCCGGGACAGGTCCGGGGCCGGGTTTTCGGGCATGCCGGAGCCGGGCAGCTGCTCGGTGCGGTACCCGGCGACCGCGGCGGCCACCGGCTCCTCCGGGCCGCGGTGCAGTGCGACGCCCGCGACGATGGCGGCCACCACCACCGCGAGGCAGGCCGCCGCCGCGCTGAGGAGGAGCGGCCGGCGCCCGTGGGCGCGCGGCACCGTCATAGTCAGGATCCGCTCGCGCAGCTGGTCCGGCGCGGCTTCGCGGGCCCGTTCGACCAGCTCGCGGCCGCACCGGCCGGCCTCCACCTCGGACCAGCAGTCCTCGCACGCCAGCAGGTGCGCCTCGAACGCGGTGTGCGCGGAGTCGTCGACGAGCTCGCCGGAGACGTACGCGGCGACCGCGGCTTGATCATGACTCACCCGGAGCCACCTCCTCCAGGAGCCGGGCCAGGCGCTTGTGGCCGCGGTGCACCCGGGCCAGGATCGTTCCGCGCGGGACGCCCGTGAGTCCGGCCACCTGCGCGGCGGTGAATCCACACAGATCCATCAGGGTGATCGCCTCCCGCTGCGCCGCCGGGAGCTGACGAAGCGCGTGGTGCACGGCGTCGCCGTCGATGCGGGCGATCGCCGCCGCGGCGGTGTCCAGCGGGGACGCTACGTCGACACCGGGCTGCGGCTCCAGCACCTCGGTCGGTCGGGCGCCGCGGTACCGGTAGGTGGAGCGGGCCGTGTTGAGGCAGATCGCGGCGAGCCACGGCCGCACCTGGTCGGGCGGGCGGCGCCGCCATCCGCGCAGCGCCCGCACGTATGTCTCCTGCACCAGGTCCTCGGCCTCGTGCCGGGACGAGGTCATGCGCCGGGCAAGGTTGTAGAGCATGTCGAGATGTTCTAGTGCCGCCTGCAGAAATGCCTCGTCGCCCACGGTTCCCCCCGGGTGCGCGGTCCACCCGCTCACGGTATGACCGCGCGGCCCGGCGCAGCATGCACGCCGGGTCAGGCGATAGGGCAGACCCTCAGGTTCTACGACGCACGGACGGCCGGTTTGATTGCCGGCGTGTTTCCGGCGCACGTGCGGGTACCGGCCGGCGGGACGGGCTTCCCCAGCGCCGCGGCGCCTGCGAACATGCGGACGAACCGACGGATCAGGAGTGGAGCATATGGACACCACTGAACGGTCTGCCGAGACAGCGGCGCAGCCACGCAACGCCTTCGACCGGTACTTCGAGATCAGCGCGCGCGGCTCGACGCTCGGGCGGGAGATCCGGGGCGGCCTGGCCACGTTCTTCACGATGGCCTACATCGTCGTCCTCAACCCGCTGATCCTCGGCTCGGGCACCGATGGCGACAAGCAGAAGCTCCCGTTGGCCGCGGTGGCCGCCGCGACCGCCCTGGTCGCCGGCGTCATGACGATCCTGATGGGTGTCGTCGGCCGGTTCCCGCTAGCGCTGGCCGCCGGGCTGGGCGTCAACGCGATCGTCGCCTACGAGGTCGCGCCGCTGATGACCTGGGCCGACGCGATGGGGCTGGTGGTCATCGAGGGCGTGATCATCGCGATCCTGGTGCTCACCGGCCTGCGTACGGCCGTGTTCCGGTCGGTGCCCACCCAGTTGAAGACCGCGATCGGCGTCGGCATCGGGCTGTTCCTCGCGCTGATCGGCTTCGTGGACGCGGGCTTCGTGCGCGGCGGCACCGCCGCCCCGCCGCTCGGCCTCGGCATCGGCGGCAAGCTCGTGAGCTGGCCGGCGCTGGTGTTCGTGCTGGGCCTCCTGCTCACGCTGGTCCTGGTGGTGCACCGGGTACGCAGTGCGATCCTGATCGGCATCCTCGCCTCCACCGTGCTGGCCATCATCGTCGAGGCGATCGCCAAGGTCGGCCCGTCGTTCGTCAACGGCAAGCCGAACCCGAAGGGGTGGAGCCTCAACGTCCCGAAGGTGCCCAGCACCATCGTCGACAAGCCGGACCTGTCGCTGCTGGGCCATTTCAACGTGCTCGACTCCTGGAGCCGCGCCGGCTGGCTGGTCGCGCTGATGTTCGTGTTCACGCTGATGCTGACCGACTTCTTCGACACGATGGGCACGATGGTCGCGGTGGCGCAGGAGGGCGACCTGCTCGGCCCGGACGGCATGCCGCCGCGTACCAGGGAGATCCTGTTCGTCGACTCGGTCGCCGCCGCGGCCGGCGGAGCGGCGAGCACGTCGAGCAACACCTCCTACATCGAGAGCGCGGCCGGTGTGGCGGAAGGCGCGCGTACCGGCGTGGCCAACCTCGTCACGGGAGTGCTGTTCCTGCTCGCGATATTCCTCGCGCCGCTGGTGACGATCGTGCCGTTCGAGGCCGCGTCCACGGCGCTGGTCGTGGTCGGGTTCCTGATGATGACCGCGGTGCGCCTCATCGACTGGAACGACTACGAGATCGCGATCCCGGCGTTCCTGACGATCGTGCTGATGCCGTTCACCTACTCAATCTCTAACGGCTTAGGTAGTGGCATCATCGCATACGTGGTGATCAAGATGGCGCGCGGCAAGTTCCGCGAGGTGCACCCGATCTTGTATGGCGTGGCGGCGCTGTTCGTCGTGTACTTCCTGCGCGGCGTGCTGGAAGACTGGCTTCTCTGAGGCCACAGCGACCGCCGACGTGGGACGTTGTGGCGCCGCTCGGTCGGCACCGGCATCGACGGGCGAGTTGGTCGCAAGCCTCCGTGTCGAACCGGGCGGTTATGTTGGCGCCTGTCTGTGTCTCGGTGAGTGTCCGTAATGATCTTGTTGGACCGGGTTTGGAATTCGGCCTTGCCGGTGCGCGTGATCGGCGGTCATGTCCCCCGACCGGGCCGGTTGAGGGTTGATCGGGGCCGTGGCTTAGCTGAGGTCTCGTAGCAGCGGGCGCAGGGACTCGGCTACCACCGCGGGATCGGTGAGGTAGGCCATGTGGCCGTCGGGGATCTCGACCAGGTCGGTGTCTACCTGGCGTTCCAGCCATGACGCCGCCTCGTACAGTCGCCCCGGCTGTCCACCGCTTCGATGTGGTCGGCGTGCAGCGTCGCCGACTCCAGCCCGCGGCCGAACTGAACCACGTCGGCCGGTAACCCTTGAGCGAGGTGGGCGATGAGCCGCTCGCTGGGCACGGTCACCACCGGGAACCCGGTGCGCCGCCGCATAACACGCAGGTCGAACCGGCAGAGCAGGGCGCCGCGGGCGTCACGGATCTCCATCTCCTCGATCAGGCCACCCAGCCCGTCCATCGGCGCGCCGAGGCCGGCGAGAGCTGCGGCGCCGTTGCTTAAGATGGTCACCGCCGCACCGCCTTCACGCAGGCTCGCCGCCTGCTCCAGTACCCGTATCCGGTGGCCGTTTGGCGAGCAGCCCGCGAGCCAGCGCCAACCCGCCCACCCCGGCGCCAGCGATGAGGATGTCCTGCGGCGGAGCCAAGTTCGTACCCACAAAGCATCAGTACGGCAGGATCCGGCCCGACGGCGTTCTGAGGTCGAGCTCGTTGCGCCGTCTCCGTTGCGCCGCGGGGCGCCGACGCACTCGTACGCGAACCTGCTGACTCATAACGTCCTCCCGGTGCCGTGAGGAGCAGTTCCGGTACCTCGGCGGCCCGTCGCTGCGTATTACCTACGTCCACTGTCGCCTCTGTTCGGCGCCCTCGTCGTCCGACACAGGGAGGGTTTTGGCCTACGTCACGCGAGGCAGCCGGTCGCCTGCGGGCTACGCCCGCAGGCGTACGAGGCGGGGTAGCCTACCGCGGACGAAGGGGTGGCTGCCGTTGTCGCCGTCCAGGCCGTTGTTGAAGGCGCGGGCGAGGCGAAAGATCGACAAAATTCCGGGAAGTTGTGGTCTCAAGCCGCAGCTGAGGCCGGGTCTACCCGGATCACGACGTGGTGATCACTCAACCGCGGCCAACGACTACAAGAGCTTTACGCTCATTGCACCTACCGCCGGTGCACGCTGTCCACTGTGGAGAACGGACCCATCACGTGTCCCTGCCACGGTTGCCGGTTCTCCGCCGTCGACGGATCGGTTCCTACCCGCGCGGCCACCAAGCCGCTCGCGGAGCCGCCGGACGGCCGGGCGGCGGACGTGCATCCGCTGCTGTACGCCGTAGCGGTGCTGTTTGTGCTGTACTTCCTGCGCGGGCCGCTGGAGGCGCTGATCCCGTAGGAGGCTCGCACTTTGATCTTGCGCTTATCGCCTCGTGGTTGGCGGGGCGGTAAGTGGGTAGTCGATGGCCATCGTCGATGGAGTGGAGGTGGTCATGGCCACGATGAGCGCTCCCCGGACCGGTCGGCGCAGCCGACCGTGGCTGCGGATCTTCGTGTCCGGTCTGGTGCTGTGGGTGTTGACCGTTGTGGTCACGTTCGTCACCGGCAACCCCAACCTGGTCCCCACGCTGGTGCTGCTCGGCAGCTTCCTGGTGCCGATCACGTTCGTGTTCTGGGCGTTCGAGCGTCGGGAAACCGGTGAGCTGACGGCCGAACTGTTGCTCAACACGTTCATCGCGGGCGGCGTCCTCGGCGTGCTCGCCGCGTCGCTACTCGAGTCGTACCTGCTGCACCCCTCCCCCTGGATGTTCTTCGGCGTGGGCCTTATCGAGGAGGGGGTCAAGCTGGCCGCGCTCGCCTGGCTGACCCGGCACCTGCGCGTCAAGTCGGTCCGCGACGGCATGATCCTGGGCGCGTCGGTCGGCTTCGGGTTCGCCGCGTTCGAGTCGGCCGGGTACGCGTTCACCGCGCTGTTCACCGAGCGTGGGCTGTCGCTGCTGGATGTCGTGCAGACCGAGATCCTGCGCGGGCTGCTGGCACCCCTCGGGCACGGGCTGTGGACAGCGATCCTCGGCGGCGTGCTGTTCCATCCCAGCACCCGCGAGCACTTCCTGGTGTCCGGGCGCCTGATCCTGGCGTTCCTCGGGGTGTCGCTCCTGCACGCCCTGTGGGACTCGATGCACACGATCGCCGTGGTGATCACCCTGGTCCTGACCGGCACACCGGCCCAGCTCGCCGGGTTCATCGACCAGCCGACGAATGAGCAGGTGCAGCTGATAACTGCGATCGACTGGGGCGGCCTCGCCGTGGTGTCGCTGATCGGCATCAGCTGGCTGGTCATCGAGTGGCGGACCGCACCGCGCCGGCAGGACCCGGCGCGCGGCTGGCGGGTGCCGACCACCCGGTCCGGCCCCTCCGGCTGACGCGGTAAACCGGTTTCGGTCGCGCGCGGCCGCTGGAAACATTCCTCCTCATGGAGACCCCCGCCCTGCGCGCGACCGGCCTGGTCAAGGACTACCGGCGAGGTCGGGCGGTCGATGGCGTCACCCTGACTGTCGCGCCCGGCGAGCGCGTCGGGCTGCTCGGCCCCAACGGCGCGGGCAAGACCACGACGCTGCTCATGTGCCTAGGCGTGGTCCGTCCCGAGGCCGGCCACGTGGAAATCCTGGGCCACGCGCTGCCCCGCGAGCGGCACCGCGCTATGAGCCTGGTCGGTTTCGCGGCCGGCTACCTGCCGTTGCCCAACCAGATGCGGGTGATCGAATACCTGCGGATGTTCGGGCGGCTCTACGGGCTGCGCCGGCCCGACGTGGCCGCCCGCACGGGGCTGGAGCGATTCGGCATCGGGCACCTGGCGAGGGCCATGGGCACCGAGCTGTCCAGCGGGCAGAAGACGCTGGTCGGCATCGTCAAGGCGGCCCTGCACAGGCCGAGCCTGCTGGTGCTCGACGAGCCGACGGCCTCGCTGGACCCGGATGTCGCTTTACGGGTACGCAACGGGCTGCGCGACCTGTGCGACGAGCACGCCACGGCGCTGCTGGTGACCAGCCACAACATGGTCGAGGTGGAGCGGCTGTGCGAGCGCGTGGTCTTTCTGTCCAAGGGCCGTGTGGTGGCGGACGGCACCCCCGGGGAGATCGCGCGGCGGTTCGATCGCGACGGCCTGGAAGGCGTGTTCCTGCACCTGGCCAAGCTACGGGACGAGGAGGAGGCGGCGGCATGACCGCGTCATTGTGGCGGATCCTCGCGATCGCGCGCCGCCACACGTACGTGTTGCAGCGCAGCCCGCACCGGCTGTTCGACATCGTCGTGTGGCCGGTGGTCGACGTGGTGCTCTTCGGCTCGATCGGCGTCTTCGCGGCCAGCCGGGCGACCAACGGCGCCCAGCAGGTCGCGCTCTACCTGCTGGTCGGGGTCGTGCTCTGGCACGTCGTCTACCAGGCGCAGATCGCCGTCGCGACCGGCTTCCTGGAGGAGACCTGGTCGCGCAGCATGCTCAACCTGATGGTCACCCCGATGCGGGAGTGGGAGTACCTGGCCGGCGTCGCGCTGTTCGGGCTGGTCAAGCTGGTCGCCGGGGTCGGCGCGGTCGCGCTCATCGCGTGGGCGGCCTACGCGTTCAACGTCGGCAGCATCGGCATCGGGCTGATCCCGATCGCCGCGCTGCTGCTCGCGACCGGCTGGGCCATCGCGATGTTCGTCGTCGGGCTCGTGCTGCGCTTCGGCAGCGGCGCGGAGGCGCTGGCCTGGGGCATCCTCTTCGTGGTGATGCCGCTGTCCGGGGTGTTCTACCCGGTCGACGCCCTGCCACGGGCGATCCGCCCGATCGGCGAGGCGCTGCCGACCACGCACGCGTTCGCCGCCGGTCGGGTCTTCGCAAACGGCGGGGCGACCCCGTGGCACGAGATGACCCTGGCGACCGCCGGGACGGTTGTGCTGCTGGTACTCAGCGTCGCGTACCTGGGCTGGATGCTGCGCATCTTCCGCGCCCGCGGCTTCATCACCCGGTACCTCTAACCGTCCCCTCCCATGATCCTGAAGGATTCTCCGTGCTCCGGCACGGAGAATCCTTCAGGATCATCTGCCTCGGGGGCCGGCGTCACCGGCAGGCCCGCGGCCTGCCAGGCGCTGATGCCGCCGGCGAGATTGGTGGCGCGGGACAATCCGAGGTCCTGGAGCGCCGCCGCGGCCAGCGATACCCGCGGCGCGCGGGGTGCGGTGGGAGCAAAGACGACTAGCGACAGCGCACAAGACCGCCGGCGGCCGTGTGCCAGCCGGCCCAAGCATCGAGAGTGGCCCGAATGCGGGACAGCTTACCCTACTTTCCCTACTAGCTAGATAGGGAACTCTCCGTGGGTGGCAGTCAAGATATCGACGCCGGGTCGGGTAGGGTCGGCCGCATGCTGGTCAAGACGTTCTGCATCCTGACGGTCCTCTTCGTCGGGATCGGCATGGTGGGGATCTCGATCCGCCGCCGTCGTGGCCGGTAGGTCTACAACGCCAGCGCGACTGTCGCGACCCCTGCACCCACCAACGCGTAGGCCCAGACCTGGTCCAGGTTGACCCAGGCGGTGCGCAGGATTACGTATCCGGTCGGGCCCTGTCGCGACGTAGCACGAGACTCTCCAGTGCCGTCCAGGCCGTCGTGGTGACCAGGTAGAGCCCGGCGGCAAGGGGCAGCGTCGCGCCGAACAGCACCGTCCCGAACGGGAGCAGCCGCAGCAGCGGCGGGCTGCCCCGCATCCGGCGCGCCGTCCACCAGGCCAGCAGTAACAGCAGTCCGAGCAGCCCGCCGAAGACGAGGTCGTGGGCGGTGAACAGGCCGCCGGTGATCCAGCGCTCCCCCAGCGGCACCGCGAACAGGGTGCTCGACAGCAGCGCGTTGGGGGCGCCGTGCACGGTCGGCGACAGGAACAGGCGGTACAGCACGAGGAAGAACGGCGCCTGGGCCAGGGCGGGCAGCAACCCGGCGAACGGGCTGACGTTCTCGGCCCGGTGCAGCGCGAGTGTCTCCCGGGCCAGGGCGGCCGGGTCGTCACCGTAACGTTCGCGCAACTCGGCGAGCCGGGGCGCGAGGGCGGCGCGGGCCCGCTCCGCCCGCACCTGCCGGATAGTCAGCGCAAGCAGCAGGAGGCGCAGCGCGGCGGTGGCGACGACGATGGCGGCGGCACCGCCGCCGAGCATCAGGACCAGGTGGTACGCGACGCCGACGGCGGCGTCGAGGGGCGCGAAAGCGAGCACGGTGAACCCTTCGGTGAGTCAGGAGAACGGGACGCACGAAGGGCCGCGCGGACAGCGCGGTGGAGAGGAGTGCGGGTGTCTACGCGGCCGGGCCGCGGGTGGACGGTGCGCGCGGGCGGGGCCGGCCCGCCGCGTCCGGGTCGCGCTGGCGGATGGCGGCGGCGCGGCGGGCGCGCTCGCGCAGGGCGACCGCGCGCACCGGCACCGGCGTGCGGCGCGCGGCGGTCAGCCGGTCGGCGAAGAGCGCGACGACCAGGATCGCCGCGAGGACGGTGGCGACCGCGAGCAGGCTCCCCGGTGCGGTGAGCAAGTCGGCGGTCAACGACCACAGCATGGCCGAAGTCTATGCCGCGGGCGCCACCCACGGCAGCGCCGGTGCCGGCTCAGGCGCTTCACCGGGCCGCGGATCGCCACCGGCGGGCCGTCTCGACCAGGAACCCCAGCAGCGGAACCGCGGTGATGAGCCAGCCGAAGGCGAGCACCGACACGACGCCGCCGGGCAGGAACCGGCCGAGTTGCGCACCGAGCAGGCCGCCCGCCACGAGGTACGCGACGATCCCGACGAGGTGGTGCGGCCGGAACCGGTCCCCGGCAGCCGGAACCGGCCGCGCCGCATCCGCTGGCGCCCGCCCACGCAGGCGCACCAGGACGGCCACCATGACGGCGAGCCCGACGACGGCTCCGGTCCCGATCGCGGCGGAGATCAGGAAGCCCGCGCCGCCGCGCGGCACCAGCGCGGCGCCCACCGGTGTGCGGGCCAGGCTCATCGCGCCCAGGAGGGCGAGCAGCACGATGCCGGGAAGGTAGAGCACCGCCGCGACGCCGACGAGCGGGTTGGCCACGAGGCCGGCAGCCCTGCGCTGGCGCGCCCTCCTGAGCCAGTGGCCACCGGCCAGAGGACCGCCGGCCGAACCACCCGCGAAGATCACGCCGGTCGCGCTCAGCAGGGCCGGACCCAGCGTCAGGCAGACCAGCACCACGCCGTACCCGACGAATCCGAGCACCGCCAACCAGCCGACACCGACCCGCGCCCGGCGGCGCACTGCCAGCGGCGTCTGGGCCACCGCGCCGATCACGACCACCGTGAAGTACAGAGCCAGGATCGAGTAGCCGTCGGCGCGCAGAGCCCGCACCGGACCGCTGTCCTCGTCGTATGAGGAGGCCACCAGGAAGGTGGCGGCGCCCAGGGTCGCGAGCGCGGCTACCCAGCGAAGGGCCCGATCCGCATCGGAGCTGATCACCACGCCGAGGATAGTCGGCGCCAGGGGGCGCGACCGGGCAGCCGGCGGGCACGGGTGCCGGCTGCCCGGTCGCGCTTCGGCGGGCCGGCGAACGCGTCGCGTGGGGGCTGCGCGTTGCACCGGTCGGCCGGGCGTCCGGTGACAGCCGTTTGGCAGGCACGGGCCACCGGACGCCGGAGGGACAGAACCTTTCGCGCCGGTGGCCTGGAGGGTGCCACCGGCGCGACGACGTCATCGTCCCGGTAGCCTCTACCGGCCCGCTATGCGCCCGCTACCACGCGCCCATCAGGTGGCTGGCTTCTCGGGTAGTGCCCAGATAAGCCGGATGCCGTCGTCTTCGCCGGAATAGTCGTCCGGTACGTCGTGCAGCGGCCCGACGGTGGCCTGCCAGGCGACGTTTGCCGGGTGCTCGGCCAGGCGCTTGCGCATCGCCCGGTAGTCCTCGACGGTCACGAGGTGGAACAGGTCCTGCCCGTCCCGCCAGATCCGCCACTCGCGGACACCGGCCTCGCGCAACGCCGCGTCGAGGTCGGGGGGGATGACCTCGTGCACCCGCTCGTACTCCTCCTCCTTGCCGGCCCTGAGCCTGGTGTGGAGCGCGATCTGCTGCATGACGGGCCCTCCTAGCCTTTGTCCGGAATGCCGTAGAAGCGGCGGGCGGTCGCGCCGGTGATCGCCTCCCGCTCGTCCTCGCTGAGGCCGGCGATGAGGTCGTCGACCGTGGCCACCCAGCGCTCGTACGTGGACGCCAGCAGGCACACCGGCCAGTCGGAGCCGAACATCAGCCGCTGCGGGCTGAACGCCTCCACCACGACGTCGACGTACGGGCGCAGCTGGTCCGGGGTCCACGCCGCCCAGTCCGCCTCGGTGACCAGCCCCGATAGCTTGCACGTGATGTTCTCGTGGGTGGCCAGCTCGCGGATCTGGCTGGCCCACGGCTCGCGCACCCGGTCGGCGATGTAGGGCTTGGCGCAGTGGTCGAGCACGAACTCGACCTCGTCCAACTCCTCCACGATCTGCAGCGCGGCCGGCAGTTGCGGCGGCTTGACCAATAGCTCGTACCCGAGCCCGGCGTCGGCCACCGCCTGCAGCCCACGCCGTACGTCGGGTCTGCACAGCCAGTTCGGATCCGGCTCGTCCTGCACCAGATGCCGGATCGCCCGAAGGTAGTCGCCGCCGATGCCGGTGCGCAGCACGGCCAGGTCGTCGGCCACCGACGGTGCGGTCAGGTCCACCCAGCCGGTCACCGCGCCGACGAGATCGTGCGCGACGGCGGTGCGCAGCATCTCCGGCGTCTCCTCGGGCAACGCCACGGTCTGTACCAGCACGGTGGCGGTCACCCCGGACGCGACCGCGGCGGGGGCCAGGTCCTCGACGCCGAAGGTGCGGCGGATCGGGGCGAACGGCTCTCCGTCGAGCCACGCCTGCTCGCGTACTGAAAGGTCCCATATGTGGTGGTGCGCATCGACGCGGGATGTCATCGCGACGTTCTCCTTGAGCTCGGCGGTGCTGCTTTGCTAGGTAGTACGGCGCGCGGCGCGACCGCGATCAAGGCAGGTCGCCCTGACCGCGGCCGCGCCCCGATGCGCATCCCGTGGTGTCGCTAGTCCTGTGCCTTGCCGCTGGTCACCCGGGACAGCACCAGCGCCAGGATGATGATGACGCCGTTGATCGCCTGGTTCCACTCGGCCGGCACGCCGGCGAACACCAGGATGTTCTGGATCAGACCCAGCACGATCACACCACACAACGCCCCGAAGATGGTGCCCTTACCGCCGTCGAGGCTCACTCCACCGATCACCGCCGCGGCGAACACCTGGAAGATCATGCCGTTGCCCTGGCTGGCCGCGACCGATCCGTAGTGGCCCGAGTACAGCAGGCCGGCGAGGGCGGCGAGCAGGCCCCCGACGACGTACACGACGATCAGGACCCGGTCGGTGCGGATACCGGCGGCCTTGGCCGCGTCGACGTTGCCGCCGATCGCGTAGAGCGACCGGCCGTGCCGGAAGAAGCCCAGGCCGATGATGCCTGCGGCGAACAGCACGACACAGATCCACACCGAGACCGGCACGACCCCCCAGACCGTGGTGCCCGGGTACTTGAACGACTCCGGCAGCTTGAAGATGCTCGCGCCCTTGGTGAACGCGATGACCAGACCGTGCAGCGTGATGAGCATGCCCAGCGTGAGCACGAACGCGCTGAGCCGGAACTTCACGATCAGCAGCCCGTTGAACGCTCCGATGACCAGGCCGGTCAGCAGGCAGACCGGGATCGCCCACGCCGACGACAGGTGCAGCCACCCCGGGACGAGCAGGCCGAGCGCCGGCGCCAACCCCAGGGTGGCTTCCAGCGACAGGTCGAACTTGCCCGCGATCAGGATGAGCGTCTCGGCGAGGACCAGGATGGCCAGCTCCGTCTGTGCCTGCAGGACGTTGAGCAGGTTGTCCGCGGTCACGAAGGCCGGATCGGTGAGCGCACCGACGATGAGCAGCACGGCGATCGCCGGGATGAGCGCGAAGTCGCGCAGCCGGGCCAGCTGCGGCCCGGATCGGCTCCGCACGGGGATTACCGGCCCCGCCGTGCCTTTTTCAGCGACCTGACTCACCACTGACTCCCTCCATCGCCGCGATCAGCTCGTGGTCGTCCCACCCCCGGTGGTACTCGGCCACGACCCGGCCGCGGAACATCACCATCACCCGGTCGCAGACCCGCAGGTCGTCGACCTCGTCGGAGACGACGACGACGGCCGCCCCGCCGCTGGCCGCCTCGTCCACCACGCCCAGCAGCGACTCCTTGGACCGGACGTCGACCCCGGCGGTCGGGCTGAGCAGCACCAGCACCTTCGGCTCGCTGGACAGCGCCCGCGCCATGACGACCTTCTGCTGGTTGCCGCCGGACAACCCGGACACCAGCTGCTCCGGGCCGTCGGTTTTGATGTCCAGATCGCGGATGAACCGCTCGGCGACCTCCCGCCGGCGCGCCGGCGCCACCCAACCGAAGCGGCCGAGCCGGTCACTGATGGGCATCGTCGCGTTCTCGCCAACGGACAGCGTCGGCACGTACCCCTCGCTGTGCCGGTCGCGGGGCACGAACCCGATGCCGGCCGCGAGCGCGGCGGGCACGCTGCCGGCCCTGATCTGCCGGCCGCCCACCTCGACCGCGCCGGTGCGCGGTGAGCGCAGGCCGACGATCGTCTCGCCCACCTCGAGCGCGCCGCTGGCTCCGCCACCGGCCAGGCCGACCACCTCGCCGGCCCGTACGGTCACGTCGAACTGCTCGTACTCACCCGGGATGCGCAGCCCCTGCGCGGAGAGCACCACGGGAGCCTGCGCGGCGACCACCGGCCGGTCCACGGAGGTATCGGTGAGGCCGGTCGCCTCCCCGGTCATCGCCTCGACCAGGCGCGGCCGCGGCATCGCACTGACCGGGGAGGTGACGACGTGCCGGCCGTCCCGCAGCACGGTCACCGCCTGGCACACCTCGTAGATCTCGTCCAGGTGGTGCGAGATGAACAGGAACGTGACGCCCTGGTCCTGCAGCCCACGCAGCCGGCGGAACAACCGCTGGATCGCGGCGCCGTCGAGCTGCGCGGTCGGCTCGTCCAGGATGATGAACCGGGCGCCGTGGCTGAGCGCACGCGCGATCTCCAGCATCTGCTGCTGCTCGACGTTGAGATCGCCGGCCGGCTGCACCGGATTGACCGGCAGGCTCCACTCGTCGAGCACCGCCTGCGCGTCCGTGCGCAGCCTGCGCCACGAGATCGGGCCCCGCCCGGCCTGCCGGTTGAGGTACAGGTTCTCGGCCACCGACAGCGCGGGGATGATCGTCGACTTCTGGTATACGCACGCGACCCGCTGCCGCCACGCCTCCCGGTCGCCGATCGGCGGCGCGGGCTCGCCGCCGAAGCGGACCTCCCCGCCGTCCGGCGCCTGCAGCCCGGTCAGCAGCGCCACGAGGGTCGACTTGCCGGCCCCGTTGCGCCCGACCAGCGCGTGCGACTCGCCGGGCCGGATCGCCATCGTCACGCCGTCGAGCGCGACGGTGTTGCCATAGCGCTTACTCACCGAGGCGGCCTCGGCCACGGGACGGTCGACGAGCGCCGTCCCGTGGTCGAGGCCCCGGCCCAGGGCCGGATCGGTCATTGGTTACCCCACAGCGACGAGTCGTCCGCCGCCACGCTCTTGAACTCACCGAAGGTGCCGGCCGCCTTGGTCACCAGCGGCGCGGCCAACTGGTCCTCCAGGCCGTTGGGTAGCTGGATGATCTGGCTGTCGTGCTCGGTCTTGCCGGGTTGGAACGTCTTGCCCTGCGCCGCCGCCTTGGCGTAGTAGAGACCCCACTCCGCGTAGGCGTCCGCCGGCTGCGAGACGGTCGCGTCGATGTCGCCCTTCTTGATGCCGTCCAGCTCCTGCTTGATACCGTCGTTGGAGACGATCGCGACGTGCTTCGGGTCGGTCGGCGGCACCAGCAGGCCCTTCTGCTGCAGCACCTGCAGGGTCGGCGCGAGGAAGACACCACCGGCCTGCATGTAGATACCCTGCACGCTGTTGTTGGTCTGCGCCAGCACCGTGTTGAGGCCGGCCGACGCCTTGGTGCCCTCCCACTCGGTGGCGATCTCGAAGAGCTTGATGTTCGGGTAGTTCTTGGTCATGCACTCCTTGAACGCCTCGGACCGGTCGCGACCGTTGATCGAGCTGAGCGCGCCCTGGAACTCCACGACGTTGCCCTTGCCCTTGAGCGTCTCGCCGAGGAACCGGCACGCCTTCGTCCCGTATGCCCGGTTGTCGGCGCGGACGACCATGTAAACCTTGCCGGTGTCGGGCCGCGTGTCCACGCTGACGACGTTGACCTTCTTCTGGGCCAGGGTGTCCAGCGTCGGGGCGATGGCCGCGGTGTCCTGCGGCGCCATGACGATCGACTTGGCGCCCCGGCTGACCAGCGTCTGGGTGTTGGAGACGAGCTTCTGGATATCGTTGGCGGAACTGGTGGGCGGGAGCAGCTCGACGCCCACCTCGCCGGCCTTTGACGGCACGTACTTGTTGTAGGCGTTCCAGAAGTCGCTGTCCGAGCGCGGGAAGTCGACGCCGACCTTGGGCTTGGCGGCGGCACCGCCGTCGCCGCCGCTCGAACTCTTGCTGCTGCTACAGGCCGTGGTCGCCAGAGCGGCGCACAGCACCAGCACACCTATCCGGGAGATGTGACGCATGGCTCAGCCGGTCCTTCCCTTGGTGAGGGGATGAAATTCAATGGGGGTGTATCCGCCGTGAGCCAGCGGGATGCTGGCGCACGACGGTCGAGCCAGCGTTGGCGGCCGGTCGCCCGGTGCCAGTCCGCGCCGTCATGAAAAAATCCTATAGGCTATCTGGACTGAGATTCTGGATGGCCCTCGTAGCGGCGTCAAGACCGTGGCACGATCACCAGGACATCGCGTGGACGGAGGACATCAATGACGAGCGCAGGGCCCCCGTCGCGGGCGGCGACCGGGCAGGCGCGCCCGGCCGCGCCCCGATTGCCGCAGCGGCAGGTGCTCGCCGACGACGTGTACGAAGCGGTTAAGGCCCTCGTCATGGACCACGTCATCGCACCGGGCGCGCGGGTGAGCATCGACGGCCTCGCCCGGCAGCTCGGCGTGTCGCAGACGCCGATCCGGGAGGCCCTGGCCCGGCTGGAGTCCGACGGCCTGGTGACCAAGGAGCCGCTGCGTGGCTACTCCGCCACCCAGTTGCTCACGCGCGCCGAGGTCGACGACCTGTTCCAGTTCCGCCTGCTCATCGAGCCCTGGGTGGCGGCCCGCGCGGCGGAGCTGGCCACCCGGGAGGACCACAGCCGGATCGCGGCGGAGATCGCGTCGTGCCCCGAGGCGCCCCCGGGTGACGCCTACGAGGCGTTCAAGGCACTGGCCGCGCACGACAGCCGGTTCCACACGCTGCTGGCCAACCTGGCCGGCAACCAGCAGCTGCGGCAGGCGCTCGAGCGCACCCACTGCCACCTGCACATCTTCCGGCTCTATTCGGCCGGTGGCGGCGGCACCCAGACCCTCGCCGAGCACCAGCGGATCGCCGCGGCCGTCACGCGGGGCAGCCCGTCGGCCGCCGCCGAAGCCATGCGCGCCCACCTGGAGAGCGCCCGCGACCGGCTGCGCGCCTCGTTCGAGTGAGCGCGGTTACCTCCACCGAACGGCCGAGGATGCCGGCCGTTCCTATAGGATGGCTGTTCCTATAGGATCTGCTCGGCACTTGGAGCAGGAGGTCTCATGCACCAACCCGCGACCGTTCGGCCGACCGCCTGGGTCACCGCCGCGCGGCACAGCCCGGTCGATCGGTAGGGGGCGCCGGCATGGCACGAATAGTCTCGGTGGACGCCGCCGACGTCCGCTTTCCCACCTCGCGCCACCTCGACGGTTCGGACGCGATGAACCGCGACCCCGACTACTCCGCGGCCTATGTGGTGCTGCGCGTCGACGACGGCTCGGAGGGGCACGGGTTCGCCTTCACGATCGGCCGGGGCAACGAGGTCCAGGCGGCCGGCATCCAGGCGCTGACGCCATACCTGATCGGCCGGGACGCCGACAGCATGTGCGCCGACCTCGGCGGGCTCTACCGGGAGCTGGTGTCCGACTCGCAGCTGCGCTGGCTGGGCCCGGAAAAGGGCGTCATACACATGGCGATCGGCGCCGTGGTCAACGCCGCGTGGGACCTGGCCGCCAAGCGCGCCGGCAAGCCGGTGTGGAAGCTGCTGGTGGACATGACTCCCGAGGAGATCGTGGCCCTGGTCGACTGGCGCTACCTGAGTGACGCGCTCACCCCCGACGAGGCGCTGGCGCTGCTGCGCCGGGCCGAGCCCGGGCGGGCCGAGCGCGAGGCGACGCTGCGGGCCGCCGGCTATCCGGCATACACCACCTCGCCCGGCTGGCTCGGGTACGACGACGAGAAGGTCGCCCGGCTCGCCAAGGAGGCCGTGGCCGACGGGTTCCGGCAGATCAAGCTGAAGGTCGGGGCGGACGTCGAGGACGACGTGCGGCGCATGCGCATCGCCCGGAGCGCCGTGGGCCCCGACATCCGGGTGGCCATCGACGCCAACCAGCGGTGGGACGTCGCCGAGGCGGTCGCCTGGGTCGAGCGGCTGCGCGAGTTCGAGCCCTACTGGATCGAGGAGCCCACCTCCCCCGACGACGTGCTGGCGCACGCGGCAATCCGGCGGGCGCTCGCGCCGATCCGGGTCGCCACCGGCGAGCACGTGCCGAACCGGGTGGTCTTCAAACAGCTTCTGCAGGCCGGCGCGATCGACGTCCTGCAGATCGACGCCGCCCGGGTGGGCGGGGTCAACGAAAACGTCGCCATCCTGCTGCTCGCCACGAAGTTCGGCGTGCCGGTGTGCCCGCACGCCGGCGGCGTCGGCCTGTGCGAGCTGGTGCAGCACCTCGCGATGTTCGACTTCGTCGCGGTGTCCGGCAGGCTGGACGACCGCGTCATCGAGTACGTCGACCACCTGCACGAGCACTTCGTCGATCCGGTGGTCATCCAGGGCGGCTGCTACCGGGCGCCGACCGCGCCCGGTTTCAGCGCGCAGCTCAAACCGGAGACCCTGCGCCGGTTCCGTTTCCCCGACGGTCCGGTGTGGACCGGCAGCGAGGAGGACTGACGTGTACCTGATGCGCCTCGGCCAGCCCGGTGCGGAACGCCCTGCGCTCCGCACGACGGACGGCACCGTCTACGACCTGTCAGCGCTCACCCCCGACATCGACGCGGCGTTCCTCGCCGGTGACGGCGTGGCGCGCGCCCGCGCCGCGCTCGACGCCGGCGAGTTGCCCACGCTCGCCGCCGACGGGCTGCGGGTGGGCGCCCCGGTGGCCAAGCCCGGCGCGGTCATCTGCATCGGGCAGAACTACGCCGCGCACGCCCGGGAGTCGGGCAACGCGCCGCCCACGACGCCGATCGTCTTCTTCAAGCACCCCAACACGGTGGTCGGCCCGTACGACCCGGTCCGCGTCCCGCGCAACAGCAAGAAGACCGACTGGGAGGTCGAGCTCGCGGTCGTCATCGGCCGCCAAGCGCGCTACCTCGACTCCCCCGATGACGCACTGGCGCACGTCGCCGGCTACACCGTCTCCAACGACGTCTCCGAGCGCGACTTCCAGATGGACCCCTCGTTCTCGGGCGGCCAGTGGTCCAAAGGCAAGTGCTGCGAGACGTTCAACCCGCTCGGCCCGTGGCTGGCCACCCCTGACGAGGTGCCCGACCCGCAACGGCTCGGGCTGCGCTCCTGGGTCAACGGCGAGTCGCGGCAGGACTCCAACACGTCCGACATGATCTTCACCGTCGCATACCTCGTCTGGCACCTGTCGCAGTTCCTCGTGCTGGACCCGGGCGACGTGATCAACACGGGCACGCCGCAGGGCGTCGGCTGGGGCGGGAAGTTCCCGTACCTCGCGGTGGGCGACAACATGGAGATGGAGATCGATGGTCTAGGCCGGCAGCGGCAGATCCTCACGACCTGGGAGGCGACATCATGAGCGAGCGCAGCGAGGTGACGTCATGAACGACTTTGATGGATTGGCGGCCATCGTCACCGGTGGCGCGTCCGGCATCGGGCTGGCCACGGCCCGGCTGCTGGCCGCCCGCGGCGCCCGGGTCGCCGCCCTGGACGTCAAACCCGACGACGTCCCGGAGCCGCTGGTCGGCATCGAATGCGACGTCACCGACGACGCCCGCATCCGGGCGTCGGTGGAGGAGGTCGTCAGCCGGTTCGGCCGGCTCGACATCGTCGTCAACAACGCCGGCATCGGCGCGATCGGCACCATCGCCGACAACTCCGACGAGGAGTGGCTCCGCGTCCTCGACGTCAACGTGCTCGGCATGGTCCGGGTCGCCCGCGCCGCGCTGCCGCACCTGCGCAACTCGCCGTCCGCCGCGATCGTCAACACCTGCTCCATCGCCGCCACGGCGGGCCTGCCGCAGCGCGCCGTCTACAGCACGTCGAAGGGCGCGGTGCTCTCGCTCACCCTGGCCATGGCCTGCGACCACGTGCGGGAAGGCATCCGCGTCAACTGCGTCAACCCGGGCACGGCCGACACGCCGTGGGTGGGGCGGCTGCTCGCCCAGGCACCCGACCCGGAAGCCGAGCGCAAGGCCCTCAACGCCCGCCAGCCGATGGGTCGCCTGGTCAGCGCCGACGAGGTGGCGAACGCGATCGCCTACCTCGCCTCGCCGCTGTCGGCTTCGACCACGGGCACCGCACTCGCCGTCGACGGCGGCATGCAGGGCCTTCGGGTACGCCCACAGCAGTAACCGCACCCTTCCCGCCGATCTTGGAGTTATCTACATGGTTTGATCTCTAAACCACGTCACTTTCTCCTTGATCGGCGCGAGAGAGCGGCGGCCCCCGCGCGTCGGGTGCGCGGGGGCCGCTTTCCGTTACCCGGTCAGGCGTAGCTGCCGCCGACCCACATCTCGTCGATACCGATCCGATTCCTGGAGTTGCCATCCGTGGCCCACGTGCCGTTCATCGTGAGCCGGACGTAGCGCGCCGACGCGACATTCACGTCAATGAACCGGGCCCCGCGTTGACTCGGCAGCGTGCCGGTCCTCACCGTGGTCCAGCTCGACCCGTTCGTGCTGACCTGCACCGTGTACCCCTTGATGCGGGCCGACTGCTCGCTGCTCGACCGGGCGTAGCTGACCGAGTCCTCGCGCTGGTTGATGCCCAGGTATTCGATCCGCTTGGCCAACCCCAGGTCCAGGGTCACGTTGGCCGGCACGTTCTTGCCGTTGCTCCAGAAGTTGGTGTAGCTGCCGTCGACCAGGTTGGCGGCGTTACCGGTACTCGCGGATGCCTTGACGCCGGTGTAGACGCCGACGCGGGCGCCGGTGGTCTCCACCTTGAACACCGTGTCGTACGGGTCCCAACTCGTGTTGTTGATGGTCAGCACACCGTTGGACTGGCTGAACGTGCGGGCCGCGCCGGTGCGCAGGTCGGTGACCCGGGTGATGTGGTAGCCGGCGTCCCGGATCCGCAGCACATTGGTGCTCGGCTTCGTGATCACGTGGATGTACTGCAGGTTCGGGTTGGTCCGGCTGATCGTGGTGGCGCCGTGGGCGCCGTCGTTGAAGAAGCCGCCCGGCATCCCGCCGTACATGTAGCCGCCGCCGTACGTGTCGCCCAGCGACTCCCAGATCTTGTCCAGGTAGTCGTCGGCGAAGTTGTTGTAGTTGGCCTGGTTGGACGGGAACTTGCCGTTGACCATCGCCTGCTCGTCCTCGAGGGACTTCACGTTGGCACCGGCGTTGGTGACGAAGCGCCCCAGGGTCAGCTTGGTGTCGACGGCCGAGTTGTTGCCGCTGTACCACCACGCGCCGCTCGACGGCAGCTTGTAGCAGGCCTCGGTGATGCGCGGCTGGGCCGTCCAGACCGCCTGCGGGTAGTCGTAGGACGGCGACATGCCGGTCTTCTGCTCGTTGCTGACGATGTCCATCTCCGGCGTGTCCTCGTTGTTGTTGGTCAGCAACATGTCGGGACGCTGGGTGTGGATCTGCTTGTAGAGGTTGTGGGACTCCCAGTACGCGTTGTCGTTGTCGATCCAGAAGCCGGCGAGGTCCTTGTACCGGTCCATCAGCTCGAAGAACAGCTTGTAGCTGTACTCACCGAAGCCCGGACGGCTGTTGAGGTCCACCGAGTGCCCGGCGTACTTCGAGTAGGCGGCGGAGTCGAGCCACTGGTGGCCGCCCTCGTTGTGCCACTGCGGGTCGTCGGTCTGGTAGTAGACGACCTTCACGCCTTTGGCCCTGGCGACCGCGATCAACTCACCGAGGTAGTCCCGCTTGGTGGCGCAGCTGCCGGGAATCTTCGACGGGTACGGCCGCGCGTAACCGAGCCGGCTGTGCATTGTGGCCAGCACGATGTACTGCACATGCAGCTTCTGCGCTTCCTGCACCCAGTAGTTGGGGTTCCAACCGCCGCTGTTGACGGCGTTCTCCCACGCCGTGCATGAGGTGTACCCCGGACTGGTGCGCATGCCCCAGTGCAGGAACAGGCCGCCTGTAGCGTTTCGGAACCAGGTCTGACGCGGGTTCTGAAGCTCCGCGCGGGCCGGTGTGACACCCATCGTCGCGACCAGGGCCGCGGCGGCGACGACCACGCCGGTCGAAATGCCGAGGCGCCACCATTTGCGTGACGCTCTGAGTTTCATCATGTTCCCTGCCTTCTTCCCGGCCTGGCGCTTCGGTGACTCGCGCACCCAGCACGCACCGGACGCGTACGGAGAGTCGTCGACGGGCCTCGGACCAAGTGGTTTTCCTTCCGGAACCGGAACTGTCACCCGCCAGGCGGGAAGGACGGGCAACAGAATCTGTTCAGAAACCTGCTCGAAAACATAGGATGTCATGGATGCCTCGTCAAGATGCCGGTATCCCGGTATACCACCCAGCGGAGGATGTGGCGGGCCGGTTGTCCACGCAACCCGGGCAACGATTCCGGGGCAACGGCGCCCACGCCCACCCCACCGGCGATGCCGGGGAAGGAGTAAGGCACGCATGACCATCAATGTCAGACGGCTGTTCACCAGGCTGCTGCCGGGCGCTGCCCTCGCGGGCGCACTGGTCGCGGCGGCCGCCATCGCGCCGAGCGCCGTGGCCACGGTCAGCGCGCAGGATCGGGCCGCGGCGATCAACGCGGCCGCGGTCGACGTGGCCGCCGTCGACTACTCGAAGCTGGTCGCCGACAACAAGGAAAACAGCACCTCGCCGGCGAATCTCGGCGGCTGGGGCTACACACAGGGTCTTTTCCTGTGGGGCACATATCTGATCTACAAGCGCACCGGTGAGCGGAAATACCTCACGTACATGAAGGCGTGGGCGGACCGGTTCGTCGACGCCAACGGCCACCTCAGCAACGGCTTCGGCAGCCTCGACTCCATGCGGTCCGGCACGGTGCTGATCGCCCTCGCGCGGGAGTACCCGAACGACAGCCGGTACCGCAAGGGCGCCACCCAGATCCGCAACCGGCTGAAGACCTTCCCGCGCACCAAGAACGACGGTCAGCCGGGCGCCTTCTGGCACGCCACCAGCCGGCAGAACCAACTGTGGGCCGACGGTGTGTTCATGGTCCTGCCGTTCCTGCTGTATTACGGCCAGACCATCGGCGAAGCCTCCACGCTCAACGCCGAGGTGGTCCGCAACCTCAACATCTACTGGAAACACCTCTACGACCCGCAGACCGGCCTGTTGCGGCACGCCTACGACGAGTCCAGGTCGCAGTCGTGGGCCAACAAGACCACCGGTCAGGCCCCGGAGAACTGGTGCCGCGCGATCGGCTGGTACGGCATGACGATCATCGAGGCGCTGGACATCCTGCCGGCCAGCCAGGCGGGCCGCGCCGACCTGCTCGACCACACGAGGACGCTGGTCGCCGGCTTCAAGCGGTGGCAGGACCCGAAGACCGGCCGCTGGTTCCAACTCCCGGCCAAGCCCACCCTGTCGGGCAACTGGACCGAGACGTCCTGCTCGAGCATGTACACCTACACCATCTCGCGCGCGGTGGAGAAGGGGTACGTCGATCCCGATTACAAGACGGTGTCGGCCAAGGGGTACCAGGGGGTGCTGGCCCGGGTCTCCAGCAAGGGTGACGTGGCGGAGATCTGCATCGGCACCAACGTGGGCAACCAGGGGTACTACCTCGCCCGCCAGCGCAAGACGAACGACCTGCACGGCCTCGGCGCGTTCCTCATCATGAACGAGCAACTGGCCAAGACCGGCAGCTGAGCACACGCGGCGGCAGGCGTCCCGGTCATCGGGGCGCCCGCCGTTTCGCTGCCCAGCCCTGGGCCCCGGTCAACGGCGGGACCGGATAGCCCAACGTCCCACGACGACACTGGCCACTTCAGCGGCGCCCGCTCAGCTCATCGCGAGCCCGGCCGGCACGGCCACCCCACCCGACACCGCGCCGTCACCCGGCGCCGCGCCGTCACCCGGCGCCGCGCTATCACCCGGCGCCGCGCTATCACCCGGCGCCGGGTCGTCGTTCACCAGGTCGGCGAGGATCGCCGCCACCTCCGCGCGCTCGGCCGCGGAGACCTCGCTGATCGGCGGGCGTACCGTGCGACGGCACAGACCGAGCTGCGCCAGCGCCTCCTTGACCACCGACACGTTGCCCGCGTTGCCGGCCCGCGCGCGCAGGTCCTCGAACGGCTTCACCCGCGCCCAGACGGCCATGGCCGCCGCGTGGTCGCCGGCGCGGAGGTGGTCGAGCAGCTCGAGCGAGCGCCGCGGCGCGACGTTGACCAGGCCCGATGTGAACCCGCGCGCCCCGCTCAGCCAGAAGAACGGCGCCCAGGTCTCGGCCAGGCCGCACACCCAGACCAGGCGGCCGGCGCCTACGGCGGCGATGAGTCCGGGCAACACCAGAGGGTCGGGAACGGCGTACTTGACGCCCACCACGTTGGGTGCGACCTCGGCGAGCGCGGCGAAGGCGGCGCCGGTGATCAGCGGGTTACGCACGTAGCAGACCACGCCCATGTCCGGCACGGCGTCGGCGATCGCCCGGTGGTAGGCCACCCACCCGTCGACCGACTGGTACGGGTGGACCGGCTGGTGAACCATCACCCCGTGCGCGCCGGCGCTGGCCGCGTCGCGCGCCATCTCCACGGCCCGGGCCACGTCATGGCCGACTCCGGCGATGACCGTCGTCCGATCCCCCACCGCTGCGGTGGTCGTCCGCAGCGCGAGCGCCAGCTCGGACGCGCTCAGCGAGTAGAACTCGCTGGTGTTGCCGTTGGGGGTGAGCGCCTGCGTGCCCCCGTCGACGGCCCGGGCGAGCACCCTGACGTACGCATCGACGTCCACGGCTCCGGTCTCGTCGAACGGCGTCACGGTGATCCCGACGACGGACTCCAGCGCTCGCCTGACCTGTTCATAGGACATGAGGACTCCTTTGCAGCCTGGTATTTGGTATACCAGAACACCAGCGGAGGCCGCCTACGCATCCCGTCCAGCAGGAGCGTGATCAGGCGGGACGGGCGCCCCGGGCACCGAGCGCCGCCGAGACCTCACGTGCCGTGCGTACCACCATCGGGGCCAGCCTGGCCACCTGAACCCGGCCGAGGTCGACGCTGAGTCCCGACACGCTGACCGCACCGATCGGCTCGCCCCGGTGGTCGAGCACCACGGCGCCGATGCAGCGCACCCGGGTGGCGTTCTCCTCGTCGTCGAGGGCCCAGCCGCGCGCTCGTACCGTGGCGAGGTTGGCCAGGAGGGCGTCCGGCGTGATCAGAGTGCGCGGCATCCGCCGCGGCAACCCGGTCCGCTGGGCGATCAGGCGCACGTCCTCCTCCGGCAGCGCCGCGAGGATCGCCTTGCCGATCGCGGTGCAGTGCAGGGACAGGGTGGCCCCGATGCGCGAGCGCATGCCGTAGGCGCCGCGCCCCTCCAGCTTGTCCACGTACACCGCCTCGTCGCCCTGCCGGACGCCGAAATGCACCGTGTACCCGCTGCGCTCGCTCAGGGCCCGCAGCGCCGGCCGCGCCGCCCGGGCGAGGTCGGAGTCGTCGGCCGCGCGCCCGGCGAGCCGCAGCAAGCCGGGGCCGAGCATGTAGTCGCGCTCCTCGCCTTCCCGCACCCAGCCCTGCGTGACCAGCTCCTGCAGGATCCGGTGCACTGTCGAGATCGGCAACCCGGTCACCTGGGCGATCCGGGACAGCCGTCGATGTTCGGTGAGCGCCTCCGCCACCGCCACGACCTTGGCGATGGCCGACGGCGAACCGGGCCTGTTCATCTCGCCATCCATCCGCCGTCCACCACGAGCAGATGCCCGTGTACGTAATCCGCGGCGGCCGACGCCAGGAAGACGACCGATCCGGCGATGTCCGCCGGCTCGGCCCACCTCCCGGCCGGAATGCGCCCCTGGATCTCCGCCGCGCGCGAACTGTCCAGTCGCAGGGGTGCGGTGTTGTCGGTGACCACGTATCCCGGGGCCACCGCGTTCACGTTGACTCCGCCCGCGGCCCACTCGTTGGCCAGGGCCTTCGTCAGCCCGGCGACGCCGTGCTTACTGGCCGTGTACGAGGAGACGTTGAGGCCACCCTGGAACGACAGCATCGAAGCCACGTTGATGATCTTTCCATGGCCGCGCTCGCACATGGGGCCGCCGAACAGCCGGCAGAGCAGGAAGACCGAGTCCAGGTTGATCCGCAGGACCCGGCGCCACGACTCGTCGTCGGCGGCGAGCGCGGGCGCGCGGTGGATGATCCCGGCGTTGTTTACCAGGATGTCCACCGGCCCTTCGGCCAGTAACTGATCGGCGACGGCGCGGACCGCCTCGGCGTCGCCGAGGTCACCGGCGACGGTGCGCGCCTTGCGCCCCCGCTCGGACACCTGCGCGGCCACCTCGTCGAGATCGTCGTGGTGCCCCCATAGCACCAGGTCCGCGCCGGCGTCCGCGAGGGCCACCGCGGCGGCCCGCCCGATGCCGGCGCGGGCGCCGGTCACCAGGGCGGTCCGCCCGTCGAGGCCGAAGAGACCAGTCACCGCAGATCCTCTTTGGCGACGACCTCCATGTCGTCGTAGGCGACGTTTTCTCCTCCCATCGCCCACACGAAGGTGTAGTTGGACGTGCCGGCCCCGCAGTGCACCGACCAGGGCGGGCTGATCACGACCTGTTCGTTGGCGACGATGATGGACCGGGTGGCGTCCGGCGGCCCGCACAGGTGCATCACCCGCTCGGTGGGGCCGAGGTCGAAGTACAGGTACACCTCGGTGCGCCGCTCGTGGGTGTGGCAGGGCATGGTGTTCCAGACGCTGCCCTCGGCAAGCTCGGTGATGCCGAGCACGAGCTGGCACGACGGGATGCCGCCCGCATGCACGTACTTTCGGATGGTTCGCGTGTTGGCGTGCGGGGTGTCGCCGGCCCGCATGGCCTCGACCTCGTCGCGGCGGGCGAGCGCTGTCGGATGCTCGGCGTGGGCGGGCGTGGACACCAGGTAGTAGTGGGCGTCGGCGCCCTCGAACGTGACACTTCCGGTGCCGCGGCCCACGTAGAGCACGTCGCGGGCGGTCAGCGGGTGTTTGGTGTCGTCAGCGGTGACCGTCCCCGAGCCGGACAGGCACACCACGGCCAGCTCGCGCCGGTCGCAGAAACTCCGGGCGCGCAACTGGTCGGGCACCGGCAGGCTCAGGGTCTGCCCGTCCGGCACCGCCCCACCGACGATGAGCCGGTCGTGATGGCTGTATGCGAGGTTGACCTCGCCCGCCACGAAGAGGTCTTCGACCAGGAATCGCTCCCGCAGCACCGGTGAGGTGAGCTGGGCCAGCTCGTCCGGGTGTGTGGGGTGGCGCGTCTGCACGGTGGCCTCCCGGGATGGAAAGTTCTCCAGCAGCAAGGGGCGTCCCCGACCTCCGCCGAACGGCCGGGCCTGAGGACACTCTGGCCAGGTGTACATTGGCATCCGACCCACTGGTATACCAGTATTGTGGGAACCCTTTCCGCCGGACGGAATGCTATGACGCCTGTGCTTCCCCCGTTGCCCCGCTCGACGACCACGTCCGATCTCGTCGTGGACGCGATCCGCGAGGCGATCCTCAGCGGCCGCCTCCAGCCGGGCGAGACGCTGGTCGAGCGCCGCCTGGCCGAGCTGCTCGGCGTCTCCAAGACTCCGGTGCGCGAGGCATTGATCACCCTGGCCGCCTCCGGTCTCGTGACGGTGACACCAAACCGGGGCGCGGTGGTCCGCGCGGTGAACACCGCCGACGTTCACAAGGCCTACGAGGTGCGATTGCTGCTGGAGCCGTGGGCGGTCGCGAAGACCGTCCGCGAGGGCGCGCCGGACGCGGCGAGGCACGCGGCACACGTTGCCCTGGAGGACGCCGGCCGGCACCTGCCCGACGAGGACCACGTCCAGCTCAGCCTGGCCAACCGCCGGTTCCACCGTGCGCTCTACGCCGACTGCGGCAACGAGATCGTGGTCGGCCAGCTCGACTCGCTGCAGGAGCTGGCCGCGCTCGGCGCGGTCGCGCTCCTTTGGGAGCGGTGGCGCACCTGGCGCGCGGAGTACGACGAGCACGCGGAGATCCTGAAGGCGGTCGATGCGGGCGAGGCCGACCTGGCTGAGCGCCTGCTCCGCAAGCACATCCGGCAGTCGGTGCGCCGACTCGAGCCGGGTCGCCCAAACGCCTGACATATTCATCGGAACACTCCGCGCACCGGACGGCTTATTGACGCCGACTCGGGAATCATCCTACGTTCTTAACAAAACGATGGATGTCACTTTCTGAGATCCCTGACGCCTTGTAGGGCTTGGGATGTAGCGCGCAGGAGTCCGGATGAGCAACGACCGCCAGGGCATCTCCCGCCGCGCCGCCATCGGCAGAATCGTCGGAGGGGTGACCACGTTGTCGGCCGTGTCCACGGAAGCGCTGGCCCTGACCGGGGAAGAGGCGATCAGTCCGGCCAACGGCAAGAAACCGGCGCCCGCCGGGTACAAGAAGAACCCGTCGGTGACGACCAGGACCTCCGGCGACATCAGGCTCGCGGTCCAGTCGCTGGTCGCGGGTGGGCAGACCGCCACGGCGTACCGCGAGACGGGCGGCACGCTCTTCCTCAGCGTGGCGCATACCTTCCCGGGTACCGATGCCGAGGCGAAGGCGCGCGGCACCGTGCAGGGCGCCGTCGACTTCGACGCGCTGGTGGCTTCGCACCGCGCCTGGTGGCACGCGTACTACCGCAAGAGCTTCGTGTCGATTCCGGACCAGCGGCGGCAGAGCTTCCACTGGATCCAGCTCTACAAGATCGCTTCGGGTACTCGGGCCGGCGGCCCGGTCATGGCCACCAGCGGACCGTGGCTGGAGCCGACCCCGTGGCCGGCCGCGTGGTGGAACCTCAACGTGCAACTCGAATACTGGCTGATCCACGGCTCCAACCACCTCGAGCTGGACGCGATCACGACCACGCTGAAAAACAACCAGCAGCAGCTCATCAACAACGTGCCCAGTGCGTACCGGTCGGACTCCTCCGCCGTGGGCCGGGCCTCGGACATGTTCTGCGTGCGGAGTGTCGGCACGCCTGGTAACGACACCGAGGTGGGCAACCTGACGTGGGCGCTGCACAACGTGTGGCTGACCTACCGGCACAGCATGGACGACAACCTGCTGCGCGACACGCTGTTTCCGTTGCTGCGCCGGGCCGTCAACTACTACCTGCACTTCCTGACCACCGACGGCAACAGCCGGATGCACCTGCCGGGCGCGTTTCTGGTCAGCGCCGCCCGCACCGGCGGCGTCACCCGGTTCGTCCGCGTGCGCAGCCTTGCCGGCGAGCCGCTGAGGCTGCGCCCGGGGATCGCCGGTCCGCTGACGGTCGTCGGCGACGACGGTACTCCGGCGGTGTGGCGTGACCGCGGCGCGGGCGTCCTCGAAATCGACCTCGCCCGTGACCGGGAAGTGCTGGTCAAGGCCGCGGACAGCAACCCGGATCTCGTCATCGCACCGGTTGCGGCCAGCACCCCGGGCGCCGCCTGGGGCCTGCCGTAGCCACTCATTTCGCACCTGGAGGGACAGCAGTGCACAGACCCCGAAAGCTCGTCTCGGTTCTCGCCGCGGCGGGCCTCACTCTGGCCGGCGCCGCTGTCGCCGCCGGCGTCGTCACTCTCAACGCGCCACCAGCGGCCGCGCTGGACAACGGGCTCGCCCTGACGCCGCCGATGGGCTTCAACAACTGGAATACGACAGCCTGCAAGGCGGACTTCAACGAGGCGATGGTCAAGGGCATCGCCGACATCTTCGTCGCCCGTGGTCTCAAGGACGCCGGGTACCAGTACGTCAACATCGACGACTGCTGGGCCGAGCCGCAGCGCAACGCGCAGGGCAACCTGGTGCCCAACCGGACCCGGTTCCCCAACGGCATCAAGGCGGTGGCCGACTACGTCCACTCCAAGGGCCTGAAGTTCGGCATCTACACCAGTGCGGGCACGAAGACCTGCAACCGGGACGGTGGTTTCCCGGGCGGCCTCGGTCACGAGAAGCAGGACGCCAACATGTTCGCCTCCTGGGGTGTCGACTACCTCAAGTACGACAACTGCAACAACCAGGGTGTCGACGCCCAGCAGCGGTACAAGGCGATGCGCGATGCGTTGAAGGCGACGGGCCGGCCGATCGTGTTCAGCATCTGCGAGTGGGGCCGCACGGGCCCGCCGCGGGTCTGGGAGTGGGGCGCCGGCGTCGGCAACCTGTGGCGGACCACCGGCGACATCACCGCCAACTGGACGAAGATCGTCAGCATCATCCACGCCAACGAGAAGCTGGCGCAGTTCGCCGGGCCCGGCCACTGGAACGACCCGGACATGCTTGAGATCGGCAACGGCAGCCTCACCCTCGCCGAGCAGCGCAGCCACTTCAGCCTGTGGGCCATCATGGCCGCGCCGCTGCTGATCGGCACCGACCTGCGCAAGGCCTCCGACCAGACGTTCGGCGTGCTGGAAAACCGCGACGTCATCGCCGTCGACCAGGACACCCTCGGCAAGCAAGGGGTACCCGTGAAGCGGTCCGGCGGCCTCGCGGTCTACTCCAAGCAGCTGGCCAACGGCGACCGTGCCGTGGCGTTGTTCAACGAGTCCGCCGCGACGGCGACGATCAGCACCACCGCGTCCGAGGTGGGGCTGAGCGGCTCGTCGTTCACGCTCAAGGACCTGTGGAGCAAGGCGACCCGCACCACCACGGGCGTCATCAGCGCCTCGGTGCCGTCGCACGGCACGGTCATCTACCGCGTCTCTTCTGGCGGCACGCCTCCTCCGCCGCCACCGCCCGGCACCAGGTACCTGAGCGACCTGCAGTGGACGTCGGCGACCAACGGCTGGGGCCCGGTCGAGAAGGACCGCAGCAACGGCGAGAAGGCCGCGGGTGACGGCAGGACCCTTACCGTGGGCGGCAAGACGTACGCGAAGGGCCTGGGCGTGCACGCGGCCAGTGACGTGCGCTTCGCCCTGGCGGGCAAGTGCACCGCGGTGAGCGCCGACGTAGGCATCGACGACGAGAAAGCGGCCGGGACCGTGGTGTTCCAGATATTCAAGGACGGCGTGAAGGTCGCCGACAGCGGTGTGGTGACCGCGACGGCGGCCGCCAAGCGCCTTACCGCCGACGTATCGGGGGCGAACGAGCTGCGGCTCGTCGTCACCGACGGCGGCGACGGCATCAACAACGACCACGCCGACTGGGCGGACGCCAAGGTGACATGCGCCTGATCCGGCTCTGACGGCGGCCGGGCCGCTCCCCGTGGTTGTGGGGAGCGGCCCGGCACTGGTTGTGGGGAGCGGCTCAGCGCAGGTTTGTCGGGAGCGGCCCGGCGCCGGTTGCCGGGAGCGGTCCGGCGCCGGTTGTCGCGAGCGGTCCGGCGCTGGTTGTCGCGAGCGGCCCGGCTGGTTGTCGCGAGCGGCCCGGCTGGTTGTCCCGAGCGGCCCGGCGCTCGTCTCGGTTTCGGCTTCGGCGCGGGGCGTGTGCCCCGCTTTCGCCCCGCCGCTCGGCCCTCTCAAGATCCGCGCAAGAGGTCACCTTTTGCTGCTTCCCGCCGTGGTGTAGCAGCAAAAGGTGGCCTTTTGCGCGGGGACCCACCTGGTACCCACAGACGTTGGTCAATCTAGTCCCATCCGGCAGTGCGCAGGTGGGACAGGATCGACCAACGTCTTCATTCCGACGGCGCGGGGCCGGCCAACCGGGCCGGTGCCAGGGGCGACGATCCCGCGATCTTGACTCGGAAGTGTCGCCATAGTGGCACCAGGTAGTCAAGATCGGCGAGCCGGAGCGGCGCTGAGCGGGCTGAGCGGGCTGAGCGGGCTGAGCGGGCTTCTGGGCCCGCCGACCCACCGACCCTCACCACGTATAAGCCGGCACCGATGCAACGCCCAGCAGCGGGCTCAGGACCGGCGAGGAGCGCGAAGAAAGGGTGGGTCGGAAACCGGCCGCAGGACGGCTCCCGACCCACCCTCTACAAAGGCCCCGCTACGGGACCATCCAGCCCAGTACCGGCGTCGACTGCAGGAACACGATCACGCACAGCAGGAGCAGCAGCACAACGCTCCAGCCGAACACCTTGCGGAAGATGGTGCCTTCCTGGCCGACCATCGCGATCGCGGCGGTGCCGATCGCCAGGTTCTGCGGGGAGATCATCTTTGCCAGTACGCCGCCGGACCCGTTCGCCGCGCCGAGCAGGATCGGAGACACGCCGATCTGCTTGGCGGCGGTTGTCTGGAGGGTGCCGAACAGCACGTTCGACCCGACGTCGGTGCCCGTGATGGCCACCCCGAACCAGCCCACGACCGGCGACAGGAACGCGAAGAACGCGCCGGAGCCGGCCAGGAACAGGCCGAGCGCCGAGGTCTGCCCGGAGTACTGCATGACGAACGCGAGTGCGAACACCAGCAGGATCGTGACGATGGCCCAGTTGAACTGTTTGATGGTCCTGCCGTAGATCTTCGCCGCCCGCACCGGGTTGATAGCCAGCACGAGCATCGTGATCAGACCGGAGATGAACAGCAGCGTGCCGGTCGCCGACAACCAGTTCAGCACGTACTCGACCTTGACCGCCTTGCCCGCCGGGTTGACGAGGTCCAGTCCGGGCCACAGGTACTTCTGGGTCGGCTCCTCCAGCCACACCTTGAAGTTGGCCCACGAGTAGGTCAGTTGCGCGATTGAGAAGACCACCACGATGACCGCGTACGGCGCGAACGCCTTCGCCACGTCGGCCGCCGAGTCACCCTCGGGCCGCCCGACTTTGCGTACCTGTGCCGGGTCGTCGACCGCGCCACCCGCCACGACGGGGGCCGGGGCGCCACTGTTGAAGCTGAGTTGCTCCTTGGGCTTCCATACCCGTACCAGCAGCATGACGGACGCCGCGGAGATGATCGCCGCGAAGATGTCGCAGAGCCGGTAGTTCCACATCGAGAACAGGAACTGCGAGATGGCGAACGTGGCACCTGCGGTCAGCGCCGCGGGCCACGCCTGACGCAGGCCGCGTGTGCCGTCGACGATGAAGACGAGGAGGAACGGCACGAGGAAGGCGAGGATGGAGGTCTGACGACCGGCCATCGCGCCGAACTGCTCGGCCGACAGCCCGGTCACCGAGCCGAGCGCCGTGATGGGGTTGCCCATGCCGCCGAACACGACCGGGGCGGTGTCGGCCACCAGCGCGAGGACGACGGCCTTGATGGGGTCGACGCCGAGTGCCACCAGCATGACCGCGCAGATCGCGATCGGCGAACCGCCGCCGGCAAGCGCCTCGATCAGGGCGCCGAACGAGAAGGCGATGACGATCGCCTGGACCCGTTGGTCGTCGCTGATCCGCGAGAAGGCCCGTCGAAGCACGGCGAAGTGGCCGGTATCGACGGTCATGTTGTAGATCCAGATGGCGTTGAAGGTGATCCACAGGACCAGCAGCACGCTGCGCGCCGCCCCGTAGACACCCGCGCTCAAGGCATGGCCGACCGGCATCTTGAACGCCGTGACGGCGACGACCAGCGCCACCAGCAGGCTGACCGCGCCGGCCCAGTGCGCCTTCCATTTGAGCCCGCCTAGTAGGCCGAGCAGGGTCAACAGCGGCAGCGCCGCGAGCAGCGCCGACAGCCACAGGTGACCGGTCGGGTTGAAGTTCTGTTGATAGCTTTCTGCCAACACGTGTGCCTCCACGTGACCAGGGGGACGGGGGGTGTGCCACGCGCGGTCGACGCGTGACCCGGCGGCCAGGGCCGCGGACGTGTCGTCGGGTCGCTGGAGCCGGCGACGACGTCCACGCGGCCGGGCCGAGACCGGTCGCGGCGCTGCTGACGTGCTGCGAAGCAGGTGCTGACGTACTGCTGGCGGGCGCTCTCGGCCGCGCCCGTTACGGCTCGGATCCGGGGTGGTGCAAACCTTTCCAGGCGGTGTACCGCTCGCGCGGGTACGTCGTCAATAGATTCATCCGACGTATGGAACCTTTGCCGCAGGCCGGAAGGGGTCACCGCTGGCCGCGAAGAGATCGCAAGCGACGAATCTATGCAGATCCGCGTGGAAGAGAACGGTTTGTCGGTTGTCATAAAACGTGAACACGCCGTCTCGGAATCATCGGATGAAAGGGTTGACTCAACCCTGGTCCCGCCGTTTGACTCGCTCCACAAACGGTTGCAGAAAGCCTCAACGACAGCAGCTGGAGCGGTTCGGTGCCGGTAACGATCCATGACGTCGCCCGCAGGGCAAAGGTCTCCGCGTCGACGGTGTCGCGCGCCCTCAGCGCGTCCCACCACGTCCGGGGAACGACCCGCGATCGCGTCCTGGCCGCGGCCCGAGAGCTCGGCTACCAGCCGAACCCGGCCGCCCAGAGCCTCATCACCGGCAAGACCGGCAATATCGGCATCGTGGTTCCGGATCTCGGAAACCCGTTCTACACCGGGGTGCTCCGAGGAGTCCAGGCCCGAGCCCGTGCGGCCGGTTACGCGGTCTTCTTCGCCGACAGCGAGGAGGACGCGGCCGCCGAGGAGGCGCTGGTGCGTTCCATGTCCCGGCAGGTGGACGGAGTGATCATCTGTGCGCCGTTCGCGTCCGACAGCCAACTCAACGGTTTGGCCGCCATCACCTCGCTGACGCTGCTCAACCGGCGGCTGCGGGGCGTACCGGCGGTGTTCATGGACAGCGCCGGCGGAATGCGGCAGGTGGTGGACCACCTCGCCGCGCTCGGACATCGCCGGATCGCATACCTGAACGGGCCGCACAACGCCTGGTCCAACCGGGAACGCCGGCGCGGGCTACGCAGTGCGGCCGCGCGGCGGCACATGGCGATCGTCGAGTTCGGTCCCTTCGAGCCGAAGTTCGAAGGCGGCGTGCAGGCGGCCGATCTCGCCCTCGCCGGCGGTGTCACCGCGATCATCGCGTACAACGATCTGATGGCCCTCGGGGTCTTGTCTCGGCTGGCCGACCGGCAGGTGGCCGTGCCGCAGGAGATGAGCGTCGTGGGCTTCGACAACCTTCTTTACGCCGCGGTCTGCGCACCACCGCTGACCACTGTCGCTATGCCTATGGAGGCCGGCGGGCGCGCTGCCGTCGACCTCCTCCTCGCCCGTGCGGGCGCCGCGGACGACGGCCAAGGCGGCCTCTTCCGCGAGTTGAGCACAAACCTGATCGTACGGGCGACCACTGCCCCTGCCTTCAACCGCTCACCGGCGGCGCGCACCACGCCGCCCCCCGGCCCTGGAAAGGGGATAAACAACAATGCTGAAACCTCTTAAGCAAAAACCCGGCGTAGGTCGGATCGCCTGCGCCCTCGTCGCGGCGGCGCTCGTCGCGGCCGGCTGTGGCGCACCGGAGGCGAAGAAGCCGGCGGCCTCGGACTCGGGCGCGGCGGTGCCCGACAAGCCGAGCTCGCCGCAGACGATCAACGTCATGGACGTGGCCGGCAACCTGCAGCTGACCCAGCCGATCCTGGACGACTTCCAGAAGGCCCACCCCGAGATCGTGACGAAGATCGTGACCACGAAGGCCACCGCGCCGGAGCTGGCCCCGAAGATCAAGGCCGAGCAGGACGCCGGCCGCCTCGACATCGACATGGTGCTGACCGGCACGGACGGGCTGTCGGCGGGCATCGCGCAGAACCTCTGGGCGAAGCTGTCCAAGGACTACAGCTCCAAGCTGCCGAAGCTCGCGGACGTCTACACCGAGCAGGCCGCGAAGATGAACGAGCTGGCGCAGGGCCAGTGCGTCACCATCACCGCCTACCCGTCCGGCCCGGAGATCGAGTACAACCCGAAGACGGTGACCAACCCGCCGACGACCGCCGAGGCGCTCCTGGAGTACGCGAAGACACACCCCAAGAAGGTCGAGTGGGCCCAGCCGCGCAACTCCGGCCCGGCCCGCACGCTGCTGATGGGCATGCCGTACATCCTGGGCGACAAGGACCCCAAGGACCCGGTCAACGGCTGGGAGAAGACCTGGGCTTACATGGCCGACATCGCGCAGTACCAGCCGGCCTTCCCCGGCGGCACGACGCAGACGATGAAGGACCTGGCCAACGGCACGGTTGACATCATCGCCACCACCACCGGTTGGGACATCAACCCGCGCGCGCTCGGCACTGTGCCGGCCGAAATGAAGGTCGCCCAGCTCAAGGGCTTCAAGTGGGTGTGGGACGCCCACTACGTGTGCGTCCCGAACGGCGCGAGCGCCGACAAGTTGTCGGCCATCCTCCAGCTGACCAAGTTCATGCTGGACAAGAAGGAGCAGGCCCACACGTTCGACAAGGGCTACTTCTACCCGGGCCCGGCGGTCAAGGACGTGACCATCGACATGGCGCCCCAGGCGAGCCAGGACGTGATCAAGCAGTTCGGCCGCCCGGAGTACGACGACCTCATCAAGAACACTCCCTGGACGACGTCGCTGCCGGCCGAGGCGCAGGTGACGGCGTTCGACACCTGGGACAAAAAAGTTGGGGCAGTGGCTAAAAAATGACGGATAACCGGTTCGACCGCCTGCGGCTGGAGCAGGTAACCCGGCGCTTCGGGGGCCGGGCGGCCCTCGAAGCCCTGGACCTGCAAATCTCTGGTGGCGAGTTCGTGGCGCTGCTCGGGCCCTCCGGCTGCGGGAAGTCCACCGCGCTCAACTGCCTGGCCGGATTGCTGCCCCTCTCCGGGGGCAGCATCTGGCTCGATGACCGGCGCATCGACACGCTGCCGCCGGAGAAGCGCGGGTTCGGAATGGTCTTCCAGAACTACGCTCTTTTCCCGCACATGTCGGTACGCCGCAATGTCGGCTTCGGCCTGCGCATGCGCGGGGTCGGCCGGGATGAGACCCGACGCCGCGTGGATGAAGCGCTGCGGCTGGTGCAGCTGACGCAGTACACCGACCGGCTGCCGGCGCAGCTGTCCGGCGGTCAGCAGCAGCGGGTGGCGATCGCCCGCGCCATCGTCCTCGAGCCACCGTTGGTTCTCATGGACGAGCCGCTGTCCAATTTGGACGCGGCGCTGCGCCTGGAGATGCGTACCGAGATCCGGCGGCTGCACCAGTCGCTGGGGCTCACCACGGTGTACGTGACGCACGACCAGGAGGAGGCGCTCTCGCTGGCCGACCGGCTGGTCATCCTGCGGGAAGGCGTCGTGCAGCAGATCGGCACCCCGGAGGAGCTCTACCGGGCGCCGGTCAACTCGTACGTCGCGAGCTTCATGGGGTACCGCAACCTTCTGCCGGTGGAGGTGACCGGCGGCGAGGGCGACCTCCTGCGGGTCATCGCACCCGGCCTGGACCTCGTCGGCCTGGCGCGCGAAAACGTCGGCAAGGGACCGGCGGTCATCGCGATCCGGCCGGAGGACTTCGTCGTCTCCCGCACCGGCGACAACACGATGGAGGTCGTCGTCGAGGTCGTGGAGTACCACGGCCGGGAGCAGGCGGTGCAGGGGCGGCTGCGTGGCGGCCAGGAGATCCGGCTGCGCTCGGCGGAGCGGCTGGCGCCCGAGGACACCGTCACCGTGTCGGTACCGCGGGACAAGGTCCTTGTGTTCGCCCCCGATCCCGCCGTGCCGACCACCGCCGAGGCGGCCATCGACGCGGTCGACCCCGCCAGTAACGGCTACGGCGCGACCCGCGCCGAAGACGGCCCCCCGGCCGGCGTGGTGGCGGGCCCGCCGGCCGGGGCGGCTGGGGTGCGAGGCAGTTCATGACCGACGTGGCAGGCAGGACCGACCGCGCACCGTCCCGGCCCGAGCAACCCGGGTCGGGCGGTGCCGGCGGCCGTCGGTGGCGCACGGCCGGCGACCGGGACAAGCCGGCGCTGCGGCACCGGCTCGCCGAGCGCGGCATCGACCGGGTACTGCTGTTGCTCCTGCCCGGTATCGCCTTCATCGTGCTGCTGTTCCTGTACCCGTTCCTCTACGGGCTGGGGCTGTCGTTCCAGCCGAAGCAGGGCGGCAGCCCGTTCGCCAACTACCAGAAGTTCTTCTCCGACCCGTTCCTGCGCAACACGATCTGGATCACCCTCCGGCTGGGCCTGCCCGCCGCGCTGATCAACGTGCTCGCCTCCGTGCCGATCGCGTACCGCATGCGCGGCCCGGTGCGGGGCAAGCGGCTGATCACGACACTGCTGGTCGTGCCGATCACGCTCGGCACGGTGCTCACCGCGGAGGGCATCCTGCAGTACCTGGGCCCGGCGGGCTGGTTCAACAAGGTGCTGCGGACGATCGGCCTGGTCGGCCCGGGCGACTCGGTGCAGCTGATCCAGAACTACTGGGGTGTGCTGCTGTCGCTGATCATCAGCGGCTTCCCGTTCGCGTTCCTGCTCACCATGTCGTACCTGTCGGGTATCGACCCGAGCCTGGAGAAGGCGGCGGCGGTGATGGGCGCCGGTTGGTGGCAGCGGTTCCGGTACATCACGTTCCCGCTGCTTTCGCCGGGGCTGGCGATGACGTTCTGCCTGACGTTCGTGCTCGCCTTCTCGGTGTTCCCGTCGGCGATCCTCGTCGGCGATCCGTCCAACACCACCCACGTCATCTCGATCGCGGCGGTGCACGCCTCCAACGAGCAGTACGACTACGCGATGGGCTCCACCATCGCCATGATCATGGCCGTGGTCATGCTCATCGTGATCGCCATCGTGCTGACCTGGCGCGGGCGTATGTACCGCGGGGCAACGGGGGGTAAGGGCTGATGGTTGCGGATCCTGGTATGGCTGTCGCCACGCGGCGGCTGATCGCCCGACCTGGTGTGTGGCTGATCTGGGGCGTGCTGATCTTCTTCCTGGTCAACCTGTTCGCCCTGGTGGCGGCCGTTGTCGTGAACTCGTTCTCGGTGCGGTGGTTCGGCACCTGGTGGCCGAAGGGGCTGACCACGGCGCACTACTCGGGCGCGTGGAAGGACTTCGCGCTCTTCGACGTGCTGAAGGTGACGCTGCAGATCTCCCTGCTGGTGGTGCTGATCTCGGCACTGATCGGGGTGCCCGCCGCATACGCCCTCGCCCGGCGCAACTTCCCGGGCAAGCGGCTGGCGATGCTGTCGTTCCTGCTGCCCATCATGGTGCCGCCGATCGCGTACGGCATCCCGCTGGCAACCGTGCTCTACAAGTTCCACCTCGGCGGCACGATGTGGGGCGTCATCCTCGCCAACCTCGTCCCCTCGGTGCCGTTCGTCGTGCTCACGATGACCCCGTTCATCGAGCAGATCGACCCGAAGATCGAGGCGGCCGCGCGCATGTGCGGTGCCAGTACCCGGGCGATCTTCACGAGGGTGCTGCTGCCGTTGCTCATACCCGGGATGCTCGCGGCCTCGATCCTCGTGCTCGTCCGCACCGTGGGCATGTTCGAGCTGACGTTCCTCACCGCCGGGCCGAGCAGCCAGACGCTCATCGTGACGCTGTACTACGGCATGTCGGCGGCCGGTATCCGGGCGCCGCAGTCGATCGACGCGATGGCCGTCATCTACACCCTGTCGATGCTCGTACTCCTGGTGATCGCGCTGCGCTTCGTCAACCCGACGCAGCTGGTCACCCGGGTCGGTGAGCAGCGCGAGCAACGCTGAACCAAAACGATCAGGAGAGAACTACATATGAAAACTCCCGAGGAGCTGCGCAGCCATCGGTGGTACGGCGGCGAGGGGGTACGCGGGTTCAGCCACCGCGCCCGGACCCGGCAGATGGGCATCGGAGCTGAGGAGCACCTCGGGAAACCGGTTGTCGGCATCATCGACACCTGGAGCGAGATCAACCCGTGCCACCTGCACCTCAAGGAGCGTGCGGAGGCGGTCAAGCGGGGGGTGTGGCAGGCCGGCGGGTACCCGATCATGGTGCCCGCCGGCGCCATCGCCGGCGAGACCTACAGCAAGCCCACCGCGATGCTCTACCGCAACCTCCTCGCGATGCAGACCGAGGAGCTGATCCGCTCGTACCCGGTCGACGCGGTCGTCCTGATGGGCGGCTGCGACAAGACCACCCCGGCGCTGCTGATGGGCGCGATCAGCGCCGACCTGCCGGCCATCTTCTTCCCCGCCGGGCCGATGCTGCGCGGGCACTGGCGCGGCCAGGTGCTCGGCAGCGGCAGCGACATGTGGCGCTACTGGGACGACCGGCGCGCCGGCCTGGTCGACGACAAGCAGTGGGCGGAACTGGAGCAGGGCATCGCCCGCTCCTACGGGCACTGCATGACCATGGGTACGGCCTCGACCATGACGTCGGCCGCCGAGGTGCTGGGCATGACACTGCCCGGCGCGGCGTCGATCCCGGCGGCCGACGCCGCGCACACCCGGCTGGCCGCCGCCACCGGCATCGCGGCCGTCCGGCTCGCGTGGGAGGGCCTGAAGCCGTCGCGGATCCTGACCGCCGAGGCGTACGCGGACGCGGTCACCGTCGCGCTCGCGCTCGGCGGCTCGACCAACGCGGTCATCCACCTCATCGCGATGGCCCGCCGCAGCGGCGTACCGCTGACCATCGACGACTTCGACGACGCCGCATGCCGCACGCCGGTGCTGGCCAACATCCGCCCCGGCGGGGCCTACCTCATGGAGGACTTCTTCTACGCCGGCGGCCTGCGCGGCCTGCTGTCGCGCATCCAGGACCTGCTGCACCTCGACCGGCCGACCGTGGCCGGGGTGACGCTCGACGAGACGCTCGACGGCGCCGAGGTGTTCGACGACGACGTGATCCGGCCCCGGGACAAGGCGGTTTTCGCCGACGGCGGGCTGGCCGTGCTGCGGGGCAACCTGGCGCCCGACGGGGCCGTCATCAAGCATCTGGCGGCCGACCCGGCCCTGCTGACGCACACCGGGCCGGCGGTCGTCTTCGACGGGTACAAGGACATGCTGGCGCGGGTGGACGACGAGGATCTCGACGTCGACGAGAACAGCGTCCTGGTCCTGCGCGAGGCCGGCCCGCAGGGTGGCCCGGGCATGCCCGAGCACGGCATGCTGCCCATCCCGAAGAAGCTTCTTCGCAAGGGCGTGCGCGACATGGTACGGGTGTCCGACGCCCGGATGAGCGGCACCAGCTACGGCGCCTGCGTGCTGCACGTGGCGCCCGAGTCGCACGTGGGCGGCCCGCTCGCGCTCGTGCGCGACGGCGACCCGATCACGCTCGACGTACCCGTCCGGCGGCTCTCGCTCGACGTGCCGGAGGCCGAGCTGGCGCGGCGGCGCGCGGACTGGACGCCCTCGCTGCCGATGTACCCACGCGGGTACGGGGCGCTGCACGCCGCGCACATCACCCAGGCGGACGTCGGCTGCGATTTCGACTTTCTGGCCGCGCCCGGCGAGACCCCCGAGCCGGACGCGCGCTGATCGGTGTCGTTATTTGGCACGATCTTGAGGGTCGGGGTGAGGCGTCCGGCGTCCCCGCCCCTATTCTTCCACCATGGCCATTACCGATGAGGCGATCGAGCGGATCAAGGAGATGATCGTCTCTGGGCAGCTTCGCCCGGGCGATCGGCTGCCCAAGGAGGCGGACCTCGCCAATCGCCTCGGGTTGTCCCGCAACTCGCTACGCGAGGCGGTCCGGGCACTCTCGCTCGTCCGCGTCCTCGACGTGCGGCAGGGCGACGGCACCTACGTGACGAGTCTGCGGCCGGAGCTGCTGCTCGACGCCGTGGCGTTCCTCGCCGACTTCCACCGCGACGACAGCGTGCTGCACCTGCTCGAGGTACGCCGGATCCTCGAGCCCGCGGCGAGCGCCATGGCGGCCCATGTGATGAGCGACGAGGCGATCGAGGAGATGGGCAAGGTCCTGGAGGATCTGCAGGACGACGCCGACATCGAGCGGCTGATCGCCACCGATCTGGAGTTCCACCGGCGGATCGCGGTGGGCTCGGGTAATCCGGTGCTGGCGTCGCTGATCGACAGCCTGTCGGTGCCGACGGTCCGGGCCCGCATCTGGCGTGGCATCTCGCAGGAGGGCGCCGCCGCCCGCACGCACGAGCAGCACTGGGCGATCTTCCAGGCGATCAAGGCGCGCCAGCCCGAGGTGGCCCGGGCGTGGGCCGCGGTGCACATCGCCGGCGTCGAGGAGTGGCTGCGCCAGGCGGTCTGAGCCGCGCGGCTCCCGAGCGCGTCGATCTAGGAGTTATGGCCGGACAAACCAGGCACGGGGCGGCCATTTCTCCTAGATCGACGAGTGCGGTGCGGTGGGCCGGCGCCCTACGTCCGGTGGTGTGGGAAGCGCCCGAGCGTGTGCCTCAACCCGTTCCTTTCTCTGTGCACGTGCGAGGTGCTCACCGGTGCGTGGGCGTCGGCCCGAAACAAGCAGGAAACGTTTGTGGAAAATAAACACCCGGCCCGGCGGCTGGTCAAACGTCTTGCCGCAAGGCGGAACGTGAGTTGCGACCGGTCCCAGGCATGGAGTACCGAAAGGTTCCCGCACCACAAAAAAGTCTTATGGACCTATGCCGATATCGAGGTTCGTCACTAGTATTCGGCCCCAGACAGGCCCGCGCCTCGGGCACTGTCCCACCACGAGCAATGGGAGGTCGGATGGCTGACACCGCGAAGACCCGCCGCCGGTGGGTTCGGCCCGAAGCGACTCAGGTTCGTCTCGGCGCCGAAGTCACCTCGTATGCCGGACTCGACCCGCTGCGTCCCTGACGTGTGGGTAAGGGTCCTCGGATCCGCGGCAGGCGGCGGCTTCCCACAGTGGAACTGCTCCTGCCCTAACTGCACAGGCGTGCGGGCCGGCTCCTTGCCGGCCCGCGCGCGTACCCAGGCGTCGGTCGCGGTGAGCGCCGCCCGGCGGCGCTGGCTGCTGGTCAACGCCACGCCCGACATCGGCGCCCAGATGCGGTTGCTGGCCGCTGGCGCGGCCAGCGGCCCCGGCGACACCGAATCCGTCGGCGCCGCCGATGGGGCACGCGCCAACCCCGTGGCGGCCGTGCTGCTCAGCGACGCCGAGCTCGACCACGTCACCGGGCTGCTGTCGATGCGGGAAGGCAGCACGCTCGTCGTGTACGCGACGGCCTGGATCCTGCGCGCGGCGGCGCCGATCCTCGACATCCTGAGCGCGTACGTGGAGGTGGACCGGCGCGAACTGGCCCCCGACACCGATGTCGTGCTCGACGACGAGACCGGCCTGTCCTGCCGCACCATCCCGACCGGCTCCACCAAGCGCCCGCGCTACGCCGCGCACGAAGACCCCGACCCCGCGGCCGTCGTCGGATACCGCTTCACCCACGCCGGCGCCAGCCTCGCCTACGTGCCGTGCCTGCCCGCCCTCACGGACGAACTGCTCGCCGAGTTGAAGGGCGCCGACTGCGCCTTCCTCGACGGCACCTGCTGGACCGACGACGAGCTGTCGTCGGTCGGCCTGTCCCATAAGACGTCCCGCTCGATGGGGCACGCCCCGGTGACCGGACCCGGCGGCACCCTCGACCGGATCGCGGCGCTGCCGGTACGCCGGCGCGTCTACACCCACCTCAACAACACCAACCCGCTACTCGTCGAGGACTCCCCCGAACGCCGCCTGGTCGAGGCGGCCGGCGTGGAGGTGGCATATGACGGGATGGAGATCGAACTCCCATGACTGATGACTTCGTCGCCGAACTGCGCAGCCGCTCCGAGATCTACTGGGAGAAGCACCCGTTCCAGCAGGACATGCTGGCGGGCAGGCTGACGCCCGCGCAGATCCGCGGCTTCGTCGCCAACCGGTGGTACTACCAGAAGTCGTTGCCGCGCAAAGACGGCGCGGTCATCTCCAACTGCCCGGTGCAGGCGGTGCGCCGCAAGTGGTACGAGCGGCTGGCCTACCACGACGGCCCCCACGACGGCGAGGGCGGCCTGGCCGACTGGCTGCGCCTGTGCGACGCCGTCGGGTTGAGTCGCGAGGAGGTGCTCGACGAGCGGCACATCATCCCCGGCGTGCGGTTCGCCGTCGACCGCTACATCGAGTTCTGCCGCAGCGGGCACTGGACGGCCGGGGTCGCCTCCTCGCTGACCGAGCTTTTCGCACCGGACCTGATGAGCCAGCGCATCGCCGCATACCGCCAGCACTACCCGTGGATCGACAGCGAGGGCCTGGCGTACTTCGAGAAGCGGTGCGTGCAGGCGGCCAAGGAGGCGTCGTTCGCCCTCGACGTGGTGACCACCTACTGCACCACGGCGGAGATGAAGGCCGCGGCCTGCGACGCGCTGACCCTCAAATGCGACGTGCTCTGGTCGATGCTCGACGCCATCGACTACGCCTACCGAAAAGACGCGGCGTACCGGGACCCGTCGTGACTCCCCAGCTGGCCCCGCACGCGTCGCTGCGCTGGAACGAGGCGCGCGGCGAGTGGCTGATGATGCTGCCCGAGGCGGTGGTCGTCCTCAACGAGACGGCCGCGGCGGTCCTCACCCTCTGCGACGGGCGGCGCTCCGTGGACGTGATCGTCGACGCGCTGAAGGACGACTACGACGACGTCGAGTCCGCCGACGTCGAGGACCTGCTACGCGACCTGGCCGACCAGCACCTCGTGGAGCTGAAATGAGCATCGCGGCCCCGCTCGGCATGCTCGCCGAGCTCACCCACGCCTGCCCGCTGCACTGCGCCTACTGTTCCAACCCGCTGGCGCTCGTCACGCGTACCGATGAACTGTCCACCGCGGACTGGGTGCGCGTCTTCGCGGAGGCCGCCGCGCTCGGGGTGGCCCAGGTGCACCTGTCCGGCGGCGAGCCGTTGCAGCGCAAGGACCTCCCGGAGTTGGCGCGGGCGTGCCGGGCCAACGGCCTCTACAGCAACCTCATCACGAGCGGGCTGGGCCTGACGCCGGAGCGGCTCGCGGCGCTGCCCGTGAACCACGTGCAGATCAGCGTGCAGGACGCCGAGCCGGAGGGCGCCGAGCGGATCAGCGGCACCCGCACGTGGCACCACAAGCTGGACGCGGCGCGGGTCGTGAAGGAGAGCGGGCTGCCGCTGACGGTCAACGTGGTGCTGCACCGGCAGAACCTCGACCGCGTCGAGGCGATCGTCGCGCTCGCCGAGAAGATGGGCGCGGACCGGTTGGAGCTGGCACACACGCAGTACTACGGCTGGGCCGAGCGCAACCGGGACTGGCTGCTGCCGAGCCCCGCGCAGGTACGCGCGGCCAAGGCGGTCGTGCTCGCCACCGTCGAGCGCCTGACGGGGCGGATGGACATCGCGTACGTCTCCCCCGACCTGCACGCGGCAACGCCCAAGCCGTGCATGGGTGGCTGGGGGCACCGCCAGCTCACGGTCAGCCCCAGCGGCGACGTGCTGCCGTGCCCGGTGGCCGGGTCGCTGCCGGACCTGCCGATCGAGAACGTGCGGGAAAAGCCGCTGCGCGACATCTGGTACGCCTCCGAGTCGTTCAACAGGTTCCGGGGCACGGAGTGGATGTCGGAGCCGTGCAGCAGCTGCCCGCGCCGCGAGATCGACTACGGCGGCTGCCGGTGCCAGGCGTTCCAGTTCACCGGCGACGCCAGCCTCACCGACCCGGTCTGCCGGTACTCCCCCCATCGACCGCTCGTCGACGCGGTGCTGGCGACGGTCGCGGAGGATTCGGCGCCGACGTACCGGCCGCACGCTGCCGTACGGTAACCGGCTTAAGGCAAAACTAATCGAAGAAAATCTATCAGGAAGCCTTCCTTACAGACCCTCGCGTGCTCCAGAATCGTGTCTCATAACCCCCTGACCCACACCCTCGCCGCCCGCGCTCCCGCGCCACGCGGCGACGGAACGGAGGATTGATGAGACGTCGCACGGTGTTCATCGCCGGCGCAGTCGCCACCGTCGTCGCGGGAGTCGTCGCGGGCGGCGTGGCGGTCAGCCAGGCGGCCGTCGCGCCGAAGGCGGCCGTTGCGGGCGGCGCCCCCTACATCTACCCCGCCGTCGGCGGCAGCAAGGACCCGGTGTCGGTCATGCAGAAGACCGGCGTCAAGGCATTCACGCTCGCGTTCATTCTGGCCAAGGGTGGCTGCAACCCGGCCTGGGACGGCTCGGCCGGGCTCACCAGCGCGGCGCACAAGAACCGGATCAACGCGATCCGGGCCGCCGGCGGTGACGTGGTCATCTCGTTCGGCGGCTACTCCGGACCGAAGCTCGGCAACGCCTGCTCCAACGAGACCCAGCTCGCGGCGGCGTACCAGAAGGTCATCGACGCCTACAAGCTCAAGGTGATCGACATCGACCTGGAGGACGGCGGCCCGGCCAACCAGAACGAGGTCGGCCAGTCGCAGAAGGTCCTGAAGGCACTGAAGATCGTCAAGCAGAAGAACCCGGGCATCACCACGGTGATGACACTCGGCACCGGCCCCAATGGGCTCGAAGGCAACGAGACGCCCGTCCCCGGCCAGGCCGCCAAGCTCGGCGACCCGGTGGACATCTGGACGATCATGCCGTTCGACTTCGGCATGGGTGGGCACCCGGACATGGGCAAGGTCAGCGTCCAGGCCAGCGAGGGGCTGCACAAGCAACTCAAGAAGGCCTTCCCGGGCAAGTCCGACGCCACCATCTACCGCCAGCAGGGCATCTCGTCGATGAACGGCAAGACCGACGTGGCTGGCGAGAACGTCACGGTGGGCGACTTCAAGACCATGCTCGCGTACTGCCAGCAGCACAGCCTGGCCCGCTTCACCTACTGGGAGCTCAACCGGGACAACAACGGTCTCGCGTACACCAAGGTGATCGGCCAGTTCAAGGGCTGACGCTCCTCCCGGAACTGGGTAGGGCGCCCCTGTCACCGTTTGCGCGGTGACAGGGGCGCCCTACCCAACTCCTTTTTGGACCGACCCGTGCCGCTGCCTTCCGTTGGATTGGAAGAGTCACATCGCAAACGTGAGAACACTTATCCTGTCGGACAACGCAGGCTCTAGGGGTGGAGGTCGCTGGTGGTTGGATTGTGCGCGGCGAAGGTAGCCCGGTGAGTCGGCTCTTGATCACCGGCGCGGCCGGAAACATGGGTCGGTTGCTGCGTCCGCTGCTGCGCGCCGAGGACCGTGTGTTGCGCCTGGCCGACGTCGTCGAGGTGGACGATCCGGTCGAGGGCGAGGAGATCGCGGTCGTCGACGTGACCGACCCGACGGCCATCGGCAAGGCGAGCCAGGACGTCGACGCGGTGTTGCATCTCGGCGGCCTGAGCACCGAGGCGGGCTTCGACGACATCCTCTCGGTCAACGTGGTGGGCACCCGCAACGTGCTACAGGCCGCGGTGGATGCCGGGGTGCCGCGGGTGATTCTCGCGTCGTCCAACCACGCGGTCGGCTTCTACCGGCGCAGCGTCGACGGGCCGGTGCTGCCGGAGGATCTCGCCCCGCGACCCGACACGTTCTACGGCTGGTCCAAGGCCGCGGTGGAGTCGCTGGGCGCGCTCTACCACCACCGGTTCGGCCTCGAGGTGATCGCTCTGCGGATCGGCACCTGCTTCGCCGAGCCGACCGGCTCGCGCGGGCTGTCGACATGGCTGGCGCCGGCCGATGCGGCGCGGCTGGTCGAGGCGTGCGTGTCCGCACCCGACGTGGGTTTCCGGGTGGTGTGGGCTGTCTCCGACAACACCCGCCGCTGGTGGTCGATCGCCGGCGCGCAAGCGCTCGGGTTCGTGTCCGGCGACGACGCGGAGCGGTTCGCCGCGGCGCGGATCGCGGAGTTCGGCGAGCCCGACCCGGCCGATCCGGTGCACGACCTCGTGGGCGGCCAGTTCTGCCTGACTCCACTGGGCGAGCCGATGCACTAGGTTCCGGGCGGCGGACGCGAGCCGCGCGGGTTAACTTGCCTTCGTCAGCGGTGGGATATGCACCTCATAGCTGGCCCATAAGGTGGATATCCGACCGCTGGCAAGCCATCCGAGGCAGCCGGGCGACGACTACGCCCCGGCCGCCCCCTGCCGCCAGCACTGGTAGGCTGTCTACATGTAGCGGGCATACGCAAGGTGATCCGGGTGCCTTAGCCGTCCCTACATGACTTTCGGCCCTGATCACAGGTGCACAGTTGACCCGAAACTGCTTCCAGACTCCGGCAGGAAGGACCCCCAGCGGTGGATGCGTTGGATCTCGCACGGTGGCAGTTCGGCGTCACGACCGTCTACCACTTCCTCTTCGTCCCGATCACCATCGGGCTCTCCGCACTGGTCGCCATGCTGCAGACGGCATGGGTACGCACCGGCAAGGAGCAGTACCTGCGGGCCACCAAGTTCTGGGGCAAGCTGTTCCTGATCAACTTCGCGATGGGCGTGGTCACCGGCATCGTGCAGGAGTTCCAGTTCGGCATGAACTGGAGTGCGTACTCCCGGTTCGTCGGCGACGTCTTCGGCGCGCCGCTGGCCATCGAGGGGCTGCTCGCGTTCTTCCTGGAGTCGACGTTCCTCGGCCTGTGGATCTTCGGCTGGGACCGGCTACCGAAGAAGCTCCATCTGGCCAGCATCTGGCTCGCGGCGATCGGCACGGTCCTGTCGGCGTACTTCATCCTGGCTGCCAACTCGTGGATGCAGCACCCCGTCGGCTACAAGATCAACCCGACCACCAACCGGGCCGAGCTGACCGACTTCGGCGCGGTGCTGACCAACTCCACGACGCTGGTCACGTTTCCGCACACCCTGGCCGCGGCGTTCCTGACCGCCGGCGTACTCATGCTGTGTGTCTGTGCCTGGCACCTGGCCCGCCGAAATGAGGTCCCGGTTTTCCGCGCCAGCCTGCGGCTCGCCCTCTGGACCATCGTGCTCTCCGGCGCGGCCGTGGCCGTCAGCGGCGACATCCAGGGCCGCATCATGACCGAGCAGCAGCCGATGAAGATGGCCGCCGCCGAGGCGCTCTACAACACGTCCCGGCCGGCGTCGTTCTCGCTGTTCACGATCGGTTCGCTGGACGGAAGCCGGGAGATCGCGAGCGTACGGATCCCCAACGCGCTGTCCTTCCTCGCCACCGCCGACCCCAACGGCAAGGTGGAGGGCATCAACGACATCCAGCGCGAGTACGAGCAGCGCTTCGGTCCCGGTGACTACAAGCCCTACGTGCCCGTCACGTACTGGTCGTTCCGGCTGATGATCGGCCTGGGCATGCTCTCGGTGCTGCTCGGTGTGCTCGGCCTGTGGCTCACCCGCCGCGGACGCACGCCGCGGAGCAGGTGGTTCTGGCGAGCCGCCATCTGGTCGGTCGCCCTCCCCCTGCTGGCCAACTCGTTCGGCTGGATCTTCACCGAGATGGGCCGCCAGCCGTGGACGGTCTTCGGCGTCCTGAAGACGACCGGCAGCGTCTCACCCACTGTCGGCGCCGGCAGCGTGCTCACCTCGCTGACCGTATTCACGCTGCTCTACGGCGGCCTGGCGGTGGTCGAGCTGTTCCTGATGCTGCGCTACGCCAAGGCCGGGCCGCCGCCGCTGCCCGCCCCCGCCGAGACCAAGACCGACGAGCTCGCGTTCGCGTACTGAGGAGTTAGGCGCAGATGACACTCAACGACGTCTGGTTCACCCTCATCGCGGTGCTGTGGACCGGCTACTTCCTGCTCGAAGGCTTCGACTTCGGCGTCGGCATCCTGCTGCCGGTGCTGGGCGGCCGCGACGAGAGGCGCCGCAGGGTGCTGCTCAACACGATCGGCCCGGTCTGGGACGGCAACGAGGTGTGGCTGCTGGTCGCCGGCGGCGCCACGTTCGCGGCCTTCCCCGAGTGGTACGCGAGCCTGTTCTCCGGCTTCTACCTGCCGCTGCTGATCATCCTGGTGGCGCTTATCCTGCGCGGCGTGGCCTTCGAGTACCGCGGGAAGATCGACAGCGACCGGTGGCGGGCAAACTGGGACCGCGCGATCTTCTTCGGCAGCCTGGTGCCGGCGCTACTGTGGGGCGTGGCGTTCGGAAACATCGTGCGCGGAGTGCCGCTGAACGCGGAGCACCACTACGTCGGCGGCTTCTTCGACCTGCTCAACCCGTACGCGCTCCTCGGCGGCGCGGCGACGCTGCTGCTGTTCACCACGCACGGTGCGGTGTTCCTGGCCCTGAAGACCTCCGGCGAAGTGCGCGACGCCGCCCGCAAGATCGCGGCCCGCGTCGGCGGGGCGGCCCTCCTCGCGGCCGGTGGGTTCCTGCTGTGGACCCAGCTGGCGCACGGCAACGCGCGCACCGCGGTCACCGCGGCGCTCGCCGCGGCCGGCGTCCTGGCCGCGCTGGCCGCCAACGCCAAGGGGCGCGAAGGGTGGGCCTTCCTCGCCACAGCGGTGACCGTGGTGGCGGCGACGGCCACGCTGTTCCTGGCGCTCTACCCGAACGTGCTTCCGTCGAGCCTCGACCCCGCCGACAGCCTTAACGTGACCAATGCCGCCTCGACCCCCTACACCCTGAAGATCATGACATGGGTGGCGGTGGCGTTCACCCCGATCGTGCTCGTCTACCAGGGTTGGACCTACTGGGTGTTCCGCAAGCGGATCGGCGTCGAGCACATCCCCCCGGCGCTGCCCACACCGGTGCCGGCGCAGCCCGCCGACGGCGCCGATCTGGTGCCGCGGCCGTGAGACCGCTCGACCCGCGGCTTGTCCGCCACGCCGGGGCGACGCGCGGCTACCTGGCCGCCTGCGTCGCCCTCGGCGTGGCCGGCGCGGGGCTGATCGTTGCCCAGGCCACGCTGCTGGCCGACGGGATCAGCACGGTCTTCGTCGACCACGGCCCGGTGCGCGACACGCTGGTCGCGCTCGCCGCGGTCGTCGCCGGCCGGGCACTCCTGGCGTGGGCCCAGGAGATAGCCGCACACCGCGCGGCCGCCGCTGTCAAGAGCCAGCTCCGTTCCCGGTTGCTGGCTCATCTGGTACGCCTGGGGCCCGGCTGGCTGAACGAGCGCCGGACCGGGGAACTCACCACGCTCACCACCCGGGGCATCGACGCGCTCGACGGGTACTTCGCCCGCTACCTCCCCCAGCTCGTCCTGGCCGCGGTGGTCCCGGCGATCGTGCTGGCCCGCCTGGTCCCGGCGGACCTGTTCGCCACCGCCACGATCCTGGTCACGTTGCCGCTCATCCCGGTCTTCCTGGCCCTCGTCGGGCTGTCCACGCAAGCCCGCAACCGCCGCCAGTTCCGCCTGCTCACCCGGCTGGCCCACCACTTCCTCGACGTGGTCGCCGGGCTGCCCACGCTCAAGGTGTTCGGCCGGGCGAAGGCGCAGGCCGAGACGATCCGCCGGGTCACCGACGACTACCGCCAGGCCACCATGCGTACCCTCCGGTTGGCCTTCCTGTCCTCGCTCGTCCTCGAACTGCTGTCGACGATCTCGGTGGCGCTGGTGGCCGTGGCGGTCGGCTTGCGGCTGGTCGACGGCAAGCTGGACCTGCGCACCGCCCTGCTGGTGTTGATCCTCGCCCCGGAGGCGTACCTGCCGCTGCGGATGGTCGGCACCCACTTCCACGCCAGCACGGAAGGGCTCGCCGCCGCCGAGCAGGTCTTTTCGGTACTCGAGGAAGAGCCTCCCGCTCGGGGTACGCGCACCGCCGTGCCCGCCGGAGACGTCGTCTTCGAGGGCGTACGCGTGGAGTTCGCGGGGCGGGCGGTGCCGGCGCTCGACGGCGTCGACCTGACCATCGCGCCCGGCGAGGTGCTGGCGGTGACCGGGCCGAGCGGGTGCGGGAAGTCGACCCTGCTGGGCGTGCTGCTCGGGTTCGTCACGCCGACCGCCGGCCGGGTAACCGTCGGTGGAGTCGACCTGTCCACGCTGGACCCGGATGCCTGGCGGGCGCGGGTGGTGTGGGTGTCGCAGAAGCCGTACCTGTTCCCCGGCACGGTCGCCGACAACATCCGGCTCGGCGCGCCCGACGCCTCCGACGCGGCGGTCGCGCAAGCGGCGTCCCGTGCCCGCGCCTCCGAGTTCCTCGACGCATCCGTCGGCGAGCGCGGCACCGGACTGTCCGCTGGCCAGCGGCAGCGGGTGGCGCTGGCCCGGGCGTTCCTGTCGACTGCGCCGCTGGTGCTGCTGGACGAGCCGACCGCGAACCTCGACGGCGAAAACGAAGCCGCGGTGCTGGACGCGGTCCGCGAGCTCACCCGCGCCCGCACGACCGTACTCGTCGCCCACCGCCCCGGGTTGTTGGCGCTCGCCGACCGGGTGGTCAGCCTGGACGCCGGCCGAGTGGCGGTCCCCGGATGACCCGGTCCAGCGATCCTCCCCCGCGGATGAGTAGGGCGCCCCTATCACTGTCCGGGCGGGAGTGGGGGCGCCCTACTCAGCAACAGGGGAACCGCCCCGTGGCGCGGCTGCTGCGGCTGGCGGCGCCGGAGGCGCCCCGGCTGGCGCTGGCCGTCCTGTGTGGAGCGCTCGCCGCCGGCAGCACGATCGGGCTCCTGGCCACCTCGGCGTGGCTGATCTCCCGCGCCGCCCAGCACCCGCCCGTGCTCTACCTCACCGTGGCCATCGTCGCGGTCCGCACGTTCGGCATCTCCCGCGGCGTCTTCCGTTACCTCGAGCGGCTGGCCGGCCACGATGCCGCGTTCCGGGTTCTCGGGCGGCTGCGCGTGGCCACGTACCGGCGGCTGGAACGCCTCTCCCCCGCCGGCGTGCCGCTGCTGCGCGCCGGCGACCTTGTCAGCCGCTTCGTGGCCGATGTGGACGCGGCGCTCGACGTACTCGTGCGGGTTGTCCTTCCCTATCTCGTCGCGGCCCTCGCCGGTGCGGCGAGTGTCGGGCTGGTCGGGACGCTGCTGCCCGCCGCCGGGGCCGTGCTCGCCGCCGGGCTGCTGCTCGTCGCCGCCGGGGTGCCGCTGGTGCAGCACGCGGCCGCCCGGCGGGCCGACCGGGGTACGGCACCGCTGCGCGGCGAGCTGTCCGAGGCGACCGTCGACCTGCTGCACGGGCTGCCCGACCTCGTGGCGTACGGGGCGGCGGAGCGCCGGCTGGCGGCACTCCGGGAGACCGACGCGCGGCTGCGCCGGGCCAGCGCCCGGTCCGCCGCCGGCATCGGGCTCGGCGCGGCGCTCGTCGCCCTCGCCGCCGGTGGCTGTGTGTGGGCGGGGCTGGCGCTCGGGGCGCCGGCCGTGCGCGCCGGCACCCTCGACAGCGTCCTGCTCGCCGTCGTCGTGCTCACCCCGATCGCCGTGTTCGACACCGTGTCCGGGCTGCCGGCCGCCGCCGCACAGCTGTCGGCCGCCCGCGCCGCCCTCGGCCGGGTCTTCGGCCTGCTCGACCGGGCCGACCCGGTATCCGAGCCGGCCGCGCCCCGGCCGCTGCCGGCGGCGCCGTTCGCGCTGGCCGTCGAGCGGGTGGCCGCCAGCTGGGCACCGGACGGCCCGGACGTCCTGCACGACGTGAGCCTCACCCTCGCACCCGGCCGGCGGATCGCGGTGGTCGGCCCGAGCGGGTCGGGCAAGAGCACGCTCGCCGCGCTGCTGGTGCGCTTCCTCGACCCGAGTGGCGGTCGGATCACGCTGAACCGGATCGACACCCGGAGCCTCACCGGTGACGACGTACGGAAAACCGTGGGGCTGCTCACCGACGACGCCCGCCTGTTCGACACCACCATCGCGGAGAACCTGCGCATCGCCGACAAGAGTGCCGGCGACGACCGGCTGCGCGCGGCGCTCACCCGGGCCCGGCTGGCCGACTGGGTGGACTCGCTGCCCGACGGGCTCGACACCCTCGTCGGTGAGCACGGCTCCCGGCTGTCCGGCGGGCAGCAGCGCCGCCTGGCGCTGGCCCGGGTCCTGCTGGCCGACTTCCCTGTCCTCGTCCTCGACGAGCCGACCGAACATCTCGACGAGACGACGGCCGAGGCGCTCACCGCCGATCTGCTCGACGCGACCCGCGGTCAGACCACCGTGCTGATCACACACCGGCTGGCGGGCCTCGACGCCGTCGACGAGATCTTCGTACTCGACGCCGGCCGGGTCGCGCAGCGTGGCACGCACGAGGAGCTGCTCGCCGTCGACGGCCCGTACCGACGGATGTGGCGCGCGGCGCGCCCGGAGCTACCAGTTGAGTGCCGGGCGGCCTGACCGGATGGGGGTCTTCCGGCCCTCCCGCCCGCGACCGGAACGGCTTGGGATTGAGCGCGGGGCAAGGTCGACAGGAGGATCGGATGATCGAACAGACCATCGTCGTGGGGGTGGACGGCTCGCCCGCGAGTGACGCGGCACTGCGTTGGGCGGCCGACACGGCCACCATCCGGGGCGGTTCGCTGCGCCTCGTGCACGGGTTCGTCTGGCCGGCGTACGCGGCGGCGTATGGAATGCCACCGGCCTCCTGGGGCACCGACCCCCTGCACGGCGAGGCGGAGTCCCTGATCAAGCGGGTGGCCGCGCGGGCACACGAGCTGGCGCCCGGCGTACCGGTGCACGGCATTGTGCTGCAGGGCAGCCCGGCCGCCGTGCTCACCGAGGCGGCGAAGCAGGCGTCGATGCTGGTCGTCGGCAGCCGGGGCGCGGGCGGTTTCAGCGGCCTGCTGCTCGGGTCGGTGAGCACCCAGTGCGCCCGGCACAGTCCGGGGTGTGTCGTGGTCGTACCCGAGGATTTCGCGCCGTCCGAGACTCCGCGGATCGTCGTGGGAGCGGACGGCTCGGCCGGCGCGGAGCCGGCGCTGCGGTTCGCGTTCGACGAAGCGGTCGCCCGCGGCGCGACGCTGAGCGTGGTCCGCGCCTGGCAGCCACCCCGCCTGGCCGACCCCGCGGAGGTGGAGGGGACGGAGCTGCAACTGCTGCGCGAATCCGTGGCACCGTGGCGGGAGAGGTACCCGGCCGTCATCGTCGAGCCACAACTGGTCGCCGACCATCCGGCGCGGGCGCTGGCCGCGGCCGCCGAGGGCGCGCGGCTGCTCGCCGTCGGCGCCCGGGGTCAGGGCGGCTTCGGCGGCCTGCGCCTGGGGTCGGTGAGCCTGCAGGTGCTGCACCACGCGCGGGTACCGGTCGCGGTGGTCCACCCACATCACCACGAGTGATCCGGATACCAGACCCTCAACCGATCCGAGGAGAAACTGATGCAGGTCAGCCAGGGAGCCCCACTGTCGGCGGAGGAGCTGGGTCGCATCGACGCCTACTGGCGCGCGGCGAACTACCTGTCGGTCGGCCAGATCTATCTGATGGACAACCCGCTGCTGCGTGAGCCGATCCATCGCGAGCACATCAAGCCGCGGCTGCTCGGCCACTGGGGCACGACACCCGGGCTCAACTTCCTGTACGCCCACCTCAACCGGATCATCGCGGCCCGCGGCCAGGAGATGATCTACGTGACCGGCCCCGGGCACGGCGGCCCCGGCCTCGTGGCCAACACCTGGCTGGAAGGCACCTACAGCGAGATCTACCCGTCGATCGGCCAGGATGCCCACGGGATGAAGCGGCTGTTCACCCAGTTCTCGTTTCCCGGCGGTATCCCGAGCCACGTCGCGCCGGAGACGCCCGGCTCGATCCACGAGGGCGGCGAGCTGGGGTACTCGCTGGCGCACGCGTACGGTGCGGTCTTCGACAATCCGGGCCTGGTCACCGCGTGCGTGGTCGGCGACGGCGAGGCCGAGACCGGCCCGCTCGCGACCGCGTGGCACTCCAACAAGTTTCTCGACCCGGTCGGCGACGGCGCGGTGCTGCCGATCCTCCACCTCAACGGGTACAAGATCGCAAACCCGACGGTATTCGCGCGGATCGGCGACGAGGAGCTGGAGGCCCTGTTCACCGGCTACGGGTACGAGCCGTACCTGGTCTCCGGGGACGATCCGGAGACGATGCACCAGCTTCTGGCCGCCACGCTGGACGAGATCTTCGACAAGATCGCCGCGATCCAGCGCGCCGCGCGTGAAGGCTCCGACGATGGCGGCCGGCCCCGCTGGCCGATGATCATTTTCCGTACCCCCAAAGGCTGGACCGGTCCGAAAGAGCTGAACGGCCTGCCGGTCGAAGGCACGTGGCGGGCCCATCAGGTGCCGCTGCCGGCGCCGCGCGACGACGCGGCGCAGCTCGCGGCCTTGGAGGAGTGGATGCGCTCCTACCGGCCGGAGGAGCTGTTCGACGAGACCGGCGCCCCGTGCCACGAGATCGTCGCCCGGGCACCCACCGGTGACCTGCGGATGGGCGCCAACCCTCACGCCAACGGCGGCCGGCTCACCCGCCCGTTGGAGCTGCCCAACTTCCGCGCCTACGGGGTCAAGGTCGGCTCGCCCGGCGAGACGGTGGCCGAGCCGACCCGGGTCCTCGGGTACTGGCTGCGTGACGTGATCCGCGACAACGCCGCCTACCGCAACTTCCGGCTGGTCGGGCCGGACGAGACCGAGTCCAACCGGCTCGGCGCGGTCTACGAGGCGACCGACAAGGTGTGGCGAGCCGAGGTCAAGCCGGTCGACGTGCACCTCGCGCCGCGCGGGCGGGTCATGGAGATCCTGTCCGAGCACACCTGCCAGGGCTGGCTCGAGGGGTACCTGCTGACCGGCCGGCACGGGCTGTTCAGCTGCTACGAGGCGTTCGTGCACATCGTCGACTCGATGGTCAACCAGCACGCCAAGTGGCTGAAGGTGACCCGGGCGCTGCGCTGGCGCCAGCCGATCCCGTCGCTGAACTACCTGCTCACCTCGCATGTCTGGCGCCAGGACCACAACGGCTTCTCACACCAGGACCCGGGCTTCATCGACCACGTGGTCAACAAGAAGGCCGACGTGATCCGGGTGTACCTGCCGCCGGACACGAACACCCTGCTCTCGGTGGCCGACCACTGCCTGCGCAGCCGGCACTACATCAACGTGGTCGTCGCCGGCAAGCAGCCGCAGCCCAACTGGCTGGACGTCGAGGCGGCCGCGCTGCACTGCGCCCGCGGGCTGGGGATCTGGGACTGGGCCAGCAACGACGACGGCGACCCCGACGTCGTGCTCGCCTGCGCCGGGGACGTACCGACGATGGAGGCCCTCGCCGCCGTTGAGCTGCTGCGCCAGTACCTACCGGACCTCAAGGTGCGCTTCGTCAACGTGGTCGACCTGATGCGGTTGCAGCCGGCGAGCGAGCACCCGCATGGGCTGCCCGACCCGGAGTACGACGCGATCTTCACCACCGACCGACCGGTGATCTTCGCCTATCACGGGTACCCGTGGCTGATCCACCGGCTGACCTACCGGCGCGCCGGGCACGACCAGCTGCACGTGCGCGGATACAAGGAGGAGGGCACCACCACGACCCCGTTCGACATGCTCGTCATGAACGACATGGACCGGTACCACCTGGTGATGGATGTGATCGACCGGGTGCCCGGGCTGGCTCGGCGCGCCGCCACGGTGCGTCAGGAGATGGTCGACCGGCGGGTCCGCCACCGCGAGTACGTGCGGCGTACCGGCGAGGACCTCCCCGAGGTGCGCGACTGGCGCTGGCCGTCGCCCTGACCCTCTCTCTCCGGGATCTTGGACACCTGGCGGTGCCATAGGCCCGCCAAGTGTCCAAGATCTACGGTTTCACTTGCGGCGGCCGCCTCTCCTGCGGCGGGTCGGCGGCGTGGGCGGCGGCTCCGGCGCCGGCGGCAGTACCTGCGTCTGCGTGCTCTCGTCCTCGCTACCCGACGGTCGCTGGATCACCTGGGTCGCCTCTGCGTCGGTCTCGATGACCTGGGTCGCCTCGGCCTCGGTCTCGGCCACCTTGGGTGGGGTGGTCTTGCGGGTCCGGCTGCGCGACCCGGCCGCGGTACCCGCCCCGGCCGCGGCCTCCGCCTCCCGCACCGCCTGCGTGGAGATCACCTGGGTCGGCTCGTCGGACGGTGGGACCTGCGGAGGGCCGCTGGCCTGCATCGCGGCCCGCTCGGCGGCCGCCTGCTCGGCCCGCTCCCGGGCGGTAAGCGGGCGGGCCGGCGGCGTGGTGATCACCTGCGTGGCATCCGCATCCGCCTGCGGCGAGGTGATCACCTGCGTGGTCTCCGCCTCCGCCGGCGGCGGGCTGATCACCTGGGTGACCTCCGAATCTGCCCGCCGGCGTTCCGCCTCCTGCCGCGCCAGCTCTTCCTGGCGGGCCCGCTCCTCGCGGTCCGCGTCGGCGCGCTCAGCTTCGGCGCGTGCGGCTTCGGCCCGCTGGGCTTCGGCGGCACGGGCCGCTTCGGCCGCCCGGATCGCCTCTTCGGCCTGCGCCGCCTCGGCCCGGGCCAGCTCCTGCCGCGCGGCTTCCTGCCGCTCCGCCTCCGCGCGCTGGCGCTCCGCCTCCGCGCGCTGCCGCTCCGCCTCCGCGCGCTGGCGCTCCGCCTCCGCGCGCTCGGCGCGCTCGCGCTCTTCCTGCTCACGGGCGGCCCGGGCCCGTGCGGCCTCCTCGGCCTGCTCCGCCTCCAGGCGGGCGGCCTGCTCCCGGGCCGCCTGCTCCAACTCCGCCTCCAGGCGCGCGGCCTCGGCGCGGACCGCCTCCTGCCGCTCGGCTTCATCGCGCGCTTCCCGCTCGGCCCGCTCGCGCGCCTCACGCTCCTCGCGTTCGGCCTTCTCCCGGGCCTCGCGCTCCGCGCGCTCCCGCGCCTCCTGCTCGGCGCGCTCCGCGGCGGCCCGGCGCTCGGCCTCGATCCGGGCGGCTTCCCGCTCCTCGGCGGCGACCCGCAGTCGCTCCCGTACCTGCGGAACCTCCTGCTCGACCCGATCCAGCCAGGTCTCCCAGCGGCGCTGCATCGGGCGGACCAGGCCGCCTCCGACACCGACGATGATGATGCCGGCGATCGTGGCGAGCACGGCGACGAGTACCGGGGTGGTGACGGCGACGGCGACGCCGACCTGGTTGAGCGCGGCGATGATGCCGATGCCGAGGATGACGACCCACGCCGCGCGAGCCAGCAGCGCGCCGTAGGACAGCGCGCCGAGTGCGGCGGCGATGACCGTGCGCACCCCGTTGGCGATGGCCGCGGCGACCACGACGATCACGATGGCGACGGCGGCCCTGGGCAGCCAGGCGACGATGCCGCGGATGAGGTCGGAGACCGGATTGGGCCCCCAGATGCCGAACGCGAGCTGGAGCGCGAAGAGGAGGACCGCGTAGTACACGAGCGCGGCCATAAGCCCGCTGGCGTCGTACTTCGTGTGGGCGAATGCCCGACCGACTCCGCCGCGCTCCACCGCCCGATCGAAGCCGACGCGTTCCAGCACACGCCGGACCGCCGCGCGCAGCAGCCGCGCCACCAGCCAGCCCACCAGAAGGATGGCCAGAAAGGCGATGAACTTCGGTACGAGCCGGACCGCATCGTTGAGCGCGTCCTGAGCCGGCCCGGCCATTGCGGCGGCCAGTGGTCTCACGCCGTCCCTCCCCACACGTAAATCCCTTCGAATCGTTGGCGTACCCGAACACGACGAATGGCACACTCCACGGGTGTGACGGCCGCCACTTGGCGGAACATCCGCGCGAGGGGCGCGTCGCGTTACGGTCCATCTTCCACCGGCAACGCGCCACGCGACGCGCCGGCTTGGCTTTGGCGGCTCGCCTAGGGGAGGATCCCTGCATGCGTGCCGGAGCGGACCGAATGGGCAGGCGGCCCACCGCCAGTCGGTGGAGCGCGCCCGCGTGACCGTCCCCGACACCACCACCACTTCTCGCCACGAGCTGTCCGCACTGGACCGGCTCGTGCGGCGCGTCGACGCCGCGGGTCAGTTGCGCGTACTCCTGGTGGAAGACGATCCCGGTGACGCCTTCCTCGTCCAGGAGTTGCTGATCGAGGCGCGGGCACCGGTCGAGCTGGAGATCGCGACGAGCATGGCGGACGCCCGGCAGCGGTTGCGCGCGGTCGACTGCGTGCTCCTCGACCTCGGCCTGCCTGACGCCACCGGCCTGGAGGGCCTGCGCGACCTGCTCAGCGGCGCCGGCTCGGCGGCGGTCTGCGTGCTGACTGGCCTCGAAGACGAGCACCTGGGAGTCGCCGCCGTCGCCGAAGGCGCCCAGGACTACCTGGTCAAGGGCCAGGTCGATGGCGTACTGCTGACGCGGTCGCTGCGGTACGCCGTCGAGCGCAAGCGGGCCGACGAGAATGCCCGGCAGCTGCGCGAGGCGGAGCTGCGCCAGGCGGAGTCGCGCCGGCTTGAGCGCGGCCTGCTCCCCCAGCCGCTGGTCCAGCCAGCCACGGCCCAGGTGATGTCGACGTTCTACCGGCCCGGCCGGCACCGCGCGCTGCTTGGCGGGGACTTCTACGACGTGGTCGAGGTGGCGCCCGGCCGGCTGCAACTGCTCGTCGGCGACGTGTGCGGGCACGGGGTGGAAGAGGCTGCGCTCGGCGTGGCACTCCGGGTGGCGTGGCGGGCGCTGGTGCTGGCCGGGGTTTCCGATGACGCGGTGCTGCCCGCCTTGGAGCAGGTGCTCGTCAGCGAGCGCCGGTCCGACGAGCTCTTCGCCACAGTCGCGGTGCTGACCGTGGACGTGCCGGATGGGCGCGCGACCGTGCGGCTGGCCGGCCACCCGCCACCGCTCGTCCTGACCGCGGACGGCGCGGTGCCCGCCGAGGTCGAGACGGGCCTGATCCTCGGGGTGGTGCCCGGCATGAGCTGCCCGGCCACCGAGCTGAGCCTGCCCGGTCCCGACTGGGGCCTGCTCGTCTACACCGACGGGCTGATCGAAGGGCGTGACCAGGCCGACCGACTCGGCGTCGAAGGGCTGTGCCGGATGCTGGACGGCTACCGCACGCGCATAACCGCCCCGCGGGAACTGCCGAAATGGCTGGTGGGGCAGGCCGAACAGCGCAACGGGGAGCCGCTCGCCGACGATGTGGCGATGCTCTACCTGCACGCCGGAGGTGCCCAATGGTGAGGAGCTGGACCCTCACCCGCCGGATCACCGCCCTCTGCGCGGTCGCGGCCGTGCTGCTGGGCGGCATCGCGGTGACCGCAGTCGCCGCGGCGCAGGCCAACCGGTCTCAGGTCAAGGAGCTGCTGGAGCGGGTGGGCCCGCTGCGCATCGACGCCGCACAGCTGCAGACCGTCGTGGTCGACCAGGAGACCGGCGTGCGCGGGTTCGCGCTGACCCGCGCCGAGGACTTCCTTACGCCATACCGCAACGGCATCGCCGAGGAGCAGCGGCTGCTCGCCGACATGCGCCGGCTGACCCGCGACGCCATCCTGCTCGCCCGGCTCGCGGCCGTGGAAGCGCAGACTGCGTCATGGCGTGCGGAGGTGGCCGAGCCGGCGATCGCGGCGGCCAGGTCGGGCGGTCCCGACAGCACTCAGCCGATCCTGTCCGCCGAGGCCAAGGCCCGCTTCGACCAGATCCGGGCAGCGGCGAACGCCCTTGAGAACCGGGCCGTCGCGCTCCGCGACGGCACCGGGGACCGGGTCCGCAGCACCGAGTCGCGGGTGGTGGCGCTGCTGGTACTCGCCGCGATCGTGGTGGTCCTCGCCGGCATCCTGCTCGCCGCGCTGCTGCGCCAGCTGGTGACCCGGCCGGTCGTCCAGCTCGCCGGTAACGTGCGCCGGGTCGCCCGCGGGGAGTACGACCTCGACCTCAGCAGCGACGGGCCGCCCGAGCTGCGCCGGCTGGCCCGCGACGTCAACGCGATGCGCCAGCAGATCGTGACCGACCTGGCGGCGGTGCGCCGCGCCCGCGAGCAGCTGGAAGAGGCCAACGATCAGCTCGCCCGGCAGGCCGACGAGCTGACCCGGTCCAACCGGGATCTGGAGCAGTTCGCCTACGTCGCATCCCATGACCTGCAGGAGCCGCTGCGCAAGGTGGCCAGCTTCTGCCAGTTGCTCCAGCGCCGGTACGCGGGGCAGATCGACGCGCGGGCCGACCAGTACATCGCGTTCGCGGTCGACGGCGCGCAGCGGATGCAGCGGCTGATCAACGACCTGCTGGCGTTCTCCCGGATCGGCCGGATCACCAGCGGCTTCACCGAGATCGACCTCAACAGCGTGGTCGCCGACGCGGCCAGCCAGCTCGAGCTGCGCCGCGAGCAGGTCGGCGGCGAGATCACGTGGTCGGAGCTGCCCACCGTGCGCGGCGAGGAGCCGCTGCTCGCCGCGCTGTTCACCAACCTGATCAGCAACTCGTTGAAGTTCCGCCACCCCGACCGGCCGCCGAAGTTGCGCATCGAAGCCCGGCGCATCGGCGATGAGTGGGAGATCTGCGTCGCCGACAACGGCATCGGCATCGAGGCGGAGTACGCGGACAAGATCTTCGTGATCTTCCAGCGGCTGCACCCCAGGGACGAGTACCCGGGCACCGGCATCGGCCTGGCCATCGCCAAGAAGATCATCGAGTACCACGGCGGCCACATCTGGCTCGACGTGGACGGTCGGGAGGGCACCGTCTTCCGACTGACGCTGCCGGCACTCCCGGCGCCTGACCCCGAGCCGGAACTCGCCCCCGTTGGGGCCGAAGCCGAGGAGATCAGTTCATGACCGACGCGCCGTACGCACCGGCCCCCATCCCGATCGAGGTTCTCCTGGTCGAGGACGATCCGGGCGACGTGCTGATGACGCAGGAGGCGTTCGAGGAGCACAAGGTCCGCAACAATCTCGCCGTGGTCAACGACGGCTCGGAGGCGATCGCGTACATGCGCCGCGAGGGCCAGTACGCCGACGCGCCCCGCCCCGACCTGGTCCTGCTCGACCTCAACCTGCCCCGGCGGGACGGTCGGGAGGTGCTCGCCGAGATCAAGAACGATCCCGACCTGCGCCAGATCCCCGTGGTCGTGCTGACCACGTCCCAGGCCGACGAGGACATCGTGCGCAGCTACCAGCTGCACGCCAACGCGTACGTGACGAAGCCGGTGGACTTCGAGCGCTTCATCGCGGTGGTGCGCCAGATCGACGACTTCTTCGTCACCGTGGTGAAGCTCCCGCCCCGGTCCTGAGGCCGCGCCCGCCCCTTCCGCCGCGCCCGCCCCTTCCGCCCACGCCCGCCCCCTTCCGCCGCGCCCGCCCCCTTCCGCCGGGGGTCAGCGGCGCGCGCAGGGGGCGGGGTTAGCGGCGCGCGCACGGGGTCAGGCGTGGGCGGGGGCGAGCTTGGCCAGCATCAGCGCCTCGGCGAGGCAGCCGCGAGCGAACTCACCCAGGTGCAGGCTCTCGTTGGGCCCGTGTGCCCGCGAGTCCGGGTCCTCCACACCGGTGACCAGGATCGACGCCTGCGGAAACATCTCCTGGAACGTCGCGATGAACGGGATCGAGCCGCCCACCCCGATGTCGACGGGGGCCGCGCCGTCCCACGCCGCCGTGAACGCCGCCCGGGCCGCGTCGTACGCCGGGCCGGAACCGTCGATCACGCACGGCTCGCCGCCGCTCTCCAGCGTCACCGTCACCTCGGCACCCCACGGCGCGTGACGCTCCAGGTGCGCGGTCAGCGCGTCGAACGCCGACTTCCAGCTGTCGCCCGGCGCGATGCGCACGCTCACCTTGGCTTTCGCCGCAGGTACGAGCGCGTTGGGCGCCTCAGAGGTGCGCGGTGCGTCGATGCCCAGCACGGTCGCTGACGGCCTGGTCCAGACCCGCTCGACAAGACGTCCGGTGCCGATCAGCCGCACCCCGTCGAGGAGCCCGGCCTCGTGGCGGAACCGGTCCTCCGGGTAGTCGAGCGGCGCGGCGCTCCCCCGTACCAGGCCGTCGACGGCCACGTCACCGGCGTCGTCGTGCAGGGTGGCGAGCAGCCGGCACAGGGTGGTCAGCGCGTCCGGCACTGCCCCGCCGAACATGCCGCTGTGTATGGCGTGGTCGAGCGTGCGGACCTCGACGTACGCGTTGACCAGGCCGCGCAGCCCGGTGGTGAGTGCCGGCTGGCCGATGTCCCAGTTGCCGGAGTCGGCGATCACGATGACGTCGGCGCTCACCTCGTCGCGGTACTCGCGCAGCAGCGGCTCCAGCGAGTCGGACCCGTACTCCTCCTCGCCCTCGACGAAGACCACCACGCCGACCGGAAGCGCGTCGCCGAACGCCCGCAGCGCGGCGACGTGCGTCATGATGCCGGCCTTGTCGTCGGCGACGCCGCGGGCGTAGAGCCGGCCGTCGCGCTCGACGGGCTCGAACGGGTCGCTCTGCCACTGACCGAGGTCACCCACCGGCTGGACGTCGTGGTGGGCGTAGAGCAGCACGGTCGGCGCGCCGGGCGGAGCGGGACGGCGGCCGATCACGGCCGGCTGGCCGCCGGCGCGCACGATGCGCACGTCGGGCAGGCCGGCGCCCCGCAGCAGCTCGGCGACGGCCTCGGCGGAGCGCTCGACGTGCGAGTGGTCGAACCCCTCGAACGCGATGCCGGGGATGCGGACCAGCCGTTCAAGGTCGGCCCGGACCCCCGGCAGTTCCCGTGCGATCGCGGCCCGCAGCTCAGCTTCGGTCATGGGTGCTGTCATGACCGAGATCGTATGCCGGCCTTACCTCGGCGGCTCGCCGGGTTGGGTCGGGTCGTCCGGGTCGGTGCGGGTCGCGGCCGACCAGGTGTCCCCGCCGTTGGCTCCCCCGCCGGGCGCGCCGGGACCCGGTGCACCCCCGCCGGGGCCGCCCCCGCCCATCCAGCCACGCATCCGCTGCGCGCCGCTGCCCACCCACTCGCCGGCGCCGTCGCCGAGCCGGCGCAGCAGGGACACCAGCGGGTCCTGGGACCGCGAGAACGTCTCCCGGTAGGAGTCGGCGGCGGCCTTGACGTCGTCGCGGAACGACGAGGTGGGCTGGTCGGCGCGGCGCGGGTAGTCCCCGGAGAGGATCCGCTGGTATTCCCCCGAGTCGATCCACTGCCGCACCGCGGCCGCTCGGGCCACCGGCAGCGGGTGACTACGGTCGATGATCATCCCGATCTTGATCATGCTATCGCGCAGGTCGCCGGCCCGGTCGTACTCCGCCGCCTGCTCCAGGAACGCCGCCGTGTCCACTTCGGACAGATCGCCACCGCCGGCGAGCTTCATCTCCAACCGCATCGACGCGTGCGGGTCCTGCCCGGCGAGCAGCCCGGCCCGGTCGGCGGACAGCTCGGCCTTGCGCCACCATTCGCGCAGACCGGCGCTGATAGCCCGCAGGGCGAGCGAGCCGACCGGCAGCCACGCCAGCCGGACGGCCCAGTCGTGCAGGATGATCGCCATCGTGCGGTAGACGGCGTGGCCGCTGAGCAGGTGACCCAGCTCGTGGCCGAGCAGCGCGCGCAGCTCCTCGTCGTCGAGCAGCTCCAGCGCGCCGGAGTTGATGACGATGAACGGCTTGGACATGCCGATGCACATGCCGTTGATGGCACGGTCGTACTGCACGTAAAGCTCGGGCAGCTCCGCGACGTCGAGGGTGGCGCCCGCCTCGGCGAACAGGCGGTAGATCCGCGGGTACTGCCGGTGGTCGACCCGCAGCGCGCTGCCGAGGTATTCCAGCCGCAGCGCCCGCTCGTTCCACAGGCCGGAGAGTGCCTTCAACACGTCGTCGAAGCCGCGCAGCTCCCGCAGTGCCGCCAGTGCGCCCCGGTCCGCGGGGTGCTCCCAGGCGCGCGAGCTGATGTCTCTCAACACCACCCGCCTGCGCACCGGTGCCGTGCCGCTCGACTCCTCGTCGGTGGTCATGGTGGCTCCCCTCCCCGCGTCGGCTGTCTCCCGGATCGTCCTCTCTCCGGGCCGCGCCGTAAATACTGCCTATCAGGCGCGCGCAAGCCGGTGGCCGTGCCGTCCACGATCAGGTCGACGTGCTCGGCCGTCCGCTCGGCCGTGAAACGGGCGTCCTCGTCGGCCATCCAGCGCAGCCAGTGCTCGCGCATCGCCTCGCCGTCGCGGTCCAGCCCGCGCCGCAGGCGCAGCTCGCGGGGCGCGGTGACGAAGACCGCGAGCGTCAGCTCCGTGCGGATCACCGCCCGCGCGCTGCTCACCCCTTCGAGCACCAGGACATCGGGCACTGGTACGGGTACCTGCTCGGCGAACCGTCCCGCGTGCCAGTCGTAGCGGGGGTAGCTGCCAGGCTCGTTTCCGCGCAGGTTGGCCAGGACCCCGTGTTCGAGCCGGGGCCAGAACCCGTCGAGATCGGTCCACCCGGCGAGGAGGTCGTCGACGTGGATCTCGGCCACCGTGGCACCGTGCTCGCGCAGCGCGAGGGCCAGCCGCCGGGCGAAGGTGGTCTTGCCCGCGCCGGCCGGACCGTCGACCGCGACCAGGCGCACCGGACCGAGCCGGGGCGGCTCTGCGAGCACGTGCCGCGCCAGGCCGGCGAAGCTCTCCGCGCGCACCAGGCCCACTCCTTGCGGTGGATTCACGGCGCGCCGGGCGGGACGAAGGGAAGCCCGGGCGGGGCGCCTTCCTCGATCAGTCGCCACAGCGCCGCCGTGTCCAGGTGCTCCTCCACCAGGTCGGCCAGCAGATCGAGCCCGCGCTCCCGGAGCGCCGCGAAGTCGGTGTCGGGCGCGGCCTTGAACCCCCGCCGGCCCGCCCGCCTGGCCACCACGCCGAGAAACGCGCGGCGGAACTCGTCGGACTCGAACGCGCCATGCCAGTGCGTACCGAAGATGTTTCCGCTCCGGGCGCCCTCTCCGGTGCCGTCGGTGGGGTGGATGAGTGGGACCGTGTCGCCGCTCGACACGTACCCGTGGTGGATCTCGTAGCCGCCCACCGGGACGCCGAAGCTCGTGCCGGTGGGCCGCGCGAGCGTCTTGTCCGCGGCGAACCCGATCTCGATCGGCAGCAGCCCGAGCCCGGCCACCGTGCCCTGGCGGCTCTCGACCTCGTCGTGGATCTTCCGGGCCAGCATCTGGTATCCGCCGCAGATGCCCAGCAGCGGCTTGCCCGCGGCGGCGTGTGCGGTGACGGCCTCGGCCAGGCCGGTGTCGCGCAGCCAGGCGAGGTCGGCGACGGTCGACTTGCTGCCGGGCAGGACGACCAGGTCGGCGTCGGCCAGGTCGCCGGGCTCGACCGTCAGGTGCACCCGTACGCCCGGCTCGGCGGCGAGCGCCTCGGCGTCGGTGGCGTTGGAGATCCTCGGCAGCCGGACCACCGCGACCCGCAGCCACTCGCTACCCAACGGCGGGGTGGGCCGGCCGAGCACCTGCCCGTACGCCAGGGAGTCCTCGCCGTCGAGCCACAGGTCGCGCTGCCAGGGCAGGACGCCGAGGACGGGCCGGCCGGTCAACCGGTGCAGATCGTCGAGGCCGGGCTGGAGCAGCGCCGGATCGCCCCGGAACTTGTTGATTACGAACCCGGCCAGCAGCGCCTGGTCCTCGGCCGACAGCAGCGCGAGAGTGCCGTAGAGCGCGGCGAACACGCCGCCCCGGTCGATGTCGCCGACCACGATCGTCGGCAGGCCGGCGGCGCGGGCCAGGCCCATGTTGACGAAGTCGCCGTCCCGCAGGTTGATCTCGGCCGGGCTGCCGGCGCCTTCGCAGACCACGACGTCGTACTCGGCGCGTAGCTCGGCCAGGGTGTCCAGCACGGTCTGGCGCAACCGCTGGCGCATGGTGCGGTAGTTGACCGCGTCGACCTGCCCGATCGCGCGGCCGAGCAGCACGACCTGGCTGGTCCGATCGGAGCCGGGCTTGAGCAGGACCGGGTTGAACCGGACGCTCGGCGCGATGCCGCACGCCGCGGCCTGCATCGCCTGCGCCCGACCGATCTCGCCGCCGCGCCCCTGCTCGTCGACCACCACGGCGGAGTTGTTGGACATGTTCTGCGCCTTGAACGGGGCGACCCGGAGGCCGCGCCGGCGCAGCCAGCGGCAGATGCCCGCGGTCAGGACGCTCTTGCCCGCGTCGGAGGTGGTGCCGGCGACCAGCAGCCCGCCGCTCATCGCGCCCCTCCTACTCCGCGATCTTGGACAGGCCCGCGACGTATCCAAGATCGCCGCAAACGGGCGGCGACCGCGAGCGCCGTCGCGCCCGCCGACACGGCCGCGGAGAGCCGGACCGCGCGGGGGATGTCGGCCGCCTCTGGCGCGCGGCCGGAGCCGAGGTGTGGACGGTCCTCGACCCGGCCGGCGTAGACGTTGCGGCCACCCAGCCGTACGCCGAGCGCACCCGCGACCGCCGCCTCGCACTGGCCGGAGTTGGGGCTGGGGTGCCGGCGCCCGTCGCGCAGCCAGGCCCACAGCGTCCGCACCGGGCTGCCGCCCACCAGCGGCGCCACCGCGACGGTCAGCGCCGCGGTGAGGCGCGCGGGCACCACGTTGGCCGCGTCGTCGAGCCGGGCCGCGGCCGCGCCGAACCGGGCGTAGCGCGGCGACCGGTGGCCGACCATCGCGTCGAGCGTGTTGACCGCCCGGTAGGCCACCAGCCCGGGCAGCCCGGCGACCGCGCCCCAGAAGAGCGCGCCGACCGCGGCGTCGGAGGTGTTCTCCGCGACGGACTCGACCGTCGCGCGGGCCAGCTCCGGAGGCGCGAGGGCGGACGGGTCGCGCCCGCACAGGTGCGGCAGGTGGCGACGCGCGGCGCCCAGGTCGCCGGTGCGCAACGCGGAAGCCATCGCCGTCCCCTCCCTCCGCAGTGACGTCGCGCCGAGCACGGCCCACGTGGTTGCCGCGACCAGCGTGGCCCGGACAAGCGGGCGGCGCCGGGTCGCCACGTTGGCCGCGACCGCGAGCGCGGTCGGCACCCCGACGGCCACCGCGACATACCGCGCACCGGCCTGGGGCGTCGGGGCGTACATCCGCCGCTCGAGGGCGGCGGCGGCCCTCCCGTACCCGCTGACCGGATGCCACCGCCGCGGATCGCCGACCGCCGCGTCGAGCAGGGCGCCAACGAGCAGGCCGGCCGCGTCAGCCGCGGCGATCTTCCGAGACACGACTCGCAGCCTAACGACGCCGTGGTTGATCGTGACCGCTCGGTGCCGCGCACCGGCACCGAGTGGCCACGATCTCATCCGGTCAGGCCGGGACGGGGACCCGACCTCGGGAGCGCCGCCGGCCGTTGCCGCCGTCGCTGCCCTCCCCCTCCGGCACCAGGCCGGCGGCCTCCAGCACTTCCACGGCGTCCTCGGCCGCGGTCTCCTCCGGGTCCGGCTCCTCGTAGGTGTCGGAGGACGGCTCCTCGAACGTCGGCGTCGGGCCGTCCGGCACCGGCAGCTCGTCGAAGTACCCGGGCCGCGGCACCGGCGCGCTCTCCTCGCCGGCGATCCGCGACTCGGCCTCGGCGTCCTCGACCGCGCTCGTCGCCGCGTTGGGCTTGTGGCGGGTGAACTTCGCCAGGCCGCGGGACAGATCGTGGCCGACCGCGATCGCCTCCAGCTCGTACGAGACCCGGTGCTGGCCGTCCTCGCCGATCCAGTCCCGCGTGTACATCCGGCCGGTCACCACCAGCGGATCCCCGGTGACGACCGAACGGTTGACGCCTTCGGCCAGCCGGCGCCAGCAGGTGACCCGCACGCGCAGGCTCGGCCCGTCGACCCACCGGCCGCTGTCCTTGTCGTAGCGGCGCGAGGTGGACGCGATCCGGAAGCTGGCCACGAGCGTGTTGGTGCTGTTGGTGCGTCGCAGCTCGGGCGCGTTCAGCGCGTTGCCCACGATCGTCACGGTCGTGTCGAACATCTTTCCTCCCACGGATTGTGAATTCGCGCCGACAGCGTGGGCCGCCCGTCGCGCGCGGCTCTACCCGTACCGATGAATCTGTGGACAGCGAGGGTGCCTGTGGATAGCGCAAGGCGACGGCCATTGATCTGCTATAGGGAAAAGCCCGTACCCGGCGGTAACATCCGATGCGTGGAGACGGACCTGCTCGGCGCGCCATACGAGCGCCAGACGTTTGACCTGGGCACAGATGCCGAGGGACCGGTCGTGGCGACCCTCGTGCGCCGGCGGGCGGAGAAGCCGGACGGGCGCGCGGTGCTCTACGTCCATGGCTTCATCGACTACTACTTCCAGACGAACCTCGCGGACTTCTTCGTCGAGCAGGGCATCGACTTCTACGCGGTGGATCTGCGCAAGCACGGCAGGAGTCTTCTTCCGCACCAGACGCCCAACTTCTGCCAGGATGTCCGGGAGTTCTACCCGGAGCTGGACGAGGCGGTCCGGGTCATCCGCGAGGTCGACGGGCACGACCGGCTGCTGGTCAACGGCCACTCCACCGGCTGCCTGATCACCGCGCTGTGGGCGCACGACCGGCGCGAGTCGGGCGTCGTGGACGCCATGTTCTTCAACAGCCCGTTCTTCGACATGAACGCGCCGCGCCTCGTCAAGACCGTACTGACGCCGATCGCGCTGGTGATGGGGCGGGTCCGCCCGATCGGCAAGCTCCTGAGCCTCAACGAGGTGCACGGCAGCAGCATCCACCGCGACTACTACGGCGAGTGGGACTACAACCTCGAGTGGAAGCCGCTGCCCGGTTTCCCGGTCCGGTCCGGCTGGGTGCGCGCGATGTACCTGGGGCAGAAGCGCCTGCACGCCGGCCTCGACATCCCGGTGCCGATCCTGGTGGCGTCGTCGACGGTCAGCTACAAGCGGGCGCGATGGAGCGACGTGGCGCGCGGCGCTGACTCGGTCCTCGACGTGGACCACATGGCGAAATGGACGCCGGCGCTGGGCCGGCGGACCACCCTGGTACGCATCGAAGGTGGCCTGCACGACCTGGTGCTGTCGGCCGAGCCCGCGCGTAAGCAGACGTTCGACGAGTTGGAGCGCTGGATGGGGGCGTACTTCAGCGCCTAACCCGTCCCTTCCCCGAACGGTTGCCAGTGCCCGTCGCGGCGGACCAGAAGCTGTCGCGTCAGCAGGTACTGGTCCCCGGCGAAGTACAGCCGGTCGACCGCCCGGCGCACCTTCTCCAACCCTGGCGGCGACTGCGACCCGGTGACGATGACGACGTCGCGGGCCGGCACGCCGACCACCAGGTCGCCCGGCATCCGCATCCGCTCCCAGAACACGTCCGCCAACAGCAGACTCGACTCCATGCCGTCGAACGAGAGCATCAGAGCGGGCGGCTGGCCGTGCACCTTGGCGGTGCCCGCCAACGCGTCCAGATTGTCGGCGGCGCTGCGCCGCAGCACCCTTCGTGACAGCCCGAGGCGGTCGAGGTCCAACCAGGTGACCAGGCGCTCGCCGTAGGGCGGCCCAAAGGAGTACGCCACGGCCACCTCGCCCAGGAACTCGTCGAGGACCGGCGCGGCGGGATCGCCGTACGGGTCGTCGGCGGCCCGGCTCAGCACGGGCAGGAACGTCGTACTCGCGACTTGCACTGTTGCACCGTAAATCGGGCAGGCCCGGTCGGGGCATCGTCCGTACAGCCTGCAAGCTTCGGGGACTTTTGATCGGGTACGCACCGAAAGCGCGACTACTCTGCGCAAGCGGTCGTATCAGTCGCGTACATGACGAGAAAACGGGCCCGCCGTCTGCCCTTCCGGCACGCCGAATCGCGTGGTATGGCGGTAGCCTTTGTGTCCGCGGCGTCACAGCGCCGACGGGCGCTCGTAGCTCAGTGGATAGAGCAACGGACTTCTAATCCGAAGGTCGCAGGTTCGAATCCTGCCGGGCGCACTTGTCTTTCTCGTCGCTTCCCCGCTTTCGTTGGAGGGCCTACCGTCGAGACCGTGCCGGCCGCGCCGAACACGCGACGCGAAGCCGCGAAGCGGGCGCATCCGCTCCCAGTCCGAAGTGGCGACTGGCCTCATGCCCAGACCCGGGCGACGCTTGATGACCGACCTCCGGCGCTGCAGGGCACGGACCTGCGGAAGGTCCGCGAAGCCCAGCGCTACCTAATTGTCAGAGTCGCCGCAAAGTCTCGGTAAATCCGTTTCGATAGGCCGACAAGAGTGCGAGGTTATCAGCTATGCCCCACCCCATGTCGGCCGCAAGGGCGTTGAACCGCTCCTCCAAGAACAACACATCGGTCACCGCCGTTCGATTGGATGGACCGATGACAGCGTTAGCCTCACAGCCCAGGCGTTCGGCCCCGGCCAGGAGAGGATCGAAGTCGTGTTTGACGAGCAACGGCTCGTGATCTGAATAGAGTTCGTCAAGGTAGGGGCCCTCATGGTAGGCGCGCAGAATCCTTCTCAAGTCGATGGCATCTCGCCTGTGCTCGTACCGTCGGTCCCTCCACGCGAATAGCTTCAGTAGGGACTGAGCAGGCAGCGAGGCCACTGCGACAGTCACCCCGCTCGGAAGCTTCACGTGAACGGCCGTGGCTAGCGCCTCCTTGAATCCGAGCACGCTCATCACGTGGTCGTTGGACCATACGACGGTTCGTTCTTCAGATTCGATCGCGCCGAATGGGATGATGTCGACCTCGATGCCGCCCACCATGAACGTGTGCACGCCACCGCGGGTCTTGTCCAGGCCACCCGTCAGGCAGTCGACGTCCCGCCACGAGGACACAGCGACGGCGATATCGATGTCGGCGGTCGCTCGCTCAGGGGACGAACCTACGACGTGCTGAATCAGGATGTCCCGTGCGGCGGCACCGACCACCATGATTTCAGCGCCGCACCCCACCGCGCGGCGAACGACTTCGGCCAGCACCACTCCGGCTGGCTCAAGGTCAGTCGCCGTCGAGGCGTCTAAGAAGGTCATCGTGGTCTCTCAGGTAAGCAGCCGCCTCCAACTGCCGTGGATCGGCTGACGCCACCAGGTCTGCGTAGATCAGCGGGGTTGGCACCGTCAACTGGGACGAGGGCTGGGGGAAGTTCCAGAACCGCTCTCGAATCTCGACGTTGCCGTCAACACCGGACTTTCGGAGGCGATGGCCGATGATAAGCCTCCGTGGGAGTGTCGACGCATATACGACGGCCTTTCCTGGCCGCAGATGAGAGTTCATACGATGGGCAGCGGTCTCGCCTCCCCATTGGGCGCCCTCTGCGCGCATCGCCTCATCGGCCTTGGTCCACCACATCGGATCCGGAGACTCGAAATGGCCCAGCGTCAGCCGCGGCCATAGATCCAGTGCGTAAGCCTCGACCCATCGACTGAACAGGTCGCGAACGCGGTGCAACCGCCGGCCATCCGGGCCTGAGTGGACATATCCGGCCCGTTCCAGCTCCTTGAAGACCCATTGCACCGTTCCCAGAGACGCACCACTGTGATGAGCAATGTCTCGATAAGGGGCAGAGACAATGCCGGGATCGGACAGCAGCGCAAATAGGATTCGCAGCCCACTGGACTTGAAAGCTCGTAGTGGCCTGCCGACCTGGGACGGTTGCGGCGTGGAAGGCCTACGGCGGCCGCGCACGTCAACGAGGAGTCCAGGCCATCGCAGATACATGTTCCCTGCGGAGTCCACGTAGTGGATGTCCCGACTACGCCAGACCTCGGCGACGGAGTCCGAAACGTATGGGCTGACGACCAGGAGTCGTCGATCACCCTTGGGGTGTATAGCGGCCGCCGATCCCGGCGAGACCCTGGTCTTGAGCTGGACGCCGTACAGTTCCGTCCCCACCGGCGCACCCACCCGGACCAACGCATCGAAGGCTGCGTCGGCGGCACCACGCTCACCTTCAACGACAGCATGCAGCTCCGCCTCCGCCAGGCGGCCGAGCGCCGAGGTCAGCAGTTCCTCGTCGGCAGGAGTCAAAGGGTTGTCAGTCATGATGGATTATGGGTGATCCGTTCACTTCGGCAGCGTGTTCATTGCGGCTGAACATTCCGAAATTATGAACGCACCAGCTCCGGACGTCAACCGGACTGCCGCGCTCCTTGTCCGTCGTAATTGGTCCGGCCCACCGGCACACACCGCTCACAGGGGCGGATCTCCCGGCAGTACCAGATGTCGTGGTTGTCGATCACCCCGTCGTAGGTCGGCACCGGCAGCCCGGCCGAGTCGAACGCCCGCGCCACGATCGGCTGCGCCTCGTCCACGATTGCGCCCCAGCGCAACAGCCGCAGCCCGCTGTATGCACACTCGGGCATGACGTGCGGATCGCCCCAGGTGCTCAGAAAGCCGCAGTCGACGAGCCGGTCGTGCGCCGCCACCGCCTCCCGCACGGCGCGGTCGACGCCGTAGTGCAGCGGGTTGTTGACGAGCAGGAACGCCCGGTCGGCGAGCAGCGGCAGGCACGCGGCCAGGTCGGCGGCGGCCTGCCGGTAGATGTTGATGCCGTCGAGGTGCACGAAGTCGAAAGGCCCACCGGCGATCTCCCGCGCCCGGCCCAGACCATCCGGAGACGGCGCGTTGACGAGGGTGAAACGGCCGAAATAAAAGCGCTTCGGGTACTCGACGGCGTTCATCGGGTCGACGCCCACAAGCGTGCCCGCACCGTTGTCCTCCAGCGCCGCGGCGATGATCGCGGCCGACGCCCCATGGAAGGTGCCGATCTCCAGGACACGCGCCGGCCGCAACCCGCGGACGAGGCCGAACAGCAGCAGCCGCTCGGGCTCGCTGAGGTGGGTCTGGACCCGGTAGACGACCGAGCTGCGGCCGGGTCGCGTGCGCAGCCGGGCTACGGCTCTCTTGACCGCGGGTCGCAGCGGTCGAGGGACCAGTCGCTTCACCGCGCTCTTCATCCACCGCTCCCGTCGCCTTGGCCGACAGCAGGCCGACCGTACCGCCGGGAGGCGAAACGTCAAAGCACGCGGTCGAGTTGCTCGGCGAACTCCACCGGATGCCTGACGAACCCGATGTGGTCGCCGGGAAAGTCCACCACGGAAAGGCCGAGGCGCTCGGCCAGCACCAGGTTGGGACGGTAAGGCAACTGGTCGCGGGAGTCCCGCCCACCGGCCAGGACCAGCTGCGACGACACCGCGGCCAGCGCGGCGACATCCGGCGTGACCGCCGTGTACTGGCGTAGCTCGTGCTCGAGCCAGAACGGAAGGTTGCGCTGTATCCGGGCTATCATCTCGGCGATCGGCGGGGGCAGCTCGACGCCCGGCGGCGGTTGTGGCGCGCCGCCCGATCCGGTCCCGGCGGCAAACGTCGCCATCGCCGCCTCGACACCGTCCCGGCGGTAGGTGTCGTAGACCTCGTCGAAGAAGGCGAGATGCCGCGCGGTGTCGGGGAGCAGTGTCACCGACGGCGGCTCGTGCGCGACGAGGGTCCGCACCCGGTCGGGGTGGCGGGCCAGTAGCTCCAGCCCGACGATCGCGCCGGAGCTATTGCCGAAGACGTCGGCGGGTCCATCGGACAGCTTGTCGATGAGGCGTACCGCGTCGTCGACGTCGGTGGCGAGCCGGAGCTTGACGGCCGGGGCGCTGCGCGAGAAGCCACGGCGGTCGTAGATGACGACCGTGCGCCGTGGGGCGAGCGCCTCGGCCACCCGTTCGTAGGGGCCGGCGTCGCCGTTGCCGCCCGGAATCATCAGCAGCACCGGGCCGGTGCCGCGTACCTCGTAGTAGATGTCCATGGAGATCAGCCCTTCATCGCGGCGAGGGTGGCCCGCCGCAGATCCTCGATCGTCAGCCCGGACTCGACGATGATTTTGGCGGCCAGACCGTCGCCTTCGCGGAGGAGGCCGAGCAGGATGTGCTCGCTGCCGATGTAGTCGTGGCGTAGGTGGATGGCCTCCCGCAGGGACAGCTCGATCGCCTTCTTGGAACGCTGCGTGAGCCGCGAACCGGTGCCTTGCCGGCGGCCGAAGATCCCGCGCCGGGACGGCGGTGCAGGTGGCTCCAGCGCCTCCGGGCCGAACGTCTCCTCGATCTTCGCCAGGACCGCATCGAGGTCGATCCCGATCGTCTGCAGGGCGGCGGCATCGTCGTCGCCGAGGAGCTTCGACGGCGTACCGATGAGCCGCTCGATGTCGGCGCGCACCCGTTCGGCGTCCAGTCCGGCGTCGTGCAGCACCGTGTAGGCGATGCCGGCTTCGTCGGACAGCATGGCGAGTAACAGATGCTCGGTGCCGATGTAGGGGTGGCGCAACTGCCGGGCCTCCTGGCGGGCGCGCATGACCACCCCGCGGGCCTCAGCGGTGAATCGCTCGAACATTCAGCCCTCCAATGGGCCTTGGGCCGGCACGCGACCGGCGTATTTCTTGTGGACCGCCTGCTTGCTGACCTCGAGCGCCTCGGCGATCTCCTGCCAGGACCAGCCCTGCCGCCGGGCGTTGTCCACCTGCAGCGCTTCGAGGGTCTCCGCCAGCCGGCGCAGCGCGAGGGCGGCCCGGAGGCCGACTCGCGCGTCGGGGCTGCTCGCTGCCGAGGCCAGGTCGGTTGCCTCACTCATGCGTCAACTTTAGTTGACCGTACACGTTGTGTCAACCGTAGTTGACGGTACCGTCGTCCACGTGGATCTGGACACGGCCCGGCTCTCGTTGCGCCGCCCCGCTGCCGCAGACGTCGACGCGATCCTCCGCATCCATCGCGATCCCCGCACCTGCACCCACAATCCGTCCGACGCGCTCGCGACCCGCAACGAGGCCGAAGCCGTCTTCGGCCGGTGGGACCACCACTGGCAGCGCTTCGGCTTCGGGTACTGGGTGGTGCGCCGCCACGACTCGGCGATGCCGGTAGGGTTCGCCGGAGTCAAGCTCGTTCGGTTCGGCGAGCGCCGGGTGCTCAACCTGTTCTACCGCTTCGCGCCCCCGGCGTGGGGCCACGGGCTGGCGAGCGAAGCGGCGACGGCGATCGTGGCGTGGGCGACGGAAGCCCTTCCCGAGTACGCGATCCTCGCCCGGGTGCGGCCCGACAACGTGGCGTCGCAACGGGTCGCGCTCAAGGCCGGCCTGGTCCGCGCCCCACATCTCGACGGCCCCGGCGACGACGGCCTCGACTGGGTGTACACACTGCCCTGACTACGGCCGCGGGGCCGCGTTGCGCAACCGGATGCCGCTGAACCCGAGGGTGCTGTCGACGACCGCGTCCCAGAACTCCCACAGGCTCGGTAGCACCCGCAGCTGGATGCCGGCCCGTTCGTGCAGCCCGAGCAGGTCTCCCACCGGCTCGGGCGGCGCGAGCGGCCGCACGGGCCGGGTCGCCACGTGCGCGTGCGCGAACTCGCCGAACGGCACGAACTGGTCGGCCGGTAGGCGGTAGGCGAACAGTCGCACGGTCCGCAGCGCATCCAGCCACCGGTACTCGACCGCGTGCACCCGCTCACCGCCGCCCGGACCCAGGATCCGATCCCGGTCGGCGGTGGTGGTCGTCGGCTCGACCCACGCCATCGCGCGCGGGCAGTCGCGCGGAAACCAGTAGTCCGGTGCCCGCTCGGGGTCGACGGCCCACACGTACGCGTCGGGCTGCTGCGCCGTGGCCGCGACGTGTGGCACGAACAGCTCGATGGACGGGTCCTCGGAGAAGTGGAGCACCTCTCCCGGTGCCGGCCTCACCGGAAGTCGGCGGCGCGGATGGCCGTCGTCCCCGTCACCGCGATCATGCCGGCCCGGTCCAGCGCCAGACGAGGCAGCCCTCGCTGTGGAAGTACGTCTTGTCGGAGATGACGACGTCGGCGGGCTGGCGGCCGCTCTTGCCGGCTATCTGATGATGACCGCCCGGGTCCTTCGCAAGCCACCACGAGCAGGTGCCACCGTTGGCCGGCCCGTCGGTGTGGTACTGCCCGGTCCGCACGGACCGCGGGTCGTTGCCCCCGACGGGGACCGTGCCGTCGCCCGGTATCTCGCATCCGGTGCACACGGTGGGCCGCACGGGATCCGGCGGCGGGGGCGGGGGCTGCGCCCCGGTCGGCGGCGGTGGCGGGGCGGTGGCGCTCCCCGGCGTGGCCGTCTTCGTACCCGCCGGAGTGGTGGTGAGGGTCGGCTTGACGGTCGCCGGCACAGCCAGCCCGTTCGTGGGCCGCGCCCCGCCTGGCCCGGCCGGCGGGATCGAGGTCACCGAGGACGCCGCCCGCTCGGTGTGGCCGTCGATGCTGCGCAGCGCGACCACCGCCACCAACCCGAGCAGCACGGCACCGACCACCGCCGCCGCCAGCACGAGCACGGCCTGGCGCCGGCTCGGGGCGGGCGCGCCGTCGGGCTCGGCGCCGGCGAACCCGTCGAGCGGATTGGTCATCGGGACAGCGTGGCCCACCCATCGATTGGCGTCAAGCTCCCATGATCGTGGAGCATTTTCCGTGTTCTGACACGGAAAATGCTTCATGATCACGGGTAGGTGGATGGGAACTGGTCGACGTACCAGGCCGCGATCTGGGCCCGCGAGCCGAACTCCAGCTTGCGCAGGATGTTCTCGACATGGCTCTCCGCAGTCCGCCGGGCCACCACCAGCTTCGCGGCGATCTCCTTGTTGGACAGCCCCCGCGCGACCAGCTCCGCGACCTCCAGCTCGCGCGTGGTCAGCGGCACCCCGGGGCCACGCCCCACGCGTACCCGGGAAGCCTGGTCCTGGGGTTCGTACAGCGACCGGGCGCATTCCTCGACCGGCAGCGCCTCGCCCGCACGGTAGGCGGCCTCGAACGCCTCCGCCCCGAGCGCCGCCCGGGCCCGCCGCTCCACCTCGTGCCGGCGGTCCCGGAACTGCTCGGAGCCGTACGTGCGGTGCCCGATCGCGCGCCAGGTGGCGTTGGCGGCACCGAGCAGGCGGGCGCCCCGGCCGTACCCGCCGTTGGCCACCACGGCCGCCGCCAGCAGGTCCAGCGCGGTCGCCACGCCGAGGGTGTCGCCGAGGTCGCGGCGCAACGCCAGCGAGGCCCGCAGCTGCTCCTCCGCGCGGGCCGGGGCGTCGCGCGCCAGGTCGACGATCGCGGCGGCGGCGAGCGCGTGGGCCAGCCACCACCGCTCGCCCCGGGACCGGCAGAACTCGCAGCACTCGGCGCACACGGCTGCGGCGCGATCGGCGTCGCCCTGGTAGAGGATCGCCATGGCCAGCGGCACCTGGGCGATCGCGAAGGAGGGCCCGGCGACCGGCTCCAGCCGGGAGACCGCGTCCTCCAGCATCGCCTGGGCGGTGGCCAGGTCGTCACCGCGCAGAAGCAGCTGGACCCCGAGATCGGCGGTGGCCCGCGCCGCCGTGGCATCCTCGCCCAGCCGGCCCGCCAGCTCCAGGCACTCGGCCGCGGCGGCACCGGACGCCTCGATCTCGCTCAGCGCGTTGAGCACCCGGATCTGCACGGCCAGGACGCGGGCCCGATCCGGCGTCGGTTGGCGATTCTGCACCAGCACCCGATCCAGCCAGTACCGGCCTTCGTGCAGCGAGCCGCCGCAGCCCAGCCAGAAGAACTCGAGGCTCGTCGCGAACCGCAGCGCACAGTCGTCGTCGGCGGCCAGGCAGAACTGGAGGGCGGCGCACACGTTCGAGCGCTCGCGCCGCAGCCGGGCCGCCCACTCCTCCTGACCCGGGCCGAACCAATCACGGGCGAACCGCTCGACGAGACCGAGGAACCAGTCCCGGTGCCGGCGAAGCAGCGCGGCCTCGTCACCGGCGCCCGCACGCAACCGGCTCAGCCCGTACTGCCGGACCGTCTCCAGCAGCCGGTAACGCAGGTGGCCGGAGCTCTCGTCGCGCAGCAGCACCGACTTGTCGACCAGCCCGGCGACGGCGTCGGCGACCGGCTCCGCGCACACGTACTCGGCGGCCGCCAGGTCGATCCCGTCCACGAACACCGACAGCTTCGTCCACAGCTCGCGCTCGGCCGGCGTGCACAGCTCGAAGCTCCAGTCGAACGTGGCTTCCAGCGTGCGATGGTGGGCCGGCTGGGCATAGCGGGTGGACAGCAGCGGGAACTGGTCCCGCAGCCGCGCCGCGAGCTGGCCCAGCGACAGCGTGCGCAGCTGCGCCGCGGCGAGCTCGATCGCCAGCGGCAGGCCGTCCAGGCGCCGGCAGACCTCCGCCACGAGGGCGTGGTTGTCCTCGGTCACCACGAAGCCCGGCGACGCCGCCTCGGCGCGTGCCGCGAAAAGAGCGACCGACGGGTACCGGCAGATCACGGCTGGCGAAAGCGGGGCGTCGGCAGCCGGCACGGGCAGCGGCGGCACCCGCCAGACGTGCTCCCCGGTCGTGCCCAGCGGCTGCCGGCTGGTGCACAGCACGCGCACCCCGGGCGCCGCGGGCAGGACCCCGGCGACGAGCGCGGCGCACCCGTCCAGGACATGCTCACAGTTGTCGAGGACGAGCAGCAGCTCCCGCTCGCGCAGATAGTCGACCACGGGAGCCTGCGCGCCGAGCGCCTCGGCCACCGCGTACTCGACGACGCCCTGCTCCGACACGCGCGCCAGGTCGACCAGCCAGGCGCCATCGGCGTACGCCCGGCCCAGGTCGCCGGCCACGCGCAGGGCGAGACGGGTCTTACCGGTGCCACCGGCACCGGTCAACGTCACCAGTCGCGCCCCTGCGAGCAGGTGCTTGACCTGCCCGACCTCTTGCCCGCGGCCGACGAAGTTGGTCAGGTCGGCCGGCAGGCGACCCGTCCGCGGCTCTGCTCGGCCACCGCCCGCCATGTCACCTCATCCTGGCTGCCGCGTCTTGACAATCCTTTGCGGCCGAGTCTACGAGTCCAACACCTGATTTCCCGAGGCACCCAGTGGGTCTAGCCTCGCGTACGCGCCCGGCGTGTGCCCGGGGCGGAGGGGGCGTTCATGGAAGAGGTTCGGGTGATGCCGGGTGCCGACGTCGACGACCGGGCTCAGGTGGGTCCGGGCACGACAGTGTGGCACCTCGCGCAGATCCGCGAAGACGCCAAGGTGGGCGCCGGCTGCGTCATCGGCCGGGGTGCCTACGTAGGGCCGGGCGTCCTCGTCGGTGACCGCGTCAAGCTCCAGAACTACGCGCTGGTGTACGAGCCGGCGCGGCTGGCCGACGGCGTCTTCGTCGGCCCCGCCGCGGTGCTGACCAACGACACCTATCCGCGCGCGGTGAACCCCGACGGCCGGCTCAAGACCGCTGACGACTGGGAGGCCGTGGGTGTCGTCGTCGAGGAGGGCGCCGCGATCGGGGCCCGCGCGGTGTGCGTGGCACCTGTGACGGTCGGCCGGTGGGCGCTGGTCGCGGCCGGCGCCGTGGTGGTCGCGGACGTGCCCGACTTCGCGCTGGTCGCCGGGGTGCCGGCGCGGCGCATCGGCTGGGTCGGGCGGGCCGGCGTGCGGCTGACCGACGACAGCGACGGCAACTTCACCTGCCCGCAGACCGGCGCCCGGTACGTGGAAATCGACGGCATCCTCCGTGATCATGGAGAGTTCGCGGGGTCATAACCCCGCGAAGTCTTCACGATCACGGAAAACCGAAAGGCGTCCCGTTCTTGTACGTCTCGTTGCGCGACCGGCCGGGGGACGCGCGGGCGGCGGCCGGTGGCCGGGTGGCCACGACCGTCCTGCTCCTCGGCGTCGTGAGCCTGCTCACCGACATCTCCTCGGAGAGCGTCAGCGCGGTCCTGCCGCTCTACCTGACCGCCGAGGTGGGCCTGGGGTTCGTCGCCTACGGCTTCATCGACGGCCTCTATCAGGGCGTCAGCGCGGTGGTACGGATCGCCGGCGGGTACGCCGGAGACCGGGGCGGCCGGCCGAAGTGGATCGCCACGATCGGGTACGGCGTGTCGGCTCTCAGCCGGATCGCGCTGCTGCCCGCGCAAGGCTTCGCGGCGATCACCGGGGTGATCGTCGCCGACCGGCTCGGCAAAGGGCTGCGGACGGCTCCGCGCGACGCGCTCATCGCCGGCGCGTCCGACCCGTCGATGCTGGGCCGCGCGTTCGGGGTGCACAGGATGCTCGACACGGTCGGTGCGGCGGCCGGCCCGCTCGTCGCGTTCGCGCTGCTGGCGGCTGTGCCCGGCAGCTACGACTCGGTGTTCGTGGTGTCGTTCGCGTTCGCGGCGGTCGGGGTCGCGGTGCTCGTGCTGTTCGTCCCGGACCGGCGCACCCGGGGCGGCGGAAAGGCGTTGTCGGCGCGGCGCCTGGGCGCGGCGCTCGCCGGGCCGCGCCTGCGCCGCCCGCTCGTCACCGCCGGCCTGCTCGGCCTGCTCACCGTCGGCGACGGCTTCCTCTACCTGTCCCTGCAGCGCCGCGACCACCTGGCCGCGCAACTGTTTCCGCTGCTCTACGTGGGGACCAACATCGCGTACCTGACCCTGGCCGTACCTATGGGTCGGCTCGCCGACCGGATCGGGCGTGCGAAGGTGTTCGTGGCCGGGCACGTCGCGCTGCTGGCCGTATACCTGACGGCTGGCGGCCCGTTGACCGGCACCGTCGCGACCGTCGCCACGCTGCTGCTGCTCGGCACGTTCTACGCGGCCACCGACGGCGTCCTCGCGGCGCTGGTCAGCCGCCTCGTTCCGCCGGAGGCGAGGGGCAGCGGGATCGCCGCTGCGCAGACCGTCGTCGCGGTGGCCCGGTTCGCCTCGTCGATCGCGTTCGGCGCGCTGTGGGTCGTCGCCGGCCGGGGCCCGGCGCTGCTCGTGATGGCCGCCCTGCTCGCCGCCGGCATCCCGGTCGCGGCCTGGCTCCTGCGCCCGATCCGACCCGCCGCGGAGGTGTCGCCGTGACGGCCGCCGACTCGCGTCGATCTAGGAATGGTCGGGGCTCGGTGCCCCGACTTGTCCCCCAACTTCTCCTAGATCGACGAGTGTGGGCGCTCGCCGTCGTGCTCGTCGTTGCGCTGGCCGGTGCGGTCGGGTACGTCGTCCACGTGCACGGCCGGCAGGCCGCGGCCGAGTCCGCGCAGCCGAAGGTGGCCACCCGCGAGGACGCTGCCACCGTCGCGGCCGGGCCGCACCTGGCGTTTCGCAACACCGCCGCCGGGCAGGGGTACGGCCGGGTCGCGCTGGCCCCGCTGACCGCACCGGACGGCCCCCGCGCGCTCACCCCGGCCTCCTGCGACCGGGTCTACGCCGGCAAGGGGCAGGCGATCTGCCTGGCCGCCGACCGGGGTCTGACCACCACGTACAAGGCGCAACTGCTCGGCCCGGACTGGTCGCCGAAACGCACCCTGCCGCTTACCGGGCTGCCCAGCCGGGCCCGGCTGTCCCGAGACGGCACGATCGCGGCGACCACGACGTTCGTCTACGGCGACTCCTACAACAGCCCGGGGCAGTTCTCCACCCAGACACTCGTCACCCGTACCGATGGCACCGAGATCGGCAACATCGAGCGCTTCGAGCTTGTCGTGGACGGCCGGGTCGTCAACGCCGTCGACAAGAACCTGTGGGGCGTCACGTTCGCCGATGACGACGTGTTCTACGCGACCGCGGCGTCGGGCGGGAAGACGTGGCTCGTGCGGGGCAGCCTGTCGGCGCGGCGGGTGAGCGCGCTGCGCGCAGACGCGGAGTGCCCCTCGCTGTCCCCGGACCGCACCAGGATCGCGTTCAAGAAGCACGGCGACCTGCCGCCCGGGCAGTGGCGGCTGGCCGTGTACGACCTGGGGAGCGGCCGGGAGACCCTGCTGGCGGAGACGCGCAGCGTGGACGACCAGGTGGAGTGGCTCGACGACGGCCAGATCGTCTACGGGCTACCGCGCGGTGGCACGTCGACGGCCACCAGCGACGTGTGGGCGGCGCCGGCCGACGGCGCCGGAGCCCCACGCCTGCTGATCCATGATGCCTGGTCACCGGCCGTGGTGCGGTGAACCGCCCGCCCGCCATCTATCGGCAAGCAGCCTGGCGCGACGTGAACGCCTTGGGCGCGGGCAGCCGCGGCTCTTTCCGGCGGGCGGCGCTGTGCAGCACCGCGGCGTGCCGGCGCAGGCACAGGTCGGGCGAGAAGGCCGCGCGGGCCTGCGCGCCCAGCCGCTGTCGGTCGGCCGCCCACCGCTGCCGGTCGCGGACCAGCGTCGACATGGCGGTGACCAGCTCGGCCCGGTTTCCTTGCGGCCGGAAGCGCAGGTCGCTGATCGTGCCCCAGTCGGCCGCCTCCGGGCTGCCCGCCGGGTTGGCGACCAGGAAGCCGCGCTCCGGCGTGATCTGCTCCCGCGCGCCCGCTACGTCGCTCATCACCACCGGGGTGCCGGCCGCGAGCGCCTCCATCGTGGCCAGCGGCCACCCTTCGAAGAAGGAGTCGAGCACGAACGCGTCGGCGGCCGCCAGAAGCCCGGACGCGTTGGCGCAGTGCCCGCGCAGGTGGATCCGGTCGCCGTGCGGTAGCTCGGCGACCAGCCGCCGAACCTGCGCGAAGTAGAGCGCGTCGTCGGCCCGGCCGGCGACGAGCAGATGCGCGTCGGGGTGCTCGGCCGCGACCTCGGCGAATGCGGCGACCAGGCCGTAGATGTTCTTCTGCAGGCAGTACCGGGCCAGCGACACGAACAGGTACTCGTCGTCGATGCCCAGCGCGGCACGCGCCGCCGGCCGGTCCACCCGGGCGGTGCGCCGCTCGTCCACCCCGTTGGGGATGGTCACGATGCGCTCCGGCGGAAAGTCGACGACGCCCGCGAGGTACTGCTGGCGTACCAGCTCGCTGACCGCGACCTGGGCCGAGATCTTCTTGGCCCGCAGCCGCTCCGGCTCGAAGGCCCGGCTGTCGAGGAAGTCGTGCATGCCGTGCAGGGTCTCCACCCAGGGGATCCCGTGGGCGTACGCCGCGTCCAGCAACCAGTCCGGCGCGCCGTGCGCGGAGATCACGTCCGGTCGGTGCTCGGCCAGCCACCGCCCCGCGTCCTCTTCGGACAGTCGTACCGTCGGCACGCCGGCCGCGTCGAGCGCGCGCACCACGGCTCCGCCTTCGCCCTGAGTGCCCGCCTGCTGCCCGCTGCGGTAGACGACGACCGTTTCGACGCCGACGCGCGGCAACCCGTGACCGAGGAAGCCGACGAACTCGTCCATCCCGCCGACGTCGAGGACGTCGCTGGCGATCACGCAGCGCAGTGTGGGCCGCGCCGGCATGGTCACGGCGGCGAGCCGGTCGTCCCGCCGCGCCGCGGCCAGGACCTCGATGTTGCCCGCCAGGCGGCCGGCGACCAGGGGCACCGACCAGTCCAGCTCCGGGCCGGACACCGCGCCGTCGCCAGCGCGCAGCCGGCCGATCGTGCGGCCCGCCAGCCGCCGGACCGGTGCCGGCACCCACCGGGCCCGGCGCTGCGCCCACAGGGTGAACCGCAGCATCACGTGCTCAGGATCCCGAGCCGGCGGGCCAGGTTGAGGGATCGGTCGAACAGGTACAGGCCGACGGTGAACGCCACGACGCAGAACCCGGTCAGGATGCCGACGGACACCAGCGGTGACATACCGCCGTGCGGCGGATGCTCCATGAGCAACTGCCGCTCCGCCCCGATGACGTACGAATGCGGCACGAGGTAGCTCAGGACCCGGACCCATGACGGCAGGACATCGGTCGGGAAGAGCGCACCACCGAGCACCGCGGCGGCCAGACCGTACAGCGTGATGACCGGTTCGCCCCGCTTGAACAGGATCAGGAAGCTCGCCGCCAGGGAACCAACCGCGTTGCACGCAGCCACGCCGAGGAACAGGACGAGCAGCGCCAGCGGGACGGCGCTGGCCTTCATCGGCGCGCCCAGCAACCAACCGACGGTGACCATCAGGCAGGCCACCGCCCCGCCGGTGAAGCTGCGCCAGATGTTCATAGCGACCGGAATGAGCGCCCACGGCACCGGCTCGACCAGGTAGGTCTCGAGCGTTCCGCGCTCCTGCGCGAACTGCAGGCGAGCGGTGAGTCCGGTGAGGGCGTCCAGCAGGCCCGCCGTGACGGCCGTGCCGATCAGCATGAACGCGAACTGGTCCGGTCCGAGGTGCAGGAAGCTGCTCTGGAAGTAGTAGAGCAGGACCGGAAACACCACGGCGACATAGCGCATGATCGCCGAGAGCGGGAACATCCGCTCCTCGACCAGATCGATGCGGACATAGCCGGACACCGTGTCGAACACCTTCCGGGCCGCACTGCGGTGCCGGATCGCCGATGTGTAGGCAACGCTCATCAGCCCCGGCCCTCCGTTGTGTAGAGCTTCGCGATCAGGTCGCGCAGGGGCATCGGGATCTCCCGGACGTGCTGGATGGACGACGCGGCGGGCCCGAGGCCGGCCAGTACCGCCCCGACACCGCCGGAGCCGGTCAGGCGGCAGCGGACCGTCAACCCGTCTGCGCTGATCTCCAGGCCCTCACCCACCAGGTACTGCGTCGCATGCTGAGCCGCTTCGGCGTCGCCGAAAACCAGCTCGAGCTGCGGCGTCTCCCATTTCCGGCGCAGGCTGTCCAGATCGCCGGAGTACTTTATCCGGCCCCGGTCCAGCAGCAGCGCCTGCGACTGCAACGCCTCGATCTCCTCCAGCCGGTGCGAGGAGATGAGGACGGCGAGCCGCTCCTGCTTCACGAGATCCATGATCAGCGTAAGCAGCCCGTGTGCGGCGATCGGGTCGACCGCCCCGGTGGGCTCGTCCAGGATCAGGGCCCGGGGCTCCGGCAGCAACGCGCGAGCCAGTCTCAGCCGGGCCTTCATACCCGCCGACAGGCTGGCCACGACCGCGTCCGTCTGCGCGGACAGGTTGACCGCGTCGAGTACGTGCGGGATACGCTCGGCCAACTCCCGACGTCGCATGCCCTGCAGCCGCCCGTGCAGCTGCAGGTTCTCCTTGCAGGTCGCCCGCATGAGCAGGCTGCGGTCCTCAGACGGCATCCAGCCGACGACCTGGCGGATCTGCTCGGAGTCCCGGCCGACGTCAAGACCCAGCACGCTTCCGGTGCCGCTGGACGCGGTGGTCAGTCCGACGAGGATGCGGAACAGCGTCGTCTTGCCGGCGCCGTTTGGACCGACGATCGCGCAGATCTCCCCTTCGCGCACGACGAGGTCGACGCCGTCGAGCGCCCGCACGGGCTCCTTGATATGCGTACGCGCGAAAAGCCGCATCCAGCCGGGGGTCGGCTCGTAGAGCTTCGTCAGCCCGGACAGGACGATGACATCGTCAGCGTCGATCGGATGTGTCATATCGATCCAACCTCGTCCAAGAGCCCGTATCGGCGCCAGCGCCGCCACCGCACCCGGCCGACGACGTCGTCGACCGTCCTGCGCAACCGCCCGGCCCGCACCGGGAGCCGACCGTTCTTCACCCGCTCGACCAGCTTGTGGTAGCGCCGCCAATGGCGACTGTCCGCGATCGGTGGGTACAGCTCCTTGGCCAGCGCCACCAGCCGGTCGGCCGGCTCCGCGTCGTCGCGGCCCAGCGCGTACGGCTCGTAGGCGGTCACCAGGGCCTCCCGGGCCAACGCCCGGCGTGCCGACTCGTGGAGCCGATCCGCCGACGAAACGTGTGCCCGGTCATCCTCGAACAGGATGGTGAACATCTTCTGTCGCTCGACGATGTCGGTATGGACACCCGCGTAACGCTCCTGGTGCATATTGGCTCCGTGCACCCGGTAGAGCCCCTGATCGACGCCGTTGACCCGACCGATCGCGCCGCGGGTGGCGGCCCGCAGCCACAGATGGAAGTCGGCCGCGTGCGGCAGGCGGGGGTCGTAGCCGACGAACTCCCGCATCAGCGCCGTCCGCAACACCACCTCGGGCGTGAAGATAGGGTTGCGGGCGCGCCGGCACACCTCGCGCAGCCACTCCTCGCCGTCCCATACCGACCACGAACGCGTCGACGTGCGCGGCGTCGGCACGGTGTCTCGGAACCACTGCGAAAATCCATAGACCAGGCCCACGTCCGGGTGCGCCTCGAACAGCGCCGTCGAACGCGCCAGCGAGCCCGGGGTCAGCAGGTCGTCGGCCGACAGCAGCACCACGTAATCGCCGTCGACCGCCGCCAGGCCCTCGTTGTAGGTGGCGATATGGCCCCGGTTGGTCGCGTGCGCGATCACCCGGACCCTCGGGTCGCTGCGCGCCAGCTCGTGCGCCACCTCGGCGCTGCCGTCCGGAGACGCGTCGTCGACAATCAGCACGTCCACGTCAACGCCGTCCTGCTCCAGCACGCTTCTCGTGCATTCGGGCAGGTAGTGACCGTATTTGTAGCAGGGGACGACGACCGACACGCGGGGCCGCGTGTGCAGTGGCCGCGGCCGAACCCTCTGCACACGTACCTCCTCGCAGTGGTTGTGCACACCGTTGCACGATCGTTCCCAGCGGGCGAGCACACACCCGACACCCGCCGGCTCTTGCGGGTGTCGAGTGCCGGTGCTAGTCGAAAACTAGCTGTCGGGCTGCACGATCACATCCACCCAGAAGTTGTGATTGCTGCTGCCGTCGGGGAAGGCGCTGGCATTGCTGTAGTGGTAGAGCCCACCGCCGGCAGGTACGTGCAATGGCGGGTTGTCGAACGGTGAACTGAAGGCGTTGAGGTTCACGGCGTACTGGCCGACCGGGGCGAAGTACGACGCCACATAGGTCGTCCCCGCGGTGATCGGCACGGGTTGCGCGAACGTCACCGTCTGCCAGCCGGAGGCGGTCTCGTTGGTGAATGTCGCGTTCGCCAGCAACTGTCCGCTCGACGTCCATAATGCACCGACGTGCGTACCGGTGTTGGTGGGACCTTTGTAGAACCGGACCCCGGTAGCCGAGCCGCTCACGTCCGACGTGAACTTCACGCCGACCGAGATCGGGCCGTTGTCGCTCCAGCTCGCGTTCGCCGGCGTCGAGCCGTCGTCGAACAGGCTCACCGCGGGCGGTGGCCCAGATGCTCCGGACGGCACGAACAGCGGGTCCACCCAGTAGTTGGTCGCGTTGTACGAGTTGCTCGGGAAGGCGTCGCTGCCGTAGCGGTATACCCCATTGCTGGCACTGGGTGCGCTCAGCGGACCGTTGGTCCAGCGGGAGGCGAAGAAGTTCGCGTTCGCGGCATAGTTTCCGTTCGGCGCGTAGTACGACGCCACGTAGGCCGTGCCGGCGTTGACCGCGACCGGGCTGGAGAACCGGACCTCCTGCCACCCGGAGCCGCTCTCGCCGGTGAACGTGGCCTTGGCCAGGAGGGCGCCGGTCGAGTTCCACAGGCTTCCGGTATGCGTGCCGGTGTTGCCCGGCCCCTGGTAGAACCGGACCCCGATGACCAGTCCGTTGGCCGCTGGCACGAACCGCACCCCCAACTCGACCGCGTTGCGGTCGTCCACAGCCGGGATGGACGGCACCGACGACGCGGCGAACAGGGTCAGCACCTGCGTGTACGCGTCGGTGGTGAACGACCAGGTCATGGGCGCGTCGGTCAGGTGTCCCTGGGTGTCGCGGGCCTGCACGGTGGCGGTGTAGGTCTGCGATGTGCCCAGCGCCGCCGACGGCGTGAGCGTCGCCGTTCGCGACGTGGCGTCGTAGGCGACCGACCCGGCGATCGGCGTGTTGGCCGCGTCCCTGAGCGTGAACTGGATCGTCGCCGGGTCGATCGGCTTGGAGAACAGTGCCGTCGGGTGCACGGCGACCGGGACGTTGCTGGCGTTCGCCGCCGGTGTCACCGAGACCACGCTCGGCGCGGGCGCCGCACTGCTGATGAAGGTGACGTCGACGTAGTAGTTCGAGTCGCCGAACGACTGGTTCGGGAAGCCGCCCCCGTACCGGAACAGGCCGTTGGTGTCGGTGCCCAGTGAGCGCTTGGCTGCCAGCGGCGCGGAGACGAAGTCACCGGTGCTGAAGACCCAGGAATCGGCGGCGTAGTGCCCGGCGGGTGCGAGGTAGGAGGCGACGTATGTGGTGTTCTGGGTGACCGGCACCGGGTTGGCGAAGGTCAGCGTCTGCCAGCCGCTCGCCGTCTCGCCGGTGAAGATGCCCGTCGCCAGGCGGGTGCCCGTGCCGTTCCAGAGGCTGCCGGTGTGCGTACCGGTGTTGCCGGCGCCCTTGTAGAACCGTACGCCGGTGATGTAGCCGTCGGTCTGCGGGTAGAACTTCACGCCCAGCTCGACGGCTGGGCTGTCGTTGGTCGACGGGTTCACGGGGGTGCGGTTGCCGAAGATGGTGTATCGGCCCGTGATGTTCAACTGGACCGTCGCCGTGGACGGGCCGATGTTGGCGCTGTCGTCGACCGCTCGCGCCTGGATGGACTGGGTGCTGATTCCGCTGGCGAAGAACGTGTACGACCACGACGTCGTTCCGGTCGCCGGGTGCCAGGTCGTGCCGCCGTCGGTCGACACTTCGACGCCGGCCACCCGGCCACCGGCGTCGGATGCCGTGCCCTGCACCGTTACCTGCGCGCCGCTAGCCACCGAGCCACCGGTCACTGGCGAGCTGATGCTCGCGGTCGGCGCGGTCGTGTCGGTGGAGGCGCCCACGGCCGCCAGGCTGCTCATCAGCCGGGTCGGCTGCACGTGCATGTCGGCGAGGATGTTGACCGTGGCCTGCTGCATGCGCATGTCCGCCGGGGACTGGGTGCCGTCGTGCTGGTCGTCGAGACCCCAGGCCCACTGGATGGTGCCCGCGGAGAACACGAGCGCGCCGCTGGGCGCCTTGTAGAGCGTCAGGTGGTGCGTCGTCGTGCCCGGAGTCACCGTGTTGCCGAAGTCACGGAGGTACTCCGGTGTCGCGCCGACCGTGGTCGAGAGGCGGATCAGCCCGGCGGGCCGGAAGCCGTTGTCGAGGTCCTCGTTCGACTCGTACCCGATGGTGTGCTCGGCGAGGGTGGTGGACAGCCCGATGCCGGCGCGGCTGGCCACGTCGCTGCCCCGCCACAACCGGTACTTTCCCTGCTCGGGGGGCACGGTCAGGGCGAGGTCGTCGCTGTTGCTCATGTACGCCGTGCCGGTCAGCGCGTTTTCCGGCCGGTTGCCGTTGGATGGCGGGGTGAACCGCGGGTCGCGCCACGTGCCGGTCCACTCGGTCGAGGGGTCGATCTTCGCGTTGGCCCAGGTCTCCTTGTATACGACCAGGGTCCGGTTGGGCGTGCTCTGACCGTCGGCGCTCGGCTCCCATCGGGTCTTCCAGTAGACCTCGTTCCCGCTGAAGAAGGCGAGGTTGACCCCGGCGTCACGGGCCGCCTCGACGTTGGCCCGCTGCTGACCAGACCAGTACTCGTCGTGGCCGGTCGACAGGAACACCTTGTGGTTCTTGATGAGGTTTCCACGGCGGTCGGAATCGAGGCCGGTGGTGTAGCTCATGTCGTACCCGTTGCGCTCCAGGAAGCGGATCATCGGGTACTCGTTGCTGAAGAGGAAGTCGCGGCCGCTGTTGTCGCCGCGAGTGCCGAACGGCCGGTTGTAGCTGAGCTTGTATGCCCGGCCCCGGTCCGGCCCGGTGCCGCCGGGGTAGGCGTCCGCCCCGCCGTACAGGTTGTACGCGTGCCAGGTGGTGTCCGAGGTTTGGAAGAACAGATCCGAGGTGCTGGCGTCGTTGCGCACGACGAATGTGATGTGGCTGGCGCCGTCGTCGGCGTTCTGGTGGGTGCGGGTGAGCTTCGCGATGTACACGCCGGAAACCGCTGTCGCCGGCACGTTCCAGGTCGCCGAGACTTTCCAGTTTCCGCAGTCAGCGAGACCGGTGGACGGGCTGGTGATGCACGCGTCCTGGATCGGCAGCGGAGTTTTCAGGCTGACGCTCTGGACGAAGCGGGCGCCGTTGCCGCCGTACCAACCCAGCCGATAGATGTCGATCGTGTAGGTGCTCGCGTCGGTCTTGATCTTGAAGTCGATCGGCTGGCCGACGTTGACGCTGATGTCTGTGGCATAGCCCTGGATCGTCGAATCACCGGCACCGGAAATGTCCCAGTCCGAAGGCGGATTGCCGGGTTGGTTGTTCTCGCAGACGATCGCATTCACCGTCGGGCCGCAGGGGCTGGCATCGGCACGGGCCGGGATCGCACCGACGCTGCTGACGAGCACCGCGGCGATCGCGACCACCACGCCAGCGGTCCTGCCCGGCGAGCGCCGGAACGCGGACACCGGCCGGTTCAGGAACTCGTTGACATGCGTCATGTGCCCACCGTCCATGGCGATCGCTCCAGTTTCACTATCTTCGATACCTCACACACCGCCCCATACCGGTGGACGAGGGTGACGCTACGGCCCATGCGGGCAGGGCCACAACATTCCTCCACATGGGACGTGGAGCCTGGCCGGCCGGCAGTTGGTCAGCCGTTCGGTTACCGCGAGCGGAAAGCAGCGACACACGGCGGCCTGGCGACCCCGCGTCAGCGACGGTAGCTAGGATCTTCGGCCGCGTCACCGGCGCGTCACGATGGTGACAAAGCCGATATCCGCCAGCGTTGTCGATGTGCGGCGTGGTCGGCCGGCCGTCATCGGGTGATGTATCGGCACGGCAGAGGCACCGTCCACGCGGGCGTCTCCAGCGGCGGAATGGTGGTCGTGACCGAGCCGGCGCCCTGCACGGCGCAGACATGCCGCCCCTTGGCCAACTCGTCGGCCCAGGACGGCCCGTGCGCGCGGCTGTTGTCCACCCGCAGATTCACCAGACAGACGAGTGCCAGCAGGGTGGCGAAGATCCACAGCGGTGCCGTCCTGCCGTGCACCGGCTCCAGGAGCGCGACCAGGGCGGTGACCAGCAGCAACGCGGGCGCGACGGCGTAGCGGGGCGTGGCCACCCCGCTCAGCGTCACCGGCAGGACGTAGAGCAGGACGCTGTGCGCGCCGGCGACGGCAGCCAGGACCAGGTTCGGGCGGGTCGCCCTGGCAACCAACGCGACGGCCAGCACCGCGGCGACCAGCGACCACGCCACCGCGGCCAGGACGAGCCATCGACCATCCACTCTGGATCCAAACCAGCGCTCCCCCACCATCGCGGCCGGCACCGCGCGCAGCACGTACCCGACGAGCGAGCGCACCGGGTCGGGCGACAGGGTGCGCGAGCTGGAGCCGGTGAGCAGCCCGCTCACCTGGAGCGCCAGCCCGGCGGCCAGCAGGCCGGCGAGGACCGCGCTGTAGCGGTCCCGGCGGGTGACCAGCCGCAGCAGCGCCAGCGGCAGGAACGCCAGGACGAGGATGTCGCTGATGGCGACCAGGAGCACGACGACCGGCGCGACGATCCGGCCGGCGCGCCCGGCCGGTGTCCAGATCAGCATCCAGAACAGCGCGTACAGGCCGACCCAGTGCAGGTTGGCGATCGAGTTGGGCAGGTCGTCCTGGCCCAGCGGCAGTGCCACGACGATGCCGGCGACGAGCACGCGCCCCAGCCGGGAGGTGAGGTGGCCGGCGCTCGCCACGTAGACGAGAGCCGCGACCGCCGCCGTGCACAGGGCCGCCTCGACGGCGAGGGCCGCAGCGGCCGCGCTCGCTGGCAGGGCCGCCGCCAGCTGGGCGAGCAGCCGCGGCACGGCGTGGTAGTAGCCGGCGTACGACGTGGTCAGCGCGTCGAAGGGCGACTTGTTGACCGCGTCGGACAGAAACACCGTGCCGTCCTCGGCCCAGACGGTGTCCAGGGCGCCGATGCCCGGCTGGCGGGCCACGATGATCGCCGTGGCGACGACCGTGGCGGCGAGCGCCACGACGACACCACGCCAGGTCCAGGCGCGGGGAGGTGCCGGCGTGAACAGCCGGCCGCCCCAGCCGCGCCGATCGAGGAAGGGTGGGGGGATAAAGGCCCCGAAAGGGGCACCAATCTTCCTTGATCGGCGAGCGGTGTCGGTCATGACGCGGTGCTCACAGCCGGCCGTCGGCGACCGCTTGCTCGATCCACGGGATGACCTCGTCGAGCATTTCCTCGAGCGAGGTGGTGGCTTCGTAACCGAGGACCTCCCGCGCCTTGGTCACGTCGGGCACCCGCTTCTGCACGTCGTGCTCGAACGGGTTGTCGTGGACCAGGCGCAGCGGCGTTTCGGCACCCTTGATCTTGCGCCAGATGACCCCGGCCAGCTCGCGGACGGTCGTCGACTCGGCGGTGGACAGGTTGAAGTCGTCGTTGCGGGCGGCCGGGTGCTCCATGGCCACCACGATCCCGCGGGCGAGGTCACCGCCGTAGGTGTAGTGGCGCACCTGGCTGCCGTCGCCGAGCACGTGCAGCGGGTCCTGTCCCTTGAGGACCTTCTGCACCAGATCGGGCACGACGTGCGACATCGCCAGCTTCACGTTGCCGGACAGGATCTCGGCCTCGCCCAGGGCCCGGCCCTCGCCGACACCGACGCAGTTGAACGGCCGCACGATCGTGTAGGGCAGCTGGTACTGGTCCCAGGCCGCCCGCGCGTAGTACTCCACCGCCAGCTTCTGGAATCCGTAGCTGGACAGCGGCGGCGGGATGCGCCGCTCGTCGCCCTCCTTGCTCGGCCAGTGCTCGGTCGACTCGAACACCATCGACGACGACATGTAGGTGACCTTCTGCAGCCGGCCCTGCCGGTGCGCGGCGATCGCGGCGTCACAGGACGCGGCCATGATCCGCTCGTTCGTGGCCAGCAGGTCGTAGGCGTAGGTGTGGAAGTAGGAGATGCCGCCGATCATCGCGGCGCCGGCGATGAAGTGGTCGCAGTCGGCCGCCAGCTCGGTCATCAGCTCGACGTCGCGGGCGTCGCCCTGCACGAAGCGGTACGCCGGGTGGCTGTCGTAGGTGTGACTGACAGGGCCGTACTTCGAGTAGTTGTCCACGCCGACCACCTCGTGGCCACGGTCCAACAGCTCCTGGACGACGTATCCGCCGATGAAGCCGGCCGACCCGGTGATCAGGACTTTTGCCACGCGTCGTTCTCCTTGATGTCTTCGAGCTTGATGGCTTCGATCGGCGGTGCCGGCACGGCGGCCGGTTCGCTCGGCTGCCGGCGCTCCCGGCCTGCGGTCAGCTTGTCCATGGTCGTGCGCGGGCCGTAGGCGTAGAAGTACCAGCGCAGGTATCCGGGCAGGAACCTGCCTAGATCGAACTGGGATTCGCCGAGCTGGCGGTCCAGCCAGATGGTGGGGATCTCGGCCACCGGCAGCCCCAGCCGGGTCGCCTTGGCAGTCAGCTCGAGGCCGATCTCGAAGCCGGTCCGCGACTCGATGCCGACCTCGCGGACGAAGGCCGTCGAGTACGCCTTGAAGCTGTTGGTCGCGTCCCGCGTGCCGGTGCGGGCGAACCAGTGCAGGCTGCGCCCGGCCCAGCGCGACATCATCCGCTTGAAGCGGGGCCCGCCGACCTGCTGGCCGCCCGGCATGTACCGGGACGCGGCGGCGACCACGACACCCCGGTCGACCAGGCGGGCCAGGTCGTCGATCTGGCGCGGGTCATCGCAGCCGTCGGCCATGGTGACCACGGTGACCGGCGCGCGGGCCGAGTCGATGCCGAACCGGATGGCGTTGGCCGGACCCCGCCCGTAGGTGTTGAGCACCGTGCGGACCCGGCGGTCGCGCTCGGCGACGCGCTGGGCGAAGGGCACGGTGGTGTCCTCCGGCATGTCGTGCACGATGAGGATCTCGGTCGGCAGCGTCACCTCGCGCAGGATCCGGCCGAGGCAGGCGATGATGGACTCGCCCTCGTTGTAGACCGGGATTACCACCGACACCTGCGGGTCGGCTGTCATACGAGCACCCCCCGCCCGGTCAGGCCCCAGATGTCCACGACCGGCGTCGGGGTGTCCAGGGACCGGTACTCCTGGTGCGGCGAAGCTATCACCAGCAGGTCGGCCCGGCTCAGCACCTCGTCGAGGCTGACGAACCGGTCGTCGGCGATGTGGGGATCGTGGCACAGCACCTCGCGGGCCTTCAACATCAGGATCTTACGCAGCTTGTATGCCAGGCTCTCGCGCGGGTCGTCGCTGCCGCCCTTGAACGCCATGCCGAGCACGCCCACGGTCAGCTCACCGAGCTTGTAGCGCTGCTCCAGCCGGGACACCAGGTAGAGCGGCAGCCCTTCGTTGATGAGCATCGCCGAGTGCCCGAGCACGAAGTTGTTGTTGGTGAACGCCGCAAGCTGCATCGTGTCCTTGAGCAGGCAGGGCCCGGCGGCGAAGCCGGGCGCCGGGAGGTCCGCGGCGCGCGGGTACTCGTGCCGGATGGCGTGCCGGATCCGCTCGAAGTCCAGGCCGTAGTCGTTGGCCATCATCCAGAACTGGTTGGCGGTGGCGAACTTGACGTAGCGCCAGGTGTTGGTGAACAGCTTGGCCAGCTCCGCCTCTTCGGGATTGAGCGGCACGATCTGCTCGGTGAGGTGGCGGAACAGTTTCTCCGCCCGCGCCTGCGCCTGTGACGTGCGGGCGGCCACGATCTGGGGCAGCTCGAACAGCTCGGTCATCGCCTTGCCCTCGGCGATGCGCTCCGGGCAGAACGCCACGTCGGCGACGATACCCAGCCGCTCGATGAGCCGCTCGGTCAGCGCCGTGACCCCGGGGTGCACGGTCGAGCGCAGCACGATGAGCTGGCCGTCGCGCAGGTGCTCGGCGCACCGCTCGATCGCCGCGGGCACCGCGGCGAGGTTGGGGTTGAGGTGCTCGTCGACCGGCGTGCCGACCACCACGATGAGGTGCTCGGCCGACGCGACGACCGACGGCTCGACGGTGGCCTTGAGCCGGCCGGCCGCGAGCGCCTCGGCCAGCGGAGCGGCGGCGCCCTCTTCGGCGAAGGGCAGCACGCCGGAGTTGACCGTCGCGACCGCGGCGGCGTTGATGTCATAGAGCGACACGGACAGCCCGCGCGCGGCCAGCGCGACGCCGAGTGGCAGGCCGACCCGCCCGCATCCGCCGATAACTACTACGTCGTGCGTGAACTGCGTCATAGTCACAGGCTCCCACCATCGCCGGCGCCGGCACATTGCGCGGACGTCACCTGGTGATCTCGTCCGCGTCGGGCAAGGCGGATGCTACGGGGCGCTCGCAAGCCCGATCCGCCGTATGTCCTGAAGGCGACACCGTGTGCCCACCGTAGCGACCCACACACGCCCGGCACCCGGCTCGGGACAGCCGTCGATTTCCACGGAAAGTCGGGCCGATCGCCGGCGATGACGCACCGCCGTGGTCACCCCGGGATCATCCGGTCGGTTTGGAAATCTGCTGTCCGCTGTCCTCGAAGGTGTTGTTGGCCCACTGCGCGATCGCACCGGGACTGCGCGCGAAGGCGGGCTGATAGCCGATCCGGTTGAAGTGGTTGTTGACCACCGTCACGTTGGACGTGCCGCCGTTGACGTAGAGCGGGAAGGACGTGAAGTCGGCGGCGCTCTCCTTGGTGCCCCAGAGCCAGTTTCCGTCGATGACGACGTTGCTGATCCCCGGATTCGGCTTCTCCTGGTTGAGATAGATGGCGGCGTTGGTGCCACCGATGATGAAGTTGTTGCGGAACACCATGTTGCTGTATCCGGTCGACTGCGCGCCGTCGCCGTGCGCGCCGTCGTGCTGGTCCGGATCGTGGATATAGCTGTCAATCACGCTGAGGTTTCCGTCGACGCGCAACCCGTCGGTGGTGTGGTGGACGTTTGCCCGCACGACCCGGATGGAGTCAGCGCCCTTACTGGAGTCGCCGCCCATCACGATGCCCACGCCGGCGCCCGTGTTGGTTACACCGTCGGCGCCGCCACCGGCCTCCACGTCCTGCACCAGGACGCCGTTACCGCTGATGTGGATGCAGTCGTCGCCGCCGATGCAGCGCACGCGCGTGCGCTTGACTGTGACGTTGTTGGCCTTGATGACCAGGCTGCCGCTGATGTCCATCGCGTCGATGACCGTGTTGCTCGCGCTGATGGTCATGGTTCCGGAATGCTTCTTGAGTGCCGTACCCGCCGGTACGCCGGTGTTGGCGGCGCTCGGCTTCGCGCCCTTGGCCGGCGGCAGCGGCCCGGGTGTGGCCTTCCGGGCGGCGGCCGCGCTGCGCGACGGGCCGGCGCTCGGGCTACTGGACGCTGAGGACGACGCGCTGCTCGCGTCGGGCGTCGCGGCGGCCGAGCCCGTCACGAGCGAGTCGCTGCGCCCGGCCGGGTCGGCGTAGACGCTGGCCTTGTCGGGCCGGAAGACCACGGACGCCACGGCGACCGCGATGACGAACGCGGATGCACCGAGAACGACGCCTGTGCGGGAGCGGAGAAATCGGAGCGGATTTCGTCTGCCAGGAGAATCTGCAGCCACATCGTTTCCTTTGTCCGCCGGCCCGGGCTCGCCTGTCGTATTCGAGATCATTACCCTGGATCACTCTCGGTTGTTGATCGATTGTCGCCGGGTAGCCGTCGGCGAGCGTATCGCAGGTTCCGACCAAGGCAACCCGACGCGTTTCCACCAGCCAAAAGAACACGAATGTAATTGTGGATCACATCGTCGACCGTCCACGCGGGACCACCAAGATCAAGAAATCAGCTCAGCGAGCCGTTGTGCCTGCATTTCGGTGGTGAAACGGCGTTCGACGGAGCGCCGGCCGGCGGCACCGAACGCGGCCGCCCGGTCGGGGTCGAGAAGCAGATCGGCGATCGCCGTGGCGAGCGCGGCCGGGTCACCCGCTGGGACGAGCAGGCCGGTCTCACCGTCCTCCACATAGTCCCGCATCCCGGGTGTATCGGTAATAACGACCGGCCGACCGCACGCCATCGCCTCCAGCGCGACGGTCACCCCGCTGACGTGCAGGTTGGGGTGCAGCGCGACCACCACGACCCGGCTGCGACGGTAGAGGTCCCGCATCTCGCCGTGCGAGCGGTTGGGATGCCGAACCCCCAAGTCAGGCGGGATCTCGACCGGCTGTCGGGTGGCCAACTCGAGCCGGGCGCGGCCGACCTTCTCCCGCACCTGGGCCATCGCCTCGACCAGGGTGAGATGGTCGCGGTGCCGATCGTTGCCGGCGCCCACCACGAGCGCCGCGTCCAGATCCGCGGCAGCGGCCGGACCGGGATCACCGGCCACCGGCCGGAAGAAATCGGCGTCGATGCCGAACAGCAGATGCCTCAGCCGCCCCTCGGGAACACCGAACGCGTCCCGCAACACCGGCAACTGGGCCGAGGACAGCGCCCACACCCGGTGCGCGGCCCGCAGTGCCGGCCCGGCCAAGGCCCGGTGCGCGGCCACGGCGCGGGTCCGGTCCGTCAGCCAGATGACCCCGGTGGCGACGGCCGGCCGGCCCCGCCGCCGCCACTGCCAGGCTGCCGGCACGCCGACCCGCTCGTCCCAGCAGATCTCCAGTCCGTCGCGGCGGCCGGGACGCGTCTCGTACCACTCGTAGCCGCCCGCGGCGCGCAGGATCCGGGACAGCCGGGCGCCTGAGGTGCGGGGAGGGACGGCGGCCACCGGCACGCCGTACCTGGCCAGCCGGTCCAGGCCGTACGGCCAGCGATCCGGCACCTCGCCGGCCGCGTGCCGCCGCTGCCACGCGTCCACGTCGAGACGGCCCCCGAGTCGCAGCCGGGCAGGCCCGCTAGTCAGCATATGAACGCACCGCCGAGGTCCGAACGGTCCGCGCGGGATGGGTGAAGCGCCAGACCGTGCCGCAGAAGCCGATGAGCAGCGACAGCGTCGCCGCGTAGGTGCTGAAGGCCAGCGCGTCGAACGTACCCTCGACGACGATCGCGGCCAGTTGGACGGCGATGAGTGCGGTGCAGAGGTGCCGGTCCTCGGCTCGGGTGGACCGCCGCAGGGCGATCGCGGCGAGGATGATCCCGCCGAGGTGCATCGCGGCCAGCGCGACAACGCCGAGCACGCCGTTGCTCAGGGCCACGCCCAGCCATTGGTTGTCGAGGATCTGGTACATCGGTGGGATCCACGTCCCGGTGCCGCGGCCCAACCACGGCCGCTGCACGAAGTAGTGACCGACCAGGCCGTACCGCTCGGTGCGGCCGGTCACGCTCGGGTCTTCGCTGGCGCCCGTGAACAGTGACTTGATGGTTCCCAACAGGCCGGGCTTGACGGCCGCGAGCATCATGACCAGACCGGTGGCGAAGGACAGCACGTTGTAGCGCATCCGCCAGCCCCAGATCGGCAGCATCACCAGTAGCCCGATGCCGAGCGCGACGATGCCGGTGCGCGACAGGGTCACCGGGATCGCGCCGGCGATCAGCAGTGCCGCGACGATGAACCGGCGTCGGCGCCGGGGGTTGGGATGGAAACGCGCGAAGTGGATCGCGAACGGCAGGGCCATCGCCATCACCGCGCTGAACTCGATGTAGTGGGTGGTGGTGCTCGCCACCCGGAACAGTCCGCCGGCTCCCCGCTCCTCCAGGCCGGCCAGTCCCGCCTGCAGCTGCAGCCCGGGCAACAGCATGTACTGAGTGAGGTCGATCCGGGTGACGAACTGCAGGATTCCCAGGGTCGCCATGAAGCCGGAACACCAGACCCAGACCTGCAGCACGGACTTGAGGCGCTCCCAGTTCGGGAGGCCGTCGGCCGCTATGAGGATGACCCCGGTGAACTCCGCCGCGGCGAGCAACGCCCGGTCGGCTCCGTTGGCCTCCATGACGGTCAAACCGCGCAGGAACCCCACGGCGTAGGACACCAGAATGGATATCAGGTAGATGAAGACGACCCATCGCATCGGCTGCGGACCTACCAGGAGCAGGCGCGGGTTGAGCCGAACCATGACCCACCAGCACCACAGCAGCAGGGCCAGGACGAGCGCCGGCCGGCCCACCGCGGTCAGGCTGGGCACCACCAGCCGTGACGGCAGCAGGTCGAGCAGGCAGATCATCACGCTGAGGACGACCGCCACGTCTACCCGGGCGTACCGTCGCCGGCTGGCGTAGGTCCGGTCGGCGACCAGCGACGGCTCGAAGTCGCCCGGATGCACCGGGGCGGTGGTCAACGCCGCTTGCCTCCGCCCCCCTGCGCCGCCCAGTCCTTGTGCGGAAGCGGCAACACGATGGTGGCGTCATCATCGGCCAGTGCCCTCTCGGCTGCTGCCTCCTCGTTGGCCGACCGGTGCCGCGGTCGCTCTTCGGCGTCGCTCTCCGCCGGGGCCACCAACCGCTCAGCCGCCGACTCGTTGCCGTTGGCGCGGCGTGGACCAGGCACCGGCTGCGTCGCCTCGGTCGACTCCGGAGCGGACTGCTCCCCCTCCTGGGAGCCCGCCGACCGGTAGACGGTCGCGGCGCTGCCTGCCCGGCCGCTCGCGCTCGTGGTCTTGATCCGCCGGGTCACGGTCTCCGCACTGGCCGGCGCGGATCCGCTGGTCGTGGCCTTGTCCGACGACCGCTCGACATCTGCTGCCAGAGCGCGACGCCGGGCCCGACCGCGCAGCAGCGCGTCCAGCCCGATCGTCACCGCGGAGGTCAGCAGCAGCCCGACGCCGCCGATCACCGCGAGCGCCCGCTTGACCTTGGAGGTCACCTTCTCCACGTTGTCGCCGGTGTCGAGGCTGCGCGTGGTGATGAGCTGGCCCTGCGGCGCGCCGTACGCCTTCTGCAACGAGAGCACGTTCTGGTCGACGATCTTGGCCATCGCGTGGGCCGACTCGGTCGCCTGCTTCGGGCTGCTACCGATCGCCTCGACGGTGATGACCGGAGTGCGGTTGTCCATCGTGACGACGATGTTGTCGGTGTAGCCGTCCTTGACGAGGTTGTCGAGGACCGCTTTGTCGCCGACCGCGATGATGGCCGCGTTGCCGATCGACTCGATGCCCAACTCGACCCAGGGGTTGCGCGGCTGCGTCTTGACGCCCGGCGCATCGGTCGCCGACAACGGCGGAATGAGTTGGAGATGCAGCTTGGCATCGTAGTCCGGCTTCACCGACGCGCCGGCGAAAAGGGTGGCCGCGACCGAGAGCAGGAGCATCGGGACCGAGAAGTACCACCGCCGGAACAGCAGTTTGGTGAGTTCCCAGAAATCCACTGGTGTCCTCTCGTAGCGTTCGCACGCGATGGCCGGCGGGCGCAAGGTGCGGACGGACACCATGAGATGACGCGCCCGATCCCCCGCGCCTAGTGTCCCCTCCGGCGTCGAGGGTTGGCAAGGTGGCCGATCAGCCACGTGAGCAGGCAATCGCCTTGTGGACAAGGGATTTTCGACGGGGCGGCGCAGTCGACTTGCCGACAGTCCATTTCGTCCATTCGACCCTTGTCCGTCCGGCCCGGCGCGGCGAGGCTGATCGAGGCTGACCGGTCCCTGTCGCGGATCAATTCCCGCGCGGCGAACGCCGGGTTGCAGCCGATTGTCGTGAGGGGGCATTCAGAGTGGGAAATCCGCAAACTCCTCCACCGTTCAGCGCAGCACCGAAAGCCGAACGTCGATCTCATGTGGCCATTGCGGTGCTCAACCTTCCGGTCGAACGGGACCGCCGGGTCATCCGGGAGTGCCGTGCCCTGGAGGCGGCCGGCTACCGGGTCACCGTCATCTGCCCCCGCGGCGACCAGGGCCTGCGGCGTCTGCCGGGCACCCGGGACACGGCGATCCGCCCGTTCCGGCAGCCCTTCGCCGGCTCGGGTGTGCTGTCTTTTGCCACCGAGTTCCTCTGGTCGTTCGTCTGCGTCGCGTGGCACCTGTCGGTCCTCGTCGTCCGGCACCGCGTCGTCGCTGCACAGGTGTGCAATCCGCCGGACGTGTTCTGGCCGCTGGCGCTGCTCATGCGGCTGACCGGCCGGCCGTGGGTCTTCGACCACCACGACCTGTGCCCTGAGCTCTACATCTGCAAGACGGACGCGCCCAGGAGCGTGATCGTCCGCGTCCTGACCTTCTGCGAGCGGATGTCGATGCGCTGCGCGTCGGCGGTGCTGTCGACAAACGAGTCCTACCGGGAAATAGCCCTCACCCGGGGCGGCTGCCCGCCGGAGAAGGTCACGGTCGTGCGCAACGGTCCGGCGCTGGGCGAAGTCGCTGCCGGGCCGGCGGCCAAACCGGACGAAGAAGCCCCGAAACGCATCGTCTACCTGGGTGTCATCAACGTGCAGGACCACGTCGACGTCGCGGTGCTCGCCGCCGAGCGCCTGGCCGAGCGGCGCGGCCGGGCCGGCTGGGAGCTGGTGGTCGCCGGTGACGGTGAGTGCCTGGCCGACCTGCGCCGCCTGGTCGACGAGCGTGGCCTGGCCGACGTGGTGCGCTTCACCGGCTGGCTGAACGCCGACGAGGTCGACGCGCTGCTGCGCACCGCGACGATCGGCATCCAGCCGGACCAGCGCACCGATATGGCGGATCTATCCACAATGGCGAAGACCGTGGAGTACCTGGCTCGCGGGCTCCCGGTCGTCGCGCTGGGTCTGCGGGAGACCCGCCGGTCGGCCGAGGAGGCGGCGCTCTACGTGCCCACCGGGACCCCGGACGAGTTCGCCGAGGCGCTCGACAAGCTGCTCGACGACGACGCGCGGCTCGCCACGATGGGCGCGATCGCGGTGGAGCGGTTCCGCACCACACTCGCCTGGGAGCACCAGGCCGAGGCGTACATCACGGTGTGGCGGCGCCTCGTGCCCACGGCCGGCCAGGCCACGATCCCGCAGCCGCGCAGCGGGGAGCCGCAGCGACGTCAGAGCACCGCCGACCGGTGATGCCACGGCAGAAACAGCTCGGCCGGCTCCTGTACCGTGGCCAGCAGAAACGCGGGCAGCCCCGGCCAGTCCTCCTCGGCGGGGACGCGCTCCGGCCGGCCGAGCTGCGACGCGTGTGCCCGCAGGGCGTGCAGCTTACGCTCGGCGTACCCGTCGGATCTGACCTTCGTCAGGCGGCGCCGCAGCAGGCGCATAGCCGCCGCGGTGGTCGAGGCCATGCGGTCGCCGCGGCGCAGCGGCCACGAGCCCCACAACCACACCGGGTACTCGAGGAGCCGCGCCGGTCCCCCGGCGACCGCGCGGCGGGCGGCGCGCCCCACGGCGGCGTGGTCGGGGTGCGACTCGTCAGCGCTGGTCGCGTATATCTCGTCCGGAGCGAGTTCGTCCACCAGCCCCCGCACGAAGCGAAGCAGCGCGTCGTCATGTGCGGCGAGCGTCCCGTCGACGAAGCCACCCCATCGGACCGCGCCGTCGGCGAGCCCCAGGCGGGTCGCCGCCTCCGCCATTTCGCCGCGGCGCAGCTGAGCCAGCTCGTCCGGCGTAAGGTGCGCGCTGCGGTGGGAGTGCCGCCCGTCGGTGAGGACCACGACGGTCACCGGGGTGCCGGCGGCGACCTTGCGCAGGATGGTCGCGCCGCAGCCGAGGGTCTCGTCGTCGGGGTGCGGGGCGAGCACGAGCGCGCTGCGCGACGCGGAGCGCGCGGTCTCGTCACGTGCCACCCGCAGCATCGCGTCGCGGGTGAGGCGGCGAACTCGGTTCACCCTGCGACCCTAGACGCGCCGTACGATCCGCATGCTGTCCGGCAGCCGACACGGAGGCCCGCATGATCACCCGACGACTCCGGGCGGCCGTCGCCGCCAACCGGCTGGCCGCCGACCTGAAGTGGCGGCAGCTTCCCCGCTTCGCCGTCCACGGTCGGCAGCCGGGCCTGGCGACCGCGTACTATCTGGCCCCGCATCTTCCGGCCCCGAGCGGCGGCGTGCGCACCATCTACCGGCACGTGGACAACCTCAACGCGATCGGGATAGCGGCCGCGGTGGTGCACGCCGCACCGGGCTTCCGCGCAACCTGGTTCGCCAACGAGACGCGGGTGCTCGCGGCGTCGGACGTGACCCTCGGCCCGGACGATGTGCTGGTCATCCCGGAGTGCTACGGGCCGGGGCTGTCCGGGCTGCCCGAGGGCGTGCGCGTCATCGTCTTCAACCAGGGGGCCTACCACACCTTCGACCGCATCCCGTTCGAGACGACCGAGGCGGGGACGCCGTACACCCGCGTCGAACGGCTCCTCACCGTCTCGCAGGACAGTGCCGACCTCCTGCGATACACGTTTCCCACGGTTCCGGTGCACATCGCCCGGTCGGTGGTCGACGGCACGGTCTTCCATCCGGGGCCCGAGCGCCCGGCGCGGCGCATCGCATACCTGACGCACCGCCGCGTGCAGGAACGCGAACAGTTGCTGCACATCCTGCGGGCACGCGGGGTGCTGGACGGCTGGCGGCTCACGCCGATCGTCGGGCGCACCGAAGGGGAGACCGCCGAGATCATGCGCGGCAGCGCCGTATTTCTCGCCTTCAGCGAGCGCGAGGGGTTCGGCCTGCCGCCGGTCGAGGCGATGGCCAGCGGCTGCTACGTCGTCGGGTACACCGGGATGGGCGGGCGGGAGTTCTTCGACCCGGCCTACTGCACCCCGGTGCCCGACAGCGACCTGCTCGCCTTCGCGCGGGCGGTCGAGGAGGCGTGCACGGCCTACGACACGGATCCGGACGCGTTCACCAAGACCGGCCGGGCCGCGTCCGAGCAGGTCCTCAGCCGGTACTCGACGGAGAACCTGCGCGCGGACCTGCGCGCGTTCTACGCCGACCTCCTCGCGCCGTCCGGGTGATCCGTGCGCACGGCCTCAGCCCAGCGCCGCCGCCAGCGTCTCCACCACGCGCTCCTGCTGCGCCGCGGTGATCTGCGGGAACAGCGGCAGCGACAGGATCTCCGCGGCGGCGGCTTCGGCGTGCGGGAAGTCTCCTTCGGCATACCCGAGGTCGTTGAACGCCGTGGTCAGGTGCACCGGCGCCGGATAGTGGATGCCGGCCCCGATCCCGGCCGCGTTAAGCGCGGCCAGCACCGCGTCGCGGCTCGGCACGCGCACCACGTACAGGTGCCAGACGTGCTCGTTGCCGGGCAGCGTCACCGGCCGGACCACTTCGTCCAACGACGACAGGAGCGCGTCATAGCGGGCCGCCGCGGCCCGGCGCGCCGCGCTCCACGCCGCCAGCCGGGCCAGCTTCGCCCGCAGCACCACGGCCTGCAACCCGTCGAGCCGGCTGTTGAACCCGACCACCTCGTGCTCGTACTTGCGTACCCCGCCGTGGTTGGCGAGCATCCGCACGGCGTCGGCGAGCCCGCCGTCGGCGGTGAGCACGGCGCCGGCATCGCCGTACGCGCCCAGGTTCTTGCCCGGGTAGAAGCTGGTGGCAGCGATCCCCTGCGAGCCGGCGGAACGCCCGTGCCGGGCCGCGCCCTGGCACTGCGCGGCGTCCTCCACGATCCGCACCCCGGTGCCGGCGAGGCCGGCTGCCAGCCGCTCGACCGGCGCGAGCTGCCCGTATAGGTGCACCGGGATCACCGCCGACGTGCCGTGGGTGACCGCGTCGAGGGTCGCGTCCACGTCGAGCAGGTGGGTCTCGGCGTCGCAGTCGACCAGCATCGGCCGGGCGCCGGCCCGGGCCACCGCCTCCGCGGTGGCGATGAACGTGTTCGCCGGCAGGATCACCCGGCTGCCCGGGCCCACGCCGACAGCGCGCAGCGCCAGCTCCAGCGCGTCCGTGCCGTTGGCCACGCCGACGCAGTGCGGCACGCCGCTGAACGCCGCGTACTCCTCCTCGAACGCCGCCACCTCGGCCCCGCCGATGAACGCGGTGTCCGCGATCACGCGCTTGAAGCCGGCCTCGACCTCCTCGGCGACCTCCGCGTGGGCGGCCTTCAGGTCGACAAGCGGGATGCTGGTCATCGCCTGGTGCTCTCCTGTAGCTCGCTGGATTCGGCGGCGCGCAGGTAGCGCGCCGGATTGCCGGCCCACACCTCACCGGGGGGGACGTCGCGCAGCACGACGGAGCCCATGCCGACCAGCGACCACGTACCCACGCTGGTGCCCTCGCGGACGAGCGCGCCGGCGCCCAGGTAGGCGCCCCGCCCGACCCGTACGGCCCCGCCGAGCCGCACGCCCGAGGCGATGGTGGCGTAGTCGTCGACCACGTCGTCGTGGGTGATCACGGTGTGCGGCATGACGGCGACGTGCGCGCCGATCCGCGCGTCGGCGGTGAGCACGACCTGCGCCAGCAGCACCGAGCCCGGCCCGACGGCGCACCCCGCGCCCACCTCGGCCGACGGGTGGACGACCGTGCCGAACCGGTCGTCGGGCAGCCCGAGCCGGCGCACGATGCGCGCCCGGACGGCGTAGTCGCGGGGGCTGCCGACGCAGACCACGACGGCCGCCGCCGGCAGCTCACGCACCGTCTCAACGCCACCGAGCACGGGTACGCCCAGCCGGCGCTCCCCGTGCAGCGCGGGATTGTCGTCGACGTACCCGAGCAGCCGCCAGCGCTCACCCAGCGCCAGCACGGCCGCAGCGGTCTCCCGGGCGAAGCCGCCGGCCCCGACGATGACCAGGTCTTTCACCGGGCCGACCGCAGCACGTCCACCACGTACTCCTGCTCGTCGCCGGTCATCCCGTGGTAGAGCGGGAGGATCAGCGAGTCCCGGGTGAGCCGCTCGGTGGCCGGCAGCGCTGCGGACCGCACGTCGCGGTACGCCGGCTCGAGGTGCGACGCCATGATGCCGCGCCGGGCCGAGACGCCGGCGCCGGCGAGGGCCTTCAGCGCCTCGTCGCGGCCGCCGCCGTCCAGCAGTACCCAGAAGGACTGGTAGTTGGTCGTGCCGTGGGCCGGGTCGCGGACCGGCGTGACGCCCGGCACGCCAGCGAGCAGCGCGTGGTAGCGGGCCGCCAGCGCGCGCCGGCGGGCCACCAGCATGTCCAGCTTGGACAGCTGGACCAGCCCGACCGCGGCCTGGATGTCGGTCATGCGGTAGTTGAACCCGGTCTCCAGGTAGCTCTCCAGGACCGGCTGGGCGCTGGCGTGCCGCTCGGCGGCGGACACGTTCATGCCGTGCTCGCGCAGCCGCCGCAGCCGGGCGGCCCACTCCGGGTCATCGGTGGTGACCATGCCCCCCTCGCCGGTGGTGATCACCTTGCGCGGGTGGAACGACCAGGCCGCGATGAGGGCGCCGGCGCCGACCGGCCGGCCGTGGGCGGTCGCGCCGGCCGCGCAGGCGGCGTCCTCCACCAGCGCGACGCCCCACCGCTCGGCCGCCGCCCGCAGCGCTCGCACGTCGGCCGGCACGCCGCCCTGGTGCACGGCGATGACGGCCTTCGTCCGGTCGGTACGCACCGCGTCGATCGTGTCGACGGTCAGGTTGCCGGTGGCGAGGTCGACGTCGGCGAAGACCGGGGTCGCGCCGACGTAGCGGGCCGCGTTGGCGGTGGCGATGAACGACAGCGAGGGCACGACGACCTCGTCGCCGGGGCCCACGCCGAGGACGACCAGTGCCAGGTGCAGCGCCGTGGTGCAGGAGCTGACGGCGACGCCGTGCTGCGCCCCGACGGCGGCCGCGAAGGCCCGTTCGAACTCGGCGACCCGGGGGCCCTGCGCGACCCAGCCGGAGCGGACCGCGTCGGCGGCGGCCTGCGCCTCCTCCTCGCCGAGGACGGGCACGATGACCGGGATACGTCTCTGAGTAGAACTGGTCACCGGCCCGCCCCCGGGCGGGCCGGTGAGTCCGGGCGGGACGCCCCAGACCACCACTGGACGAGATCCCGCAGACCCTCGTGCAGCCCGATCTCGGCCTTGAAGCCCAGCTTCGCCGCCGCCCGGCCGGTGTCGGCCAGCCGCCGGGTCACGGCGTTGACCGACCGGGCCGGCCCGTACTCCGGGGTGAGGTCCGAACCCATGACATCCAGCAGCGCGGCGGCCAGCTCACCGAGGCTCGTCTCCACACCGCAGGCAACGTTGAACACGTCGTCGGTGACGTCGGCCTCGGCGGCCAGGATGTTGGCGCGCGCGATGTCGGCGACGTGCACGAAGTCCATCGTCTGCTTGCCGTCGCCGAGGATCAGCGGCGGCGTACCCGACGCGATCCGCTCCATCCACCGGATCAGCACCTCGGTGTAGAGGCCGTGGATGTCCATCCGTGGGCCGTACACGTTGAAGTAGCGCAGCGCCACGTAGTCCAGCCCGTACATGGCGTGGAAGCTGCGCAGCATCCCCTCGTTGAACGCCTTCGCCGCGCCGTAGAACGTGTCGTTGTTGTACGGGTGGTGCCGTTCGGTGGTCGGGAACTCCTCGGCGAGGCCGTACACGGAGGCCGACGAGGACGCGACGACCTTGGCCACCCGGGCCTGGACCGCCGCTTCGAGCACGTTGAACGTGCCGTTGACCAGGACGTCGTTGGCCAGCCGTGGCTCTTGCGCGCACTGCGTGATGCGCAGCGCCGCGAGGTGGAACACCAGGTCGACGCCGGCGGTGGCGCCCCGGACCGTGTCCACATCGCAGATGTCGCCGTCGACGACCGTGACCGGACCGTTGGCCAGCGCCCAGGCCAGATTTTCCCGCCGGCCGCGGACGAAGTTGTCGAGCACGACGATCTCCGCCGCGCCCCTGCCGATGAGCTGGTCGACCACGTGCGAGCCGATCGTGCCGGCCCCGCCGGTCACCAGCGCCCGTTTACCCCGGATCACGGCGCCACCTCCACGATCTCGCCGCGGTTGGCGAGGCTGCGCGATGCCGCCTCGAGGATCGCGAGCACCCGCAGGCCGGAGCGGCCGTCGGTGAGCGGTGCCCGGCCCGTGCGGATCGCCGACGCGTACTCCTCGACCACCGCCCGCAGCGCCTCCCGCTCGGCCAGCGCCGGGGCGATCATGTCCCCCGACCGGTACGACACGAGCATGTCCCGCCGCTCGTCGGCGCCCAGCTCCTCGGGGCTGGCCAGGTCGACGCCCCGGTCAAACACGGCGATCCGCTGCGTCGGGTTGAGGTCGTCCCAGACCAGGGTGCGCTTGGAGCCGCCGATCATCGTGGTGCGCACCTTGGTGGGTGAGAGCCAGTTGACGTGGATATGGGCGATCGCCCCGCTGTTGAGCTGCAGCGTCAGGTATGTCACGCAGGACTGGCCGGCGCCGATCGGGTCGGCGCCGTGCGCCGCCACGGCGACCGGCGCGACGTCCTCGGGAAGGACGAAGTCCAGAATCGACAGATCGTGCGGCGCCAGGTCCCACATGACGTCGATGTCGCGCTGGACCAGGCCGAGGTTGATGCGTACGGAGTCGACGTAGTGCAGCTCGCCCAGCTCGCCGGAGTGGATCAGCTCCCGGATGCGGGTGACGGCCGGGGTGTAGCAGTACGTGTGGTCGCACATGAGGACCAGGCCGCGCCGCTCGGCCTCCTCGACGAGCCGCCGGCCCTCGTCGTAGGTCGCGGCCAGGGGCTTCTCCACCAGGATGTGCTTGCCGGCGCGCAGGGCGGCCATCGCGACGTCCAGGTGCGTCCCGGCCGGCGTCGCGATCGCCACCGCGTGGACCTGCTCGTCGGCGAGGACGGCGGCGTAGTCGTCGGTCGCCGTGACCGTGGAGTACCCGCCGAGGACCTGCCGGGCCCGGCCCACGTCGAGGTCGCACAACCAGCGGAGGCGAAACGACGGCGAGGCCTGGAAATTGCGGACCAGGTTCGGGCCCCAGTAGCCGGCCCCGATGACGGCGAGCCCGATCGGCTCCGGTGGTGTCACGTTTCCTCTTTCGTTAGTGGGCTTTCGTCAGTAGGCGCCGGTGCCCTTGAGCACGGCTGAGACGGTGCGCAGGAGGATCCGGGCGTCCAGCGCGGGCGACCAGTTGTCGACGTAGCTGAGGTCGAGGCGCACCGCCTCCTCCCAGGGCAGCTCCGAACGGCCGCTGACCTGCCACAGCCCGGTGAGTCCCGGTTTGACCAGCAGCCGCCGGCGGAGTGCGTCGTCGTACGCGGCGACCTCCTGCGGCAGCGGCGGGCGCGGACCGACCAGCGACATGTCCCCGGCGACGACGTTGACCAGCTGGGGCAGCTCGTCGAGCGAGTACTTGCGCAGCACCGCGCCGATGCGGGTGATCCGCGGGTCGTGCCGGATCTTGAACAGCAACCCGTCGGCGCGCTCGTTGAGGTGGACCAGCTCGGCCCGCCGGGCTTCGGCGTCGGCTGTCATCGTGCGGAACTTCAGGCACGTGAACTCCTGGCCGCCGCGACCGACCCGCCGCTGGCGAAACAGCGCGGGACCGGTGCTCGTCGTGCGGACGAGTGTGGCGATGAACAGCATCAGCGGGGCCAGGACGACCAGGAGTACGACCGCGACCGCCCGGTCCATCAGGCCCTTGAGCACGCGCTGCGGACCGGTGAACACCGGAGCGCGCACGTGCAGCAACGGAACGTCGCCGGCCGGGCGCACGTCGATGCGCTCCCGCGCGACGTCGGACAGGGCCGGCGCGAGGAGAAGCTCGATGCCGGCGTCGTGCAGGGCCCAGCCGAGCCGGCGGAGGTGGAGGGTGTCCAGGTGGGCGCTCGGCGTGACGATGACGGTGTTGCACCCGGCCGCTTTCGCCGTACCCACGACGTCGGACAGGTCTCCGTACACCGGGACGCTCAGACCGGCGATCTGGTCGTCGGTCGCGTCGTCGGCGTCGACCAGGCAGGCGGCGACGAGGTGCATGCCGTCCGCGCGACCGCGTTCCAGCGCCCGCAACATGCCCGCCAGGCCACGCACCTGCCCGACGACCAGGGTGCGCCGCACGTGCGCCCGTTGCGACGAGCGCAGCCAGACCCGCACCACCCGTCGCAATAGGACGGTCAACACGACCATGACCGGGATGCCTAGGAGGACGTGGTCGATGAGCGCGGTGTAGTGCAGCGCGAGGCTCGCCGAGGAAACGACCGCGGCCAGCGTGAACCCCGCCTGGGCGATGCGTGATGGCACCTTCGCGCCCTGGTCGATGGTCCACCTGCCGTAGGCCCGGTGCAGTGCGAGCACCAGGACCCACGCGAGCGGCATCAACACGGTCGCCACGTTGCGCAGGACGGACTGGCGCTGCACGACGGCGAAGCCGGCGACGCGCCACTCGTAGACGATGAAGGCCGCGGTAGCGGCCGCAAAAAGATCGACGGCCAGCAACATAAACGGATAGGTGCGACGCCAGCCCGGCCGGCCCTTTCGAACGGCGGCCCGCGAGTCCAGCTCGACGGTCACCGTTTCCAGGACGGCCATCTCAACCTCCACAAGCCCGAAGCACGGACCTGCCTCCCCTGAAGATGAAATGCGGATGAACTAGTCCCGGTCCACTTCTTTACCAAGCAATGGGGCACCCAATTTCGCGGCCCTCAGGAAGTTACCCAACAATCGGGCCGGGGGGTAGCGCACGGACGTATTCCCGACGCGGGCATTGCACGAAACCGCATGGACGGCACGCGACGCGGTGTAGGGGAGGAGCGGACAGGTCAACCCGTTGACCTGGTGGTTCGTTGTCGCGGATCCCAGGTGGACAGCTGCCGTTCATCTTTTCGTAACCTTGACGCCATACAAAATTCACGTATCAATTGTCCCGATTTGGCGGTATACGCGAGAAACACCGAAAAACACCCAGGCGGAAACGGGCGACTTTCACTCGATACTCGTTGCGTGATTAGCGTGGTAATCCCGGCGCACAATGAAGCCTCGGTCATTGGACGACTCCTGGCCATACTTTTGGCCGATGCTGACCCTCAGGAATTCGACGTCGTCGTAGTGCCGAACGGTTGTACCGATGACACCGCAATGATTGCGGAGAGCTACGGTGCACGCGTCTTCCCGACGGACGTAAAGTCTAAATCACACGCAATGCGACTGGGTGATGCGCACGCCGAGGGCTTCCCCCGCCTGTACGTGGACGCCGACGTCGAGCTGGGGACGGCAGACGCCCGTGCGCTGGCCGCGGCGCTGCGCACCCCCGGTGTCCTGGCCGCCGCCCCACAACGATCGTTCACAATGGATGGTTCCGCCGTGGTCGTACGGATGTACTACGACGTCTGGCAACAGCTACCGACTGTCCAAAACGGACTGTTCGGGCGCGGTGTGGTCGGGGTGAGCGCGGCCGGGCATGAAAGACTCGCGTCGTTACCGGACGTGATGAACGATGACCTCGCCGCGTCGGTCGCCTTCGCCCCGGCCGAGCGCCGGATCGTCGCCAGCGCCCGCGTCCGCGTACATCCTCCCCGGGCCACCGGCGACCTGTTGCGCCGCCGGGTCCGCGCACTGACCGGCACCGCCCAACTACAGACGATGGCCGGCACCGCCGAAGCACGGACCACCCGTGCCGATCTGCTGCGGGTCGTCCGCGAACGGCCCGCCATCGCGCCCCGAATGGCCGTGTTTCTCGGCGTGACGGCCATTGCCCGGTGGAGGGCGCGCCGGCCGATCCGATCCGGCGACTACACCACCTGGCTGCGCGACGAGAGCAGCCGGCAGGTCGACATCCCGACTCAGCGACGCGACGGCGCCCCCGCGACCGCTAAGGAGGACCGGTGACCACACCCAGGATCGCCGTCGTCATCGTCACCTGGAACAGCGCCCACGTGCTTCCCGGTCTGCTCACCACGCTCGATGCCGGGCTGGGCGGCCTGCGCCGCCAGGTCATCGTGGCCGACAACGCCTCCGCCGACGACTCGGTGGCCGTCGCGCAGCGGCAAGCACCCGACTGCGTCATCGTGCAGACCGGTCGCAACGCCGGATACGCCGCCGCCATCAACGCGGGGCTGGGTGCCGCGGAGCCCTACGACGCCGCGCTGATTCTCAACCCGGACATCCAGCTCGAGCCTGGCTGCGTCCCGGCGATGTACGCCCAGCTGGGCACCGCCGGCACCGGCATCGTGGTTCCGCGCATCAGCGACGGCAACGGCCGGTTGGCGCTGTCCCTGCGACGGGAACCGACGCTGCTGCGCGGGTTCGGTGAGGCTGTGCTCGGTCGACGGGCCGGCCGGTACCCACGGCTCGGCGAAACGGTCCTCGACGAATCCGTCTACACCCAGCGGACCACGGTGGACTGGGCGACCGGCGCCATCATGCTCGTTTCGGCCGAATGCATGACGGCATGCGGCCCTTGGGACGAATCATTCTTTCTGTACTCGGAGGAGACAGAATTCGCGTTGCGGGCACGCGACCACGGTTTCGCCACCCGCCTGGCTCCCGACGCGCACGCCGTCCACCTGGAAGGCGAGTCGAAGGTGTCGCCGCGACTGTGGTCGCTGCTCACGGTCAACCGCGTCAAGCTCTACCGGCGCCGGCACTCGGCCGCCGCCACGGCGCTGTACTGGGCGGCCCTGCTCATGCGGGAGTCGGTCCGGGCCGCACTCGGCCAGGCGAGGGCCCGCAAAGCGACGGTGGCGCTGCTGCGCCCGTCCACGCTCCGCGCATGATCAGGGCAGGCCCCAGTACCGCTTGGTGTTGCTGCCCGCCGGCGCGATCGTCAGCGACGGCGACGATCCCTGGGTGGTGATGACGACGTCGTCGTTCCTGGCCAGCGTCAGGCTGAGCGAGCCGTCGGCGTTGGCCTTGAACCCGACCGCGCTGCCGTCGGCCAGCGACCGCACCTCGTACGGGCCGGCGAGGCCGCCCGGCAGCACCCGGCAGGGCTCGCCGGCCAGGCTCTTGACCCGGATGAACTGCGTCTTGCCGCCCTTGCGTACCGCGCTGACCAGGAAGGCACCCTCGGTGCGGAGATTGTGGACGGTCGCGTTGGCCCACGCCGCCGGGGTTCCGGGGAAGAACCGCAGCACGCCGCCCCAGCTCTGGACGAGCATGTCGTGCATCGTCTGCGCGCCCGACAGCGGCGTCTCGATGACCGGCCCCGCCTCCTTGTACATCGTGTTGGCCTGGACGTACTTGTCGAGCAGGGTGATCAGCTGGGTGCGGGCCTGGTCACCGTTGCCGAGCACGGCGTACATGGAGCCCGAGCCGGTGAACGTGTAGCCCTGCTTGGCGCTGCTGAAGCCGAGCCAGTGGTTGAGCGACCTGGTCAGCGCGCTCCGGTTCGCGGCCGACGTGGTCACGTCAAGGTTGTAGAGCGGGTAGAACCAGAGCAGGTGCGAGTAGTGCCGGTGCCCGGAGGTGAGTTGCTTGTCCGCGCCGATCCAGAAGCCGTTGATGGCGTCCTGCGGCGGTTTGACCAGGTGGTCCACGACGTCCTGCCACTTCGACGCCAGGGGGTCGGTGATCCCCAGTCGCTTCGCCGAGGCGACCAGTGTCCGGCAGCCCCAGTGAATCAGCGCCAGGTCGTAGTTGCAGTCGGGGGACGAGGCGTACTCCGGTGAAAACGTCTTCGGCAGGTGGTACACCCCGGAGCCGTCCTTGGTGAGGAAGTGCAGGTAGTAGTTGGTCGCCCGGCGCAGCAGCGGGAAGAGCCAGTCGCGCAGGGCGGCGTCGTCCATGCTGTGCCGGTAGGACAGGTACGCGTTGTGCAGCGCCCAGGTCAGGTTGCCGCACTCGGGGTCGCCGGCAGCGCCGGGCTGGGCGACGCCGCCGCGAAGGTCTTCCTGGCTGGTGCGCCCGATGCCGGACGAGTCGCCGCGCAGCGCCGCCGTCACGTTCTGCGTGAGGTTGGGCGCGTACTTCTCCAGTGACGCCGACAGCGAGTCCAGCTCGGTGTGGCCGGTCGCGTTGATCAGCCAGTACTCCAGCTGCACGTTGAGGTTCCACCAGCTGCCCGGCCACGGCGTCCGCTCCAGCCACGGCCCGCACGTGCCGAGGACCGGGCGGTCGCGGCGGGTCGCGCTGGCCATCTTGTAGAGCTGGATCCAGTAGAAGCTCTCCAGCCGGGTGTCGGACACCGACAGGAAGCTCTTCGGATAGAAGGCGTGCCACCAGGAGCGGTGGTCGCCGGTCAGCGCGTCGAGCGTGAGCGCCGCCGCGGCGGACAGGGTCGCCGAGGCGACCGAGCCGGCGGTGCTTCCCGGGTACGTGTGGGCCACCGTAACCAGCAGTGTGGTGCCGCCGGCCTCCGCACGGGTCTGCCACTTCGTGACCGTCTGCCCACCCGCGGCGAGATTCTGGGTGCATGTCGTGCCGCTGATCGCCGGCGCGGGGTTGGTCTTGAGCCCGTCCGGCGCCGGCTTGAAGTCCAGCCGCGGGCTGCGGGCGGCGGCCGGGGTGAACGTCCACGCCACCCGTTCGCTGCCCGACTTCACGCTGGCCGCGAAGACGAGCACGTCGCGCTTGGCGTGCACGTAGGCGCGCACGCTGAGCACACCCCGGGTGGTCGTCACGGTGCCGGAGAGCTCCGCGTTCCACAGCGACAGGCGCAGGTCGACGCCGGTCACATCGCCGGCGGTGTTGAAGACCAGGTCACCGATCGGCAGCCGGGCGTTGCCGAAGTTGGTGCCGCCAGTGTTCTGGTGGTCGCGGACCCGGCTGTCGCCCAGGCGCAGCGACAGCCGTTTCGCCGTGCCCGTCTGGTAGAAGGACGCCGCGAGGCCGCCGTTGCCCAGGAACGCGCTCTGGTAGAAGTTGGTCGGCACGCGGGTCCAGACCGGGTCCATACCGCCGAGGTAGGACGTCCAGGCCGCGGCGGAGCCCATCGTGTCGTCCAGGACCGGCGCGGCGGCGGGAGCGTTGACCGCCGCGCCGGCTGGCCAGACCTGATGACCGACGAGCGCGGCCGTGCCGGCCGCCCCGGCGGCGCCGCCGATGAGCGCGCGCCGGGAGAAGGGGGTACCTGTCATCGCTGGCTCCTACTTCGCACTCAACTGGACTGTCGTGGTCAAGGGCTGGTTTCGGGAGCTGCCGCCGACCGCTATGCGGTACTGGCCGCCCGCAATGCGCCAGCTGTGGCTGGTCGGATTCCAGAAGCTGAACGACCGGTCGTCGAGGGTGAAGGTGACGTGGCCCGTCTGGCCCGGCGTCAGCAGCACCTTCTGGAAGCCCTGCAGCTCCTGCGGCGCCTCAGGCGCCCCGGCGGTGGACGGCGAGCCGACGTAGAGCTCGGCGATCTCCGCTCCGGTACGGGTGCCGGTGTTGGTCACGTCCACCTCGACGGTGGTCGCGCCGGTGACCTTGAGGTTGGCGTACAGGAACGTGGTGTAGGACAGCCCGTAGCCGAACGGGAACAGCGGCTGGATCCTCTTGGCGTCGTAGTGCCGGTACCCGACGAAGATGCCCTCGGTGTAGTGGGCGGTGCCGCCGGTGCCCGGGTACTGCGCCGGGGTGTTGGCCGGCTGGTCGGACTCCTTCTTCGGGAACGTGATCGGCAGCTTGGCGGACGGGTTGAACGCGCCGAAGAGCACGTCGGCGACCGCGTTGCCGTCCTCCTCACCCGGGTACCAGGCCTGCAGGATCGCCGGCACCTTGTCCACCCACGGCATCAGGACCGGGCCGCCGGTCTTGGAGACCACGACGGTCTTCGGGTTGGCCGCGGCGACCGCGTTCACCAGCGCGTCCTGGTTGTTGGGCAGCACCAGGTTGGGCCGGTCGTGGCCTTCGGACTCGGTGTCCTCCACCATCACGACCGCGACGTCGGCGGCCTTCGCGGCCGCGGCGGCCGCCGCGACGTCCGAACCGCTGGTGGTCGTCACCGTGATCCCCGAGCCGGCCCGCGCCTTGAGCCCGGTGCTGGGCTTGACCGTGTAGAGCGGCTTGACGCGGGAGCTGCCACCGCCGCCGGTCTTCGCCTCGTCCTTGCCGATCAGCGCGATCGACTTCAGCGCAGACTTCGACAGCGGCAGGACGTTGCCCTGGTTCTTCAGCAGCACCATCCCCTCGGCGGCGAGCTTGCGGGCGATGGCGCCGTGCGCGGCGGCCGGGATCGGCGAGATGGTCGGCGTCCGTTCGAAGATGCCGAATTCGATCATCTTTGTGTACCGCCGGATCAACTTGTCGTTGATCGTGGCGGTCTTGACCGTGCCGTTCTGCACCGCGGTCTTCAGTGCGGCGTTGAAGTACTTGCCGGTCGGCGTCTCCAGGTCGAGCCCGGCGTTGGCCGAGGGTACGGTGCTGTGCACCGCGCCGAAGTCGGAGAACACGAACCCGTCGAAGCCCCACTCCTTCTTCAGGATCTGGTTGAGTAGCAGCGGGTTCTCGCAGTTGAAGGTGCCGTTGATGCGCGGGTAGGCGCACATCACCGACCCGACCTTGCCCTGCTTGACGGCTGCCTCGAAGGCCGGGAGGTAGATCTCGCGCATCGTGCGCTCGTCGATCTCCTCGTTGATGTTGAACCGGCTGGCTTCCTGGTTGTTGGCGATGTAGTGCTTCACGTTCGCGATCACGCCGGTCGACTGGACGGCCTGGATGTTGCGCACCGCGAACTGCGCGTTGAGGTACGGGTCCTCGCCGTAGCTTTCGAAGTTGCGGCCGCCGACGGGCACCCGGGCGATGTTGACCGTCGGCCCTTCCAGGACGTTGCGGCCCACCAGGAGCGTCTCCTTCCCGGCGACCTGGCCGTACGCGTCGGCCTGCCGGAGGTCCCAGGACGCCGACAGCGAGATCGGCGCGGGTAGGGCGGTGGCCGACGGCTGGGTGACGCCGCCGGTGCTGACGCCCGCGGGCCCGTTGGTCAGGAGCAGCTTCGGGATCCCGAGGCGGGGAATCGCCGGCACCGTCCGGTACTCGGTGCTGGTCTTGATCCCGTGCAGCTGGCTGATCTTCTCGTCGAGGGTCATCTTCGCGACGATCGCCTGGGCGCGCTGCCGGGGCGTCTCGGCGGTCGGCGTCGCGGCCTGCGCGTTGCCGATCAGAACGGCGGCGGTCGTGGCCGCGACGGCCGCGACCAACAGCGGCGGGTATTTCCTCACCTGGGACTCCTCACAGGGTCAGGGCGGGAAGGCGGCCCTGCGTGGCCACGCCATAGACAGTGGACGATGGAGGAGGGCTAAGTCAACGCATACATCGGACCAATGTCCGGTGCGCTTGCTCCACAAATCGGGCATTGCGGCAAGGAGTTGGACAGAGGTCCTATGTTCCGGGCCGTTGCAGGTTCCTGCAATCCAGGTGGGGCAAACCGGACACCTTCCTGACGCGGGCGCCTGCCCGCTGGTCTGCTGTGCACACAACGCACAACCTTGGGAGGAGAACCGTGAGGTTCAGGATTCTGGGTCCGGTCGACTGCGCGACCGGGAGCGGCGAGTTGCTCGCGACCGGGCAGCGCCAGCAGAAGCTGTTGGCGGCGCTGCTGCTGGACGCCGGTCGAGCCGTTTCCACCGATACGCTGATCAGCATCGTCTGGGACGACTGGCCACCGGCGACGGCGCGCAATCAGATCCACACCCGGGTGTCGCGGCTGCGCCGCGCGTTCGCCGGAGCCGAGCGGCCGCCGCGCATCGCGTCCGGCCCGGCCGGTTACTGGCTGCATCTCGACGACAGTGAGCTGGACGTCGCGGTGTTCCGCGACCTCGTTGCCCGCGGATACGCCGAGCAGGAGCGCGGCCAGCTGGCCACCGCGGTGGAGACCCTGCAGGCGGCGCTGTCGCTGTGGCGTGGACCCGCCCTGGCCGGCCTCAGCAGCACCCGGCTAGAGGCGCGGGCCGCTCACCTGGAGGAGTCGCGGCTCGTGGCGACCGAGAGCATGCTGCGCCTGCTGCTGCGGCTGGGCCGCGGCGCGGAGGTACTCGACGCGCTGCCGGACGTGATGGCCCGGCACCCGCTGCACGAAGGTCTCGTCGAGCTGCGGATGTGCGCGCTGCTGCAGACCGGCCGGCGGGCCGAGGCGCTCGGGGCGTATTCGCAGCTGCGCGAGCGGCTGGCCGACGAGCTGGGGCTCGATCCCCGGCAGGGACTGGTCAGCCTGCACCGTGACATCCTGCGGGGGACCGCCGAGGCGCCAGCGGCAGCGCGGGTGGGGCGGCGAAGCGCGGCGCGGTCGCGGGTGCGCCGCACGGTGGTTCGCAGCACCGGCCCCCGGTCCCGCCCCGATGGCTACGCCGCGTAGCCGGCCGGCGATCCCCCGTACCCCGTCGCCATTCGGGCAGCCCATGTGCCTTGCACCCGGCCAGGTGCAACGGCACCATCGTCCAGCGGAGGGGTCGGCCATGCCGACCGCATCTGCCGGCCGCCGGGCCCGCCCGCGGTCTCATGGGGGAGGTTGCCGTGCCAGCTGTGTCCACCTTGGCCATCCCGAGCGCCGTCGTCGCGCCGCTGATCCGCTGGGGAGTGTCGGCCGACGCCGACCTCGTCTACCGGACGCTGGCGGAGTTCGGCCCGCGGTCGGTCGGCGAACTGGTCGGCTCGCTCGGCCTGCCGCCGGTCCGGGTGCGCAACGCGCTCGACGAGCTTGCCGGCCTCGGTGCGGCGCGGGCCGGCGTCCGCGATGGCCGGCGCCCGGACGAGGCGAGGGTATGGGCGGCCGCGCCGGCGGACCTGGTCGTGCCCGCGCTGCGCGCCCGCCATGTCGAGGCCGCGCGGGCCCGCTTCTACCTGCGCCAGCGACTGATCAGCATCGCCGAGGTCAGTCACCTGGTCGGCGAGCCCGACCTGGCCAGGCTGGACGCGGTGAGGCCGCTCTACGGCACGGCCCGGGTACGGGCCCGGCTGGCCGAACTGGATGAGCAGAACCGGCACGAGTCGCTGACGGTGCAGCCCGAGCCGGTTTTCGACGCCGAGACCGTGCGGGCCGCCGCACCGCTCGACCGGGCTCTCGCCGCGCGGGGGGTCCAGCTGCGCACGCTCGGTGTCCCGGCCGGGACGGAAGACGCGACCGGTGACCATGAACGGGACATGATCGGTCGCGGCATGCAGTACCGGGAGCTGCCGACGCTGCCGCTCAAACTCATGATCCTCGACCGCACCACGGCACTCCTCCCTCTCGACCCGGGTAACCCCGGCAAAGGTGCGCTGGAGGTCACCGCCCGCTCGGCCGTCGAGGGCTTCCTCGCGCTGTTCCTACGCCAATGGGAGCAGGCACGGCCGCCAGAACCAGGAGCCAAACCGACGATGAAGCTCACGCCGCGGGAACGGGCGATCGTCTCACTCCTCGCCGAGGGGCACACCGACGCGACCACCTCGAGAGAGCTTGGCCTCAGCGAACGCACGATCGCCTATACCTTGCGTAGTCTGATGGACCGCTACGGCGCCCAGAACCGGTTCCAGTTGGGACTGATGCTGGGCGCATACGCGACGGAGGACGTCTCGCCGCCCCTACCCACCACCCCCGACGAGGAGCAGCAGTGAAGAAGAGATGGGCCGTGCTGGCGGCGGCGGTCGTCGCAGCCGGCGCGGGTGTCGCGACCGTGCCGGCGTGGGGGGACACCTCCGGCTCCGGGCCGCAGTGGATGACCTGTCGCGACGGCAGGCCACCGCGGGTCGGCCACATCCACGTCTCGGCCATCGAAGACGCCGACCCGGGCGAACGCGGCGAGTTCTGGGTGAAGGTGGACGGGCGGATCAGGCCCTGCGTGAAGCCACGCCCCGACGATACGTTCGCGATCGTCGAGTTCTATGGGCCGAGGAGCGAGCCCGGTCGCTACCACAGCCGTTCGTACGAGCTCTACGAGGCGGGCGGCCGGTTCCGCGACGCGATTCCGCTGTTCGATCTCACGGACCTGCGGGCCATCTGCCTCAGCAGCCGCGAGGGCGCCACGGCCAGGTCGTCGACCCGCATCGACTGCGTGTCGGTCACCTGGACCGAGCAGGACCGTGAACGGCACCGGCTCCCGCGAGTCGGCAGGCACATCTCCCCGCGCGACCCGATCCTGCAACGCCCGGCGAAGCACTACCACGACTACCGGCCGGGCTGCGTCCGTTGCTGGGAATAGCGTGGTTTGACGACCATCACCGGCTGGGCAAACGAGGAGGGTGAGCGAGCACTGGTACAAGGAAGCCGTCGTCTACTGCCTCGACGTCGAGACGTTCGCCGACTCCAACGGTGACGGGATCGGCGACATCCAGGGCCTGATCGGCCGCCTCGACTACCTGGCCCGGCTCGGCATAACCTGCCTGTGGCTGGCCCCGATCCACCCCACGCCCGGCCGCGACGACGGGTACGACGCCACCGACTTCTACGGCATCGACGCGCGCATCGGCACCCTCGGCGACTTCGCCGAGCTGCTACACCAGGCGAGCAACCGCGGCATCCGCGTGATGATCGACCTGGTCGTCAACCACACCTCCGACGAGCACCCGTGGTTCCAGTCCGCGCGCTCGTCGCCCGACTCCCCGTACCGCGACTGGTTCGTGTGGTCGGCCGAGGAGCCGCCCGACCGGCACCAGGGCATGGTATTCCCCGGCGAGCAGCGCGAGACCTGGAGCTACGACAGCACCGCCGAGCTGTGGTACTACCACCGTTTCTACGACTTCCAGCCGGACCTCAACTTCGCCAACCCCGCGGTGCGCGAAGAGATCAAGAAGATCATGGCGTTCTGGATCCAGCTCGGCGTCTCGGGATTCCGGATGGACGCGGTGCCGTTCATCATCGAGCTGACCGAGCCGGGCAAGAACCCCTCGCCGATGGACTTCGAGTTCCTGACCGACCTGCGCCGGCACCTGCAGTGGCGGCGCGGCGACGCCGTCCTGCTGGCCGAGGCCAACGTGGAGGCCGACAAGCTGGTCGACTACTTCGCCGACGCAGGCGGCTCCAACAACCGGCTGCACATGCTCTTCGACTTCATGCTCAACGGCCGGCTGGTCCTGGCGCTCGCCCGGCGGGACCCGGAGCCGGTCATGGAGGCGATCCGGGCCACCCCGGCACTGCCGCCGGGCGGCCAGTGGGCGACGTTCCTGCGCAACCACGACGAGATCGACCTGTCCCGGCTCACCACCGAGCAGCGCGAGCAGGTCTTCGCCGAGTTCGGCCCGGACGAGAGCATGCACCTGTACGACCGTGGCATCCGCCGGCGGCTCGCCCCGATGCTCGGTGGCGACCGGCGCCGGCTGGAACTGGCGTACTCGCTGCAGTTCACACTGCGCGGCACGCCGGTCATCCGGTACGGCGAGGAGATCGGCATGGGCGAGGACCTGTCGCTACCGGGCCGCAACGCGATCCGCACCCCGATGCAGTGGTCGCCGTCGCCGCACGGCGGGTTCACGAACGCCGACAAGCCGGTGCGCCCGGTCATCTCCGGCGGAGACTTCGGGTACGAGAAGGTCAACGTCACCGCGCAGCGCCACGACAAGGGCTCGTTGCTCGCCTGGTTCGAGCGGATGATCCGCACGCTGCGGGAGAGCCCCGAGGTCGGGGCCGGCGATTGCAAGCCGATCGACCAGAAACTGCCCGCCGGAGTACTCGCACACCGCGCCGACGGTTCGAGCGGCTCGATGCTGTTCCTCCACAATCTGGGCGACTCCGACACCGTGGTGGATCTGGGCGCGCTGTTCGCCGAGGCCAACGACCCCAACGAGGTCTTCGGTGACCGGGACTATCCGCCCGTCGGCCGCCTCGACGCGCTGGAGCTGGGCGGATACGGCTACCGCTGGATCCGGCTGCGGCGCAGCGCCGGCCCGTAGCGGTTCATGCGCGGTCCTTTCTCGTCGATCTAGGAGAAGTCGGGGTGGATCAGCACCTTTGTCGCACAACTTCTCCTAGATCGACGCCGAGGGAGCCGGCGGGAGCCGGGGAGGCCGATCAGGGCAGGGTCACGCCGTAGACGCTCATCGGCTCGGTCACCGGCTGGAAGTAGGTGACGCCGCCGGACGAGCAGTTGCCGCTGCCGCCGGAGGTGAGGCCGAGCGCGGCGGTGGCGGCGAAGAGCGAACCGCCGCTGTCGCCGCCTTCGGCGCAGACGGTGGTGCGGATCAGGCCGCTGACCGTGCCCTCCTGGTAGTTGACGGTCGCGTTGAGCGCGGTCACCCGCCCGCTGTGCACGTGCGTGGTGCTGCCGCTGCGGCGGACGGTCTCACCGACCCGTGCGTTCCGGAAGGACGTGATCGACTGGCTGCCGCCGTAGAGGTCCACGGCGCTCGGGTGCGACACCGTCCTGGTATAGCGGATGATCGCGTAGTCGTTGCCCGGGAAGCTGCTGCCGGCCCGCTGGCCGAGCACCTGCGTACGCGCGGAGTTGGCGTACCAGGTCGAGCCGATGTTGCCGCAGTGGCCGGCGGTCAGGAAGTAGTAGGTGCTGCCCCGGTGCACGTTGAAGCCGAGCGAGCAGCGGTACCCGCCCGAGTAGATGGCGTCGCCGCCGGAGATCCGGGTGCTCAGCGTGCCCGGGGTGGACTCCACGCGGACCTTGTCCCCCAGCCGCGCCACGACCGCGTTGAGCTGGTCGAGCTTCGCCCCGGTGACGGTGCCGTCGACGGTGACGACGACCTGGTTGGTGGTCGGCTCGACGGCCCAGGCGGTGCCCGGGATGCTGGCCGACTGCTGCAGCTCACCGGTGGCGGCGGTGAGCTGGGTGGCGGAGTACTTGACGACCTTGGCGACGGCGCCCGCGGAGCGGACCTGCTGCGCGGCGGCCGCGTCGGTGACCGCGACGACCATCTTGCCGTTGGTGTCGACGTAGGTGCCCGCGCCGCTGGCGCCGAGCTTGTCCGAGAGGGCCGTCGCAGCGTCCGCGTCGGCGGCGGTCATCGGGGTCGGGGTCGACGCCGCCTGGGCCATCGACGGGGCGAAGAGCCCACCGGCGAGTAGACCGGCTGCGGCGATCGTGAGGGCGGCATTGCGGGTCCAGGACCTTTTCAGTCTCACGCGAGCCTCCGGGGTGCGAACCAATTCCGAGGGGACGTCCGCGGATATACGGGCGTTTATCGCGTAAGAGATGCTGCCAGCACGTCAAGGCATATACAACGGTCAATTGCATTGATGGGGTGGCGGCAAGGGTTTCACCTAGCCGCCACGCGGGCGCGCACGATCGTCAGCAGCGCCCGCTCCACGTCGTCGAGATGCCGGTCAGGCTGGAACATCAACCAGTCCAGCGCGACCACCAGACCCACCCCGAACAGCGCCGACGAGGCCAGTCGCACATCGAGATCGGGGGCGAACTCACCACTGTCAACACCGGCCTGTAACACGCCGGCAATGACGTCGATAGCCTCTTCCCGCAACAGTTTCAGGGTCTGTTGCCATTCGCGATTCGTCCGCCACATCTCCGACAGCAGCAATTGCGCGAATGATCGGTATCGCTGGATGTACTCCAGCTGTGCCCGCACGAGCGCGGCCACCGCCTCACCCGGCGGCCGGTCGGCGACGGCGGCCCGGAACTCGGCGGTCAGCAGGCCGACGCCGTGCCGCAGCAGCTCCTCGAAGAGGGCCGTCTTCGACGGGAAGTTGTAGTAGACCGTGCCCTTCGCGACGCCGGCCCGCTCGGCGATGTCGTCCACTGTGGTGGCGGAGAAGCCCTGCTCCGCGACGAGATCGACCGCCGCCTCGTAGAGACGCTGCCGGGTGTCCTCCCGGCGCCGGCTGCGACCGTCCGCCACCACGTCCTCGCTCCTCACATCACAAGATCCGGGTGCAGCTTGCTCGGGGTCAGCCGCCGGCCGCGCCACGCGGCGAGGGTGGTCAGACCGAACGCTCCCGCCGCGAACGCGGCGAGCACGAGCGAACCCTTGATGACGGTACCGGCCGAGCCGCCGTCGATGAGGTGGCGCAGCCCCTCGACCACGTAGGTCATCGGCAGCCACGCGTGGATGGCCTGGAAGAACCCGGGCGTGGTCTGCACCGGGTACGTGCCTCCCGACGAGGTGAGCTGCAGCATCAGCAGGGCCAGCGCGACCAGCCGGCCGGCCGGGCCGAGTTGCGCGCCCAGCCACTGCAGGATGGCGGTGAACGCGATCGCGATGAGGAGCAGGAACCCGAGCGTCTGGATCGGGTGCACCGGTTCGAGCCCGAGCGCGAACCGCAGGACCAGGAAGAGCACCGCCGCCTGGGCCAGGCCGATCACCACTCCGGGAAACCAGCCGGCGAACGCGACCCGGGTCGGGGGCGCCGCGGACACCAGGTGCCGCCGGGTCACCGGCCGCAGCAGCATGTACGTGATCATCGCACCGACCCAGAGCGCCAGCCCGAGGAAGTACGGCGCGAAGCCGACCCCGTAAGTGGCGGCGGCGTGCCGGGCGTGCCGGTCCAGCTCCACCGGGTCGCCGAGCACCCCCGACCGCTTCGCCCGCTCGTCCGCGTCGTACCCGGGGATCTTCTGCGCCCCTTCGGCGAGCCCGTTCGCCAACTGGCCGGCGCCGTTCTCCAGTGTGGACAGCCCGCTGGCCAGCTGATGCGTGCCGTCGGACAGGGCCACCAGCCCGCTGTCGAGCTGCCGGGCGCCGGTCGACAGCCGATACAGGCCGCCGCCCAGCGTCTTCGCCCCGCCGGCCGCATCGGACGCGCCCCGCTGCAGCCGGTCCGCGCCGGCGGCGACCGCCTGCGCCCCCGCGTTGAGCTGGTCCACCTGCCGGCGGGCGCCGGCCAGGTCGTCGGCCAGGTGTGGCGCGGCGTCCGCGATCCGCTGCGCGTTGTCCGCGACCTCGTTGAGCTTCTGCTTCAGTACCGTCGAGTCCATCGCGTCGACGGTGTCCTTGATCTGCTTGGTGGTCCCCACCGCCTCGTGCGCGACCGCGGCGGCATGCTGCAACTGCTGGTCGTTGGGGTTGGCGGCCGCCAGCCGGCTCAGCGTCGCGTCCGCGAGGACGGCCGCGTTGTAGGCGCTGTCGGCCCACCGGGGCAGGTCGTTGACGTGCGCGCCCACCGCCCGTGCACCATCGGCGAGCGCCTGCGCCGAGCGCTGGATGAGCACCGCGTTGTCGCGCAGCACCGGGCCGGCCGCGTTGTCTGCGGCGTCCACCTTGGACGCGAGCAGCTGGGTGCCGCCGGCCACGCGGGCGCTGCCGTCGGCGAGCTGCGCCGACCCGGCCTCCAGCGCCGCCAGGCCGGTCGCCAGGTCACTGGCCCCCTTGTTCGCCGTGGCCAACCCGTTGACGAGCTGGCCGGCGCCGTTGGCCGCCTGGTCGGCACCGTTGGCGGCCCGGTCCGCGCCGCCGTGCGCCTTCTGCGTACCGTCGGCGAGCTGACCCGCCCCGTCGGCCGCCTTCGCGGTCTCCGCCTTGAGGTCGGTGAAGCCGATCAGCATCTGGTCGAAGTACTTCTGGGCCGAGCTCTTAGCCGCCGCCGCCCGGATCTCGGTGAACGCGCTGCGGGCCAGCAGCCCGGACAGGTAGTTCGTGGCGTCGTCGCTCTCCACGATCAGCTTGCCCTTCTCCGGGTCGCGGCCCTTGTCCAGCGGGCTGGCCAGCGAGGAGGAGAAGTCCCGCGGAATGCGGAAGATCAGATGGTACGAGCCGTGCTCCAGCCCCTTCTCGGCGTCCTTCATCGACGTGGCGTGCCACGCGAACACGTGCCGGTCGATCAGCTCGTCGGCGAGATCCTGCCCCGCGTTGATGGTCGACCCGCCCGGCGCGCTCGCCGGCCGGTCCTCGTTCACCAGCGCGACCGGGATCTGCTTGAGGTTGCCGTACGGATCCCAGAACGCCCACAGGTAGAGCGCCCCGTAGAGCAGCGGGATCAGGGTGAGCACGACCAGCGCGACCCGGGACAGCAGGGCCCGGTTGAACCGGCGCAGCTCGAACAGCGCGAGTTTCATCGGTTGCCCTCCAGCGTGACAACGTGATCGGTTACCCGGGGATCGGCCTCCCGGCAGGACGCGACGACGGCGATCCCGCCGTCGGCCAGGTCGCGCAGGCGCGCCCAGAGGTCCACGCGTTCCGCGGTGGACAGGTCGGCGTCGGCGTCGTCGACCACGATCAGCCGGGGCCGCTCCAGCCGGGCGAGGACCAGCCCCAGCAGGTGCTGGTGGTACGTGTCGACGGTGCGGATCAGCTGGTCCGGATCGCCCGGGTAGTCGGCCAGCGCCGCCGAAATCAGTTCCTGGCGGAAGCTGCGCCGCCAGCGGGCCCGGCCGAGCAGCAGCAGGCGCTCCTCGACGTGCTCGGCGACGGTCAGGCCGGGCTCCGGCTCGGACACTCCGGGGACGTAGCCGAGCGCGGCGGGACCCACGCGGTCGATGGTGCCGTGGTTGGTGACGAACCGGCCCGCCAGCGCGAGCAGCAGCGAGGTGCGGCCGCCGCCGGCGGGCCCGGTGAGCGCGACCAGCTCACCGGCGTGGACGTCGAGGTCGACGTCGTGGAAGACCCAACCCCGGCGGGTACGCATGCCGAGCCCCCGCGCGCGGATCACCCGGGTGGGTGGCGGCGCCGCGGACTCTTGCGCGGCCGAGTCTTGTGCGGCCGACTCTTGTGCGGCCGGCTCTTCCCGGGCCGCGGGCTTCTCCTGGACCGGCTCGAGCTTCTCGTGGACCGGCTCAAGTCGGACGGTGATCGCGTCGTGGTCGGCCACCCGTCCTCCCCCCATAATTTGAACTGACTGGTCAGTTCAAAAACTACGGGGTGACGGTTCGGACGGCTACCGGGCTTGAGGGAAAGTGCGCGGCGTCACGTGAAAGGATCCGGGAGGCCGGTACGAACGCGACCTCCCGGACCTGCGCCGTACCCGCTCAGCGGCGCTCGGTGAGTTGCTTGCAGCTCACGCAGAGCGTGGCCGACGGGAACGCGGCCAGGCGGGCCGGCGGGATGGGCTCGTTGCACCCCTCGCACATGCCGTACCCGCCCGCGGCGAGGCGCTCCAGCGCGCGCTCGACCTGCTCCATCCGTTCGCGCACGCCGTTGGCCAGCGAGATCTCCTGCTCGCGGTTGAGCGCCTTGGTGCCGATGTCCACGACGTCGTCGCCGGCGTCGGGCACCAGCAGGCCCCGCTGCTCGGCGGTGAAGTCGGCCATCAGCTCCCGGTACTCGTCCGCGAGCTCCGCGAGGCGCTGCTCCAGGGCCTCGCGGATGTGCCCGGTCCGCGCGTCGGTGCTGGCCGCGCCGGCCTCGACGCCGGTCGGGTCGGCAGGGGCGGTGGTGTCGGCTTTCGTCAGCATCGGCGCTCCCAAGTCAGCGGCCCGCCGGTCCACCGGCCGGGCCTGTCGTACGTTGCCTGCGACGCGAGAGCGGTTCCCCCGTACGTCGATTGGGGGCCCGAGTACCCCGCCCACAGCGGGACGAAACCCGTGATCGGGTACGAGGATTTCGCAGCCTGCGCCCACCCACCCCCGCCGCGCCTCACGCTCCCGCCGATCTTGGAGTTGTGTACACGGTTTGATCTCCAAACCACGTCACTTTCTCCTTGATCGACAGGAAAGAGGGGGCGCGTCGGGCTCCCCATGGCCGGCGGGTCAACCACCTCGTTCAGCCGAGGTGGGACCGGACCTCCTCGGCGATGGCGCGCTCCTCGTCGGTCGGCACCACGCACACCGCGACCCGGGCACCGTCCGGCGAGATCACCCGTTCGCCGGTGCCGGCCCGGTTGCAGTCGGCGTCCACCTGGATGCCAAGTGGTGCCAGCCCGGCCAGCCCCCGCGCCCGCACCTCCGCGCTGTGCTCGCCCACCCCGGCGGTGAACACGACCGCGTCCAGCCGGCCAAGCACGGCGTGGAACGCGCCGACATACCTGCGCAGCCGGTGGCAGTACACGTCCAGCGCCAACCGGGCGTCGTCGTCCCCGGCCGACGCCCGCTCCAGGACGACGCGCATGTCATTGTCCCCGCACAGCCCGAGCAGGCCACCCCGGTGCTGGTACAGGTCGTCGATCTCGGGCAGGCTCATCCCGGCCTCCCGGCCGAGCAGGAACGCCACGGCCGGGTCGATGTCGCCGGTTCGGGTACCCATGACCAGGCCCTCCAGCGGCGTGAGCCCCATGGAGGTGTCGACGCTGCGGCCGCCGGCGACCGCCGTCGCGCTCGCCCCGTTGCCGAGGTGCAGCACGATCTGGTTGACCGCGGCGAGCGGCCGCCGGAGCAGGGCCGCGGCGCGCTTCGACACGTAGGCGCAGGACGTGCCATGGAAGCCGTACCGGCGGATCCCGTAGCGGTCCGCCACCGCCCGGTCCAGGGCGTAGGTGTATGCGGCTGCCGGCAGCGTGGCGTGGAAGGCGGTGTCGAACACGGCCACGTGCGGGACGTCCGGGCGCAGCCGGCAGGCGACCTCGATCCCCGCCAGGTTGGCCGGGTTGTGCAGGGGCGCAAGCGGAACCAGGTCCCGGATCGCCGCGATGACGTCCTCGTCGACCACGGCCGGGGTCCGGAACCGGGTGCCGCCGTGCACCACCCGGTGCCCGACCGCGTCGAGCGGCAGGGTCGCCAGACCGAGGTCCGTGGCCACCCGGTCGAGCGCCGCGGCGTGGTCGGCCACCTCGGACCCGGGCTCGCCGATCCGCTCGACGATGCCGGCGGCGGTCGACCGCGCGCCGTCGAAGAGCCGGTACTTCAGCGACGACGACCCGCTGTTGAGGACGAGAATCATGACGCAGCCTGGATCGCCGTGATCGCCACGGTGTTGATGATGTCGCGGATCGTGGCCCCGCGGGAGAGGTCGTTCACCGGCTTGCGCAGACCCTGCAGCACCGGCCCGACCGCCACCGCGTGCGCAGAGCGCTGCACGGCCTTGTACGTGTTGTTGCCGGTGTTGAGGTCGGGAAAGACGAAGACCGTCGCGTGCCCGGCGACCGCGCTGCCGGGCAGCTTGGTCGCGGCCACCGCCGGGTCGACCGCCGCGTCGTACTGGATCGGGCCCTCCACGGGCAGGTCGGGGCGGCGCTCGCGGACGAGGGTGGTCGCATCGGCCACCCTCTCCACGTCCTCACCGGTCCCGGACGCCCCGGTCGAGTACGACAGCATGGCCACGCGCGGCTGCACGCCGAAGCGGGCCGCGGTGTCGGCGGAGCTGATCGCGATATCGGCGAGCTGGTTCGCGTCCGGGTTCGGGTTGATCGCGCAGTCGCCGTAGACGAGCACCCGGTCGGCCAGACACATGAAGAACACGCTGGAGGCGACCGACAGCCCGGGGACCGTCCGGATGATCTCGAAGGCCGGCCGGATCGTGGCGGCCGTGGTGTGCAGGGCGCCGGAGACCATCGCGTCGGCGTACCCGGCGTGCACCATCATCGTGCCGAAGTAGTTGACGTCGCTGATGCGGTCGCGGGCGAGGTCGAGCGGCAGCTTCTTGTGCGCGCGCAGCCGCGCGTACGTGGCGGCGAACTCCTCCCGCCACGGGCTGGTCGCCGGGTCGACCACGTCCGCCCCGGACACGTCGAGCCCAAGCTCCCGCGCCCGCCGGGCCACCTCCGCGGGGTCGCCGAGCAGGGTGAGATCGGCGACCTGCCGGCGCAGCACCACCTCGGCGGCCCGCAGGATGCGCTCCTCGGTGCCCTCCGGGAGCACCACCCGCCGGCGTGCCGCGCGGGCCCGCTCGATCAGCTCGTACTCGAACATCAACGGTGTGACCCGCGCCGAGCGCGCCACGGCGATCCGGTCGGCCAGGTCCGCCGGCACCGACGTCTCGAATGCGCCCAGCGCGGCGGCGACCTTGCCGGTGCTGCCGGCGGCGAGCTTGGGCTCGATGCGCTCGGCGGCGAGCACCGTCGGGAAGCTCTCGTCTGGTACGGAGACCATCGGCAGGCCGGTGCCGAGGCGCTCGACCAGGCGGACGGCCCGCGGGTCGGGCGGCTCGCCGAGGGTGAGCACGATGCCGGCGAGCGACACCGCGCCGGCGGCGTGCGCGGTGTATGCGGCGACGATCAGGTCGGCCCGGTCACCGGGTGTGATGACGAGCTGGCCGTCGACCAGATGGTCGAGGATGACCGGCACGGTGGCCGCGCCCACCACGTACCCGTGGACGTCGCGCGACAGCGCCGCGTCGTCGCCCAGCACCCGCTTCGCGCCCAGCGCCGCGGCGACCTCCGCCACCGTCGGCCTGGTCAGCTCGGGGACCTCCGGTACCGCGTACCCGGAGTCGCCGAGCGCGGCCCGCACCGCCGGCAGCCGCTCCGGCGGCACCCGGTTGGCGAACAATGCCACCACCTCGGCGCCGCGCTCGCGTAGCTCGTGCCGGGCTGCGGCGGCGGTGGTGCCCACCTCCTCGGGAGTGCCGTCCCGCCCGTCGAGCACCGGGAGCACCACCGAGCCGAACTCGATCGCGAGCTGCGCGTTGAACGCGAGATCCCGCGCGGGACCGCCGCCGCCGTTGTGCTCAAGGTCACTGCCGACGACGACGACCGCGTCACACTCGGCCGCCAGTTCGCGGTACCGGTCGACGATGCGGCTCACCAGCTCGTCGCTTCGCCCCCCGGCCAGCAGGGTGGCCGCGTCGGCATAGCTGGCGCCGTAGAGGCGCTCGTACGGGTGGCGCACGTCGTAGCGCTGCCGAAGCAGCGTGAGCAGGGAATCTTCGGCCGGTCCGGCATCGACCAGAGGGCGGAACACGCCGAGCCGGCCGACGCGCCGGGACAGCAGCTCGGCCACCCCGAGCGCGATCACCGACTTCCCCGCCGCCGCGTCAAGCCCCACGATGTACCCACTGCGCGCCACGGCCTCCACCGTAGGTCCCGGGTCGCGCGCACGGACCGCCACGTCGACAATCGGGCCTATGCCGATACTGACGGCGCCCCGGCGGCCGCTGGCCAACCGGTTGGCGCTGGCGCTCCTGCGCTCCCCGCTGCGCGGAATGCTCTCCGGCCTCGTTGAGCTGTCCTACACCGGCCGGCGCACCGGGCGCCGGGTCACGCTGCCCGTCATGTACGCCCGCGACGGCGACCTGGCGGTCGTCCTGGTCGCCCGGGCGGAGCGCAAGACGTGGTGGCGCAACTTCGTTGGCCAGCCGCAGCCGGTCCGGGTCCGCATGCCGGGTGGCGCGCGGCACGGGATCGCCGAGGTCCTGGCGTCCGGCGCGACCGGGTACCCGCAGGCGCTGGCCTGTTACCTACGCCGGCATCCGAGAGTCACGATCCACCCGGGTGACCGGCTCGTGGCGGTCCGGCTGTCGCGGGATTGACCTCTCTTCCGCGCCGATCTTGGAGTTATCTACGTGGTTTGATCTCCAAATCGCGTCACTTTCTCCTTGATCGGCACGTGAAGGGCGGAAAGCCTGAAGCGAGCGGACCGGGTCCGCTCGCTTCAGGCAGATACCGGCGTTGCCGGGTCAAGCAAGATCAAACTGACCGGCCCGGACCGCGGAGACGAAGCCGGCCCACGTTTCCCGGTCGAACTGCAGCACCCCGGCGTCCGGAGTCTTGGAGTCGCGGATCGCGACCCCGTCCTCGTCGAGCATGACCTCGACGCAGTCGCCAGCAGCACATTTGCTGCTCCGACGCCACCCTGCCGCATTCGGCCGCATCCATCTCTCCACATCTCGGGCAATTTGGACCAATCACACGACGGGTCGGCAAAGGCTAACAGCCGAAACGCCTGCGGGGACACGAAGCCAGAACAAATTGGAATCGGACTGTGATGCTGTCCGGCCAGAAAATGTCGCAAACTCCGCCCGATCGTGGCAAGTTGATGTAGGCGAACTGCCACGTAGCATTTTGACAGGAGCCCGATCGCCGCAAAGGTGGCATCGGCCGGCGCTCCCGTAGGAGAAGCGGCTCATGGTCGTCGTCCAGAATCCCGCGGTCGGTCGCCGCAAGCTGCGCACAACGCTGCGCCGCGCCCGTGAGGCGATTGGGTGGACGCAGGAGCAGGTGGCGGAGGCGATGGACTGGTCCCTGTCCAAGGTGATCCGCATCGAGGCCGGCTCCGTCGGCGTCTCGACCAACGATGTCAAGGCGCTCCTTCAGCTTTACCGCATCGACGAGCCGGAGCAGGTCGGCAACCTGGTCACCCTGGCCCGCTTGTCGCGGCAACGGCCGTGGTGGACGGAGCATCGCGGCCTCGACGTCGGGTTCACCCACTTCCTCGGCCTCGAAGCCGGCGCGTCGACGATCCGGATGTTCCAGATCTCGATGATCCCTGGCCTCTTCCAGACCGAGGCGTACGCCAGGGAGCTATCCGCCGACGCGTGGATCGGCGAACCGGTGTCGCCGGCGGTCGTGCAGGAACGGGTAACGGTACGTCTGATCCGGCAGCGCGAGATCCTCGAGCGCGCCGATCCTCCCGAGTTGACGGCTGTAATCGACGAAGGCGTGCTGCGACATCTCGTCGGTGACGCAGCCACGATGCAGGTCCAGCTTCAGCGACTGATCGCACTGGCGGAGCGACCGCACATCGCGTTTCATGTGGTGCCGTTCACCGCCGGCGTCCCGCTGCACCTCAACTCATTCGTGATCCTCGGATTTCCCGACCACGATGACACCGACGTCGTCTATCTGGAGGGCGCCATCGATCAGGTTGTGATCGAGGACGCGCCGCAGATGCGGCAGTACGGCATGGCTTTCCAGCGGCTGGAGCAGAAGGCGCTCGACCAGGCCGCCTCGATCGCGCTCATCAAGCAAGTGGCGGACGAGCTCCGCTGAGCCCGCCCGCCACGCTCCCCCTTTAATGCTCAGCCAACCTCGGCCGTCAACGCCCTCTGCGCGTACCGCGGCTGGTCGGCCACGTTGTCGGCGCCGCGCTCGCGGGCCCGGATCAGCGCCCGGCAGACGTGGCCGAAAGTCTTCTCGTCCGCGCACTGGAAGATCTGCACCACGGCCCCCTGGTACAGCGCCCACAGCTCGTAGCGGCGTGGCCGCAGCCGCCAGGTCACGCCGGCCACCACGACCGGAACCAACCCGATGACGATCATCCCCGGCCACGCCGCCGGATCAAGTCGGAACAGACTGGCGCCGACGGCCACCAGCACCGCGATGGAGGCCACCGCGGTGCCGATCACGATGGCGTCGTACGCGCTGCGCCCCGTGCGTACGTCCTGCATCTGCGCGACGACAAACTTGCGGTCGGGGGTGACGAACCATTGGTCGGTTACGACGACCCCCGCCGCCCGGTAGAAGATGCGGCGCGCCGGGGTGTGGGGCCGGGGTTCCCGGTCCTCTGGCATGCTCGACGTCCCGCGAGTAGTGTCCACGGGAAGCTCCTCTCGGGTCACATGAGGCGGGCTTTGTGTGGAGTCGTTACGGCACCCGGTGGCCGCCGGGTGCCGTTCGCTATGTGACGCCTCTATCACGGTGGCGTATACGCATTGTGCGACTGAGACATGGTCAACTGAAGAGTCGCAAATAGCCAGGTTGCAATTGGGCACGCGGCAGAGTAGGACTTGCCCCGACTTATGCCGACTTCAAGAGGTGAATGAGTCGGAAATTAGCTCGTCCCCGCGCCTCGGGTTGACCCGAAGGACAGCGGTGCCCACCCGAACGGGCGGGCCGCGGCGGCAGTCCGCGGCCACACCGGGCCGCGCGGCGACGGGATCCGGAGTGGACGGTCTACGAACTGGGCATTCATGGCGGATGTAACGCTATGGAATCCATTTTGGACTGTCTGTAACTAGGACATTTCCCTTAGCAGCGGAATCACCGCGCCGATCGGACAGCTTCCACTTTCGGTCTCGTGACGCTGCCGTTACCTTGGTCTGGGCCTGCTCGGCCGTCCGTCACCCATAGTGGGTGGCGCCGGGTCGGCACCGCCGAATCGCGCCAGACCCGCCGTCCGCAGCCAGCGACGGTGGCGAGTGAACCGGGGACCCACACCGACGGTTGTTCCCCCCGGCCGTCATGGGGTGAATCCGCAGCACCTTGCGGTAGGGCCATCTTCTTCCGGCCCGAACCCGACAGCTAACTCGGTAGGCGGTAAGGAAGAAGGGTGCTTTGTGCCTGCAGTACCACGGCTGCTGCGTGCCCTGCTAGTCGGTGCGGCCGCGGTTGCGGTCGTCACGCCTGCGTCGGCGGCGCTAGCGACGCCGTCGCCCAGCGACCTGCAGCAGCAGATCGACCAGTCCAACCAAGCCTTCGAGAAGATCGTCGAGCAGTACAACGGCGTCGGTGAGCAGCTCAAAGCCACCCAGGCGGCTGCCGATGACCTCAACTCCAAGATGGCGCCGCTGCAGTCGAACCTCGACGCGGCGTACGCCAATGTCGGGCAGATCGCGGTCCGCGCCTACAAGGGCGGCGGCGTCTCCCCGATGGTGGTTCTCCTGGCCGACGGGTCGACCAATGGCCTCGTCGACCAGTTGAGTTCGCTCAACAACATCGCCCGCGCCCAGAACCGGGAGATCGAAAACTACGCGCGCACCAAGTCCCAGTACGACGAGCAGAAGAAGAAGCTCGACGATCTGCTCAACAAGCAGCGCGGCGACCAGAAGACCCTCGCCGACCAGAAGACGAAGATCGAAGGCGATCTCGCCAAGCTGATGGAGCTGCGCCGGCGGGCCGGCCTGTCGACCAACTCCGGATCTTCGTCCAACAGCGGCGGTGGCACCAGTGGCGGCGGTGGCACCAGCAGTGGCCCGGCTCCCGCGCCGCCAAATGTCAGCGGTGGCGCCGGGGCGGCGGTGCGCTTCGCGTACTCGGCGCTCGGCAAGCCCTACATCTACGCCGCCGCCGGCCCGGACGGGTACGACTGTTCCGGTCTCACCATGGCGGCCTGGAAGGCCGGCGGCAAATCCCTGCCGCACAACGCGGCCATGCAGTGGAACGTG